>Ga0302320_10001160_pt1 | contig 63329 bp, 53 predicted proteins | sample Bog_T0_3_FD_202130 | JGI IMG/M metagenome (GOLD analysis project Ga0302320, IMG submission 202130) | Peat permafrost microbial communities from Stordalen Mire near Abisko, Sweden - Bog_T0_3 | ecosystem: Environmental > Terrestrial > Soil > Wetlands > Peat | place: Sweden: Abisko, Stordalen Mire...
TCGAAATCAGAATCTCGCAGTCTGTGAAGTCGTCCCCAATTCATTCATCAAGGTAAAAAAGCTTTGCTCAATGCCGACAGCGCGAACCCGGGGGGATTCGCGCTGTCGTTGTTTCCGGCTGAAAGCTGAGAGCTGCTTTATTCCGTCCAGCGGCGCAGGACGAGCGAGGCGTTGATGCCGCCGAAGCCGAAGGAATTCGAGAGCGCGACATCGAAGCTGTGTGCGATGGCCTTGTTGGGCACATAGTCCAAATGGCACTCGGGATCGACGTTCTCGAGGTTGATGGTGGGCGGCAGCATCTGGTGGATGAGCGAGAGGACGGTGATGCCTGCCTCGAGCCCTCCCGCGCCGCCGAGCAGATGGCCGTGCATCGACTTGGTGCCTGAGACCTTGAGCTTGTGGCTCAAGGCGTGCTCGCCGAAGACGGCCTCGATGGCCTGGGATTCATTGCCGTCGCCAGCCGGCGTGGAGGTGGCGTGCGCGTTGACGTAGCCAACTTCATGCGGCTGGAGGCCGGCATCCTTGAGCGCGGCGCGCATGCTGCGCTGAGCGCCCTGGCCCTCGGGGGCGATGCTGGTGATGTGATGGGCGTCGGCGCTCATGCCGTAGCCGATGATCTCGGCCAGGATCTTTGCGCCGCGCTTTTTGGCGAACTCCAGCTCTTCGAGGATCATGATGCCTGCGCCTTCGCCGATGACGAAGCCGTCGCGATCCTTATCGAAGGGGCGGCTGGCGTGGGTGGGATCGTCGTTGCGCTGGGAGAGCGCGCGCATGGCAGCGAAGCCGCCGACCGACAAAGCCGTGACTGCCGCCTCGGCGCCACCGGCGATCATCACATCGGCATCGCCGTGCTCGATCATGCGCGCGGAGTCGCCGATGGCGTTGGCCGATGTGGCGCAGGCGGTGGCAGTGGCTGAACACGGCCCTTGAGCGCCGTAACGGATGCTGAGCTGGCCGGAGGCCATGTTGACGATGGCCGCGGGAATGAAGAATGGCGAAATCTTGCGCGGGCCGCCCTGCATCAGATTGGTGTGCTCGCGCTCGATGACTTCAAAGCCGCCGATGCCGGAGCCGATAAAGACGCCGACCCGGTCGGCAATCTCCGGAGTGAGCTGGAGGCCGGACTGGGTGATGGCCTCGTGAGCGGCAGCGAAGGCATAGTGGATGAAGCGCGCCATCTTGCGCGCCTCTTTTTTGTCAACGAAGTTGAGCGGGTCAAAGTTCTTGACCTCGGCGGCAAAGGTGGTCGAGAAGCCAGCGGTATCGAAGCCCGTGATGGGCCCCATGCCGCTGGCGCCGACCATCAGCTGTTGCCAAACCTCGGGCGCGGTATTGCCGATACCGCAAAGCAGCCCGAGGCCGGTGATGACAACTCGGCGGGACGATTGCGGGGTCAAGGGCTAGTTGCCGCCTTTCGCGTTTTTTTCGATGTAATCGATGGCATCCTTGACGGTTTTGATCTTCTCGGCGCTCTCGTCGGGAATCTCGATGTCAAAGGCCTCTTCGAACTGCATAACCAGCTCGACTACGTCGAGTGAATCCGCGCCGAGATCTTCCTGAAAGCTGGCGCCGGGGGTGACTTCGGCCTCGTCGACCTGCAACTGCTCGACGATAATCGACTTGACTTTATCTGCAACGGCCATGCGTGCTTCTCCTCGTGATGTGTAAAACTTCGGAATCGCTCCGGGGCTCGCCCTCTCAGGCGCCGCTTGATTACCATAGCGGCTCAGGGCACAGGTAGACAACTGCGTGCCCCGAAAAATACGCAACTCCCCCGAAGTTCCAGTCTATCGGTCGGGCGGGAGGCTGTAAAGGCAGGGATCAGGGAACAGGGATCAGGGATCAGAAAACTTGCAAATTTGCCGGAAAAAGCGCCGATCAAAGGCGTATATTAGGCGAAACGGCGGAAAGGGGATTCGGATGCAGGATTTATTGATCGGTGCTGTGGCCGTTTTCATTGGCGTGCTGCTCGGCTATTGGCTGGGGAAGGTCTCCTTACAGGCTGAGCGCGGTCTATTGCAAACGCGCATGGCGGAGCTGGAGAAGGAAAAGAGTGCACAGGCCATTGAAACGAGAGAACTGCAAGAGGACAAAACACGCCTGACCGCTGAGGTGGCCACGGAAAAAGCAAGAGTGATCGCGGAACAAAATAAATACACACTGATGAAAACGGAGATTGAAACAGCCTTCGGCGATCTGGCGGCGAGGGCGTTGAGCGCCAATAACAAATCCTTTCTGGATTTGGCGAAGCTGGAACTGGGCGGACAGACAAGCGAGGCGAAACAGACGCTGGAGGCCAAGGAACTGGCGATCAAGACGATGCTGGACCCGCTGGGAGCCGCGCTTAAATCGCTCGACGAGCAGGCCCGCGCGATGGAGACCGCCCGCTTTGGCGCGTACTCCGAAGTGAAGACGCTGGTAAGCGAAATGAAAGACGCCATACCAAAATCACTGGAAGGTTTGCAACGCGAGACGGCGCAGTTGATTACGGCGCTGCGCGCGCCGAAGACGCGCGGCAACTGGGGCGAGCTGCAACTGAAGCGCTGCGTGGAGTACGCCGGGATGGTCGAGTACTGCTCCTTCAGTGAACAGGTGACGGCGCGCGATGAAGAGGACAAGATGCTGCGCCCGGACATGACGATTCAACTGCCGAATGGGCGCGAGATCGTTGTCGACGCCAAGACGCCGCTGGATGCATTTCTGGACGCCAGCGGTGCGGCGGATGCTGCGACGCAGACGCTTCGCTTTGCGGCTCATGCGGCGCGCGTGAAGGCGCACCTGAAGGAGTTATCGGGCAAAGCTTATTGGAAGCAATTCGAGAAGGCTCCGGATTTTGTTGTTTGCTTTCTGCCGAGTGAGGCGCTATTCAGCGCGGCACTCGAAGCCGACCCGTCGCTGATTGAGTTCAGCGCGCAAAACCATGTGGTGATGGCGACGCCGACGACTTTGATTGCCCTGCTGCGGGCCGTCGAGTTTGGCTGGCAGCAATCCGAGATTACCCAGAACGCGAAAGCGATTCATGAGATGGGCCGCAAAATCTACGAAAAGCTGGTGGTTGCGCAGGGGCACGTTACCAAGCTCGGCAACGCGCTCGGCAGCAGCGTCGATTACTACAACAAGTTTCTCGGCACCATCGAAGGCAAGGGCGGAGTCTTCTCTTACGGCAGGCAGTTAGGCGAGTTAGCCCACTCCGACGGGGAGTTATCAGAAATCATGAGGCTCCAACCCGATGTACGCGAGATGGAGTCGCAAGAGTGGTCGCAACCGGGGCTGGCGCTGGCCGCCGGGGCGGAAGAAAGCGATGTCGCGGGGTAGGGAATTCGGGTAGTGTCCTAATTTGAAATCCACAGGGCTATCCTCCGATTATGGCTCCAAAGGAGAATCAGGGCTTTCAGGTTGCCACTTCTCTCTGTATTCCTTTGTGAGAACAGAAGAAGCATGGCAGAATGCGCAGGTCCCTTCTCCGTCACAATGGCAATCTGAAATGCGGAGCAGTCCGGCAAGAGCGTTCCGAAGTTTCCTTTTTCTTAATTCCGTCTCCTTAAACATAGAAAATAAACCCCCTACAGTAATGGAGACGGCAACTACCGCGACAATGATGAAGATGTGACTGAAATACATTTTTCGCTTCTTTCGATTTCGTCCGCCATGTTGACTCGCCCGGCCTGACAGCCTCATCTGTCCGGTAGAGTCCTAACTTGGCTTTTCGGACTGCTACTATGTGTGCTTGGTGTACCCCTCTATGTCGGATTCGCGGATTATAATTCCACTTCTGGCTCCCTCTGCCTCTGTGGTGACATAACGGCACCATCCTGTCTCATGGATAGGCGAGAGGGCGGCATTCCCAAGAACGTCTCTATAGCGCACTACCCCGAAAATAAACGCGTTAAGCTCATAATGATCGAAATGCGTGCATTGCTCCGAGTTACCCATGAGTCCCAGATCGTGTCTTGCCTGTAGACGCAATACAAGAGACTCTCCTGGCAGGAGGACCTTTGGCACCTTATATTCATCAACTTTTTTATAGTCAGGGGTTTCAGGCGGAGACAACTCGACAAGATAGAATCCCCAAGAGTCGGAAATGATAGCTGCGGGAGTTTTACCCCGATTTATTGCCTTCACGTCCCATATATTATTCTTAAACTCCGACTTGCCGTTTCGGGGTTCCGTAATTACTTGAATCCACGGTCTTTCCGAGTTGATAAAGGCTTGAATGTTCAACAGAGCACTCTTAGCAGCCTTACTCGTCGCACACGATTGAAAGCCGATCAGACAGCCGGTGATACCAGCGATGATAACCAGGCACCAGTTTGAATCGGGTATCATCCAACTGAGCCATTGAAAGAAAGGGTTCCGATCTGGCGCGATGCCATTATGCGTAGTTTCCTCGTTTCCGACATTGGTCTGGCTATTTTCGCCATTCGAAGAATGAAGGGCTGGTTGCTCTTGTTTAGTTGGCTGTGATTTTGGGCTGGGATTTTTAGCGCTCTGACCGAGCATTATCCCTGCGAAGAAAAGCCACACAATCAACATCGCCAATCTTTTTCGCATGATTGAGCAATTATATCCCTATGAATTTCAAATTAGGACACTACCGGAATTCGCATCCAAGCTGGTTGCAGTGCGCACTATACCCGTCTACACTGCATTCATGAGAAACATCACCTTCAGCGCCAACGAAGATTTGATCGATCAGGCCCGCCAGGTCGCTCGCGACCAGCGCAAGACCCTGAATGACGCCTTCCGCGATTGGCTGGCGCAATACGCATCTTCGCGCTCGGACGCGGCTGGCTTCGATGAGTTCATGAGCCGGATCAAGCCGATGCGGGCGGGCCGGCATTTCACGCGGGAAGAGATGAATGAGCGATAGATTCTTTCTGGACACGAAGATCTTCGTCTACTCCGCAACCGACGACGATCCGGCCAAAGCCCGCATTGCAACGGAACTGATCCGCAAAGCGATCACCACGCACAAAGGCGCTGTGAGCTACCAGGTGGTTCAGGAGTTCTTCAACCTCGCCCTGAAACGTTTTGAACGCCGCATGAACTTCGAGGACCGCCAGGAGTACCTGGCGCGCGTCTTTCGTCCGCTGCTCAAGATTCACTCCTCACTGGCTCTCTACGAAGAGGCGCTGCGGCTGCACGTGGCCTACCAGCTTCAGTGGTATGACGCGCTGATCGTTGGCGCAGCCCGCGAATCGGGGTGCGCGATCCTCTACTCAGAGGACTTGCAGCATGGACAGAAGTTTGGCAGTCTGAAGATCGTCAATCCATTTTTGTGAGCTTTGGGGAACGAGACTTCCCAGGGAACCTCTGATCAAAGTGCTTATTGAGCATGCATTCCCTCGGGGGCTAAAGCCCAACATTGATTTTGCTGGATTTATGTACGGGCTAAAGCCCGTACCCTTCAAAATTTCGACTTAATCAGAGGTTTTTACTGGATTTATGTACGGGCTAAAGCCTGTACCCTTCAAAATTTCGACTTAATCAGAGGTTCCCTAAATGCGGTCGGTTTCCGCAAACGCCGCGCGCATACGCTTCCAGGTGGTTTGCAGGTCTTCGGGGAGGATGCGGGATTCGGCTACGGTGGTCATGAAGTTGGTGTCGCCCAGCCAGCGGGGCATGGCGTGCAGATGCAGATGCTCGGCGACTCCGGCGCCGCCGGCGCGGCCCAGATTCAATCCGAAGTTGAAACCCTGGGGGTGATAGAGGCCGTCGAGCACGCGCTCGGTCTGCTGCGCCAGATCCATTAATTCGTGAGCGGCTTCGGCGGGCAACTGCGAGAGCCGGTCGAGATGCGCATAAGGCATCACCATTACGTGGCCTGAGGTGTAGGGATAGGCGTTGAGGCAGACAAAGCAGTAGCGACCGCGATGGACGAGGCCTCCGGCGGCCTCGGCCTCATCGGCGCTCATGCCCTGGATGATCGCGTAATCGACGCTGGAGACGAGGTTGCAGAAGACGCAGTGATGGTCGCCGGGCCAGGCCGCGAGGCGCGCGGGAACGCCGGCGCGCTCGGCGTTGTCGGCCGAGGTGATGTAGGCATAGCGCCAGGGGGTGAAGAGATAATCCATCGCTGAATCCGCCTGCATCAGTATAGAGGGTTGCTGCACGGACGGCACACGGTTTCCCATACTAGAGCAAAAGTGTGAACCGGAGGTTCTTCGCCTGCGCCTTTCGCGATAAAACTACACGAGGCTTCGCTCGGGATGACATTGTGTGAATGCTACGCTTCGATCCTCATGAACATCATGGCTGGATGAGGCGGTTTATTTTCAACATTTGCAGGTTGTCCACCGCTTCGCGGCGATCGCAAGTTCGCAAGTTACAGCATTTTCGCTTCTGGTGTACACAGAATCCTTGCAGTAAAGTGGCTTTTTCCTCAAGAAAAAGCCACCTTCGATGCGCTCGTAATGTCAACAAGTGAAGCGAAAATGCTCTAGCAGGTTCATTGCAAACGACACCTGCGGCGCAAGAAGGAATGCTCGGGATGGCGGGATTCAAGAGGTGGAAATGCGCAGCAACTGCCTTGTTTCCGGTGCGGCGTGTATGAATTTTCGCGCATGGTGGGATGATTGGCGGTTTTGCTTGATTGACGGGAGAAAGCGGCGGTTGCTACACTGGGGAGTGTAACCTGCTGCGCAGATTCCAGTAGCGGGTTGCGGCCGCCCTCCAGCTCACCGTTGCTTGCCGGGTGCATCCCAAGGAAGATATGCGCGTTCTCCATCAGCCCTTGCGGCTGGGAGGATTATGTCTTGCGGGAATGCTCCGATCACAGGCCTCCGGTTGCCTGCGGGAGATGGCCCACGGCATCCCCGATATGCGGCAATGGCGCACCGAGGACGCTGACCCAGCGGCAGCACTTGTGCCGCGGGCGCCAGGAATCCCGGAGCTGGCACGTACATGGCAAAACTCCTCAATCCCGAAACCGAGAGCGCAACCCTGAACACGCAAATAGACACCCTAACGCTTGAACCTGCGACGGAGCTTGAACAGCCGTTGCCCGAATCCACGTCCAACCCAGAGACCGCCGAAGCAATTGTCGAAACACCCGCGCTGGACGCCGATGCCCTAACCGAGCCTGTTGCCGAGCCTGTTACCCAGGCCGAGCCCGTGGCCTCCGCAGCAGCGGCAGCGCCGCGCGCCCCCAAGGCGAAGAGCCCGCGCGCCAAGGCCGCAGTGGCCCCCGAGGCTGCGCCCGCACCTGTCGCGGTTGCCGCGGGGCCCGAGAAGGCCGCGCACGAAGATCATCTGGAGTCGATGGACGACTTCTCGGCCGCGCTGGAGGCCTTTGAACGCGAGCAGGCCGCCGAGGCCGCCGCGGTGGAAGCCTATGGCGACAAGATTGTCACCGGCACGGTGATCAAGCAGACGGAGAAGCATCTGGTGATCGATGTGGGCCTGAAGTCCGAGGGGCTGGTGCCTCTGGAGCAGGTGACCGATCACACCGGCGCGGTGAAGTTCCAGCTGGGCGATGCGATCGATGTGGTGATCGAGCGCGAGGAGTCGGAGGGCGGCTACCTGGCCAGCTACGAGCGGGCGCAACGCCTGCGCGTCTGGGACACGATCGAGAAGGCTGCCGCCGACAAGACCTCAGTGATCGGCACGGTGGTCAGCCGCGTCAAGGGCGGCGTGACGGTGGATATCGGCATGAAGGCCTTCCTGCCGGGCTCGCAACTGGAGATTCGCCCGGTGCGCAACCTGGACGGCTATCTTGGCCAGCAGATTGAAGTCCGCGTCATCAAGCTGAACAAAAAGCGCGGCAATGTGGTGGTAAGCCGCAAGGAGATTCTGGAAGAAGAGCAGAACGCCAAGCGCTCGACGACGCTGGAGCAGTTGGGCGAGGGCGTGGTGCTGACCGGCACGGTGAAGAACCTGACCGATTACGGCGCGTTTGTGGATATGGGCGGCATCGACGGCCTGCTGCACATCACCGATATGAGCTGGGGACGGCTGACGCATCCGCGCGACCTGGTGAATGTGGGCGACGAGATTCAGGTGAAGGTGCTGAAGTTCGACAAGGACAAGCAGCGGGTTTCGCTGGGCTTCAAGCAGTTGACGCCCGACCCGTGGCTGGATGCGACCGAGCGCTACCCGGTGGGCGCGCACGTGAAGGGCCGCGTACTTTCGGTCACCGACTACGGCGCGTTTGTGGAGCTGGAGCAGGGCATCGAAGGTTTGGTACATCTTTCCGAGATGACCTGGTCGAAGCGCCTCAAGCATCCCTCGAAGCTGGTGAAGCCGGGCGATGAGGTGGAGACGGTGGTGTTGAGCGTGAACCCCGCCGACCGGCGCATCTCGCTGGGCATGAAGCAACTGCTGGAAAATCCCTGGGAGAATCTGACGGACAAGTATCCGGCGGGGACGATCGTCGAGGGACGGGTGCGCAACCTGACCGACTTTGGCGCCTTCATTGAGATTGAAGACGGCATTGATGGGCTGGTGCACGTGAGCAACCTGAGCTGGACCAAGCGCGTCAAGCATCCTTCAGAGATTGTGAAGAAGGGCGAAAAGGTGAAGGCGGTCGTTCTCGGCGTGGAGCCGCAGAACCGGCGCTTGAGCCTGGGCATCAAGCAACTGCAGCCCGATGTCTGGGAGAGCTTCTTCGCGACGCATCGCGTGGGCGACCAGGTGCACGGCAAGGTGCTGCGGACGGCGCAGTTCGGGGCGTTTGTAGAGATCGCCGAGGGCGTGGAGGGACTCTGCCACATCTCGGAGGCGGGCGACGATCCGGGCGCGAAGCTGGAGACCGGCCAGGAGAACGACTTCAAGATCATCAAGATCAACGTCGAGGAGAAGAAGGTGGGCTTGAGCCTGCGTTCTGCTTCGCACCACGAGGCCAGCCGCGCGCAGGTGGAGAGCTACAAGAAGGAGAGCCACAAGGCTCCCGTCTCCAGCTCGACAACGACGCTAGGCGATCTGATCAACTGGAAGAGCGAGAAGGCGGATAAGAGCGAGTAATCACGCGCTCCCTCCAATCAACACGTGAGCGGCCATCCTTCGGGGTGGCCGTTTTGCGTTTGCTTTGCTCGTCAAAGATCGGGCGCGTCGAGATTTTCAGCCGGGATCAATGCGGCGATCATCTTCAGGTGCATCTGGCGCAGCACGAGGACGATGGCGAGAGCCGTGAGTACACAGATGAGCCCAAAAAGGAAGGCGCTGGCGTAGCCGTAGCCGCCGATGACCGCGCCGGCCAGTGGGCCGGTGAGGAAGTAGCTGACGTCGGCAAAGGCAGTGAAGACGCCGAGCGCGGAGCCGCGATTGTGCTCAGAGACTCTCTTGACGGCTTCGACTCCGATGGCGGGAAAGACGAGCGAGAAGCCGAAGCCGGTGATGGCTGCAGCTACCAACGCCATCCAGGGCGCGGCGGCGCGCCACATGAGCAGCGCACCGACGGACTCGACGATGAGGCAGGCGATGGCCACGGGGAATCCGCCGTAGCGGTTGATGGCGTGGATGAAGAGCAGGCGCGCGGCGATGAAGGCCAGACCAAAGGCCGTCAGGCAAAGGGCTGCGCCGGTCCAGTGGCGGCTGAGATAGTAGAGGGTGACGAAGGTGGCGAGCACGCTGTAACCGACACCGCCCAGAGCCAGGCCCATACCGTGCGGGGCGACGCGCAAGGCGACATCGCGAAAGGAAAGCCGCTCGCCGTGGACGACGGGAGCGGGAGCCTTACGGGCGGCCATGAGCAGGCTGACGGCTCCGAGCGCCATGGTAAGAGCGCCCAGCGCGGCCAGACCCCACTGCGGTTCGATCCAGAACGCCGCCAGAGCCACGCCCAACGGAGCGCCCAGCGCCGTGCCGCCATAGGTGCTGATGCCGTTGAAGGAGATGACGCGGGCGGTGTGCTCGGGACCGGCGCTGGTGATGCCCCAGAGCGTGGAGCCGGTGGAGGCGAGACTCTCGCCCACGCCCAGCAACAGACGGCTGACGAAGAGTACGCTCAGGCTGAGCCAGGGCTTGGCGTGGAGCGCGGCGGCGGCGATCAGCACCAAGCCGCTGAGCGAGCAGATACCCATCCCCCAGACGACCGCGACCTTGGCTCCGGAGCGGTCGCTGATGCGCCCGGTCCAGGGACGGCTGACGAGCGTGGCCATGTACTGGATGCTGATGACCAGGCCGGCGAGCGCGGCGCTGTATCCCATGCGCAGATGGACGTAAGGCGGCAACACGGCCAGCGGCAGGCCGATGGAAAAATAGGCGATGAAGGTGAAGTAGGTGAAGCCGACGATCTGCCGCGTGCTGCCGTTGTAGGCATCGGGCGCGGGCGCGCTGTCGGCTCTTGTTTGCATTCGCTTGGGATGATCCTCGGAAAGAAGATGGGCTCTCTTTCATTATAGGGTCGGCTCTCAGCGCCTGGAATTTACAGGTGTTGGTCCGTTTGAAAAACAGTTCCCTCGGGGGCTAAAGCCCCATTCTTGTTGCGACGTTGAATGTACGGGCTGAAGCCCGTACCCTTCAAACGACCTCATACAAATGTGCATGGAAACGTGAAAGCCGTAAACTGGGAAGATGGCGGCCACATTCCATGTGGAGAACTTTGGATGCCGGGCGGCGCGCGCCGATGGCGAGGCGGTCGGCGATCGCCTGCGCGCGGCGGGGCACAGCGAGCAGCAGCCTTCCGCGGCAGATGTGGTCGTTGTGAATACGTGCAGCGTGACGGCGGAGGCCGACCGGGCGGCGCGCGCGTACATTCGCCGGACGCACCGGTTGAATCCTGAGGCGCGGATCGTCGTGACCGGCTGCTATGCGCAACGCGCGCCGGAGGAGCTGGCGGCGATCGATGGCGTGGCGGCAGTGGTGGGCAACAGCCACAAGGCACTGGCGCCGGAGATTATCTTGGGGCTGGTTCATGGCAAGGCAGGCATCGAAGACGTATGCGAGATGCTCCCCTCGGGGGCTGAAGCATACGCTCCAGAATCTGGACTGTTGGACGAGCTAAAAAGTCTGCGGGAAAAGGATAACTTCCAGGCGAATCACACAAAAAGCAGAACGCATGGGCTAAAGCCCGATGTTGTTTTTGAGCCCTTTGCGGCACGACTGAAGTCGTGCCCTGACGCTTCTTGCCTTTCGGAATCAGTTTTTGCGCAGCCTGTAACGTCGTGCTTTGACGCTTCTTGCGGCCATGAATGTGTTGTTCCACAGCCTGAAAAGCCCGTACCCTTTACCAGGACAAATGTAAACGCAGCTAAAAAGGCGGGGCTGATCGGCGTAGAGTCGCTGATCGCCGGTGGCTCCGCACCGATCTACGCCGACGACCGTTTTGCCCATTCGTTTCTGGAAGAGGCGCAAGTGACGCCCGGCGCGCAAACGCGGCCGAACCTGAAGATTCAGGAGGGCTGCGGCAACCGCTGCTCCTTCTGCGTGATTCCTTTCACGCGCGGACCGTCGAAGAGTCTGCCAGCCGCTGCGGTGTTGCACCAGGTGGAGGGTTTTGTGGCCGCCGGAGGCAAGGAGCTGGTGCTCTCGGGGATCAATCTGGGTCGATGGGGGCGAGATAGAACGGATTCAACTTCTTCTAATGAATTCAGTGGAGATTTATGGAATCGCACCCTAGCCGCAAAAACAAAGACGCGGCGAGGATGGGGCACCCAGGGATGTAGCCCGCGAAAACTGGCCGCTCTGGTGCGGACGATCCTCGATGAGACGGCGCTCGCCCGGCTGCGGCTCAGCTCGATCGAGCCGATGGATTGGAGCGAGGAACTGATTGGGCTGATGGCGGAATATGGTGGAGCGCGCCTGGCGCGGCACGCGCATCTGCCGTTGCAATCGGGCTCGGACGCGGTGCTGCGCCGGATGTACCGCCGCTACAGGCCCTGGCACTATGCCGCGAAGGTCGAGGCGCTTGTCAAGGCCTGCGGACCGGAGCTGACCGTGGGCGCGGATGTGATGGTGGGCTTTCCCGGCGAGAGCGAGGCGGAGTTTGGGGAGACACTCACACTGATCCGGGCGCTGCCCTTCGGCTACCTGCACCTCTTTCCCTTTTCGCCGCGGCCGGGAACGCCTGGCTGGGCGCTGCACGCTGCGAGGCCTGTTGCGGCCGAGGCTGTCGCCGAGCGGATGGCTGCATTGCGCGCACTGGCCGCTGAAAAGATGCAGGCGCATCGCAGAAGTTTCGCAGGCCGCGAGCTGGAGGCGATCACGCTTCACACGCAGGCGGAGTTGGCGGCACAGGGCCACAGCGCCGCGCTGACGGAGAACTTTCTGCCGGTGGAGTTGGACAGCCGCATGGAGGCCAACCGGCTGGTGCGGCTGCGGGTGAGCGGAGTGAACGCAGAGGGGGTGTTGACGGCCACACAGTCGTGATTCCACGAAATCAGGCTTGGCTCGCGGCAACAGCAGTCTCTTGAACGATCCGGCCTTCGCTTGCTTTTATTTTTCCCGGCTTGCTCTTTTGCCGCGATGAGATTGTGTAGAGATCTTCGGCCTTCTCCAGCTTGCCGATCGGCGTTACCTCAAAGATCAGAGGCACGCGGAGCATGACCACGCGCACCCCCATCTGAATGGTAATGTCGCGGTTGTTGTCGACGATGCGCTGCACCGCCATATTGATCACCTGCTCGGTGGCAGGGGTTTGCATGATCGCCAGCAGCGAGTCTTCGCTCCAGAAGTAGATGTTGTCGTCGCTGCGCAGATTGCGGGTGAGAAAGGCGGAGATTGCCATAAGGCAATCCTGCATGGTTTCGTCGCCATAGCGTTCCTTGATCGATTTCAGGCTACTCAGGCGGAAGAGCACGATATAGCCCTGGGCGCCCGTTTCGATAATGTTTTTAACCTGTTCGAAGGCTGATGCGCTGTCGCGCAGACCGGCAGCATTGTGATTGTGAGCGCTCGGCGCCGCTGCCTCGACTTGTCCTTGAAGGCTTTTCTGGCGGAGAAATTCCGTTAGTTGCACAAGATAGCCGTGGATCTCCTCGCCGGTAAGCAGCGTGGCCACCCCCTGGACCAGCAGAGCGGCATCGGCCGAGGCCGGGTCTATCTCTGCCGTGGAAAGCAACTCTGCCAGCAGCTTTGTCACCAGTTTGCGCCAGCCGGAGATCTGCTCGCGCACGGATTTCTCGGCGCATTTGTGATAACCGGAGAATTCGCGCAGGACGTCCTCAACCAATTGCCGATCACCGGCGCTCATTGGCAGGTCTGGAAGCTGCGGAACCAGCCTTCCCACCTTCTCACGAAATCCTTTGTATGCATGTGCGTCCACGGCGGGAACATTCAGAACAGCCTGCTCCATTAGTCGCGCAATGCTGACGGTCGAGTCCGCACATCGATTGGCATCCTGATTCGGAGCGCCGGAAGCGGCTGGGCGATCCGGGCCGTGACTATCACCTATTGAATGCATGATTGTTCTATCGGCAGCAAAGCCCTGGCACTCCAACATTTTCATCTCATGAGTAACCTGTTCCATCGATGCCGCGGGTGAATCTGTTTTCAGTCCACGGCAAAGTCAGAGTTGCGGCCTTGATTTCCGTAGGATGTGGAGTTGATTCCGATCAGCGAGCCGTTCGTTTACCTCCGAAGCATTCCCAAAGCCGTCTCCGCAGACTCCCTGCGTGAGATTTTCCGGTAAGCCCTTTGTTCAGATAGAGCAAGCCAATGCTATACTCAGGTTGCGCTCCCGTGCCCGCAGGCCCTCCGTCTGAGATCAGAGGAAGGACCGGAGCGACTTTTGGAGGAGAACCATCGCACTCGACAAACGTTCTGCCAAGTCCTTTATCCGCATCAACGAAAAGATTCGCGCGCGCGAGATCCGCGTCATCGACGAGAACGGCGAGCAGCTCGGCATTCTGCCGCCCTTTGAAGCGCTTCGCATCGCCCGCGAGCGCAGCCTCGATCTGGTAGAGGTGTCACCCAGCGCCGTGCCGCCGGTCTGCCGCATTCAGGACTACGGCCGCTTCCTCTACGAAAAAGAAAAGAGCGACCGCGCCGCCAAGAAGAAGCAGAAGGTGATCACGATCAAGGAGTGCAAGTTCTCGGTGACCGTGGACGACCACGACTACCAGACCAAGAAGAATCAGGCGATCCGCTTCCTGGGCGATGGCGACAAGGTGAAGGCCAGCCTGCGCTTCCGTGGCCGCCAGATGGCTCACCGCGAGCTGGGCTACGCGATCATCAACCGGCTGATCCAGGATATTGGCGACAACGGCGTTGTGGAGTTCATGCCGCGCATGGAAGGCACCATCCTGCACGCGATCATCGCGCCATCGAAGAAGCAGGAAGCGCCCAAGCCCAAGCCGCCCGCGCCGCCTGCATCGGCCACGCCGCCGCGCCCGCCGGCTCCTCCGGCGCAGTAAGACTGCCTTTACATTTGATAAAAGATGCCCGCCGATCGAGTCTTGGGAGACTTGATTGGCGGGCTTGTCAATTGAAGGCTTCTGGACTCTCCGACTTCCGATTCGTTGCTCGCGTGGCGAGAATCATATGTCGAGGTTCTTCACGTCGAGTGCGTTGTCCTCGATGAATTTGCGGCGCTTTTCGACATCTTCGCCCATGAGCGTGGTGAAGATCTCGTTGGTTTCAACCATGTCTTCCAGCTTTACCGAGAGTAATGTGCGGCGGTCGGGGTCCATCGTCGTCTGCCAAAGCTGTTCGGAGCTCATCTCTCCGAGGCCCTTGTAGCGCTGAACGGAGTAATCCTTCTTGCCTTGTTCGACGATGTAGGCGAAGAGCTCGCGCGCGGTTTGCTTTTCGACCGGCTCACGCAGGATGCGTGGGCCGCGGCGGGCTGCTTTGGCTTCCGCTTGAGCCTCGACGCCATCAGATTCGGCGGCCTCTGTCTCCTCGGAGCCGGCTTCCACGTCAGCTTCAGGGCTGAGCTCGGCGGCGACTGCCTTGGCGGCGAACTCGATGAGGAAGGGCGGCTCGAGGAATTCCTTGATCTGCGAGTATTTCGACATCATCTGGCGGAATTCGGGGCTGGAGGCCAGCATCCAGTCAATGCAGCGCGTGGCACCCTGGGCATCGGTAAAGCAGACGGACCAGGTATGGTGCTCCTCGTCCTCGACCGGATCGCAGAGCGACTTGAAGCCGAACTCATCGGCAAGTTCGGCAAGTTCAGCGTGGAGCGAAGCGAGCTTGGGCGGGACTTCGCTTTCGGATTTTGAGGCGAAGTCGGCACGGTGGACCAGCTCGGCGCGGGCCAGCAATTCGGTCAGCTTCTCGTTGCGAATGCGCTTGTCAACCTTTTCGACGAAGTCAAGATACTCGCTCAAGACCCCCATGAAGCGTGTCAGGCTGGAGCCCTCAATGCGGTTGGCGGCTTCGCCGTGGCGGACGATCATGCCCTCGGAGGCGCGATTGACCATGACCTTGACGAACTCGCGCTCGTCCTTGATGTACTGCTCGAAGCGGCCCTTCTTGATCTTGAACAGCGGCGGCTGAGCGATGTAAATGTTGTTGCGCTTGATCAGCTCCGTCATGTGGCGGAAGAAAAAGGTGAGCAGCAGGGTGCGGATGTGCGAGCCGTCGACATCGGCATCGGTCATCAGAATGATTTTTCCGTAGCGGATTTTGCTGGCGTCGAAGTCGTCCTTGCCGATGCCGCAGCCGAGCGCCGTAATCAGAGCGCGGATCTCCTCGTGGCCGAGCATCTTGTCGTAGCGGGCCTTTTCGACATTGAGAATCTTGCCCTTGAGCGGGAGGATGGCTTGGAATTTGCGATCGCGGCCCTGCTTGGCTGTGCCGCCGGCGCTTTCGCCCTCGACGAGATAAAGTTCGCAGCGGTCGGGGTTGCGCTCGGAGCAATCGGCCAGCTTGCCGGGCAATCCGGCGCCATCCATCACGCCTTTGCGGCGGGTGAGGTCGCGGGCCTTGCGGGCGGCCTCACGGGCGCGGGAGGCTTCAATCGCCTTGTTGATGATGCGCTTGGCGATGGGCGGATTCTGCTCAAGAAACGCGCCCAGCCGCTCGTTGACGAAGGCCTGCACGGTACCGGCGATATCGGAGTTGAGCTTGCCCTTGGTCTGGCCCTCGAACTGCGGCTGCGAGAGCTTGACGCTGACGACGGCGACCAACCCCTCGCGCACATCGTCGCCGCTCAGGTTTTCCTTCATGTCCTTGAAGAGGCCGAGCGACTGTCCGATGGCGTTGATGGTGCGAGTGAGCGAGGTGCGGAAGCCGGAGAGATGCGACCCTCCATCGACCGTGTTGATGTTGTTGGCGAAGCTGAAGACGGTCTCCGAGTAGCTGTCGTTGTACTGCAGGGCGATCTCGATCTCGACGTTGTCGCGCGACGCCTCCATCATGATCGGCTTGTCGTGCAGGACGGCCTTGCCGCGATTGAGGTGCTTGACGAACTCGGCGATGCCGCCGGCGTATTTGAACTCGGCCTTGCGGGCCTCGCCGGTCTTCGGATCGGCGGTGCGCTCGTCGGTGAGCGTGATCTCAAGGCCTTTGTTGAGGAATGCCATCTCGCGCAAGCGCTGAGCCAGAGTGTCGTAGTTGTACTCGGTGGTAGAAAAGATCGACTTGTCGGGGAGGAAGTGAATCTTGGTTCCGCGGCGCTTGCTGGTGCCCGCCTGGCGCAGATCGCTCACCGGCTCGCCGCAACTGAAGTCCATCTCCCAGGTGAAGCCGTCGCGCCAGATCTCGACGTTGAACTCCTGCGAGAGCGCGTTGACGCAACTGACGCCGACGCCATGCAGGCCGCCGGAGACCTTGTAGGTGGAGGCATCGAACTTGCCGCCGGCGTGCAGCTTGGTGAGGACGACCTGCACGGCGGGCATCTTCTTGCCGTTGGAGAGATCCATCATGTCGACGGGAATGCCGCGGCCATCGTCGACCACGGTAATTGAGTTGTCCACATGGATGATGACGTCGATTTTTTTGCAATAGCCGGCCAGGGCCTCATCGACAGAGTTGTCGACGACCTCATAGACCAGATGATGCAGACCCATCTCGCCGGTCGAGCCGATGTACATGGCGGGGCGCAGGCGCACGGCTTCGAGGCCTTCGAGGATTTTGATGTTGTCGCCGGTGTAGCTGCCGTTCTCAGCGGGGAGCGGGGAGATGTTCACTGCATCAGTTGCCATAGGATTCTGTTTGCCAATCCTTTGCTTCGTGCATCACCCGAGGGGGATTGCCTCTGCGGGGTTGAATATCGGTCTAACCAACTGAAAAGAAATGGACTTTCGAGGGAACTACTCTGCTTGAATTATACCATGAGAGGTTGGGAAATGCGATGGGAAATGAGGATGGATCGGGAGAAGATAAGGGGATTCAATTGTCGCTTGCAGTAGTACGTTGGTAACTATTCCCATTACTACTTAGTTAACTACAAGATAATACTTGACTTACGTATGATGTTGTCGTACTGTTTATTCGGCAGGAGGAGCATATCCTGCAAATTCTATCACACGAGAGGTTACTTACGATGAAACTTGCCATTCGCATCTTCGCACTGTCCATCGTCGTCGCTGGTGTTGCCGCTGCATCGACTGCCACCAGGCCCGCAACCTCCGTTGCCAGCCTGCAGTCGGCTTCCAATCATTTTCCTTATCCTACGTGCTGCAAAGTGAAATAGAATCAACGTGTTAAAGAGGAGTTTTGCTCCCTCCCCCAAACTGCCTTGAACTATGTCTGCCGTCATCGGAGAGCGGGGTTGTGTGTTGCAACCCTGAATTGTTGTTGAGATACCCGGCATTTCGCGCTATGCTGAAAATGTTCTCAGAATAGCGAGAGGTCCGAATATGTCTTCTCCAACCTTGATGTCCTTGCTGTGCGTGGCCGAATTTGCGCTCTGGATCGCTCTTGGCTTTCTTTTCTGGAAGAAGAAGCTGCACGGCCGTTTCCCGGCGATGGGCTGGTATCTGGCGTTGCGTGTCGCGTCGGCGCCGGTACTGCTTGTTCTCATACTCGGCCAGGCGCGTCATTGGTTTGCAGATTTTTGCTCGAGCTTGTACTTCGATTTATATTGGGCAGTCTATATAGCGAGCGCGTTGCTGCTCTTCTTTATCTGCATTGAGGTCTTCCGCACGGCGCTCTCCTCCTTTTCCGGTTTGCAGAGGCTGGGAACTCTGGCCTTTCGCTGGGTAGCCGCGGCCTCGGTGATTCTGAGCCTCTCGACGCTGGCGATCGCGCAGCCGCGCATCTGTGTCATCGCCGATGTCGCCTACAGGCTGATGCGCACGGTGAGCATTCTCGAGCTTTGCCTGCTGGCCTTCCTCTGCCTCTGCATGAACGCCTTGCGCCTGACGGTCCGCGACATGGCCTTCGGGATCGCCCTTGGCTTTGGCATGATGTCCACGAACGATTTCATCAATGCCTCACTGCTCTCGCGCCACGCCTCGCTGACCGATGCCTTCCAGTTCGTCACCGAGCTGGTGATTCTGCTGACGCTGAGCATCTGGATCGCGTATACGGTGATGCCGGAGCCTGAGCGCAAGCCGCTGATGATGCCGGCCAACTCCGCCATTCTGCGCTGGAACGAGATAGCCTCCGCGCTCGGTCACACGGGGACCCAGGTCGCCGTGCAGCCGGCGGGCGGATTTGTTCTCACTGAAGTTGAGCTGGGCGTCGAAATGGCTCTGAACCGGAACCTGAGGAATAGGGAATCGGAGACGTAACAGGGATCAGGGTTCAGAGATCAGGATTCAGCACGCAAGAAGGCCACGGCGGTGCCGTGGCCTTCTTCATTGAAGTGAACGCAGGAGAGTTACTCTACCGCTACCGGCTCGATCGAGGCAAAGCGTCCGCGATTGCCGTGGTCGGAGAACTTGACCCGGCCGGTGACCTTGGCGAAGAGCGTGTCGTCAGAGCCGATGCCCACGTTGAGGCCCGGCTTGATGCGCGTGCCGCGCTGGCGCATGATGATCGATCCGCCGCTGATGAGTTCGCCGCCGAAGGCCTTCACGCCCAGCCGCTGCGCATTCGAGTCTCGTCCATTTGTGGAGCTGCCTCCACCCTTCTTATGTGCCATTACCGAATCTCCTTTTCAAGCTGTCAGCGATTAAGCTTTCAGCTTTCAGTTCTGCCCGCTTGGGGCGAATCCTCTTAGTACCCGCGATTGCCATGCAATATGCTGCTAAGCGGCGGAGTAGGTGACGCCGTCGGCCTCGATGCTCTTGATGCGCACCTCGGTGAAGTTCTGCCGATGGCCCTGCAATTTCTTGTACTGCTTTTTGCGTTTGAGATGGAAGACCAGTATCTTCTCGCCGCGGCCCTCGCCGAGCACTTCGGCGGTCACCTTGGCTGTGGCCGGCTTGGCCACGGTTCCCGGTTCGCCGCTGACGGCCAGCACATCGCTGAACTCGATCGTCTGCTTCTCATCGGAGACTACGCTCTCGATCTTCACCACGTCGCCGGGCGCGACACGATACTGCTTGCCACCGGTTCGAATCACCGCGTACATACATCCTCCAGCGCGGCTCCGACTCAGCCGGTGTGCTCACGCAAAAAAATAGCTCGGGCGGAAACTTCTGCGCCGCTCCTTACTCGAAACCGGCCCGCTCAAGCCCTCAGACAAAGGGGCGAGCGTCCAGCTTCACGGCATCAGGCAGGAATCGCCAAACTAGAGTAGTGTACCGGTTTTGGGGGGAGCAGGTCAATGTGAGCCATTTGCAGGTAGTGGGTCAGTTTGAATAAAGATACCCTCGGGGGCTAAAGCCCGCATGATATTGCGGAGTTTATGTACGGGCTAAAGCCCGTACCCTTCAAATTGACCCACTGCTCATTTGCAGAGTGTGGAAGGCGAGAGATTTTCGCTGAAGTCTTGGCGCAAAGATCGCAGAGATGTCGCCGATCATTTCATCCGCGAGCGGCGAAGTCAAAGCGCCGATTGAGATATGTCGATTCCCAAGTATCAAAATCGAGATGTGGGCCACGCGTGGAAGGACTGAAAGCAGAGCGGTTTCTCGAAGAGAAAAAGGCGAAGATCGTGTCCTTCACAATTGCTCCGAATGGGGCTACTATTCGCGCGAAACGGGCAAACAGTAGCCAGTTATTGTCCAAGAATCGGCTGTTTTCCTGGGTTTTTGTTTACTGATAAGTATATAGTGCTTGTTAAGCAAGTTGTTTATTATGATTAACATGACTTGATAATTGCCCCTCAAAAAGCGGGGTTACAGGGTAGGGGGGGGGTGCCGCTGTTTTCTTCTCCTTTTGATCGGTTTTCCTTCGCCCATGCGCCCTCTTCTTTTGCGCGACTCAAGAGCATTGTGCGCCCTGGGGAATGAATTCTACGCAAACCACCTGCGGTGGGGCGGACGGCGCTTGCGCGCCTTATGGTTCGTGGATACCCAGGCGCCTCCCAGGTGCCCAAAGGCGAGGCACCTAGGCCCGCCCGTGGCTAAAGCCGCATCCTATGTTGGCTGGCATTCAGAGGCCTGAAGGCCTCTGCTCCCTCCGACGCCTGTCCAAATTGAATAGCGGAGTTTGCACCGTCCCTACGGGACTCCGGTGGAATTGGTGGTTCCGCTCACCCCATGCTAAAGCGCGGGGCTAATAACCACTGCGCCTACTGCGCGGCTACAAAGCGGCGGGTTGAGGTTCATCGATTCCCACCCTGCCCGCAAATTACGCGGGATGGGCACCCCTTCTGAGGGATGGATAAGTTTCCGAAGAACTTTGGTGCGCCACGGGCCAAAGATTTTATATCAGAGAACGACTTCAGTCGTGCCGAAAATGGCTGCTAACGATTCCGGCTTTAGCCGCTGCGGAATGGTCAGACGCAGGGGCTAAAGCCCGATTCCTTTTTGCTGCTTCTGCGGCACGGCTGAAGCCGTGCCCTGATACAAAGCGGTGTGTTGAAAATCATCAATTTCAAAGTCCGATAATCCGACATTGAAAAACTCACAACGAATATTTCAGGCACAATTCCCCTTCTTCATCGCCAAATAACCGTAACAAAAGGGATATTGATTAGGAGAATCGGCCAAGCCTGCCTTCACAGGATTCTGTGCAATATATTCCCGGTAACTCAAAAAGCTCTTCTCATCATCGGCGCGCATTTCGGAGAAGCCACGTTGCCAGACCTCTCCTAAGTAATTGCATTCTCGTTTCAAGCGATAAGAAAACCTGCCCTTGATAAGCTGCATTGCTTTTTCAACGCTCATATCCGCGTGGACTGTCAAGAGCAAATGTACATGGTCTGGCATAATCACGAAGTCGTGCAACAGGAAGTTCCGTTCCGCTATGTACGAGCGCAATACATCTACGAGCAGCATTGCATTCCTTTCGGATTGCAGCAGACGCTTTCCCATGCTGGTTTTGGTGGTGGCAAAGAAGGTGCGCGAGGAGCTGAGCGTTTTTTCCGGAATCGAATTGCGGGAAGGAATTGCCATAGCTCATCCGTTTGCAGGATCATATCAAAAAATGGTAATGGTGCGCATGATGAACAGGTTTTGTATCAGGACATGACTTCAGTCATGCCGCAAATGGCGGCTAACAATTCCGGCTTTAGCCGCTGCGGAATGGTCAGACGCAGGGGCTAAAGCCCGATCTCTTTTTGCTGCTTCTGCGGCACGGCTGAAGCCGTGCCCTGATACAAAGCGGCCTATCGAAAGCACTACTTCATCATTCCCAGGGATCATCCGACGATTTGAAGTCTTTGAGCAAACCGGCTTTCAGGACCACTGCCGCTCCGATCTGAAAACTCGGGTTTTATTGATCGAGTTTTGATCCGAAGTCAGTATTAATATCGCTGAGCAATCGTTCCCGCTCTGCCCTTGTGATTATTAGATGGCTTGCGTGATTATGTGAGTCCGCTTTCATATCTATAAGGGTTGCGAAAATCAACGGAGTGGACTCGAACAGAGATTGATCGATGTAATCTTTTGCAGCTCATATTTGCGGCATCTCGGCAGCTAGTTTGCCGTAATCAACACCCGGCTCCGGGCCACTAATAAAGGCGCTGCTAATGTCGATTAGTCTCTGAAGTAACTCTATCTTGCTCTCGTTAAATTTAATAATGTTTGGGATGAGTGTCTCAAACGGAGGGTCCAAGTGCATTCCTTTTAGGTTATTGATCTGTAAACGCAGTTCAAATTGCATTCGCTTACTGGTATAGATAGCGTTAGAAAACTTCTCCTCGTTCGTGCTTTGGGAAAGGGCTTGCTCGCCGGAAGCGCGGATATTCTCGATGGCAGAGAGCTCACGAACATATTCGGTCACAAACGCAAGGTTGGCGTTGGCCCTTGCGTTTGTGACTGTAGTTTGTTTCTTGAGTTCGACATTGCTTTGAGCTGTCACCGTGACAGTCAAGCTCAGAATCAATAGCGCACTAAAAAATGTCTTGGTGGCGAATCGAAACAAGATCACAAAACTACCCCCATTATTTCGGGGCAGGCATTCCAGGCCTCGATATTTGAGACCTGGAAAGTCATTGGATGCGGATCACTCACCCCTTACGTCCGCGGACGGCTTCTTTGGCTTCGGCGGGGCCGGCGGGGGGGACTTCGGGGACGTCCGTCTTGGCGCCGGCGATGCCGAGCTTTTTGCGCAGCTCGCTGTCGATCTTGCCGAAGACATCCTTGTTGTCCTTGAGGAAGGTGCGGGTGTTCTCGCGGCCCTGTCCGATGCGCTCGCCCGCGTAGCTGTACCATGCGCCGGATTTCTCGACGATGTTGTTGGCCACGGCCTGGTCGAGGACGTCGCCTTCCTTGCTGATGCCCTCGCCGTAGATGATGTCGAACTCGGCCTCGCGGAAGGGCGCGGCGACCTTGTTCTTGACGATCTTGATCTTGGTGCGGTTGCCGGTGACGGCGTCTCCGTCCTTGATGGCGGCGATGCGGCGAATGTCGACGCGGACCGAGGAATAGAACTTCAGGGCACGGCCGCCGGTGGTGGTCTCCGGATTGCCGAACATGACGCCGATCTTCTCGCGGATCTGATTAATAAAGATCAGCGCGGTGCGGGATTTGGAGACCGTGCCGGTGAGCTTGCGCAGGGCCTGAGACATGAGACGCGCTTGCAGGCCCATGTGGGAGTCGCCCATCTCGCCGTCGAGCTCGGCCTTGGGGACAAGGGCGGCGACGGAATCGACGACGAGGACGTCAATGGCGCCGGAGCGGACGAGGGTTTCGGTGATCTCGAGGGCCTGCTCGCCGTTATCGGGCTGGGAGACGAGCAGATTGTCAATGTCCACGCCGAGTTTTTTGGCGTAGCTGGGGTCCAGCGCGTGCTCGACATCGACGAAGGCGGCCAGACCTCCGGCCTTCTGCGCCTCGGCGATGATCTGAAGCGTGATGGTGGTCTTGCCGGAGGACTCGGGGCCGAAGACCTCAGTGACGCGGCCGCGGGGGATGCCGCCGACACCGAGGGCCGCGTCAAAGCTGATGGAGCCGGTGGAGACAACGGCGATCGGGACGAGCGCCTCTTTGGAGCCGAGCCGTACGATGGACCCTTTGCCAAACTGTTTTTCGATCTGTGCAAGGGCGAGTTCTACGGCCTTGCTGCGCTCATCGGCGATTGCCATGGGGGCTCCTTGAAGGGGTTGCTAGCCGGCGACGGCCCCAAGTTTCCTCAGGGGAAAGAACGCGGCTGCATGGATTCGATTTCGTAGGGATTGTAGCAGGGCTGGGAGGAGATTGGAAGAAAATAATAGCGAAGATATGGAGAAAGTAAAAGCTTAATCTTTAAAGCTGTCCATCTGCATCATTTTCATTATCTGCACTAAACAATATCTTGATACAGTAAATTAACTTTGATGTAGAATGGTAGGATGAGAACCACAATCACACTGGACGACGCGACCCACACCTTTGCCAGCTATTATGCTCATGCGCGCAGGCTCACGCTCAGTGCGGCCATCGACGAGTTGATCCGCAAGGCGCAGGCGGCGCCGGCGCCCAAGCCGGAGATTTGCTTTTCTCCCCAGAGCGGCTTACCCATGTTTCCTCCCAGCGGTGGAAGGATCACCACGGAGATGGTGAAGAGGATGGAGGAGGAAGAGTTTGACCCAAAACTATTTACTTGATCTGAATGTTTTGATTGCGCTTGTGGACTCCAGCCACCAGCATTACCAAACGGCGCAGAATTGGTTTATCTCATCCGTCGATGCTCACGTTCGGCTTTGCCCACTGACGGAAGCAGGATTCATTCGCATCACAACGAATCCCGCCTACCAGCCCGCCGCGCGCACGATGGAAGAAGCAATGGCAATCTTGCAACTGCTCAAGGGGCATCCGCGCTTTGCGCATCCTCTGTATGGGTATTGGGGGATTAAAGAAAGCTGGGTTGATCTGACTGCGCCCTTCGCGGCGCGCATCAGCGGCCATCAACAGGTGACGGACGCCTATCTTTTAGGCCTTGTGATCCAAGAGAATGGCGTGCTGGTTACCTTCGATAGAGGCATCCAATACATGGCGGGCGCCAAGTTCAGTCAGAATGTTCTCGTCCTGCAGTAACGGGAAGGAGCGCCTCAGACTGTAAAGGCGCCGATGCGGGATTCGCTGGCGGTCAGATCGTCGCAGGCGCGGTCGAGGGCCTCGTAGTCGGCGTCGTGCTGCTTGCGGAAGGCGCGGAAGGCCTCTTCACTCGTCCAGCGATCGATGGTGAGGTAGTGGCCGGCGATGTAGGCGTCGCTGAGCAGCTCGGTGCCGCGGTAGTCGGGCGATGAGCCGAAGAGCTGCGCCCAGGCACCCTCGGGCGAGTAGGCGGCCTCAAAGGCGGCGATCTTTTCCTCGGCGATCTCGAAGTGCCAGACGATGACGAACATACTCGGGCTCAATCCTCACTCTTATGGTAGCGCATGAGGGATTGGGCGGCGCAATGGGGGCATTTTGAGTGAAGATTCCCTCGGGGGCTAGAGCATTTTCGCTTCACTTGTTGACATCAAGAGTGAGTCGAAGGTGGCTTTTTCTTGAAGGAAAAAGCCACTTTTCTGCATGAATTCTGTAAACACCAGAATCGAAAATGCTGTAAAGCCCGGGTGAGATGGCAGGGTTTATGTACGGGCTGAAGGCTGTACCCTTCAATCAGAAGCCCGCTAGACCCGGCGCAGGTTGGCGAATTTTTCCATCAGCTTTTTCATGCCGTGCTGGGAGAAGAGGACGGTGAGCTTGGCGTCGTCGCCATCGCCTTCTCGCATGAGGATGGTGCCTTCGCCGTACTTGGCATGGCGCACGCGCTGGCCCTTCTTGAGATGGGCGGCGCCGGTGGGAGCGGGCGGATCGATGGATAACTGATTGGCCGGCTGAACAAGCGCACCGGGCTTGCCGGAGAAGAAGCGGGCAATGTTGTCGATCGAGTGCGAGGGCGCTTCCGTGCTTCCTGTGTTGGTCATGGTCTCCTTGGGGACTTTACTCGTATTGGCCGTCATCCATGAAGCGATGAAGGGCTTGCCGGAGGTGGACTTGGAGCCGGTTGCAATGGGAGCGCCGTTGCCGTAGCGTGCTGGTGAGCGCGGTGTCTCCTGGCTTTCGTCCTCGTAGTTGAAATGCTTGTCGGCGAAGTCGCCGGAGGTTTCAGCGCGGCGGCCGAAGCTCTTGGAGTAACCAGGAGTGGACCAGGCGAGGGATGGGCTGCGTCCGCCGAGGTTCTCGATCAACTGGCTGGGAATCTCTTCGAGAAAGCGCGAAGGGATGCTCGTCTCCGGTGCGTCGTTGCCGTATCTTCTGCGGTAATGGGCGCGGCTGAGAATGAGCGTATTCATGGCGCGCGTCATGCCGACGTAGCAGAGACGGCGCTCTTCTTCCAGCTCGTCGGGATTGTTGAGCGTGCGCGAGTGGGGGAAGAGGCCCTCTTCGAGGCCAGCGAGGAAGACCAGGGGAAACTCCAGGCCCTTGGCGGCGTGCAGCGTCATCAACGTGACGCGGGCATCGGGGTCGAACTGATCGGCATCCGAGGCCAGCGCCGCATGGTCGAGAAACTCGGCGAGGGTTTCGCCGCGCGCCTCTGCGTCATGGGCGGCGTTGGCGAGTTCCTTCAGGTTTTCAATGCGGCTGAAGGACTCGGGCGAGCCCTCGGTTTCGAGAGCCTTGATGTAGCCGGTACGATCGATGAGGAAGCGGATCAGCTCGGGGAGGGTGGCCGCATCGCCGGGGGCGCGGAAGGCGCTTTCGCTCGCTGGATCTTCCGCTGCTGTCTCTTCGGATGCAGTGTTGGATTCATTGATCCCAGCTACAAAATTCGATGGCTTGGGCGCCCGGAGTTTGGGTTGCTCAGCGAAGGGTGAGAAGCTGGCGGCGTCTGGGAGCGGGGACTGGAAGGCCTCGCTGCCGAAGTCGAAGTTTGTGGCGGAGTCTGCGCTGGATTCGTCCGCCGATGAACCGAAGTCGAAGCCGGTGTCGGCTGCGTCATCGGAGTTAGCGCTGGCGGCGAGGTCGGCCGAGAGCTTGCCGGCAAAGTCGGGGTCCATCATGGCCTGCGCGTCGAGGATCAATTGGCGGAAGGATTCGATGGCCATGAGCGCGCGCGCGGGGATGAGGCGGTTCGTGATCGCCGCGCCGAGGGCCTCCCAGGTGGACTGGCCTGTCTCCAGCGCCAGCCGCTCCAAGGTTTCGAGGGAGGTTTTGCCGATGCCGCGCGCGGGGACGTTGATGACGCGCTGCAATGCCATCGAGTCGTGGGGATTGCGGACCAGGCGCAGATAGGCCATCAGGTCCTTGATCTCGGCGCGCTCGTAAAAGCTGAAGCCGCCGACCATGGTGTAGGAGATATTCAGGCGGCGCAGCGCCTCCTCGACCAGACGGGACTGGGCGTTGGTGCGGTAGAGGACCGCGCAGTGGCCAGCGTCGGCCTGGCCGCTGGACGAGGCCTCGCGCAGAAACTTCTGGATGCGGTCGGCGATAAAGAGCGCCTCGTTTTCGCCGTCGGGGGCCTCGTAGCAGCCAATCAGCGAGCCGCCCTGACGGTCGGTCCAGAGCTTCTTGCCCTTGCGCTTGAGGTTGTTCGAGACTACAGCGCCGGCGGCCTCCAGAATGATCTGCGTGGAACGGTAGTTCTGCTCAAGGCGGACGATGCGCGCGTTGGGAAAATCCTTTTCAAATTCGAGAATGTTGCGAATATCCGCGCCGCGCCAAGAGTATATGCTCTGATCTTCGTCGCCGACGGCACAGACGTTTTTTCGTTCGCCGGCCAGCAGCTTCATCAGCTCGTACTGCGGGCGGTTGGTGTCCTGATACTCGTCGACGAGCAGATAGCGGTAACGGCGCTGGTAGCGCTCGCGGGCCTCGGTGGAGACCTTGAGCAGGCGGACGGCCTCGAGTAGCAAGTCGTCGAAGTCCATGGCATTGGACTTGCGCAGTTCGGCCTGATAGCTCTTGAAGATGTGCGCGATGCGCTCGCTGTTGGCGTCCTTGGAGCTGAGGTAATACTCTTCGGGATCGATCATGTGGTTCTTGGCCCAGGAGATGCGGCCCAGAACCGTGCGCGGAGTGAGCTGCTTGGTGTCCAGGCCCATGCGCTTCATCACCTGCTTGACGATGGCCTGCTGGTCGTTCTCGTCGTAGATGGCAAAGTCGCGGGTCAGGCCTACGCCGTTCACTTTCAGCGCCTCGATCTCGCGGCGCAGCAGGCGCACGCAGAGCGAGTGGAAGGTGCAGAGCAAGGGCTTGGCCAGCGTCGAGTGCTCGAGCAGCCGGTCGACGCGCTCGGCCATCTCGCTGGCCGCCTTGTTGGTGAACGTGACGGCCAGGATCGAATCCGGGGCGACGCCTTTTTCGCGGATCAACCAGGCGATGCGGCTGGTGATGACGCGCGTCTTGCCCGAGCCGGCTCCGGCGAGAATCAGCAACGGGCCCTCGGCGGCCTCGACGGCGGCGCGCTGTTCGGGATTCAGGTTGGCAATTTGCTGCTGCAAGAGGCAAGTCCAGGCGGGAAGAGTCCTGTCTCTAGTGTAGCGGTTGGGGGCGAGAGAGCAGTGTGCTCGCCTAGCAGTGCCCGTCGAGTGCATTGGCGATTTGGCAACAAGTGAAATTAGGGTTTAGACAGTACCAACTGTTGTCACTCACACTTCGATTGTTCTCAGAACCGTAGGGAGGCTAACAGTAATGAGAAAAACCAGCAAACGTTACGCCTCGCAAATTATTGGTTTGCTGCGCACGCAGCCAGGCCAATTATGCCTTCCTTGCTGGAGAGAACCACAACATAGCTGTTCGTTCTAACTGCATAGAGACCGGGCCCGAATGCGGTCGATAGTTGAGGCTTGCCAGGCAGCCGCGCAATTTCCTCTTTCTTCCAGCTTCCATCTTTGGATAGGCTCACCTTCAGCGCGTAGCCAAAGTTGAAGTCCATATGCGCGAGCCCCAAGAAAGCAATGGCGCCCACGCTGCCATCCGTTTCGTACTCCAATCCGTGAACATTATCCCGGACCAGAATTTCCGGCTTGCCTTTCACCGGCCGCCAGGACAATTGCCCTCCAAACTCGCCGTGGTCAGTGCCAGCCAGTTCGCCAAACATGGGGTCTTTCCGGAATTGGAGAGAACTGGCATCGCCAGGCGGACGGAATTCGATTTTTTGCCCCTTCCAATCCCAACTAAATGATTTGCAAGCAGGGCCTCTCAGGGAAGTACCTTCGACGACAAACCCGAATGGATCGCGAAATCTGCCATCCTTCATCTGCTTCCAGTTCCACTCCGCAGTATCCAGTCGGCCTGCCGGAGAGTGAATTTCTTTAGCAGATCGCGCGGCATTTTGCCGGACATCGGGAAGCCAGTAGGATGAAGCCACCCCATCCAACTGCTCAATCGCATTGCGGTCGCCTAGCCAGCCGAGACTCCAAACCGACGCATTGACGATGCGCCAGTCTCGCGATATGAGTGCTGCTTCGATTTGAGGTGTCGCATCCTGATAACCGATAAGGCCGAGAGTGAGGATGCCATAGGCTCGCTCACTTCCATTCTTTGAATCAAGAAAAGGCAAAAGGTAGCTACCTGCCTCGTGCCCGCTGTGGCCGAATTGAGCAATGTCACGCAGGCAAAGTAGTGAATCAAGAGCGACTGATTCAAAGGGTTCGGATTTCGGCTGGCAGTGCTGGGCCAGTTCCACGATGACCGAGGGATCATGGATGGCATGAAGTGCAATCTTCGCTTCCCGACGAATCCCGGACTCAGGTGCTGTGAGCAGCGTATGAAGATTTGCGCAGGCTGGTTTTGCGCTCGGCCCTAGGGCCGCAATTCCTCGCAGCGCCGCGAAACGCTCCTCCATTTCCTGATCAGGATTACTCGCAATCGCTACCCATTCAGCCGCGTATGAAACAAGGATGGGGTTCATTTCCGAGATCACGCGGGAAGCTGAAGCAGCAGTCTTGTCGTTTTTGAGCAATGGGAATAGATACGGAATAGCGCGTGCGCCTATGTGTTCCAGTGCGGAGTCGGTCTGGTTTTCCTCGCCACGGGGAAGGTCTTCAATAAGCGCTTCAATTGCTTCTGGAGTGCCGATGCAGCCAAGAGGCCCGGCTACCCATCCTCCATGTTGCAGACGCAGAGCCTTCCGTAGCGCAGGAACATCGGAGGCGTTCCAGTTCGGCCATTGGGAAAGAATCGCCCCTGCTAAATTGCGCCAGCCAGGGTGGGTACCCGCCGCGCGCCGGAGCAGTTCGCGCTTGGCAGCATCGCCAAAGCGGCCCAAGTCCTTCGCAAGCATTTCACTATTGCTTCCCTCTCCGTCGTCATCTGCCGGAACGACCTTATCGAGCAATTGCAGGCATGCATCAAGAGATGGGCATCGATCCATGCCTTGCGGCACATCTATAGCAAAAGCTTGGGAGGTTGCAAGCAAAAAGAGCAACATCGATCCAAAAATAAAAAAAACCTTTCGACCGGACAATTTGCTGCCATTGATGGATTCGCAGTTCATTTTTGTTCACCTCGCAAAAGCAGAACAACATACATCCGTACAATCATCTCGCATGGCGTTGCTCAGGTTATTGTATGCAATGCAGAAGTATCTGCTTCTTTAGACACCGTGCTGGAAACGAATATTCCTCGCGCATCGATTTATCTTAGCCGTTAATAAACGATTTCCATCGTGGAAGCCTGTTTCTCTTGTTGCCAACAGCCCAATGCACGTTTCCAGCTCTGAATCTGCGTGGTCTTGCGAGTTCCGGCAGTATCGTCGTCAAACCGGAGATGACCACTCGGTAAACAATATAAGGACAGCCGGTCGGACTACAGGGGATCCCGATCCTTCTTACGAGCAGTATTTTGAGGGCAGGCGGTTGTCTAAATTGACCATTTTAGACAAATTATACATTTTCTGTTATTCTTTTCCCATGCAGACCGTCTCCGCAACCCACGCCAAGCAGAACTTCGCCGCCGTGCTTGACCTGTCTCAACGGGAGCCGGTACAGATTCGCCGTCATGAGCGGAATATTGCCGTGCTGATGTCGTCCGAGGAGTATGAACGGATGAACAGAGAACGATGGGCGGAGTTCAATCGCCTGTCCGCAAGTGCGGCAGAAGAGGCCAAGGCGAACGGTCTGACGGAAGAGATTCTGGCGGAGATATTGGCTGAATCATGAGCAACTTCGGACGGTTGGTGGTGGACACGAATGTTGTTCTGAGCGCCATTCTCTTCCCCAACTCAGTTCCCGGCCGCGCGCTGAATTTGGCGCAGGGAAGCGTGGTGCTGGCCTCCAAATTTACGTTGCAGGAATTGAAAGAAGTCGCGAAGCGAAGCCGTTTTGACCGTTATGTCGAAGCAGAGAAACGGCTTCGGCTGGTAGCTGAGTATAGGAGGGCTGCCGTGACGGTTGATATTCCGTTCCCCATCCACGCCTGCCGCGATCTGCGCGACGATAAATTTCTGGAGGTAGCGGTGCATGGGCGGGCGGATGTGATCGTCACCGGCGATGCGGATTTGTTGGCGCTCGATCCCTTCCGAGGGATTGCGATTCTCACGCCGGATGAGTATCTGCGGCGGGAGTAGGCTGCGGCTGGCGGTTGGGAAGCCGCCAGTACAGCCGGCCAGGAGGCCGGCGCTACAATTTACGGATACGCGATTCTGAGGGAATCATGAGATTGCCAGGAAGATCGATGTGCCGCGTGGCCGTCTACTGCGGCTCGGCTGACGGACGCAATCCCGCCTTTCTGGCCGAGGCTCGGGCGCTGGGCGCGGCGATTGCCGAGGCCGGGCTGGGGCTGGTCTATGGCGGAGCAAATATCGGGCTGATGGGCGCGGTGGCCGATGCGGCGCTTGCCGGCGGCGCGCACTCGATCGGCGTGTTGCCCGAGGTGCTGGTGAGCCGCGAGATTGCGCACGACGGGCTGACGCAATTCGAGCGGGTGCCGACGATGCACGAGCGCAAGGCGCGGATGGTGGAGCTGGCCGACGCATTTCTGGTGCTGCCCGGCGGCTATGGCACGCTGGAAGAACTGCTGGAGGCGGTCACATGGGCGCAACTGGGATTGCACGCGAAGCCGGTCGTCGTAATCAACACCGCCGGCTACTGGGATGGGCTGCTGGCCTTCCTCGATTCCGCCGTGGCGGCGGGATTTATCAAGCAGAGGAATCGCGATCTGCTGCTCGTGGCGGCGAATGCGGAAGCGGCGGTGAGGATCGCGGTTGAGGGATGATGTTATGAATTCAATATCAATTCAACAATAAATAATTGCAATGCATGCGAAATACAAACGCAGGTCCTTCGACTCCCTCCGCTTCGCGTCAGTCGCTCAGGATGACAGATCATTCCTGGAGCAAGCGAATCAATTGTGGAGCAAGCGGATGAGTTGAAATTCAATGCGAATCGGAGCTTTGTTCATCGACCCAATAGCCGCTTCTGCCTTCGACGATTAAATCCGGATAATTCTTCAGGCGCAATCCGATGGCGTGATAGCCGGGATGCGGCGCGGCGGGATAGTAACTGAGCAGATAGCGATTGGGCAGATGGTGGGAGATCTCTTGCACATCGCGCTCCAGGCTGTGTGCGTCCTTGAAGCGGAGGGACTCGCCGCCGGTCAACTGCGTCACGCTCTCGGCGGTGTTGCGCTTGAGCGCGTCGGCGGCGGCGATGGCCGCAGCCTTGGCCAGCCGCAGCGGCGGAGCCAGCAGACCGAGGCAGTCAAAGGCCTGCTCCATGCGGCTTACGCTCTTGTCCACATCCGGGCCCCGGCTCATGCAGCCGCCGGCCGGACCGGGGGTTGGGTCGTGATAGATCAAGGCGGCTGTGTGGGCGACGTTGGATTTGCCGGTGGCGAAACTGAGGCTGTAGATGGTGGTATTGGTGTCGCTCACGTCGTGGAGAGCCTGTTCGAGGCTGGACTGGCTGCCATGATCGACGGTTTCGCTGATGAGCAGAATGGCGCGGCGATAGGAGGGCGGCTGGCGGCGCAGCAGATCGACGGAGTAGCGCAGGCTGTCGAGGATGGCGGCGTTGCGGTCGCCCGCATCGAGGCCTTGCAGGCGCTCGGCAACCGCATCCAAATTCGCAGTGAAGTTCAAAGCCAGTTGCGGCGCGCCGTCGAAGGAGACGACTGCAACTTTGTGCGGAACGGCGCCGACGAGTGATTCAATCGATGGGCCCAGATGGCGATAACTGGCCAGCTGGCGTGCGCCCGCGCCTCCTACCTCCACCAAAACGACGAGAGCCAGGGGCTCGCTGCCGGCCTCGTCGTCGATCGAGATCTTCTGCTCGCTGCCGTCGTCGGTGAGGATGAAATCCTGCGCGGAGAGCGTGAAGACCGGCTCGCCGGATGTGGTTGCCACCAGCGCGGGAACCACGACCAGCGTGGTTTGTGCGCGGATGACAGGCGGCTGCGGCAGGGATGGAGCGGGAGATTGAGCAAGCGCCGCCGGAGGGCAGGCAAGCGCGGCGAATAACAGGAAGGGCGCGACCGGATGCTTGGATTGCATTGAGGTTTTGACGGGCCAGCGAATCAATTGTTTGCGCAATGGCGCTGGCGTATTGGTTCCCATGATATCCGGCGCGCCCTGCCCATCCAAATTGCGCAGTTGGAGCCAAGCAATTTTCTGGTAATCTGAATCTGCATTTATGGCTGCAATTCTGTTTGCAATCGATGATACAGCCAAAGATTCGTCTACGCTGGTTGACCTCGGAATGGCCAGCAAAATCGGTATGGATCGCCGATTCTCCATTTGATCGCCAATGAAGGGAGAGATTCATTTTCATGACCGCTCCAGAGTGCGCGCAACCTCACGTACCCGAAGCTATGAAAGCAGCCAATGCCCCGAAGGGCAGCGCCTCGGTTCATCTGGATGCCCTGCGCGGATTTGCGGCCTTTTCCGTGTTGCTCTTCCATTGGCGGAAAACCCTGTTCGTGGAATACAAAGCATTTGGGCATCACAGTCTTCTGTGCAAGGCCGGATATTTTATAAGCTCCTTCGGTCACCAGTGGGTCATCGTTTTCTTTGTGCTGAGTGGATATCTGGTGGGCGGCAGCGTCATGCGCGCGTTCGATTCAGGCCGCTGGTCCTGGCGAAGCTATCTGCTGACGCGCCTGACGCGCCTTTATGTTGTGCTTCTGCCTGCCTTACTGCTGGGAGGGTTTTGCGATTGGTTCAGGATGTATTTGAATGGTATGCTGGGCGACATCAACGATATTGCAATCAAACTCACATTTTCCAAAAATGTATTCAACCCTCTTTCGCCAGCGATTCTTTCGCCGGCAAGCTTATTCGCCAACTGCCTTTTCCTGCAAAGGATCAGGTTGCCGGGCCAGCATTATGAAATTCCGGTATTTGGCAGTAACGGGCCACTCTGGAGCTTGGCTAACGAGTTCTGGTATTACATGGCCTTCCCGCTGCTGGCGCTGATGCTGGCCAGAGGCCGGTCGTGGTGGATGCGTGCCGGCTGCGGGTTGGGACTGTTGATTTGGGGTTGGTTTGTGGGTCAGCCTATCGTCTTGCTTGGCATTCCCTGGCTGATGGGAGTTCTGATTGTCTACCTGCCTGCCTTTCCGGCACGAGGATTATGGGCACGTCGTATCGCCATTGGGATGGCGCTGGGATTATTCGCGGTTGCATTGCCGGTTGATATCAAAATAGCTTCCACAGACCACATATGGGTCACGGATACGCTCCTTGGTCTCATTGTGACATTGCTGATCTGGGTCTTGCTGCACTGTGCCGTGCAGCCCTTGCCCTCCCTCTATATCCGGATAGCCCAGAGATCGGCGCACAGCTCGTACACACTGTACTTGACTCACTATCCGATGATGCTCCTCCTGATTGTGTTGCTGCATATGCCGCGAGTGCTGCCCGGCTGGCATGGCTTCTTCGTAAATTCGGTGCTGCTGGTGCTGGTTATCCTTTACGCACAAATTGTCTATGAACTCTTCGAGAAGCAAACTGGACGGGTACGGGCGTGGATCAAGCCCTATATCCTGCGGACAAATGCCGCTTGAAAAGTCGAGTGATCGGAAGGATTTTCTGTTGACGCATGGCGAGCTTGGGCAGAGGCTCGCTTCCTCGTATACTCGAAGCAGCGTATGGCGACACACCTCGACAAAATACTGGACTCGACACGCGCCACGGTGACGGCGGCAAAGGCGCGCGTGCCCCTGGTTGTACTGGAACGGATGGCCGCAGAGCACCAGCCGCGCGGATGGGCCAGGGCGCTGGGCGAGCGCGCCAAGCTAGCTCCTGCCGTGATCGCCGAGATCAAGAAGGCCTCGCCTTCGAAGGGGTTGATCCGCGCCGACTTTGACGCCTCGGCGCTGGCGCGGAGCTACTTTGCAGGCGGCGCGGCGGGGCTCTCCGTGCTGACCGACGAGCCGTTCTTTCAAGGGAGCCTGCGCAATCTGGAGCTGGCCTCGGCGGCGGTACCGCTGCCCTGCCTGCGCAAGGACTTCATCGTCGACGAGTACCAGATTGCGGAGGCTCGCGCGCATCACGCGGATGCGATTCTGCTGATTGCCGCCGCGCTTACCAATGATGAGATGAAGCGCTTTGCGGCCGCGGCGCACGGGATCAAGCTGGACGTGCTGGTGGAGGTGCACACGGGCGAGGAGCTGGAGCGCGTTCTGGATGCGCTGGGCGAGAGTGGCGCGGATGCGATCGGCGTGAATAACCGCGACCTGAAGAGCTTCGAGGTGCATCTGGAAACTTCTATGCAACTGGCCGAGAGGATTCCTTCAAGCGTGGTGAGCGTGACGGAGAGCGGTATTGCAACATCCGAAGATGTGAAGAGCCTGCGTGTGGCGGGCTTCGACGCCTTCCTGATCGGCGAGAGCCTGATGCGCCAGCCCGATTCTGGCGCGGCGCTGAAGGCTCTGCTCTCAGGAGTCAACGGATGAGCCTCTGGATCAAGATCTGCGGCAACACCTCGCTCGAAGACGCGCGGTCGGCGGTTGAAGCTGGAGCAGACGCTGTAGGCTTTGTCTTCGCGCGCAGTCCGCGGCGGGTGACTCGGGAGCTGGTGGCGGCGATTGTTCCCCATCTGCCCGCAACGGTTGAGAAGATCGGCGTCTTTGTGGATGCGGCGCTCGATGAGATCGTCGCCACGGTACAACACAGCGGCCTGACCGGCGTGCAACTGCACTGGGAGGCGGAGCCCGAGCTGCCCGCACGGCTGCACGAGCGGCTGGGGCCGGAGCTGCGCATCCTGCGCGTGATCCACTTCAGCGCGGTGTCGGCTGCGCAGCACGCGGCGCGGATCGCCGAGCATAGTCCGCACATTCACGCGACACTGGTGGACTCGCGGACGAGCGCGGCGATGGGCGGCACAGGTCTTGCTTACGATTGGGAGAAGGCAGGCCAGACGCTCTTCCAAAACGCCAGGGAGCATAGGTTGATCGCCGCCGGAGGATTGAAGCCGGAGAATGTGGCCGAGGCGATCCGGGCGCTGAGACCCTGGGGCGTGGACGCGGTCACAGGCGTGGAGGCCGCGCCGGGGCGCAAGGATCATGCCCGCGTGCGGGAGTTCATTCGCCTGGCGCGGAGCGTGCGGTGAACGGGTTGTGTCTTCGTTTGCAGGAAGATTCCCTCGGGGACTGAAGACCACCTGATCTTGCTGGATTGATGTACGGGCTGAAGCCCGTACCCTTCGTGCTCACTGGGCATTTCCTCCTCTGCGCGGCGATCTGCGAAAATGGAAGCAGTGATGCACGCGCACCCAACTCACTTTCATCGGGCCGCACTTTCGGGATTGCTGGCGGCAATGGCGCTGCTGTGTGCTTCGCCTGCGATTTGCGCCCAGCAGGCGAATCCCAGCTCAGCTCTCAATCCTTTCTTCGGCAGCGCGACCGCACATCCGGCCTCGAGCGATCTTCTCCGGCTCTCGCTGGACGATGCGATTGCGCTCGGCCTCAAGAACAACCTTGGCCTGAAGGAGGCCGAAGAGAGCGAAAAGGCCTTTCAGGGCAGGCGGACAGCGGACTTCCAGTACTTTCTGCCGGTGATCACGCTCAACGGCGATCTGGGCGTTCATCAACAGAACCTGGCGGCGCTGGGCTTTGGCCCGGCCACGATCAAGGAGTTCGGCTCTCTGTTGCCCCCAGGCACGGTCATTCATGAGATCACGCGCGACGACCTGACCGAGGGCAAGATTCAATATGGCCAGATGCTCTTCTCCGGTCCGGTGATCGCCGCCTGGAAGGCGATCGGCGCGGCCGAGCGCGCCTCCCACTACGCAAAAATGTCGGCGCGCGGCGAGGTTGTCCAGCAGGTGGCCACGGCCTATCTGTATGCCATTGCCGCTGAGAGCGAAGTGGACAATGCGCGCGCCCAGCAGGCGACCGCCGAAGAGCTGCTCCGCCAGGCCCGCGCGGCGCATGAGGCCGGAGTCGTCGCCCACCTGGACGAGCTGCGCGCGCAGCTTCAGCTTGAGGCGCAGCAACTGGCGCTGATCTCCGCCCAGAACGCCCACGAAAAAGCGCTGATTCTGCTGAAGCGGGAGATCGGCATCGATCCGGGAGAGAAGATCCTCCTAAGCGACCCGGCGCCCTACAGCGAGCTGGCCGCGCAGACGCCGGAAGAGTTGAATGCCGTCGCCTATCGCAACCGGCAGGATTATCTGACGCTGCAAAATCAGCTCGTCGAGATGAAGGCCATCGTCGCCGCGCATCGCAGCCAGCGGTTGCCCAGCCTGAGCTTTGGCGGCTATTACGGCGTCAGCCTGGTGAACGATGTGGGCTCGCACGGCAACTTTGCCGCACAGGGCACGCTGAGCATGCCGCTCTTCCGCGAGGCCGGACTGCGCGGCGACATCGACGCCGCCAAGGCCAACGTGAATGCCGTGAACGCCCAACTGGACGACCTGCGCGTGAAGATCGTCCAGCAGGTTCGCTCGGCGCTGCTGGACGTGAATGCCTCGGCGAAGCTGGTCGAGGTGGCCGGCTCGAATCTCGATCTGGCGACGCGCGCGCTGGCCGACGAGAGCGACCGCGTGAACGCCGGCGTGGACGACAATCTGCCGCTGGTGGCCGCGCAGGCCACGCTGGCCTCGGCGGAAAGCTATCGGGTCGAGAGCCTCTACCAGTACAACCTGTCGAAGCTGGCTCTGGCCCGCGCCGCCGGCATCCTCGAATCGCAGTACCGCGAGTATCTGGGTCGGTAGGGCGAAGATAGTCATCACTCTGCTAAGTGGGATAGAGTATTCTCACAAAGAGAGTAAGTCGAGCTTGCGGCTTGTTGCAATGTATCCGTGCGGAGTACCTTTCCAAACTCGTCAAAGGAGTTTTTTATGCGTCGATCCGCGATTGTTCTGGCTTTCTGCCTTTCGCTGGCGTCAATTTTTTCCTTTAGCCAGACAAAGGACAAGGATGTCAAAGTCTATCTCGACGGCGTAACAGAACGCGGACGCGCACTCTACGCCTATGACCAGGCAGCATGGCATGGAACAGACGCCTTTCTTGCTTTGCATCCCGACACCACCGGACTAGGGCACTATGTTTGCAGAATGACTGCCTCCGGCTGGGTTGTATCGTTTGGGAGATGGAATGAAACGCATGATCGGTTCCTTGTCGCTTATGAAGCGAAGGAATCTGGTAAGCCGGGTGAATATGAGGCCCGTAAATTTGACCCTCCCATGGACGCAACGAACGATCTGGCTGCCATGGAACGGGCATTAGAGCTTGCGCTCCACGATTTCACAGCCCTGAATCGGCCGTACAATTCCGCTATCCTTCCCGCGTCTGCGGGCAACTTTTACGTTTATATCTACCCAGGACAGACGAAAGATACTGTCTGGCCAATCGGCGGCGATGTGCGGTATGTCATTTCTGCCGATGGCAAGCAAATCATTGAGAAACGCCAGTTGCACAAGACCATCCTCGACATTGAATACAAGCCTGGAGATCATCCAATCGCTGGAGTCCACTCTCACATCCTGAGCGATGTTCCCGAGGATACTGATGTGCTTTATGTTCTGAATCGTCGGCCATTAATCCCTGAATATATAGGCACGGCAAAGCGGCTTTTTGTTGTGAATATCGATGGTACAATTTTCGTCCAAAAGAAGTGAGCAGCTCTGATTTAAACATCACTTTGCATGGCTATATGTTACCTTTGAGTTAAGCCCTTGAGCGAAAGGTAACAGAGCGGAATGTCCAGGCGTCTGCAAATCATCTACTACGTCGAAGCGGACGCAGCGTCATTGGCGCGGCGGGCGGCGCAGTATTTTGTCGAGATGGCCGGCGAAGCGGTGGCCGCGCAGGGCTCGGCGCGCATCGCCCTCAGCGGCGGATCGACGCCCAGGGCGGTCTTTGCTATGTTGGCCGACCCCAACGAGCCCTGGCGCGCGCGGATGCCCTGGTCGGAGATAGAACTGTTTTGGGTGGACGAGCGCGCGGTTCCTCCGGAGGATGCCGAGAGCAACTACCGCATGACGCGCGAGGCGCTGCTGGACCACGTGCCACTGCGCCCGGAGCAGATTCACCGCATTCAGGGCGAACTGGAGCCGGAGATCGCCGCGGCCCGCTACGAGTCGGAGCTGAGAAACAGCTTCCGGCTGGAGGGCGCCGAGAGCCCGCGCTTCGATCTGGTGGCGCTGGGGCTGGGCGAGGACGGCCACACTGCCTCGATCTTCCCCCACACCGAGGCCGTGCATGAGATCGGCCGCCTGGTGACAGCCAACCAAGTGCCGCAAAAAAACACTTGGCGCATTACGCTCACCTGGCCGGTGATCAACCACGCACGCTCCGTCTTCTTCCTCGTTGCAGGCGAGGAGAAAGCCTCCATTTTGAGGGAGATACTGATGGGCGAGCGCGATCCGGAACGCCTGCCCAGCCAGCTGATTCGGCCCGCAAGCGGTATACTAACGTTAATCCTGGACCGGGCCGCGGCCGCACTTTTGCCGCCGGTGGGCGAGGATGGCTGTGGATTTCTGGAGCGAGAAAGATGATTTTGGCTGGTGATGTGGGCGGCACCAAGGTTCACCTGGCGCTGTTTGATTTTGTCGATGGAAAACTGGAATGTTCTCGCGACGAACTTTACGCCGCCAAGGAATATTCCGGCCTGGAAGAGATCGTCAAGCAGTTTCTTGGCGCCTCCAAGGTCTCGGCCGCCTGCTTTGGCGTGCCCGGGCCGGTGCGCGATGGGCGCCTGCGCCTGACCAATCTGCCTTGGACGCTGGACAGCCGCGAACTGTCCGTCAGCCTGGGCATCCAGCACGTCTTCCTCATCAACGACCTGGAGGCCAATGGCTACGGCGTCGCCGAACTCTCCGCCGACCAGATCTATACACTCAGTGAGGGCGACTCGAGCCAGATCGGCAATCGTGCGCTGATCGCCGCCGGCACCGGATTGGGCGAGGCGCTGCTGATCTGGAACGGCCGCAGCCACACGCCCTACCCCAGCGAGGGCGGCCACGCCGACTATGCGCCGCGCAACGAGGATGAGATCGACCTGCTGCGCTTCCTGAAGCAGAAGTACAACGGACGCATCAGCCAGGAGCGCGTCGTCAGCGGCACCGGCCTGAGCAACATCTACGAGTTTCTGCGCGAGGTGCGCGGGTTGGACGAGCCGGCATGGCTGGCCGCGCGCGTCGCCGCCGAAGATCCCAACGCCGTGATTACCGAGCTGGCGCTGGCCGCGAAAAGCGAGATCTGCGAGAAGGCGCTGGATATGTTCGTCTCGGCTTATGGCGCCGAGACCGGCAACCTGGCGCTGACGCTGCTCTCGGTGGGCGGCGTCTACATCGGCGGCGGCATTGCGCCGCGCATTCTGGAGAAGCTCAAGGATGGAACCTTCCTGAAGGCCTTCACCGGCAAGGGACGGCTGAGCCAGTTGCTGATCAATATGCCGGTGCGTGTGATTCTCGAGTCCCGCGCCGCGCTGCTGGGCGCAGCCGCCTACGCCGAGGCTCGCGCAGCAGAGCTGAGCGGAACCTCGCCTCGGGCCGCGTCGGTCAAGATCTAGTTTTTCGCCGATTCATTTCAACTGTAAATTGGGTGCCCAGCTCCGAATCTTCGGAGCTGGGCTGCCCTTTTTATCGAATCAACGGTCATGCCATTATTTTGAATGGGCACGATTTTTGTCGTGTCGCAAAGATCGCAATATGAGCCTGTCTTCAGCTCCGGAAGGAATACTGGGCGAGCTCAATGACTCAGCGAATAGTTCACATCTACAATTGTATCAATCTCCACCGGCTCGCCCGCCAAAATGGTGGGAGTGTACTGCCATTGTGAGACTGCCCATAGCGCTGAGATTGCGAGGGAAGTCGATGGCGCGGAGATAACGCGCAGATCGTGAATGCCCCCATCCGTTCCAATGTTAGCTTTTAAAAGAACAGTGCCGGTAATATGTGCTGCCTGCGCATCCATTGGGTATTTAGGCCGCGTAAACGTGATCATGTGAGAGCGCGCGACGTCAGAGGAGATAGTTATCTTCTTCGGTATATTTCCAGCCATATTCGATGTAGGCGCAACCGAGGATTTTGCAATAACAGGAGCCGCGGGAGGCGTCAATGCCGGATCGGCAGGACTGATTCCGTCGATCGCGTCAACTGTCGCGACGAGGATTCTGCGGCTTCCATCGTACATACCTATCGTGCGAGCCAGATAACGGCCCTGCACCTTGACGATATTGCTGTCTTCGGTCGTCATGGTGCCAAAGGAATGAGTGACCCGCAGGATCGGGTTTTGCGGGTCAAAGCAATAGGTCGGATAGATTCCCAATGGCACGGTAACAAATTGTTTGTAGTAGGGCGTCTGCGGGATCACCATGATGCATGGAAACTTTGCTTTCTTCGATCCAACAAATTCCCGATCCAGCACGCTCTTGGCAGGGTCCAGTTCTGCCGTAGCTGGCAATGGAGAAATCAGCGCGCTCTGGAGTTTGTATTCGAAAAAGTTCAGCGGCTCACCCGTTGCAATGTGCGCGGTTCTTTTGTCCGTATGCCAATCGGTATGCGTCGCCGTGCCGCGCGTCCACGTGCTGCGATAGAGCTGCGGCGAGGCCCACCAATATTCAAATGATCCCTCTTCGGAGTTTTTTCCATTCTCATCGTAAAGCTGATAGGTCGCCTTCAGGTGCCAGGGCTTTAGCTCCGGCGAGGTGAAGTCATAAAAGGGAGCGGCTGCCGCGAATAACTCGCGCGGATCGCTGGGCAGAGCGGTTGCAGGGCTGGCCTGCGTCTGTGAGATTCCAGGTAAAGCCGCCGTCAGAATCAGAGCAATAAAACTGATCACTCGCATGGTGGCTCTACGGTAACATTCCGGCAAGCGTCCAATCCTCGCGGGCGTCTTATTTTCTCGACCAGGTCCGTGACCTTTTGAATGTCTTTTACAGATTGATAGAACGTGGGCCCGGAGGCCCACGTTACAGCCGGTCAACCACTCCAACGAGCAAAGACCACTCGTTTGGGACCCCAGCCGAGTAGCCAGCGCTACGATCGTGCGCCGATGGGGATGACCGTTCTGCCGAAGGTCGAGTTAGTGACCAGGGCAAAGCTCGTGTACATGGCCAGCAAACCGCAGACGAGGCCCAGCCAGCCTCCGGCCTGATGCACCAGCGGCAGCGCAAGCAAAGAGCCGAAGCCGAGCAGGAAGAAGGTCACCCATAATGTGAGGAAGACCCACCAGAGCGCCTTGGCCAAGCGGAAGGTGGCGATCCACATATAGAGGGTAAAGACGCCCCAGCCGATCAGCGTGACGGCGATGGTGCTGCCCGCCTGGGTGAGGTCGAGGACGCCGTGCGAGCCCAGCAGAATGAGCAGCGCGAACCACCACCAGAAGGCCCCGTAGCTCAAAAAGGCCGTGGTGCCGAAGGTGTTGCCGGTGCGGAAGTCCATCACGCCGGCGAGCATCTGGATGAGCCCGCCAAAGGCGAAGGCCAGCGGCAAGACGACCGGCTCGCCGCCCTTGGGCAGCACGCCCGCGTTGATCAGACTCAGGATTACTGTGGTCAGTCCGAAGCCGATCAGGCCCAAAGGCGCAGGATTGGCATAGACGGTCTTTGCTTCATCAGGCATGAAACTCCTCCCATTTCCTTTGCAGTCGAAGGTTGTCGGTTGACCCGGCTGTCGTTGTCCGGCAGGAAGAGGGGAGACCGGGGAAGCGCCGGGCGGACAGAGCGGGATTGCCGGATGATCCCATGCGGAAGTCGGGCTGTCAAGCAAGTTATTCCGGCTGTAGCGAGCGGGCGCGCGCTCTCTGCTTTGCCGGTTTTCGGCAGCGAAATCCCCCGCTGCTTTTGGAATGCGCCGGCTCATAGTTGGGGCTTGATTTTGGCGGGGATTGGGGGATGAAACCGGGCAAAACCCAGCAAAAATGGCTAAATATCGGCTAAACACCCACAAAAACCAAAGAAAGTTGTGGAAATCACGGTTTTTCCCTTGACTTTACCCGCTCAAAAGCTGCATTGTAACGAACGACGGGTTCTTCAGCCCGCATGAATACAGGGGTTTTCTGCACACCGAGTACCCGGCTCCATCATGCGGAACGCGGATGCGGAGGAGGCCTGAAGAAAGACCGGCGCGCCCCAGGGCGCGCTCGATAAGGAGAGCAACACATGGCAACAGGATTGACCAAGACCGCCCTGATTCGGCTTCTGGCCGAGAAACTGGAACTGACCAACAAGCAAGTCGCAGCCTTCCTGGACCTGCAGGCGGAGACCGCCGTGAAGGAAACCAAGAAGAACGGCGTCTTTGTGATCCCCGGCATCGGCCGCCTGGTGAAGGCGGAGCGCAAGGCTCGCATCGGGCGCAACCCCCAAACCGGCGCGGCCATCAAGATCAAGGCCAAGACCGTGGTCAAGTTCCGCGTGGCCAAGGCCGCCAAGGACGTGATCGCCCCCGTCAAGAAGTAGTTTCTCCGCGCTCGAAATACCCTGGACTGCGGACAAGAAAAAAAGGGGAGAGGCCATGCGGCCTCTCCCCTTTTGCATTTTCTGAATTATCCTTTGGAGTTACACCTGCTGCGTGGGCTCCTGCTCGACTCCGGGCATCAGCGCGCGGACGATGAGAGAGATGCCCAGGCAGATGACGATCAGCTTCTCGCCGGGCTGGGGGTCGTAGCTCCAGGAGAAGGCGGCCATGGCGACGAAGACTCCGATGGAAGTGAATTCGGAGAAGGCGGCGCGCAGCCACTGCGGCTTGCGATCGCTGGGCGGCAGCGCCGTATGCAGGCGTGGAATCAGTCGGGGAACGGCGCGCAGATAGTTCAGGTAGGGCTCACCCAGTTCGCCGCTGAGATAGGCCTCTTCACCCAACGTCAGGCGCAGCAGAAAGAGCGGAACCGCGATCAGTACAAAGAGCGCGCCCGTGACCGGCATGAGGAAGGCCAGCGCATATACCATCGCCCAGAGGCCGATGTAGAGCGGGTTACGCACGAAGCGATAGGGTCCGCTGGCCACCAGCGCGCCGCCTCTCATTTTGGAGTGGATCACCGTTGCGGGCCCCAGATAGGCCGCGCCCCAGATGCGGAAGATCATGCCCTTGGCGGCGATCAGCGCGGAGAGGACGATGACCAGAGTCATTGCCGCGGGATAAGAGACGAGGCCACGCCGACCGATCTCGAAGATCAGCCAGGCGCGGAGCGGAATGCGCGAGCCGATCCCCCAGGCCGTAATCCATGGCGCGGCAAATCCCAGATAGAGGATGCTCGCCATGATGGCCATGCGCAGGCGGAATTCGATTTTTGTCGCTTTCATGCAGTTCTCCCGTGGCCGGAGTTTATCATTCTGACTTATGGTACGAAATTGGATCAGCGATGGTTCCAGAGCTTTGACAAAAAACCGTTCTAACTCTGCCGCTCGCAGGTTACACTTCCATCTAACTGGATCTTGCGCTCTCGGCAGGGAGAAGGCGCGGAGTAGAAACCGATAAGAGAAGGAGAAAAGAATGAGCAATGCCGAGAGCAGCACCCACCGGCAGACGATGCTGGAGGAGTGGCAGACGGGGGCGCGGATTCTGGCCAACGGCCACTACGACGCTTCCAAACGGGATTCGCTGTGGAACGACATTCTGGGCGCGACGGTGATCGCCGCCACCGTTGCGGTCGGCTCCACGATCTTTGCCTCGCTCGGCTCCTCGACAGAGCGCGGCTGGCAGATTGCCGCCGGCATTATCAGCATGTCAGCCACGCTGCTGGCCTCCGAGCAGAAGTACCTGCGCTTGGAAGAGCGCGCCACGCAGCACCGCGAGGCGGGGCGCGTCTATCAGGCGCTGCGCCAGGAGATTGAGGTGGCGCTGACCCGGCTGCAGGATGGAGTGGCCGTCAGCGACGATGAGATTGCCGCCATCAAGAGCCGCCGCGACGATATTGAAAAGACAGCGCCCACTGTCCCCTCCGGCATCTACAAGCGGGTCTTGCAGGAGATCATGAAGAGCAAGAACAACCCCGACAAGGGTGCGGTGGGTTCGATGGCAACGTAGGGCCTGTTCACACGACCCCGGCGGGCCATGCCGCTACACTGGTTTCAGCCTATGGCTGACACGACGCCGCAACCCGAGACCATCGCCGCCATCTCCACGCCGCCGGGGCGCGGTGGCATCGGGATCGTGCGCTTGAGCGGGCCCGATGCTGCCGTGATCGCCGCGCAACTCGTTCGCCTGCGCCAGCCGCTCGAACACGCGCGTGCCCGTCTGGCCGAGGTGCTGGATGAAGAGGCCGGCGCGGAGGCCGCTGCGATCGACGAGGCCGTGGTCACCTTCTTTGCTGCTCCGCACTCTTATACTGCCGAAGATCTTGTGGAGATAGCGGCGCACGGCTCGCCGGTGGTGCTGGAGCTGCTGCTGAAGCGCGCGCTCAAGCAGGGTGCGCGGCTGGCCGAGCCTGGTGAGTTCACCCAGCGCGCCTTTCTCAGCGGCAAGCTCGACCTGACCCAGGCCGAGGCCGTTCGCGACCTGATTGAAGCGCAGACGCTCACCCAGGCCCGCCAGGCCGCCAGCCAGATGGGCGGCGCGCTCAGCCGCCGGGTTGCGCCGGTCAAGATGAATTTAGTTGAGCTGATTGCGTTGCTCGAAGCCGGCATCGACTTTGCCGAGGACGATGTGGAGGTGTCGGCGCGGGAGGAGATCGCCCGCCGTATCGGACTTCTGACGCCGCCGCTCACGGCGCTGGAAGATTCCTTCGCCCGCGGGCGCATCGTTCACGACGGACTGACGCTGGCCATCGTCGGGCGGCCCAACGCGGGCAAAAGCTCGCTCTTCAATCGGCTCGTCGAGCGCGAGCGCGCCATTGTGACCGCGACCCCCGGCACCACCCGCGACACCGTCAGCGAGCGCATCTCGCTCGACGGCATTCCGCTGGAGCTGGTGGATACGGCCGGACTGCGCGAGGCCTCGGGCGAGGCCGAGCGGCTGGGCATCGATCGCAGCCGCGAGGCGATGGCCGACGCCGCGCTGGTCGTGGTTGTGCTGGATGCAACCGAGCCGCTCAACGATGAGGAGCGCAGTCTGCTGGCTGCCGTCGAGGGCCGTTCCGCGGTGGTGGTGGCGAACAAGAGCGACCTGGTCGAGGCCGGTCGCCTGTTGCCCGATGGTGTTGGATTGCCCGCACTGGCAACCTCGGCGCTCACCGGCCAGGGCATTCCCGAGCTGCGCCGGCGCATTCTGGCGTTGGCTACCGGAGGCGCCGCGGCCGAGACGGGCGCTTTGACCAGCCTGCGCCACCAGCAGGCGATCGCCACCGCGCGCTCAGCACTGGCCGATGCCGCGCAGGCCAACACCGCCGCCATCCCCCACGAGATGATCTTGCTGGACCTCTACCGCTCGCTGTGGGCGCTCGACTCGCTGACCGGGCAAACCACACCGGACGATATTCTGACGCTGATCTTCTCCACCTTCTGCATCGGAAAATAATCGGGCAGCGTGGCATTCAGAAACCACGGCTTCCCTGCGGTTGGCGGGCCAGCGGAGGGGCCAGTGTACAGAAGGCCGCCCGATGCGTTATCCTAAGCCTTAATCCATGATCTTCTCCCGCGATTACATCGGCTATCTAGCCCGCCGCACCGTCAAGCACCTCATCGACGCCAAGATGATCTCCACCACTGACTTGAAGGGGTGCGAGGCTCGGGTCGGCGAGGCGCTCATCGAGGAGCTTTCGCTCGAGGACCGCATCAATGAAGAGGTGCGCGTGATTCTTGAAGCCTACTCCGAAGAGATGCGCAAATCCGGCGCGCAGTATGCCGAGATGTTCAAGAAGGTAAAGACCGAGCTGAGCAAAAAGTACAAGGCGGTGCTATGAGGATCAGCCCCGACAAGCTCAACAAACTGGCGCACACGGTGGCCGACACGCTGGCCGAGATCGACGCGGTCGGCTTTCTGGAGGATCGCAACACCATCCGCCAGGAGGCGCGCAAGGCGCTGACCGCGCTGCTGACGCAGGAGGCCGGCATCGACACCGCCGCCCGGACAAAGATCGCCAACCAGCGCAAGATCATCCAGGAAGGCTCCCAGGAGTGGGAGATCCTCTACCGCAAGTACTATAACGACGAGGTACGCAAGCTGGGGATCTGAGAGCGATCAGCGCTGATTCTTCCGCGTACTCTTTGTTTTAGAGAGATATTTTGTTAGAGTAGACAAGTGGCCGGTGACGGCTGCTCCCCGCAGTTTGGCGCTATCGTCTAGGGGTTAGGACGTGAGATTCTCAATCTTAAAACCCGGGTTCGATTCCCGGTAGCGCTACCAATCCTCCTTCCAAGTACGTCTCGTACCGTCTCCAATCACAGATTAAGTCCAATAAAATCAACAAAACCACATCTAGCGGTGTCGCTTGCCGTCTCTTGACAGCGCGGGGCAACCGGGGGCAACATTAGGGGCAACTAGCGGAACAGTTGGGGCAAGACAGCCAAAACCGGCATGAGATGCCCCCACGGTTGCCCCTAGAATCGCTCAGGAGGCCGCCAGATGCCCCTTACAGCCATCAAGATCAACAAAGCCAGGCCGAACGCGGAGAAGCCCATTCGCCTATTCGATGGGCGCGGCCTGTACCTGGAGATTGCCCCCAGCGGCGGGAAGTGGTGGCGCTTCAAGTACCGCATAGGCGGGAAGGAAAAGCGGCTCTCCCTTGGCGTCTATGCCGCTGCCGGATCAAAGACGGTCGAAGTGGGCCTTGAGGCCGCACGCAAGGCCGCTGAGGATGCCCGGCAAATGGTGCGGGATGGTGTAGACCCGAGCCAAGACCGCAAGGCGGAAAAACGGCGCATCGCGCACCAGTCGGAAAACACATTCGAGGGTGTGGCGCGGGAGTGGCATGGCAAGCAGTCGGCAGCATGGGTTCCCGCTCATGCCGAGCGCGTACTGCGGCGCATGGAACGGTACATCTTCCCGAGTCTCGGACAAAGGCCGATTGCCGAGATTGAAGCCCCTGAGATTCTGGACGCATTGCGCGTAATCGAGGCGCGGGGCAAAGACACAACAGCGCATCTTGCACGGCAATATGTCGGCATGGTGTTCCGGTTCGGCATTGCTTCAGGGAAGTGCCAGAGGAATCCCGCCGCCGATCTGCGCGGCGCTCTGACGCCAGTCACAAAAAGCAACTTTGCGGCGGTGACCGAACCCGAGCAACTGGCGAAGATTCTCCGCGCCCTGGAATCGTATGAGGGCACATTGCCCGTGCGCTGTGCCTTGCATCTTGCTCCGTTGCTGGTGGTGCGTCCTGGAGAGCTACGGAAGGCCGAATGGAAGGATATTGACCTGGACAAAGCGGAGTGGCGCTTTGTTGCCTCCAAGACGAACCCGAACCATCTGGTGCCCCTCAGCAAGCAAGCCGTGGCCGTACTCCGCGAGGTGCAACCGCTCACAGGGAACGGGCGCTTTGTGTTCCCGAGCGCTCGGAGCGCACAGCGGCCTATGTCTGACGCGGCGGTGTTGGCTGCAATGCGGCGCATGGAGATTCCCGCCGATGAAATGACGGGGCATGGATTCCGCGCCACCTTCCGCACCATCGGCGCTGAGGTTTTAAAGTTCCGTGTTGACCTGATGGAGCACCAGCTTGCTCACGCGGTCAAGGACGCCAACGGGACGGCCTACAATCGCACGTCGTTCCTTCCCGAGCGCAAGCGCATGATGCAACGGTGGGCCGATTACCTGGACCAACTCAAGACGGGAGAAGCAGCGAACGTGATCGTGGGCAACTTTGGAGCGGCATAGCTTAGAAAATCTAAAAAAATATCGAAAAAGTGTCAGTGCAACTGCCTTTCAACCGCTCACGGAAGGTAGTTCGTCTTGAGGGATTCGCAAAGATCAGTAGATAAAAGGGCATTCCACTTTTCCCTGTGCGCTTGACCTGAAACGACCATTCGCAAAGCCTTTGCGATCCATCCCGGTTATCCACATGCCTCAAGAAAATAAACGGGTTTCGCGTGATTCGTGAGCGTTTTTGAGTAGTGATTCCACGTTATAACCTCTCTAGCGACAATGTGTCTGATTTGCCACACACCGTGGCGTTTTAGCACTTTGATCGACGCAAAGGAGAGGCCCGAATGACCGGAGTTCCCAGTATCCCATCAACGCCCACGAATCACGAAAGGCTTTTGAGATTGTCGGCTGTAAGAAACCGTGTGCCATATTCGAGGGCCACAATCTACAGGCTTGTTGCCTCACTTCAGTTTCCTCGTCCTGTCAGTCTCGGGGGCCGGGCAATCGCATGGAAGGAATCGGACATCGACGCCTGGATTCAAGCCAGAATTGACGGCTCCGCAGCTACGGGGGCGCGATAATGACCGCCTCTGTTTTTGCGTCGCTGGTGCAAGCACAGCCAAGCGGCGCGGGCCGCTGGAAGGCCCGGTGTCCGGCGCACAATGACCGCTCTCCGTCGCTCTCAATCCGCGCTGGTGACGATGGCCGCGTTCTGGTGCTCTGCCGTGCCGGTTGTTCCCTGGACTCGATGCTCGCCGCTCTGAAGCTGGCGCGGCGTGATCTATTCGCGGGACCGCCGCCCTCACAGGCACAGCAAGCCGCGCTCCGAGCCGCACAGGAAGCCCGCCAGAATGAGGCGCGGGCCGAACGGAAGGCGCGGCTTGAGGCATTGAACCGCGCTCGAAAGTTAGAAGCCGTCGTGAATGCACTTGGGGCAAAACTGGCACGTGCGCCGGAGAACGACGAACTGACGCGGTTATTCCATGTTGCCTGCGACCAATTCAGGGCCGCTGAGACAGAAGCCGACAAGTGGTACCCCATGCGCCGGGACAGTGCGCAAGACAAGGTGAAGACCAGTGGGATCATCCGAGCCGCTTGAACTGTCCGATTTATTCCCCAAGGAAGACCCGCTGGCCAACGTCACAGCCGAAGACGCGGGGCCGGAAATTGCCGCCGCGCTGGGGCTTCCCCTCTCCCCTCCACCAGTGCAACCCGTTGCGGTGGAATGGACTTCTTGCGCTTTCGGCGGTAGCCGCGCATGGTTCCGTTGCCCAGCGTGCGGACGCCGTGCTGCGATTTTATACGGGGCGGACGTGTTCGCTTGCAGGGACTGCCTCCACCTCGCGTACAAGTCGCAACAGGAGGCTCCGCATGACCGTGCGCTGCGCAGGGCGCAAAAACTCCATGAGCGATTGGGCGGAACGGGTATCCTTGTGGACCCTATTTCCAAGCCCAAAGGAATGCATTGGCGAACCTATTTCCTCAAGGTTGAGAGAATGTACAAGGCCGAAATTTGCGCGGTCCCGCCTTGGCTCTTGAGATTTGAGGCAAAACAATAGACAGGCTGTGTACGGGCATCACCCCGCCGATGTCCAAGCTGCTGGGCTAGCCTGAATGCCCGCCGATGGGTTCAAGGTGTATGCTAGGCAGTCAATCAAAAACAAGGCTCCAGAGTTGCGAGGCCAGTCAGTTGGGCAATGCCGCATTATGCCCTTTGGCCATCGCTTCGAAAGGAAAGCCGGAACGGTAAGAAGCAAGACTATGAAACACGTGGCTTTGGTTTTGGCAGTTTTGACGCTTCCACTCTATGCGGTTGCTAAAGCGCCTGTGGTCCTCACCCCTGAGCAGATTGCCCTTAGCGTTGACCGGGCCGTGAAGGGCGTTCCTGCTTTGCGTTCCGCCATGCTGGACCCTGCATCGTTTGTGCTTGAGAACGTGACGCTGAAAGCGCCCAATAAACAGGGCATCATTGATGTGTGCTTCACCTTCAGATCGCATAACAGAATGGGCGGATATGGCGGCTCTGGTACTGCTAGGTTGAACTCCAAAAATATAGTAGACAGCATCTTTGACGGGGATATGGCCGACTCGCCATTTAACCCATGCTTCCTGACTCTTCAGGCCAACACTTTAAGCATCATGCCTCAGGTTGAAGCCGCGTTGAATGCACCGCCCCCTCCCCCACCAGTCCCTGTGCTTACGCCAGCTAGCCGACAGGCTTTCGTCAAGGAATTCGATGATGGTCAGAGGAAGCAGGGTGTGGCGGCCTACGCAGACTTCGCCGGGGATGTGCTCACGATACATAGCGAGCGTTGCTCTGCTCTGCGGTTTCATGCGCTCCTGGCAGATGAGCAAATGCTGACCGAGCTAAAGCAAATGGGGTTCACGACCTTCATTTACACGAATGATGCAGATCAAAAGTACACATACGACCTGCTGACCAACACAACGCGTTCCTGAGTGACCGAGCATTGCAGCCGGGTGTGCTTTCTTGTCGCTCGGAGACAGAGGCGCGAGCATGGGAATCTTGAAGTGGCTTTTTGGACAAGGCGCTGCTGTACCCACCCCTACACCGGAACAGCCACGCGCAACGCAAAACAGCAATCAACCGGCTTCAGAGGCTCATGGGTCATGGAGAGAGAACCGCCCCTGTGTTACAGAGGAAAGCAAACCAATTCAAGGCGAGATCGCATACTTCAAATTGGCCGATTGGTGGATGACAGAATTCAGTGACAACGAGCGCAAACACATCGAATCAATCTTCCATCCTATTTCGACCATTCAAGCCAGCGGCGGCTCATTAACATCTGGAGCGATTCAGTCCACTAGTGAAACTGCGGTTGGCTTACTCCGTGCCCTAGCGATGTGGTTCCAAAAGCCGGAAGATCGAACCATCGCACACAAAATTCTGAACAAGGCGATGGAACTTTCTAAGGACGCTTCCGCTCTGGACAAGCACTATTTGTACCAGACCGTCATTGAGGCCAATTATCGGGATCGGGATAATGAGGAAAGCCTAAAGGCTGCCATTGATGCCTGTCTCAAGATGATTTCATCCGCGCCTGAAGCAGCGAGAGCCTACAAGGCTGAATTCCCTGTGGAACAACTCCCCGGTCACAAAGGGTATGAGCAATTGGCAATCATCTATGAGAAGCAGGGCCGGTTTCAGGATGCCATCGCCGTTTCGGAACAGGCCGCAAACCAAAAGTGGGGTGGTGATTGGGCTAAACGCATTGAGCGTTGTCGGAAGAGACACATGAAGGCATGAGGCGGGTGGGTGAGCGCACTGCCAAGAAAGCCGAGCAAGCCGCAATCAAGGCCGATGAACCGCAGGTTTAGTGCGGTTTGAAATTTTAGGCAAAATAAATTTGGCTTGGGGGCAACATTGGGGGCAACTATCAAAGATGAGGAATAATTAACGCAATGGATTCAATGCTTTGCGCCAACTATTCGGTAGACGGTAGCGCTACCAGATATTGAACGCTAAAGCCCGCTAAATCAGTGGGCTTTTCTTTTTGGTGCTGAAAAACGTCCTAACCCATCTTGCGCTCAATCTCTCGCAGTTGAATGGAGTCAACTGCCAATGGTTCATACTGGATGAATGCGGCCACAATGGAAACGGGCGGGGATGCTGCTGACGGGGCTGGCTGTCGCGGGCTCGTTCTGTTGGGCGCAAGCAGCGCTCCCGGCGCAGGGCAAGACTCGTGTTGATCTGCCATGGCAGCGCGCGGTGGAGCAGCTTGCGCGCGAGGCACCCGAGGCGCGCGTGCTGGTTTTGGAGATCGGCTCGGGGCGACTTCTGGCCTCGGCTCGCCTGGGGGAAGCGATCCGGATGCCGGCCACTCCGGGCTCGACGCTGAAGCCGCTGATCCTCTACTTTGCGCTGGCCAACGGGCTATGGAGCCCGGAGCAAAGGGTTGCCTGCACCCGTCAATTGCAGATCGGTGGCCATCGGCTCAACTGCTCTCATCCAATTGCCGACCCGATGAACGCGCAGCAGGCTCTGACCTGGTCCTGTAACTCCTACTTTGCGGAGTTGGCGGGAAGGCTTACGCCCAGGCAGTTGCGCCAAGCCTTGAGCGAACGAGGCCTGCTGGCGGCCACCGGCCTGACGCAGCCAGAGGATATGGCCGACTTTCGCGAGCCGCGCACGCGGGAGCAGGTGCAACTGGCCGCGCTGGGCGTGGAAGGGATTCGCGTGACGCTGCCGGAGCTGGCCGAGGCCTACCGCTCGCTGGCCGCGGAGATGACGGCCCATCCGGAGACGGCGGCGACGAAGACCGTGAGCGCGGGAGTGGCGGACTCGGCCAGCTTTGGCATGGCGGGCGCCGCATCGCTGGGCGGTGTGCCGGTTGCCGGCAAGACGGGAACGGCCAGCGCGGAGAGCGGCGGCGCAACGCACGGCTGGTTTGTGGGCCTTGCGCCGGCCGGATCGCCGCAGGTGGTCGTGGCTGTTTATCTGCCCACGGGGCATGGCTCGGATGCAGCGCTGGTGGCGGCCAAGCTGCTCGAGCATTCGCCGCTGAGGAAGCCATGAAGCGAGCCGCGCTGGCGCTCTGTCTGGCGGCATCCTGGGCGATGGCGCAGGCGCAGACGGCTCCGCGCACAACGATTCGTGTGGGTGTGTGGACGCTGTGGCATGATCGCGCGGTTGATCTTGCTCCGGCCTCCGGCGCTACAGTGAGGCTCTGCGAGGGCTGCGCCGCGCGGCCTCTTGCGGCGATCAAACTTCGTGTCAGCAACGACAGGCTCTCCTGGCTTGATCCGCAAAGAAAGACGATCTCCGCGTCTGAGTTGCTGATTGCGGGAAGTTACAAGATCTCCGCGCATGGAGAATCGCTGACGCTTGGCTTCCCGCTGAAGATCACGGTGCAATCGGGGGCGCTGGTGCTGGCCGCCACGCTGCCGCTGGAGCGTTACGTGGAGCTGGTGGTGGCCGCCGAGAGCGGCGCCGAGGATTCAATGGAATCGCTGAAGGCGCTGGCTGTCGTGGCGCGCAGCTTTGCTCTGGCGCCGGCGCATGGGCACGCGGACTTCGATGTTTGCGACTCGACGCACTGCCAGTGGGTGCATTGGCGCACCACGCGCGCGGCTCATGCGGCTGCGCTGGCCACTGCCGGAGAGAGTCTGTGGTTTCACGGAAGCCGTGCCGAGGCCTACTTTCATCAGAACTGCGGCGGGCGCACGGCGGCGGCCTCGGAGGTGTGGCCGAAGGGGCACGCCGCGCAAGGCTGGCTGGTTTCGCGCCCAGATGCTTATTGCCAGCGCGCGGGATCGAGCGAGTGGTCGGCGACGCTCTTGCGCGCGGAGCTGACGCAGGCACTCGCCGCGGCGGGCCTCGTTGCGCCCGGGTGGAAGACTTTGACGGTCGAGCATCGCGGCGAATCGGGCCGCGCCACGAGGCTGCTGATCGGCTCGACTGGAATCTCCACGGAAGATTTTCGCCTTGCGGTAGGCCGCACGCTGGGATGGAATCGGATTCGCAGCAACTGGTTTGAAGTCGCTCAGCAGGGCGACGGCTTTCTCTTTCATGGGCGCGGCTCGGGGCACGGCGTGGGCCTTTGCCAGGCGGGCGCGGCGGAGATGGCGCGCGAGGGGCGCGGCTATCGCGAGATTCTTGCGCAGTACTTTCCCGGCGCAACGCTTGCGGAGGAGACGACCGGCGCGGCGTGGCTCGATTTGAAGGGACAAGGCTTCACGCTGGAGAGCAGCTCAGCGGGGGATGAAGCATTTCTTCCGGCTCTGTCACTTGCATTGAGCGAGGCCGAGAGCCGCAGCGGCAATACTCCTCGCAGCGCAATCGCGCTCAGAGCTTACCGCTCGACGCCGGCCTTTCGCGAGGCAACGCTTGCGCCGGGCTGGGTGGCGGCCTTCACTGAAGGTGACCGAATCGCGCTGCAGCCGCTGCGAATTTTGGACGCGCGCAAGCTGCTGGCGTCTGTTGCCCGCCACGAGTTTCTGCACGCGCTGGTGGAGGAGCAGGCCACCGCGCAGACGCCGCTCTGGCTGCGCGAAGGACTGGTGGAAGCGTGGTCCGGCGATGCGCGGCGCGCGCCGAAGCCGTTGCTCACACTCGATCAGATCAACCGGACACTGATCCACGCGGCGAGCGAAGCGGAGTCGGAGTCCGCGCACCAGGCCGCCGGATGGTATGCGCAACAGTTGCTCGACCGTTATGGACGCGCGCAGCTGCTGGAGTGGCTGCGCACGGGAGTTCCGCAGAGCGTGCTGTTCACTCTGCAATCACCGGACGTGAAAGCTCGATAGGCTCGACAGAGGTCGAGGTGCGGTTGAAGAGCACCGCAAACCAGCCCAGCAGCAGAATCCAAATGCCCGTGACGATCAGAGAGGCCACGCCGATATTCGGTACAGCAATCCAGCCGGAGGTGGAAAAAACGTTGCGGGAGATCTGTACGACGAATTCCACTCCGAGAGCTGCCAGCGATACGCCCAACCACCAGCGCCATGCGGCCACGACTCTCAGAACTCTTCTCCAGGGCAGGATCAAACCGCAGAGCGCCGAAACGATCACGAAGGGAAGAAGAATGGCTGGAGTTGCTATCCAGCCGGCCAGCCAGGGCGCAATCGGCGTGTGCCAGAGGTAAAGCACGAGGGCAACGATCGGCGCCAATGCCGTCCAGAGCAGCATCGAGAGGATGCCCTGGATCAAGCGCACTCGCCTTCCGCGATCCACTAGAAGCGAGCGCATCATTCTTGCCTGCAGGACAATCCATGCGATAAGCAGCAACAACAGGAACGGCACAATAATCCAGTCTTTCCAACTTACTTCTGGAAGATTCCTCATTACGGGAACGAAAAGAACCAACAATAAAGTCCAGCCGAATTGCATTCCAACCCACTTGCGGCTCGCTTGCAGAAGATCGAACAAATCCGTCAAAGCATCGCCTTGCGGTATAGGCTTCAATTGTCCGAAGAGCACGCCGGCCCACCCCAGCAGCAGAAGCCAGCCGCCAACGCCGAGCAAGTAACTGGCGGCCAGTTTGCCTCCCACGCGAACTCCCTGCGCGAGAGCCGATCCATGCGGCGCGGCGGAATAGAAGTGGCTCGGCAGAAGAACGCACACCAGCGCTACGACGGCCACACCCAGCCACCAGCGCCAACTCCAGAGCAGTTGCAAGATTCGGCGCACCGGCACTCGCCAGCCGGATTGCGCCGAGGCTATTGCGTAGGGAATCACTTTGGCAGGAACGACGATCCAGCGCAGCACCCACTCCAGATAGGTCATCCACAGATAAATGTGGTCGTAGGTGAGTAACCGAGCGCGCCAGTGCGCCGGAGCCTTCGAGTTCAGATAGCCCGCACACTGCGGAATCTGCTCGTCGCACCAATCCAGCACCGCCCAGCAAAGCCACACCAAGGCGATCCAGAAGAGCAGCGAGCAAGCGCCCCAGAGCAGCTTGACGCGCTTGCCGTTGTCGTTGGCCAGGCTGCGCATTGCGCCCGCCTGCAACTCCAGCGCGGAGACGGCGATCACAAAGGCGAGTAGAAACGTGAGCGCAACCTGCCAGGCGTGCTTCTCCGGAATGAGCAGCCAGACAAAACCCAGCAGAATCAATGGAAGGGTAAGCAGATACTGCGCTGCAATCCAGCGACGACTCAGGCGCAGACGGCGGAATAAATCTTTCAATAAAATCACGGCTGCACCTCCAGCGTTGCGGGATCGGTTGTTGCCTGCACATTCGATTGATACATCGGTCCAACTTGCGCCGGGCTGATGACGAACTTGCCCGGATTGACGACCTTGAGCAGATAGACGTACTCGCGGCGGGCGTTGAATTCTGTGTTGAAGAAGGCGGCGCGGTCGTCGTGGAATTCCTTGCGCGTGTACCAATCCTCCCACCAACTGGGCTTGCTGTTCAGCGTGTAGAGGCCGGTGTTGGGCAGGAACTCGGCGCCGGCGGGGATCGGGTCCTCGGCCAGCAGATACTTCCACTGGCTTCCGTTGACCGCCAGCCGCACGGCGACGATATCGCCCACATGAACCGCACCTTTGAGCGGAACCAGATCGTAGGTGATTGCATCGCTGGGCTTGGGCTGATTCTTCTGGAGCACATAATAATCGCGTGTGATGTTGAGCGCGAGTTGCCCCTGCTGGAATTGTCTGCGGTCGGCTGAGTACCAACTGCTTTCGGCGCTCCAGTAGGAGATGCCGTTGCCGCTCTTGCGCACCGTCAGTTGGCCTCCGGCGGCGGCCTGCGCCGCGGTGAGCTTGAGCTTCCAGGGCAGCGCAAAAGCGTCTTCAGGGCCGAAGTGGCGCTTGGCAACGCTTGAGCCATTGAGCAGCACTTCGACATCGGAGCTGTTCTCGAGCTCGCCGCTCACGGCCAGATAATCGGTGAGTCCGCCGATCACCATCGCGGTCTGCTTGGTGGAGTACCAGTAGTCGCCGTCGCGATGCCTGCCGAGCCAGACGGCCGCTTTGGGCATAAGTCCGCTGGAACGATCCTGACGCACCAGCAGCTTCAGCGCGAAGGCCGTTGTCTCGCTGGATGTATCGTCCCAATAATCGAGCAGACCGTCGTAGGTTCCAGTCCAATAGGCATCGGAATCGTCTGTCTTTGCCTTCTTTTCCAGCAGCAAAGCCGCATCGTGCGCGCGGCCGTCTCCGGCGGCATCGAGCGCCAGTCCAACCAACGCCAGGCCCTCGTCGCTGAGTTTGTCGCGATCCGACCAGGCTTTGTCGAGAGCATCCTTGGGCGCGCCGCCGGTGGCAGCCAGTGAGTAGACCACATAGGCGCGCAGATCGGGAATCATCTCTGCGTGTTCCGTGAGCGCGGATTGCAGCCATGCGCGGCCTTTGTTTTCTTTTTCTTCATCCACATTGTAGCCGGCTTGCTTCGCCTGTCCCAGGCCGCTCACAACGTAAGCGGTCATGAAGACGCGGCTTGGGTCGTCGGGCCACCACCCCCATCCGCCATCGTCGTGCTGGAAGCTGTAGAGCCTTTCCAGACCGGCGTGGATCATGTCGTTCAAAACGACCGGATCGGTGGGCGACTTCACGTGCAGTTTGTCCACGGCTTGGGAGACGATCAGATCGGGCAGGAAGCTGGACATTGTCTGCTCGGTGCAGCCCCACGGATAACTTGTCAGATAGTCGAGGGCATCGAAGACCGTGCCCGCCACGCTGGGCGCAATGGTGACGGTCAGTCCGCGTGAGCCCGCATCCGAGCCGGCCGGATAACCGAAGTTCCATTGACTCTGGCCCGCGCCCGAGAAGACCACGCCTGAACTCGATGCCCGCTGCTTCACGCCATAGGGCAGGACCGGCAGCGTCATCTCCAGCGCGTCGGACTCTTCATTGGTGAGCGCCTTTGCGGTCAGCACGACATTGCCGGTCGAGCGCGCCCGCACACGCCAATCCACCCAGCTCTCGCCCTTGGCGGGAATGTTGATCTTCTGCGATTGTCCGCCGATCACATCAACGCCGCTGACATCGAGCGCGAAGGTGACGTCTTTGGCCGTCTCCAGATAGTTGTGCGCTATCACGCGCAGCGTCGTCTCATCGCCCTGGCGGAAGAAGCGCGGCGCAGCCAGGCGCACGATCAGATTCTTGCGCACCAGCACGCGCGTCACCACGCTGCCGGCCTTGCCGTCGTCGCTCATGCCGCGAATCGTGGTGCGCCAGGTGGTGAGCGAATCCGGGAAGGCGAAGCTCACGCGCGCGTGGCCGTCCGGGCCGGTGCGCACATTCGGATTCCAATAGGCCGTATCCGGAAAGGCTTTGCGCACCTTGGGAACCACCAGATCCGATCCCGGCTTGACCTGCGCCATGCGCGGATGGAAGAGCCCATCGTTCATGCGCGCCAGCAGTGGCGATTTCACTCCCGCCTCGCCGTAGAAGTAGTAGGCAAAGCTTGTCTCCGGGTTCAGATAAACTTCGCGCTTGGGATAAAAGGCGTTGACGATGTTGCCGGTCTCGTCGTTGCGCACCGAATAGAGCGCCTCATCGACCTCGCCAAAGCTCAGATCGGCCTCCACTGGCTTGCCCTGGTAATCGACCGCCAGCACATCGAAGCTGCCTGTCTCCCCAGGCAGGAAGCGCGGCTTGCTCGGCGTTGCGGTAATCGTCAGCGTTCGCTCGAGGAGCGGAACCTTGAGGGATTTTTGCGCGGTGATCAATTGATCTTCGTGAACGATCACAGCATTGACAATCAGATTGGGCTGCGCCAGTTTGGTGATCGGCACGTCGAAGGCGAAGCTCTCGCCGGTTGCATGGATCAACTGCCGCGACTGCACGCTGCTGCCTTCGGCAGTGATCACGGCCCAGGAATCCTTGAGGCCGGTGACCAGCAGCAGGTGCGCGGTGTCGCCCACCTGATAACTCTTCTTGTCGGCAACGATCTGCGCCTCTGTGTTCTGGTTGTACCAATCGCCCGCGCCATTCCAGATCCAGACCCATGTCTTGCCCTCGACGCTGCGCTTCTCCGGCGTCCCGGCGCTGGCCGTGATCTCAAAGTCGCCGCTGCCGGTGATGGCCGCCAGCTCGACCAGCGCCGTGCCGTTGGCTCCGGTTGCGGCATCTTTGCCGGCGACCTCGTTCTCGCTTAACTTACGTGTGATAAAACCGTCCTGCTTCACGGTCTCCCACTTCTCCTGCTTTACATCCAGATGCACTGCGGTCTCGACCGGCTTGCCATCGTAGTCCTGCGCCGTCACCTTTACTTTGGGCGTCTGCCCTGGCGAAAAGACATAACTCGTCGGCTCCACGCTCAGACGGAAGGAGGCATAAGTGGCCAGCACCGTCGTGTGACCGCTCACCTCGCGTTCGCCGGCGTCCGTTACACGCGCCTCGATGCGATAGTCCTGATCGCTGTGCTTCGGGTCGATCTCCGTGGGCAGCGTGACCGTGAGCCTTCCGTCGGCATCGAGAATTCCCTCCTGCTCCTGCTGTTCGGTTTCGCCGTAGTTGTAGTCGGAGTCCTCGGCATTCTCGCTCCCTTCGGCTTCGTCGCTATCCGCGTTCTCTTCGTCCTCATCCCACCAATAATGCTGCGAGGTATGGACGACGTATTTGACCTTGGCACCGGAGACCGGCTCGCCGAAGAAGTAGCGCGCTTCAATCGTTGCCTGGATGGGTGTTCCCTGGATCAAATGCGTCACTGGCACCTTGACGGTGACTTGATACTCCGGCTTCTTGTACTCCTCGACGTAGAAGCTGCCTTGGCCGAGCACGTCGTTGCGGGAAAACTCGATGTCGTAGTATCCCAGCGCCGCATCGTTCTCCAGAGTCAGATCCGCCGCCACCGTTCCATGCGCTGAAACCGGAAGATCCTGCTTGAATACAAACTTTCCGTCCGCATCCTTGACCATCATTTCGAGCGTTCGGTCCTCGGGCAGCAGCAGCGCATCGTCCTTCTGGCGGCGCACCACGGCCTTGATGTGAACCGTGTGCCCGGGCCGATAAACAGGGCGGTCGGTGTAGATGAAGGAGTTGAGGTCCGCGCTCCGGTCCGCTGCAAAGCCATAACCCTCCGGCGTGATGATCGCCGCATCGTCACCGTGCCACGCCAGCACCCAAACATTCTCAGGCGTTGCACCTTGCGCTCCTCCGCGCACCTTCATCGGCAGCGAAGCCATGCCATCTGCGCCGGTCTTGCCCGACGATTGCTCGTGCGCGTCGGACCAGAGAACCACATCGGCCTTCTCGATCGGCGCGCCGCTCTTGCGGTCGGCCACGTACAGGTCGGCGCTGCCGCCTCTGGCCCGCTCAACCAGCGCAATGCTGGTGACGATCGCAATCGTGTAAGCCTTGTAGGTGCCATCCGTCGCCTCGATCAGGTAGACGCCCGCGCCCAACCCGTCGACGGGCAACTGCTGGGTCTCGCTGATGATCGCCGGCGGAGTGACCAGCTTCCAGCGCGCAACTAATTGGGATTCATTCAACAGCGGAATCCGCGCAAAGCCCGCTGCGCCGACGACCTGGCTCTTCTTGCCCAGCTTGCCCTGGCCCTCGCGGAAGCTGTCCCGCGCTTCGTCCGTAAACTGGCCGCGGAAGAAGTGCCGCACCCGCCACCAAAGATCGGCCTTGAAGTCGTGCAGCCACTCGAGAAAGCTCCGCTGGTCCACCTGCTCGCTGGGCGACTGGCTCTGTACGCCAAAGCTATGCAGATCCTTCAGCCCCGCAAAGAACTTCTGCGGGTCGCGCACCTTGTAGACGCGAAACTCCAGCGCCGGAGTGTTCTTTGCATAGAGCTGGATCTTCACACTCTCGCCCGGAGCAAAGGTGCGCGTGGTGGAGAGCGAAAAGCTGCGTGGCGCGTCCTTGTCGGCGGCCAGTGCGGCGGAGGAAGTGAGAAGAAGAAGGGAAGCGGCCAACAGCGACGAACGGAACCTCATGGGTTTCCTCGCAAGATATTCCAGCGATAGACGCCGAGAAAGTTGGGGTTTTGGGCCACCGGACGCCATTGCGGCTGCGGGTGATCCAGCAGTTCAGAGAGCAAGACGCGGCGCAGTTCGCCAGGTTTATCGTGATCGGGACCCGTGTGATACACCACTCTGGCCCGTGATCCAGCTTCGGCGACAATCATAGAGTGCCAGGGCGAAGACTGTCCAAACTGGCGAAAAAATAGTAAGTCGCCCTGCTCGGCCTGACGCACATCGCGGCTGACCAGGTAGGCATTGCGCTCGACCAGCGTCTTGGCGTCGGCAAACTGGGCAAAGGCTCCGTTGGACAAATCGTCGGTCTGGAAGGCGCCGGGCTTGACGCGAAAGAGCGCGGCGCCGAGTGGCGTCTCCGGATAGCGCCAGGCGCGTACCTCACCGGGCGGCGGCGTAAGCTCAATGCCGGTCGTCTGAAACCATGCCTCGTTGTGACGCTTCAAGGCCTCGCGATAGGCGAATCGCAACAGGCTGGCGCAGTCGATGATCTCCGCCGGAAGTTCGTTCGCGGGACGGATTGCCTGGTAGTCGGCGATCAGAGCAAACCAGCGGCGGAAGGAAGCCTGGTCGGATGGGTCCGTCAGCCGCAGAAAATCCGGAGTGCCGTCGCCGAAGCGGTCGCTCCAACTCAGCGCCGCGGTTGACGATGAAGCTGTGCTTGAGTGTGAACTTGGTTGATGCCTTGCCGTTCTTCGCGCTTCCAGACGCCGCACCGTGCCGGAGATTCCGAGCCAAAGAAGCAAGGCGGCGAGCAGGGCAAGCGCGATCGGCAGCAGGCGTCTCAGGGGAATGTCCACCGGAAGAGTTCCTCAAAGGATGCAGCGATTCTATCGCAGCCGATGGGCATTCGTGCTGGAAAAGATGGGTTCTCACAGGCTCTCGCGACAGGAAACGACATGAGGAGAAATACTTCCCCGCACAAGAGAATCTTGATGGATCGGTCGCCATCGGAACGGAGAGGGCTGCGGCAAGAGTCGCGCTCGGGGAGGAGTACTCGCAATCATCCGTAGAGCGCGAAAAGTATTGGTGGAGGCGGCGGGAGTCGGCCTCCCTCCACCACGCCAATCCACGTAACTTATTGACTCTGTGAAGTGCAAATCTGTCATGATGATCATTATTTTCAGATCTTGGCACAATCCGGTCACAAACAGCCTCTAATCCGGACCCTACGCGCTTCTCAGAACATCCCTGCTTCCCAATTCTGTTTTCATCATTCGAGTAACTCTGAAGTACTCTTTGACCTTTATACATCACCGCCTGCACTATGTGTTCCAGGAAAAAAGGCTGGTCATAGTTGGCAGGGTTTCCTGCCAACCGGCAGCATATAATGGATCAGTCTTTTCAGCGGCGGTCTGTACAACGTATCGTCCTTGACTGCGAAATAGACTGTTGCGCCTCCCGCTTGATGCGCGTCACAAAGCACGCGAACGAAAACTTTGACTAAAGCCGAGGGGTTTACTGACCCCTATCGGGGACTCTAAGAGCTGCTTCCAAGCCAAATTTGTGCTGCATGTTAGTTCGATATTAATCTGATATGTGCGCTCATGGCGCACTATTATATGAATACGTGAACTTGACTTTGGTTTTAGAATGGGCGATTATGTGCGTTATGGATGCACAAAGGTATTCGCGGCTAAACCGACTGCTCCTTGCTCTGCCAGAGGGATTCCTGGCAGACAGTGTCTGGCTCCAGGCACAGGGCCTCTCGCGTTCGTCGATACGAGACTATGTGGATCGAGGATGGCTCGAAAGGGTAGGCTCCAGAGTCTATCGGCGCCCCCGACAAGTTGCCAACGCCCCCCTCCGCTGGGATGTTGTTGTCCTATCGCTCCAGCAGGTCATGCACAAGACACTTCATGTGGGTGGCCGGACAGCTGTGGAACTCTCTGGATATGCCCACTACCTTGAAGCCGGCGATGCCTCCACCGTGTACTTGTATGGGCAGGGTGCGCCAACCTGGCTGGCCAAACTTACCTCGACGGCCCGGTTTGAACTTCGTTCCGACCATCTTTTTGTGACCGGTGGAACTGGAGTAGAGATGCGACGCTATGACCTACGTTCAGGTGAAACGTCTGCCCAGACGAAAGAAGCCGAAGCTAATAGTCCCTGGGAGTGGTCGTTGACAATGTCCGTTCCAGAGCGAGCGATCCTGGAAATGATGGATGAGCTTCCCCATCACGAGAGCTTTCATCAGGTCGACGTCGTCATGGAAGGCATGACCAACCTTCGTCCCCAGTTGTTGGGAAAACTCCTGCAAGAATGCAGAAGCGTGAAGGTGAAACGTCTCTTCCTCTGGTATGCGGAGCGGCACGGTCACTCGTGGTTGAAGCATCTGGACCAATCTTCCATCGACCTCGGTCTTGGAAAACGTCAACTGGTTCCCGCCGGCCGCTTCGACTCGCGTTACCAGATCACACTGCCAACAGAATTGTTCGCGGCAGGAGGCGATCAGTAAGCGTCCTAAGTTTCCATCTGGACTGTCCGTGGCGGGGCGGTGAACGATGAGTGCATGGTTTATGCAGACAGGAAGCGGCCAGTTCGCCGGGCGCGGGTGTATCGGTCGGTGGCGGAGAAGCGG
>Ga0302320_10001162_pt1 | contig 63252 bp, 64 predicted proteins | sample Bog_T0_3_FD_202130 | JGI IMG/M metagenome (GOLD analysis project Ga0302320, IMG submission 202130) | Peat permafrost microbial communities from Stordalen Mire near Abisko, Sweden - Bog_T0_3 | ecosystem: Environmental > Terrestrial > Soil > Wetlands > Peat | place: Sweden: Abisko, Stordalen Mire...
CCAAAAATCGTACCTTTTCCTTCATGACCGGTCCCTCTCCGCTTGTGGCTCTGAACTGTGCTTCCTTCCTGAATCACAGCCTAACCCACGGTCAGCGCATTGGGCCGGTCACTCCATGATGACTAAGTCGAGCTAGACTTCCCACCAATCGAGCAGCGCCAGACGCGGGTAGTAGAGTCCCACATGAATGACAGCGCCATCGCCGTGAAGATTGCGCAACACCTGCGCGTAGGCCTCGAGCTGCGGCGCGAACAGCGGACGAAATTGGGCAAGTGCATTTTCCGGATCCGGATTATCGGAGTAAGAGGTCTTGTAATCGATCACCCACCATGCCTGTTGGCTTTCGCTTAGCGGAGTGAGCCCGGCACGGAAGATGCGATCGACGCGCACGTTCGTTACAGCGCCGGAAACCACGCCGGTCCAACGGACTTCGCTGGCGGCTTGCATGTGGGGTGAGAGAATCCATTGGCCCATGGGATCGTGAGAAGCATCGAGGGCGAGTTGGATCGCGTCGGCGGCAATTTGCGCAGCTTGTGCTGGTGCGATTCCAAGCGCTCGAACCTGGGATGCGATGCGCCGCTTGCGCCGTTCGAGAGTGCCCCGGGCAGCCTGCCAGTCCGCGCCACTGCGGTGTCGCGCAAGCTCTTCGAGCAGCGCGTGAACAGCCGTGCCCAGCGCGCGTGATACAAGGCCGCCTTCGTGGCGGGCGAAGAGCCTTTTCCCCCAGGCCTCAGAAGCGGGAGCTGGGGCACCCTGCTGCGGAAAAGATGGGGCACGGCCAGTTCCCGGCGTCTGGCGATAGTCCAGCGGGAGGCGTCGAAGCATAGTCGGCTTCGACGGCTGTTCCGCTGGCGGCATGACGAAGAGATTGTTTTCCCCAACTGCGGCGATGGACTCGATGTCTGCAGGCGAGGCGCCTTCCGCTGAGGACACGCGAGTCAGCTTCCATTCCTCGAAGCGGGCGCGAATTTCTTCCTCAAGTGCGGGCCAAGCCGTGGACAAAAGACTGGCTGAGGGTTCGGCCAGTGTGAGGTCGCCGTTGGCTTCCACCTTGTACGCGGGCCGTGCGAACAGGTGCAACTCCTCTCGTGCTCGCGTCGCAGCCACATAGAGAATGCGGCGCGTCTCCTGGGCTTCGCGCTCCCGATGCGCCCGATCGACCCAGGCCTTCGATTTGCCGGCGTCTTCGCCCTTTGATTGAAGAGGTGCGACGAGGAACTCGGTGATCTCGCCGGAAGCGCCAGGCTCGCTGGAATCGGTGCCGTCTCCCGGTTTCAGGCCGCGCTCCATCCACGAAAGCAGCCTGCGGCTGCTTCCTGCTGTTTTGGCCTGCAGGTCGGGGACAATGACGACCTCGAACTCCAACCCTTTGGACTTGTGGATGGTCATCAACTGAACTCCGCAATCGCTGGAGGCGGCCGGGTCGGGCAGCGCCGTGAGCTTGTCCAGTGCGGCGTCGAGCGCGCTGCCGAGCAGGTCCTGCTGACCGCCTGGCAGACGGTCCAGGCAACTCCACAAGAGGTCCAGGTTGGCTCGAGCGGTGTCGTCGTAGCAGTCCGCTCCTCCGAGGCTTAGCCAGATTTGTTCGAGCCATGTTCCGGCTGAGGCCGTTGGTTGGCTGGCAACGAGCGCTTCAGCCGAATTGACGGCGGAGACAACGCGCTGGGCTGCGGCGCCCCCAGCTTGGCTCAGCAAGTTTAGCCGCTCGCCCAGCAATTCCGGGATCGGCCGCGCAAGCAGTTTCGCGTCGTCGGTACTGGTGAGAATGTACAGATCGCTCAGCGTGAGCCCGGACCACGGCGCTCGCAGAACGCCCAACCAGGCTACGCGGTCATACGGGTTGAGCAGTGCGCCTGCAAGGGCCAGCGCGTCCAGCACTTCAGGCCGAGCACCGAGCTTTTCGAGATCGACGGCACGGAAGGGGATTGCAGCCTCGTGCAAAGCCTGGGCGATGGGAGCAAGCGACTTCCTGGCGCGGGCCAGCACGGCAATGCGAAACTTGCCGCCCGTTTGACGAGCCTCTTCCATCGCCTCCGTGCGGTTGCGAATGAGGTCCACAATCTCGCCAACCTGGGCTTCTGTGGGTGCTTCCGTTTCCTGCAAGCCAGCGACAGAAAGCTGCTTTATATAAGTGGCTTGAGGTTCAAACTTAAGGTGTAACTTGAAGGTCGGATGCGCGGTTTCCGAGTCTGCGCGGGCGGGCAATGCTGGAGAGAAAGTCACGCCGCTCCCATCATCCTCTTCGAAGATCCTGTCGAATGCATCGTTGAGCCGATTGACCAGCGACGGAGTGGCGCGGAAATTCGCGGACAAAGAAACAAAATCAAGCGCGAGCGGCTCGCCGCTGGGAATTTCCAGCCCGATTTCCTTGACCCGGGCAAAGAGCTCTGCGTCGGCATCGCGAAAAAAATAGATGGATTGCATGGGGTCGCCGACCAGGAAGCAGGTGCGGCCCAGGCGGTCAGGCCAGGCGGCGATGAGGCCGGAGAGCAACTGGTGCTGGCGGCGGCTGGTGTCCTGAAACTCGTCGACCAGCAGGTGGCGAATTCCATCGGCGACCGCGATGGCGGCGTCGGTGGGGGAGCCGTCGTCGGATTGGAGGACGCTCTCGGCGATCTGGGCGACCTCGACGAAGTCGACCTCAGCGGCCTCGGCAAACGCTACCTTGAGCTGTGCGGCGGCGTTGCGCAACATCATGAAACAGGCGCGAACGATCAGCCAGTCGTCTTCGCTGTAGCGGACGGGGGGAAGATCGCGGACGGCGGCTAGGGCAGCTTCCAGACCTGGCACGGCGGCAAGATCTCGAATGAGGGCAAGGAGCCGCGCTTTTTCCGCCTTGCGATCAGGAGGGAAACCGTGATTCTTGTTGACTTGTTTCCGAAAAGCGCAACCATCGGTCAGCACAAGATCGGCAAGGCAGCGCAGCGCCTGGTGCGCCTCTTCCAGTGAATCCACATGGGGGAATGGCGCATGGGGAAACTCGGCCAGCTCGACGAGCGCGCGATGGAGTTCGCCCCCGCTTTGCGAGCAGGCAAAGCGCGCCAGCGCCATCGCTTCCTCCCGCGCGCCGGAGACCTGGTCAAGAAGCCGGCTGACCTGGATCAAACCCTCGCGCACGGCATGGGCGAAAGGCCGCTCCAGGCGCTCGCGCAACGCGTCCCAGTCGGGGTCGCGGCCGAGCACAAAGTCGTGCATCCAGCGGTCGCGCTTTTCCAGCATCCCCACAAGCAGATCTTCCAGCTCCTGCCAGTTGTTGTCGCGCCAAACCAGTAGAGCCCCGACGGCTTCGCTGAGCGCAGCGTTTCCAGGATTGCCGATCTGATTCAACGTTTGCCGCGCGGCGCGCCGGTAAAGTTCTTTCGGCTGCTCGGCGATAGCCAGCCCGCCGCCCAGGCCGGAGAGCAGCGGCTGCTGCAGCGCCAGTTCGCGACAGAAGGAATCGATGGTAGAAATGCGCAACTGAGCCGGCAGGTCGAGCAGCTTCCAACCGCGGGCGTTCGAGCGTGCGAGAGCGCGGCGTGCCAGGCAGGACATGGAAAACTCTTCGTCTGAATCCCTAGTTTCCGGACCGGCGGCTTTTTCCAGTTCCGAGAGAATCCGGTGGCGCATCTCGGCGGCTGCTGCAATGGTGAAAGTGATGGCGACAATCTGGCCGGGGTCATCCACCTCGCCAAGCAGGCGCAGGAAGCGCCGGGTGAGGAGATCGGTTTTGCCCGAGCCGGCCGGAGCCTGAACCAGGATCGACCGGGTGGGGTCAAGCGCCTGCTCTCGTTGAGGCTGGTCGGGCGGAACGGAGGCGGTTTTACTCATCGGCCGCCTCCGCAGAATCGGCGCCGCTGCCGTCATCGGGCTCGTCTTCCTCCAGCGCGATCCGATTCTCCTGAACGCGGCAAACCGTTTGCAGGCCGCAGCGCGCGCAGGTCTTGGGGTATTCGCGCGGGTCGACATCGGCGCGGCCGGCGAGGAAGTCTTTGGCAAACTGCTCGATGGTTTCCTTCCAACTGTCCAGTTGTTCGGCTTGCAGCGCGTTCTTCATCAACGCATTTCCGTTTTTGAGTCCGGCAAAGAGCGTGCCGGAAGGCGCACCGACACATCCGGCAAACTCATGCTTTCCGGGGCGCACCTTGGCAAAGGTCAAGCCGCCCAGCAAATCGTCGTCTTCGAGAGCAAAACCGGCGTAGAGCGGAAGCTGAACATCGTCGGGGCGAGGCAGCTCCCAGGATTTGGGTGAGACATCCCCGGTTTTGTAGTCGACCACCAGAACCGACCCGTCGTTGAGCCGGTCGAGCCGGTCGAGTCGCAGGCTGAAGGTCAGTCCTGCGAGGGAAATGGTGCGCTTGGCCTCGGTTTTGAGGACTTCAAACGGAATACGCGCGGACTCGTAGTCCAGCCATGCGGCCACCAAGCCCGTAAGCCGCTGCTGTTCGAGTTCCAGGTAGCGCGCCGGCATCCGGCCGCGGGGGGTAGGGCGCACCTCGGTTTCGAAGACGCGCCGGACGTGCGCGCCGACCCAGCTTAGCCGGTCTGTCAAGCTCAGCAGATCGGCGCAGGTCCGAATGCCATTCGGCGGCCCAGCCCAGACTGCGTGCAGAACCTCATGAAGCAGCTTTCCTCGCTGCGATGGCGTGAGGCCCGCCTGTGCCGGCTCCCAGCGCTGCGCCGCCAGTCGCGCGGTAGCGAATGCCTTGAATGGGCACTGCGATTGCGCGGTAAGAACCTGGGCGCCGCCGAGGACCTGATCCAGTGGAAATGGAATGCGGCTGAAGTCTTCGATGTTGACGGTGAGCGGGGCCGGATGGGGCGCTGGGGTGAGTTCCGCCGGCAGGGGTTGCGGCGGTGCCGCAAGCTGGGTAATCAAGCGCGATGGACGCGACTCGGCACCCTCGACTTGTTTGGCATAGCTGAAATAGACTTCAGGCGCGGAAGCCAGCAGGCGCGTACCGATTGCCTGCGCCAGATCCCAATCGAGCTGCGCCGTGGCGTGTGGCATACGGGAATCTCGCTGCAACTCCGGGGGCAGCAGGGGATGCGTGGCGCCGCCCGCAGGCCAGGCGTCTTCGGTTGCGCCCAGAAACCAGACTGCGTCCGCTGTTAAACCGGCGGACTCGGCAGGCCCGGCAATCTGGATGGGTGCGTCGCGGGATTCGGGAGCGAAAAGCGTCTCATCCAGGGTGCGGTCGAGAACCGAAAGGAACTCCTTCCAGTCAATGCGGCGTCCGTCAAAGCCGAGCGACGCCGCTGTTTCAAGGGCTTGCTGCCAGCGCAGGATCGCCTGGAACTCCGCGCTTGAAAGCCCCTGCGATACCGCGAACTGGAGCGATTCAAGCAACTGCGGAATGAACTCGGCCCATTCAAGCGGCGATTGCGGACGCCGCCGGGATTCGTCGAGACGGCGACTGGCTTGCGTCATGCGGACAACCCATTCTTTGGGGAGTGGACACTCATGGGTCTGGCCGGCAAAGGGCTGCATGAAGGCCTGGAGCGTCCAGTCGGGCTGCTCAAGCCCGCGCCGCCGTAAAGCCCGCATGTGCGCTTGCAGCCGACAGCTCTCCTCTGAGCTGGCTGCGGCGTGGCCGGTGGAGAGGAGCCAGTCGAGTTCGTGTTCCGCAAGCGGCCCGGAGAGCCAGCGGAGAACCAGGTGCGCGGCGTGTGGCAGCGCCACCTGGCTAAGCGGAACGCCGAGAGAAAACTCGAAGCTCGGCGACGGGGTTGAGCCGGTGTGTTCAAGAAAGGCGCGTTCAATCTGGCCGCGCTTTGCGGCTGCGTTCTGCGTTACGACGAGGAGACGCGTCCTCGAGTTGGCAGCAAGCTTGCTTCTGCACCAGAGTGCGCAAGCGGCCAACTCGGCCTGGTCGTCATCGGCTACGTGGAAATGGATTTGCGCGGCAGGCGGCCCGGACACTGCTTCCTGCCATGCGCCCCAGGCATCGAGAAACGCACGCTGCACAGGGAGAATGCGGTCGAAGCCTGCAATCAGCAGCGGCGGACGTTCCGGCATTCCGGAAGAATTCTCGAAGATCTGAAGAATGTCGATCGGCAGACGCGCCGGGCTCAGAAGGTCGCCGGTGCGGCAGGTTTCGTCGAAGGCGGCGAGCCAGCGGCTGAAACTGGCCGCGTCGTTTTGCCAGCCGGAACGGGCTGGAGTGCGCAGAAATCCGGACGCGTGGGAGCAGAGCAGTTCGTGGGCTTCCATGGCCAATGCGGCCAGGCGGTAGCGCGGGCCTTCGAGCAAAGTGGCCATGCGGCCCTCTGTCGCGGCAAGGTTCGCCCAAAGGGACTGTTCCTGCGTCCGGTTCAACAGCAGGCGGCCATCGCTGGTGTGCTCAGCCCAGGCCGAGCGGACAAAGCTGTTCCAGTCCTGGATGTTGGGCGCCGTCCAGGCGGTGAGCCCCTCAGCTTGGCGCGCGCGGTGAAAGACCGATGCGAGGGCCCGCGCGGCACGCTCGCTGGCCGTGACTACAACGCCGCCCTGGCGCAGCCACGCGTCCATCTCCGCTGCTGCCGATGCTCCCATTCCAGCGTTATACGCCGCGGGGCTGGGGGAAAGCTATTCGCGGTCGCGACTTGAAGGAATTGCACGATGTTCCCACAGATCGGAGGATGCGTGGGAACATCTGCACCCTTACCAGCGATAAATAACCAGATCGTCCATAAACACGGTAGACGATGAGCCGCCCGCCGTTCCACCATCCACCTGCAGGTTAGTCAGCAGCGTCGGTCCCCATCCCAGCGCGAAGGCAGAAGGCACGGTGGCGTTGATGCCCGACTCCACGCCATCCAGCCACACCGACTTATACGTAACATTGCCGGAATCGTCGCGCGAATACGTTACTTGCACGTGATGCCATGCATTGGTGGCCCAGCTGCGCGGGTTGCAATATGCACCCGAGTGGACCCATGCATCCTTCGGCTTCTCCGCGGTGCCCGCGTTTTTGGTGTAATCCCAGGTGCTCGACCATCCGTCGCATTGAAATCCAAAGATTACGGTCTGCCCGTTCGACATAACCTGATTCATATCCATTTCAATGTTTGCAATGGAATTGGACGGGCTGGCGAGATAGATCCAGCCGTCATAAAGAAAGTTAGTGGCGGAAGTATCGTCTCCGAATGACACATCGTAGCGCTCGCCGCCGTAGTCGGAATAACTCGTGGAAAACTTGCGCGCGCTGCCGCCGTGCGACGGAGAACTGGCCATGCTCATCCATCCGCTTGCTGCGCCGCTGCCGGTGCCTGCATCCTTCTCGGCCTGCCAATTGCCCAGGGTTTGGATGGCGCCCACGCTGACCGCATTGGACGGAATATTGAGGCCGCCGCCGCTGCCGCCAACAGTTATGGCAACGTCGGTCACGCAGGATGCGCCTTTGTCTCCCCACGCCTTCACGTGCAGCGTGTGCGATCCTGAGCCGGCTCCAACCGATGTCTCGATCGTTGTAGCATTCACAATTGTCGTGTCGGAGCTGTTATCGAACGAATATCCCATTGCACTTACGTTCTGCGATGAGCAGGAAACCGCAATGGCAGACAGAGTGAATGGCGATGATACGGAGCTGCTGTTGACGGGGGTGTTAACGGTGACGCCTGCCAAGGCAGGGAGGGCCAATGCGACGACAAGTGACACGATGAGCGTGAGCTTCAGGGCTGCCTTCATGGAAATCCTCAACAAGTGAATTGGTTCAATCTTCGATTGCCGGTTCTGGAACGGGTTCGGTCGCGCTCGTCAGTAAACAGGCTTCCGAATTTAGCCTCCAGCAACTTGAATGCGGCTTCGCGCATCGAATGCACCAAAGGCGGATTGCGGTTGCAGTACCAACGAACAAAGCTGTGACTTACTACCTCGGCAACCATTAAAAGCGCCATGACTCGCGGCGCGAAGGATTCCACGCTCTCTCTTCCATTGAAGGAGCGTGAAAGGTTCTAAAATGTCAAATGGCTGTTCTGCAGAACAAACTTGATACGCCTGTCTAGAACTCGTCCGGCCAATTCTTGTAATCGCTTTTAGTCTTTCGCAATTACAGTTCGTGCTGAAGCAGAGAAGCGAACGTCTCTACTGTCGAACTGGTTTCCCCGTAAACGCATCTCTCGGGATTCACCGCGCGGACATCTATCATTTCGTCCGCTTCGTCGGTCATCCCGGCACAGGTTTAGCCAACTCAATCTTCAAAGACAATAACCTGCGCCGATCTTTCTAGAAATGTTCAAGCCCATCCTTACACATTTCTTGATTGCGGACAACGGTTTCTGTTTAAAAAACGCAAAAACTTGATGGTCCAGGCATCCCAGCAACAATTACTTGCATCACGCAAATAATTCCATTGTGATTGTGTAAGAAGTACAAGCCATTTCGGCGATGGGCTTGCGAAGAACCTGGATAGCCGGCCGCGGTTGTACACTGAGCAGTGATTCGCCGATTCCTTCTTTCTTCATTGCTGGGAGTCTTTGTCCTGGCCGGTTGCCACGCAGGCCGGAATAGCGATACTGCCGCGTCCCCCGTGCAGAATGTCAAAGTGTACAAACTGCGCGGCAAGGTTGTCTCCACCGACGCCGCAAAGGGCGAAGTCACGCTGAATCACGAAGCCATTCCCGGCTTCATGGACGCGATGACCATGCCCTACAAGCTCAAGGACGCGACCATTCTGAGCGAGCTGCATCCTGGAGACGTCATCACCGCCGACGTCGCGGTTTCGCAGGACCCGAATGCGGATGTGCTGCTCGATCGCATTGTCGTGGTGGCGCAGGGCAGACCGGATTACCGGCCTGCAGTCGTCTACCACGTGCCAGCGCCCGGTGACGCGGTTCCCGACTTCAAGATGCGCAATCAGGACGGCCGGCCGATTCGCCTGGCGCAGTTTAAAGGCGAGGCGTTGCTGATCACTTTCATCTACACGCGCTGCCCCCGCACCGACTTTTGTCCGCGCGTTACACGCAACTTTGCCGACGTAAACGACCAGCTTGCCGCCAACCCCGCTCTCTACGCGAAGACGCACCTGCTCTGCGTGAGCTTCGATCCGGAACACGACACGCCGGAGCGGTTGCGCGCCTACGGCGCAACCTACATCGGCAGCAATGCTAAAGGCGCTTTTTTGCATTGGGATTTTGCCGTGCCGGAGGAACCTGTGCTCAAGCAGATGGCGCAGTTTTTCGATGTGGGCATCACCGACGGGCCGGACGAGACCATCACGCACACCCTATCTACAACTCTGATTGGGCCGGATGGTAAAGTGGTGCGCTTCTATCCCGGCAACGAGTGGACCCCGCAACAGGTTGCCGCGGATGTGAAGGAACTGGTTGCGGGAAAGGGCTGATGGGCGATATGCTCGGGGAGATAGTGCGAGCTTCGAATTTAAGTAGCTCGAGGCTCTGATCGAACTCAAGGAGCAGGCAATGAGTAGTGGGCTGAAAATACGCAACGACGCGGAGTTGGATCTGCTTTCACTGGGGGCGCTGGTGCACCGGCTTGACCCTGGCATCATCCCCTTCCGCAAGGCCACGGAATGCCAGATTCACGTCAGCGGCGGCGAGTTCAACGTGGCGGCCAACCTCTCCGATTGCTTTGGAATGAGAACCGCGATTGCCTCAGCCATGTCGGATTATCCCATCGGCGACCTGATTGCGGAGCGCGTCCGGGCGATGGGCGTCAAGCCCATTTACAAGCACTTCAAGCACGACGGCGTAACCGGGCCCAACATGGCCACCGTTTACAGCGATCGCGGACACGGGGTGCGCGGCCCGGTGGTGTTTTATAACCGCGCCAACGAAGCCGCCGCGCAACTGAAGCCGGGAGACTTCGATTGGAAGGCGATCTTTGCCGGCGGCGTGAAATGGGTGCATTGCGGCGGAATCTTCGCGGCTCTCTCGCCCACTACCGCTCCCCTGGCCGCGGAGATGATGCGCGAAGCCAAGGCCGCCGGCGCAGTGACCTCCTTCGATCTCAACTTCCGCGAGAAGCTATGGAAGATCCACGGCGGCAACGAGCGCGCCGTTGAAACCATTGCCACCATTGTCGAAAACGTTGACGTGCTGGTGGGCAACGAAGAAGATCTGCAGAAAGGGCTTGGAATTCCCGGGCCGGAAGTCGCGGCGAAATCGAAGCTTGACTCGAGTGTGTTCTTCGCCATGATTGAAAACGTGGTAAAGAAGCACAAGCACGTGAAAGTGGTGGCCACCACGCTGCGTGAGGTTCACTCCACCAACCGCCACAGTTGGAGTGCTGTAGCCTGGATCGACGGCAAGAATTACGCTGCGCCAACCGCCGAGCTTGACGTTCTGGATCGCGTCGGCGGCGGCGACGGATTTGCTTCCGGCTTCATTTATGGCCTGCTCAACGGCGAGCCGCCTGAAGAGGCGGTGAAACTGGGGTGGGCGCATGGCGCGCTGCTGACGACCTTCCCCGGCGATACCACCATGGCGACCTTGGAACAGGTGAAGGCATTCGCGCAGGGTGGTTCGGCGCGCATTCAGCGCTAAGGTCCCGGCGAATCTCTTGGAACCTTTCCAAGGGCTGGGATTTACCCGTTTCCAACCAGGTACAAACGCTCCGTGCCCCATCCATTCGCGTTTTTTGCGAATGGGTGGGAGACCACAAAACCTCAACCCGCCCTCCTTGAACTCAGTATTTGGACAGGTTCTTAAAGGAAAGCAGTCTTGCGCTGTGCTTCAGTGACGGTGTGACTCTGTTTCAAAGCCTTCTCCGGGATGCGAGTTGACCTTGCAATCCACTTCATAGCATCCGGGAAAATCGCCAGTCCCACAGGAGCCAGCACGCGCCCCGCGCCAGTGACCATGGCACGCGATAGGGCCGTGGCCAAGCGCATTCCGCGGCTGAGATGCGCATGAAGGGTGCGATGATATTCATCCGCGCTTGCGCCGCGCAGGTACATCTGCGCCGCGAGCGATGCGCTGTGCAGGGCGATGGACATGCCGTCTCCAGTGAACGAGGGAATGACCGCGGCCTGATCGCCAACGCACCAAATGCCGTGTGGCCGTCCGGCGAGATATCCGTAGGGGATTGACGAGACTGCGAGCGGGCGCTCCCACAGGGGCAATGCGCCGCGCAGCCGCTGAGCGACGTGCGGATTCTCCTTCTGGATTGCGCCAAGCAACTCCAGCCATCCGCCGATTTTGCGCAGTGAGGCGCGCCGCACCACCAGGCAGAAATTGGCCACGCCTCCTTCCACCAGCGAGAGCCCGCCATAGCCGCCGGCAAACAGGTAAAGTTCCATGAACCCGCGCAGCGCCTGGGTCTGTTGCGGCGTCAATCGCCAGTGAAGCTTGAAGCCGACCATATCTCCATGCGGGCCTGGCGCGCGCTCAAGGCCGCGCAGGTCGTGCTTTCCGTTGGCCAGAAAAACCGTTGGGGCGCTCCAGGATTCGCCGCCGCGCAGTCGCGCATGCCACAGGCCGTCGCGGGAATCGAGGCTCTCGACAAAAGCGCCGCGCTCCACCGTGCATCCCGCCTGTGCTGCGCGCGCGAGCAAAGCCTCATCCAAAGCGCAGCGGGAGATTGACAGCGCCTCAAACGGCAAGCCAGTTTCGACCACGCGCTTTTTTGAAGTCAGGCGCACGAAGCGGATGGACTCCGCACCCAATTCGATCGGATTTACTTGAGCATCGGTGAGGCAGTCGACCGCCTCGCGGCTGAGAAACTCGCCGCACACCTTGTGATGCGCGGTGCGCTCGCGTTCCAGCAGCGTGACCTCGCGCCCGGCCGCGGCAAGGCGCAGTCCGACCATGGAGCCCGCAAGGCCGCCTCCGATGACCAGATGTTTGGTCGTTCTAATTCGTTCGCTCATGGCCCCAGTCTTCGTGATACGCAGAGCCTTGCCGGTTTGAATGTCTGAATCTCCACGCATTCATTGCCAAGGCCCGCGGCGGCGCACATGCGCTCCCAATCTGCCGCGACAAAGGAGCGCGCGATTGATACAGGGCCATCGTATTGCACGAAACGATGCAGCCGCGCCAATTTTGCGAAAGCGCGAAAGACGTAAAAGGGAATCGGGGCGCGCGACAGATCGTTGATGAACCAACCAACTTGAGCATTGTGTTCCATCCAGCAGATGAATTCGACAATTTGATCTTCGCCAAGGTGGTGAGTAAACAGGGAACTGACCACCAGGTGCGGCGCCCGCGCCGGCATGTAAGTGAGTATGTCCGCGGTGACCCATTGAATCCGGCTCGAAGCGGAAGCAGCTTCAGCGGCAATTGCGGTCGCGTCGGGGTTGAGATCGAGCCCGGTGAGTTCAACGGCGATGCCGCGCGACTCCGTCCATCGCTCAATGCGCCGCAGTCCGTCTCCGTAGCCGCAACCCACATCGAGGATGCGCAGCGGTCCGTCCGTAGCCGGAATCGAAGCAATGACTGCCTTGAGCCAGTGCAGCAAGGGCCGGTAAGCAAATGTCCAGCGATTGGTGCGGGCAATATCACGAAGACAAAGGCGCAGAACATCGCGGCTGCACGGCTCATCCATCAACTCGGTCAGTTGCGCACGGTAGCGAAAGTCCGGAGCCCTAAGCTGCATGGAAGAGCATGGTCTCGGCGGTGAGCCCCGGTCCGAAAGACATGGCGCAGCCTTGCTGGCCGCTTTGCGCGCGCTGCATGATTTCGCGCAGCACAAACATCACCGTGGCCGAAGACATGTTGCCGAATTGCGCCAGAACATTGCGGGAAAAAGCGAGCGCATCGGGGGGCAGCGCAAGGCCTTTCTCGACTGCGTCAAGAATGGAGCGGCCGCCGGGATGCACTGCCCAGAGATCGATGGCAAGCGGATCTCTGCCCCGCGTGACCTCCGCGCCCAACTGCTTGAGCGCGCCCCCAATCTCGCCCGGCACCTGGCCTGAAAGGTGCATGTCGAAGCCGAGTTCGCCGATGCGCCAGGTAATCAGGTGGCTGGTGCTGGGAATGTTCAAGGCCAGGAAGCTGTCGATGGCCAAGCCTTTCGATTCCGCGCTCACCAGTGACGCGGCGCAGCCATCAGCGAAGACCAGGAACGAGAGCACCTGCTCCAGTTCGGTGGTCTCCTGAAAATGCAGCGAGCAAAGTTCGAGATTCAAAACCAGCACGCGGGCATCGGGCTCCGAGCGAACAATGTGGTGTGCCGACTTGAGCGCGTTGATGGCAGCGTAACAGCCCATGAACCCGATCATGGTTCGCTCCACCGAGGGGTTAAGGCCGAGGTGATTGACAACCTCGAAGTCCAGGCCCGGCGCATAGAGTCCGGTACACGAAGTGACGACCACGTGAGTTACAGAACTGCGTTCCTCTTCGGTGAGCGCGAGCTTGTCCAGCGCGCTGTGGGCGAGTTGCGGCGCAAAGCTTTCGAAAAACTTCATGCGCCGCGCGGTAGCAGGAAAATCTCCCGGTTCATAGACCTGCTCGACATCTTTCCATTTGCCGTCTTCGGTGGGGACCGGCTGCACGAAGGAGTAGCGATGCTCGATAGCCGACAGGCGCGCCATGCGGCGAAAAAGATTGCGCGTGGTGCCTTCGGGAAGCAGGCCGGTGGCAAAGGCGATGAACGCATTGTGCACATCGTGCGGGGGCACTGCGGTGGCAATGCGATTGATGAAGGCCGTTGTCATTTCTGTTCGTCTCGGCGAAAGAGGCATGATTGCCAAGCTTTCTAATGCAGTCTACACCGTAAGATGCGATATCATTTCTGTCCTGGGGCGGAGGCATAAGAGGATTGATTGCGCAGCTGGGCGCGCGCGGCAATCCAGGGCACAGAAGCAGAGTGCGGGCGGGCGTCATTTTTCCTTCACATGCGGAGCCCCTGCGAATCCCGATCAATGTTGTTTGAACTTCAAATTCATGTCCGCGTTCGGGTCGCAAGCGGGACCCTTCCAACGGTAGTACGCCGAGTACTCATTGTGGGTGGTTTGGCCGTTGGTGATGGTGTCGACGGAATCCTTGGTGACCATGTGCTGCTTTCCGTCAAAGGCAATGCTAACGGCGCCCTTTGACTCGACGGAACCGTGCTGACAATCCATCTCGTAACTTGCGCCGCTGGAAGTGATGGCAAGCTTTTGCGTCGAGCAGGCGGGGTTGTGGAGGAGTGCCTTGTCCCAGGTTTCATCGTTCAAACAGTAGAGCAGCACGGTCGGCTTGCCGTTCGGTGCGGCCACCGAGAGGGTGGCCGTCCACTCGCCCGATTGCATGGGAAATTTCTGTTGCGCCGATGAGACGGCGGTCGTCATGCACGCGATTGCGCACAATGTCACCCATTTGAGAAATATCACTTTCACCTGCTATCGGATTCTGAATCTGATGCTCAACCTTGCGTGTTCCAAGGCTCGGTTGTCAACGGAAAGATGACAATCGCATTACCGATTCGACGGGCCGAAAAGACGGCTATACACCGATGACTGCGCAGAGTTCCTTCACGGCTTCAGCGCTCTTTTTGAGGGCAGCGTCTTCTTCCGCGGTCAGCTTGATCTCGATGATTTTTTCCAGGCCCGCAGCGCCCAGCTTGCAGGGAACGCCGATGTAGTAGCCATCGATGCTGTATTCGCCCTGTAGATATGCGGCGCAGGGAAGAATCTTCTTCTTGTCTTTGAGGATCGCCTCCACCATTTCAGTAGCAGCGGCTGACGGCGCATAGTAAGCGCTGCCGGTCTTGAGGTGCTTCACAATCTCCGCGCCGCCGTCGCGGGTGCGCTGGATGAGGGCTTCGAGGCGATCGGGCGCAATGAGCTCGGTGATGGGAATGCCGGCGACGGTGGAGTAGCGCGCCAGCGGCACCATGGTGTCGCCGTGGCCGCCGAGCACGAAGGCAGTTACATTCTCAACGCTCACATTAAGCTCAGCGGCAATAAAGGTCCGGAAGCGCGCCGAATCCAGCACGCCGGCCATGCCGATGACGCGCTCGCGGTTGAAGCCCGCCTGGCGATAGGCCGCCTGCGCCATGGCGTCAAGTGGATTCGAGACGATGATCAGGATCGACTCGGGCGACTGCGCGACCACTTTCTGCACCACGTCCGACATGATTTTGAAGTTGGTGTGCAGCAAGTCGTCGCGGCTCATGCCCGGTTTGCGCGGAATGCCGGCGGTGATGACTACGATGTCAGAGTTGGCCGTGGCTGCATAGTCGTTTGCGCCGGTCACGCTCACATCGCGCTTCTCAATGGGCATGGCTTCGAGCAGGTCGAGCGCCTTGCCCTGGGGGATGCCTTCGACCACGTCGATCAGGACCACATCGGCCAGTTCCTTGGCCGCGATCCAATGGGCAGCCGTCGCGCCCACGTTGCCGGCGCCTACAATACTTACCTTCTTGCGCATATCAGTTTCTCCGTGGGGACGATGGCCCGCCCCCAGGGGCTAAAGCCCCGTTGCCTTTGTTGGATGTTTGCGGCCCGGCTGAAGCCGTGCCCTTTCAAAGCCGATGCCCGATGCCTCAGCCTTTAGTCCCTTAGTTCCTAGTTCCTGGTCCCTCGTCCCTCAGTTCCAAGTCCCTAGTCTCTAGTCCCCGTCTTCACATGTTGCCGATGATGCGGGTGGCAAATTCGCTCGTCCCCACCTTCGTCGCTCCGGCGGTCTGGCGTTCAAAGTCGTACGTCACAAACTTCTGCTGAATGGTCTTCTCCATCGCCGTCTCGATCAACTTGGCCGCTTCCTTCCAGCCGATGAAGTCGAGCAGCATCACTCCAGAAAGAATTACCGAGCCGGGATTGATCATGTCCTTGTCGGCGTACTTGGGCGCGGTGCCATGCGTGGCTTCGAAGACTGCGTAGCCGTCGCCGATGTTTGCGCCGGGAGCAATTCCCAGACCGCCGACCTGCGCAGCAGCCGCGTCAGAAATGTAATCGCCGTTGAGGTTGGTGGTGGCAAGGATGGAGTAGTCCGCTGGGCGGATGATGATCTGCTGGAAGATTGAGTCGGCGATGCGGTCATTGACGAGGATCTTCGACTTCCACGCGCCGTTTCCGTGCGTCTTTCCGATCGAATCGAGCACGCCCTTGATCTCCGCATGAAGTTCGTCGCGAAAGGCCTGATTGCCGAATTCGAGGCCCGGCTCAATGAGCGCGGCGTTTTCCTCAATGGTGATTCCCGGGTTTGCATCGACGTTGCCGAGGATCCAGCTTTCGCGTTCCGTCACAACGTGTTCGCGGAACTCCTCGACCGCGACTTCGTAACCCCATTCGCGGAATGCGCCCTCGGTGAACTTCTGAATGTTTCCCTTGTGGACCAGCGTTACAGTTTTGCGGCCCATTTCGAGAGCGCTTTTCAGAGCGTAGCGGACCAGGCGCTTGGTGCCAAAAATGGAGATCGGCTTGATGCCAACGCCGGAGTCGGAGCGGATTTTCTTCTTGCCGCCCTTGAGCAGATCTTCGTTGATGAACTCGATCAAGCGGGCGACATCTTTGCTGCCTTGCTTGAACTCGATGCCCGAATACACGTCCTCGGTATTTTCGCGGAAGATGACGATGTCTACCTTTTCGGGATGCTTGACCGGGCTGGGCACGCCCTGGTAGTACTTCACCGGCCGCACGCAGGCATAGAGATCGAGAAGCTGGCGCAGGGCCACGTTCAGCGAGCGGATGCCTCCGCCGATCGGCGTCGTGAGCGGCCCCTTGATGGAGACGCGCAGATCGCGGGCCGCTGCTACGGAATCGTCGGGCAGCCAGGTTGAGAACTGGCGAAAAGCCTTTTCACCGGCAAAGATCTCGAACCATTCGATGGCCCGCCTGCCTCCGTATGCTTTCTCGACCGCTGCGTCAAACACGCGCTGCGAGGCTTTCCAGATGTCGCGGCCGGTGCCGTCGCCTTCAATAAAAGGAATGATGGGACGATCGGGGACTTCGAACTTCCCTTCGCGGTATTCAATGGGCTGTCCGTCTGCGGGAAGTTCCAATCCGTTGTAAGAGTTTGGCATGTATTTGAGAGGGTTCCTTTCCGTGCGTGGTCAAGGATGAGGCTAACACCTGCAAATTGGGAGTGGCAATGCCGGGCGGCGTTGCCGCGATTGAGTGCTAATCAAGTGGTCCCGGTGGATTGTGGAAAGGTTGACATCATGATGCGTAGAATTTTAACATCATGATGTGCGAACGACTCTTACCATCGACGACGACATTGCCGTGCTCGTGAAGCAGGAGGTGCGGCGGTCGGGCGACTCCTTCAAGGGCACAGTGAATCGACTGCTGCGGCGCGGGCTGATCGCTTCCTCAAGGCCGGAAGCGGAGAAGACCTTTGTCGTCCAATCCTTTCCACTGGGAGTGGGCGCGATGCTGGATCGCCATAACGGAAAGGTCTCAGCGCTGCTAGAAGAGTTGGAAGGACCCTATCAACGGTGATCGTCCCCGATGCCAATTTGTTGCTGTACGCTCACGACAGCAAATCTGATTGGCAGCCGTCCGCTGGCCGGTGGCTGCGGCAAATCCTCTCCGGACCCGATACTGTTGGCCTGAGCTGGATATCCATTGGGGCGTTTGTTCGGATCGCCACGAATTCGAGGCTCGGTCGGAGCCAGCTCCCAATGACCTCGGCAATCAACATTGTGGATGAGTGGCTGGCGATGCGCGCCGTTCGACTCATCGTTCCAGGGGAGGACCACTGGCCGATTCTTAAAGAGATGCTGATCGCTGGCCGGGTTCAGGGGCCGATCACAACCGATGCCCGGCTTGCCGCCTTGACCCTTGAGCACGGCGCCACGCTGCACACCGCCGACCGCGACTTTGCCCGCTTTCCAGGGCTGCGGTGGGTGAACCCTCTGGCGATCTCGTAATGCGACTTTGGCCGCTCCCGTCCAGGATGTCGTGAATTCACGATGAAATCTGCTTCCACACTCATCTGACCCACCCGAATGCGTTAAACTCATGCGGGAACGTTCATTTGAAACGACAATCTTGACACTCACGGGGGATACATAGGAATTGGGAAAAAGCATGGTTCCGAAGAAGCTTTTCTTCACCAAGGGCGTAGGCAAGCACAAGGAGCGGTTGACGTCGTTTGAGCTCGCCCTGAGGGATGCGGGGATTGCCTCGCAGAACCTGGTTCGTGTTTCATCCATCTTTCCGCCGCGCTGCAAGGTGATCACTCGCAAGGAAGGGCTTACCTACCTGGAACACGGCGAAGTTGTGTTTTCAGTCATTGCGGAGAACTCAACACGCGAGCCGCACAGGTTGATTGTCTCAAGCATCGGCGTTGCCATTCCGGCTGACAAAAATACCTACGGCTACTTGAGCGAGCACCACAGCTTTGGCGAAACAGAAGAGCAGGCAGGTGAATACGCCGAAGAGCTTGCCGCGGAAATGCTGGCCACCACGCTCGACGTAGAATTCGATCCCGACACCAGTTGGGACGAGAAGAAGGAAATCTACCGCATCTCGAACAAGATTGTCCGCACCAGCAATATCACGCAGTCGGCCGTCGGCGACAAGCGCGGCCTGTGGACCACGACGATTGCGGCAGCGGTTTTGATTCTTGAAGCGTAGTCGCTGCATCTAAAACGCAGCAATGAGGCCAATCCCGTTTGGTTGGGGTTGGCCTTGCTGCGTCGAGTGAGAAGATTGAGCTGAGGATTGATGACCGAATGACGACGAACGGGCGCAATTATGTTGTGGGACTGGTCCAGATGCACATGGGCGCGAACCCCGAGGCCAACTTTGCGTCGGCGGTGAAACATGTGCAGGAGGCGGCGCGGATAGGGGCGAATATTGTCTGCCTGCCCGAGCTTTTTCGCGCCCAGTATTTTTGCCAGCGCGAGGATATTCGCCTCTTCGACCTCGCCGAGCCAATCCCCGGTCCATCCACCGCCAAGCTGGCGGAGGTTGCGCGCGAGGCGCGCGTTGCCATTGTCGCATCGCTATTCGAGCGGCGCGCCCCTGGCCTTTACCACAACACAGCGGTCACGCTGAATGCGGATGGCGCAATCGCCGGCGTTTATCGCAAGATGCACATCCCCGACGATCCGCTCTACTACGAGAAGTTCTACTTTGCGCCCGGCGATCTGGGTTTCCAGGCAGTCGACACAGCGTTTGGCCGTGTAGGCACGCTGGTGTGCTGGGACCAGTGGTACCCCGAGGGAGCGCGCCTGACCGCACTGCAAGGGGCGGAGGTGCTGTTTTATCCCACCGCCATTGGCTGGCACCCCGCGGAAAAGGAAGAGTTTGGCGCGGCACAGTATGAGGCATGGCAGACCATCCAGCGCGGGCACGCGATTGCCAACGGCGTTTACGTGGCCGGCGTGAACCGCGTGGGCGTGGAGCACGGCGACATTCTGGGCAATCGCGCCAGGGGCGCGGGCCTTGAGTTTTGGGGCGGAAGCTTCCTTGCCGATCCGTTCGGGCGCGTGATCGCCAAAGCCTCGCACAATGCAGAAGAAATTCTGCTTGGCGAAATCGACCTGCACCTGATCGAAGAGACGCGCCGCAACTGGCCATTTCTGCGTGATCGGCGCATCGATGCCTATGGGCCCATTACCAAACGGTATCTGGATCCCGTGAATTCATGGCCGGCGGACGGAGATTCCAAGTAAGCCACAGACGTTGTTATCGCGAACGCCATGGGAACCCTGCCATCCTTGGCGAAGGTCGCCGCGGTCCGCCTCAGCGGAAAGTCGAAGGATTTGCGATTGTTTTTTCAAGCTCCACGCGGCATTGAATTCTCACCATGATTGAGACGCCCAATCAACTCGGTTACCGGATGCCCGCCGAATGGGATCGCCACGACGCCACATGGCTTGCGTGGCCGCATAATCCCGACGACTGGCCAGGAAAATTTCAAACCATTCCCTGGGTTTACTCCGAGATAGTGCGGCTGCTTTCCGCGTGCGAGCGAGTGCACATTCTCGTCAACGATGCGAGAGCGGAAGAACGCGCCCGCCGCATTCTTGACCGGGCCAGTGCAAAGCTCGATCAGGTGGGCTTTCATCGGTGGCCGACCAACCGTGTGTGGACCCGCGACTCGGGGCCGATTTTCGTCCGCGACGGCGCAGGCGGCGTGGCGGTGACCGATTGGCATTTCAACGCCTGGGCCAAATATCCTGACTGGCAGTTGGACGACCAGTTGCCGGAGCGCGCAGCGAAACTGTTGGGTCTCCGAGCGTGGCAGCCTTCAATCGAGATTGAGAACGGTGCGAAGCGCCGCATGGTACTGGAAGGCGGCTCGATCGACACCAATGGCGAAGGGATACTGCTCACCACGGAAGAATGCCTCTTGAGCAAGGTGCAGGAGCGCAATCCCGGTGTGGACCGCGAAAGGCTGGAGCAGGCCTTTCACGATTTTCTCGGCATGGATCAGATTATCTGGCTCAACCGCGGCATCGCCGGCGACGACACGCACGGCCACGTTGACGATATCTCACGGTTTGTAGCTCGAGACACGATTGTTACCGCAGTGGAACCCAACACCGGTGACCCCAACCACAAGCCCCTCGCCGAGAATCTGCAACGCCTGAAGGCTGCGCGTACTTTGAAAGGCAAACAATTCACATTGGTGGAACTGCCGTTGCCGCGGCCCGTTGTGTTTCGCGGACAGCGCCTGCCCGCGAGTTATGCGAATTTCTACATCGCCAACGGACTGGTGCTGGTTCCAACCTTCAATGACCCCAACGACCGCGTAGCGCTAACCACTTTGGCGCAAGCGTTTCCCGGCCGCGAAGTGATCGGGATTCACAGCGTCGATCTTGTTTGGGGCCTCGGCACGCTGCACTGCATGACCCAACAGCAGCCTGCAATTGACAACGCTGTTTTGAGGTAAAATGCGGATTTAGAGGATATCTCTCATGCTGAATCCACGCGAGGCGACGCAGAAAGCCTTGGGCTACATTCAGGAGATCATGCCCGATCTTGCTGAGACAGAAGACATACGCCTGGAGGAAGTCGAATCAGAGACAATCGAGACTTCTGACCGGGCAAAGCTCCCAATTTGGAGGCTGACCTTCAGCATTGGCGACCCGGAGACCGCAAAGTTTCTGGGGCAACAGGTTACGCCATTTGGCTTTAAGCGGGTAGCAAAAGTTGTCACCCTGGACGCCGAAGACGGCAGGCTTATCGCGATCAAGCAGTACGCTGCATGAAACAATCGAACCATCCAGCGCTTGACGCCTTCCTGGGCTGGCCGGTTGTCTTAGACTCCAACCTTCTTCTCTTATATTGGTGTGCGAGCTTCGATCCATCTTTGATACGGACCTTTAAGCGGTTGAACGCCTTTACCCCGGCCGACGCGTTCATCCTAGGGGATGCACTTTCCGCACTCGGGGAACTGCGAACGACTCCGCACGTTCTGACTGAGGTCTCCAATCTCTCCAACGCCTTGCCATCGTGGAGAAAGCCGGCGTGGGGCCTGCATGTTTCAGGCGGTATTGCGTTGATCCCAGAGCTCTATGAACGAGCGTCGGTTATCGCGGCAGATGCAAGCTTCTCCGAGTTTGGTCTCACCGATGCTGCACTTCTGCGGCTGGCCTCAGACCATTTGATCCTGACGATCGACTGGCGTCTGGAAAGTATGCTTCGTTCTTGCGGGTTGGCAGGAGTGAATTTTAAACACCTTCGCCCCGGCGGGATCTTCGGATGACCGACGTTGAAGCCATGCAAGCCGCACTGGCCGAAGCTCGCCTGGCCGCCGAGGCAGGCGAGGTTCCCGTTGGCGCAGTGGTGATATGGAACAGAGAGATATTGGCGCGCGGACAGAACCGAGTGTTGCGCAGCGTGGACCCGACGGCCCATGCGGAGATTATTGCAATGCGGCTGGCGGCCGAGGCAATGGGCAATTACCGCCTCAACGGCTGCACGCTCTATGCGACCCTGGAGCCGTGCGCGATGTGTGCCGGGGCGATGATTCACGCCCGGCTTGACCGTTTGGTCTTCGCCGCCGCCGATCCCAAGGCTGGCGCGGCTGGTTCAGTGCTCGCGGTGCTCAATCACCCTCAACTCAACCATCGGATGCAAGTCGAGCAGGGAATTCTTGCCGAAGAATCGACTGAGTTATTGAGAAGCTTCTTCCGCGAGCGGCGGTTGCCCTAACTTCGGGTCAAAGCCCGGATTCGCTCCGCTTCCGCGGGCCACTGAGCTACTAACTCTTCATAACTCGCGCTGCGATAATCGGCAAAATCGAAGCCGGGAGTTACTGTGCATCCCAGCAGCGCCAGTTTGCCATTTCCGATAAGCCGTGTGCCTTGCCAGACGCCGGCCGGAACCGCGAGTTGGACATGCTGGCCTGTCGCCAGATCCGGTCCAAGAATGAAAACAGCGGAGCACCCATCGGGGTAGAGCTGGAGCATCTCAACTGCGTCGCCGAGATAGAAGTGAAACATTTCATCTGAATCAAGGACGTGCATTTCAGAGAAGGTTCCCGGCTCCAACAGGTAGTAAATGGCGGTGCTCACCGCGCGCGTTCCACGGGTCAGGTCCACCGAACCGGCAGACGTATATGTCCGTCGGTACCATCCGCCCTCAACGGGATGGGGCTGCAGGTTCAACAGCGCCTTGATCTCTTCCGCGGTCATAATCCCGATGTTACCAGCGCGAACGCAGTAAAATGAATGCATGAAGGTTCAGGTTTATACGGCCGGCTGGTGCAGGGATTGCCGCGCGGCCAAGCAGTTTCTTGAAGCGCATGGAATCGTCTACACGGAGATCAACGTGGATGCCGATCCTGCTGCTTCGGCGGAGGTGATCCGCCACGTGGGCAAGCGGGCCATTCCGCAACTGGTAATTGACGGCGAGTGGTTTCAACCCTACAAGCCCGGACGCGGCCTGCTTTTCGATGAGTTGCATGTTCGCTTGGGGATTCCCCGCGGCTAGACGTGTTTTCGCCTTAAAATCGAGTGTTGCCGCGCAATGCCGGCCTGCCAAGGAGCTTTTCCATTGATCGAACGCTATACACGCCCGGCGATGGGCCGCATCTGGACCGAAGAGAACAAGTACCGCTGCTGGCTGCAGGTGGAGTCGGCCGCGAGCACGGTGCTGGCCGAGGATGGCGTGATTCCTGCGGCGGCGGCCGAAGCCATCGCAACCGTGGCCAGTTTCTCCGTCGCACGAATCCAGGAGATTGAGGCCGATGTGAAGCACGACGTGATCGCCTTCGCCACGGCGGTCGCCGAGTCCCTGAAAAGTCAGGGCCTCGACGCCGAATCCCGCTGGCTGCACTACGGGCTGACCTCCAACGACATCGTCGATACGGCGCAGGCCTTGCAGGTGAAAGAGGCATCCGCACTTCTTCGCGGCGGTCTGGAAAAGCTGCTGGCGGTGCTCAAGCGGCGCGCCGTCGAGTTCAAGTACACGCCGACCATCGGCCGCACTCACGGCATCCACGCCGAGCCGACAACATTCGGACTGAAGCTGCTCAACTGGTACGCGGAGATGGAGCGCAACCTGGTGCGCTTTGATGCAGCCGCCGAGGACATGCGCGTCGGCAAACTCTCCGGCGCGGTGGGCACGTTTGGCCATCTGAAGCCGGAGCATGAGGAGAAAATCTGCGAGCGGCTCGGTCTCAAGCCCGCGCCCGTGGCCACGCAGGTCATCCAGCGCGACCGGCACGCGGCGTATATTTCAACGCTCGCCATCCTCGGCAGCACGCTGGACAAGATCGCTGTCGAAGTTCGCCACCTGCAGCGGACCGAGGTACGCGAGGCGCAGGAGTACTTCAGCGAAAAGCAGAAGGGCTCCTCGTCCATGCCGCACAAGAAGAATCCGATTACATCGGAACAAATCAGCGGCCTGGCCCGCGTCCTTCGCGGCAATGCGCAGGCGGCGTTTGAGAACATTCCGCTGTGGCACGAGCGCGATATTTCGCACTCCTCGGTCGAGCGGATCATCTTTCCGGATTCGACAATCCTGGTGGATTATCTACTTGCGAAAACCGCCGACTTGATCGATCGCTTGCTGGTATACCCGGAGCGGATGAAGAAGAATCTCGAAAGCACCGGCGGCCTGATCTTCAGTGGCCAACTGCTGCTCGACCTCGCCGAAGCTGGAATGCTGCGCGAAGACGCGTATCGATTGGTGCAGGGCCACGCCATGCGCGCCTGGAAAGAGGACCTGGTGTTTCGCGATGAGGTTGCGCGCGATCCGGCGATCAACGCGCTGCTAAGCCCTGAACAACTCGCAAAGACATTCGACTACACTCAGCAGTTGGGCAATGTGGACGCAATCTTCAACAGAGTGCTTGGCGTTTAGTCCGGTTTCGATGTCAATCACAATCAGGGTGCCCCATCCTTTGCAAATCTCTGTTCTACTGCGAAGGGTGGGTGAGCACACAACCGCTGGCCAGCCAGTAACGCTGCGCCTCCGGCGCGCGCTCCAAGCCGACACAGAGCCTCGCGATGTCGAGCCGAGCGTGCGGTACCGAGCCGAGCGGACGGAATCAATCGGAACGGACCTCGCCGCTGGCGGTTTCGGCGTCGTAGTATTCTTTGGCATTGACGTCAGAAAGCTGCAACGTAGAGGATCGAAGCTTAATGAATCTCACTGTCGCTCTCACCGGCGCATCGGGCGCGATCTTTGGCCGCGAACTCCTCAGCGCCCTCGAAGCCGACGACCGCGTCTCCCGCGTCCATTTCATCGCTTCGGAAAACTCGCTGCGCGTCATGGCCGAGGAACTCGGCGTGAGCGGCCGCAACGGCCTTCTCGAAAAGCTCCTGGGCGCCGCGCCGAAAAAGACCACTCAACATGCCGACGCCGACATCGGCGCATCCATTGCCAGCGGCAGTTATCCGTCCACCGGCATGATCGTGCTTCCATGCTCCATGGGCACGCTCGCCGGCATCGCCAATGGCCTGGCCAACGGCCTGATCGCGCGCGCCGCCGACGTCACTCTGAAAGAGCGCCGCCCGCTGCTGCTTTGCGTTCGGGAAACTCCTTTCAACCGCATCCATCTCCGCAACATGACGCTGGCCGCAGAGGCTGGCGCGGTCATCTTCCCGGTCATTCCCGCCTTCTACAACAAGCCCGTCGATTCAACCGAAATGGCGCGCCAATTCGTCTGCCGCGTGCTGGCGCACATTGGACTGCCGCAGCCGGGAGCTTACATTTGGAAGCCCGAAGAATAAGAGGGAAGGGAGATGTGAAGAAATAGAAGACGCAGCCCAAAGCACGATTCAAATTTTCACAATCGCATTACATTTCACTGACATCTGCAATTGCGATCCTTCCTAGATTGGTGGCTTAGGAGATCAACCATGCCACGTTCCTTCACTCGCATAAGTTTGCTCGCTTTTCTGGCTGCGATGGCCTTCACTGCCACTGCATCTGCCGGCACCCTCTCCGCCACCGCCACCATTTCAGATGTACAAGTCTCGCCTGGCGTCTACGATTACTCCATCAACCTCAACGATACGGGGACAACGACGATTGGAACCTTCTGGTTCAGTTGGGTTCCCGGCACCGGATTTCTTTCGGCGACTCCCTCTGACGTGATGTCGCCGAGCGGCTGGGCCGATCAGCTGACCAATGGGGGCAAAGCCATTCAGTGGACCTCCACAACGCCCACCAGTCTGCTGCAACCCGGCTGGTCCCTGGACGGTTTCAGCTTCGAGAGCACTGAAACCCCCGCTGAGCTGCTGCTCGATTTTCCGGGCCCTGGTGTAGGCGCCGGCGATCCCGTACTCACATCGACCATTTATAGCGGGGCGCCATTCTCCAGTTCCCCGGACATCTTCGCCGTCTCGGAAACGGCTGCGACTCCCGAACCCGGCTCCTTCATCCTTTTGCTCTCGGGCCTGGGCCTGGCCGCCACATCGTTCAAATCCCGGTTCATGCGCAGAAACTGACATCGTTCCGCGTTGAGGGCTCGTTATGAAAAGCGGGCCCTGAGCGATTCTGGAATGGAGCGCGAAAGAATGCCGATTTAGATATTCTCCGCGATGAAGTCTGCCAGCGATTCAGCCAGACCTACGAGAATTCCCAGCCAGCCCTTTTCATTGCTCTTCAGATACTCATCGGGAATGCCAGTCTGCGTCAGTGTCAGATCGCAGCCTGACTCTGCCGCCTGGATTTCGATTGTGACCTCGTTAAAGAGCGGGGAGTATTTGGGCACCCCGAAAGTAAACACCAGGCGGTGCGGCCGGTCGATTTCTAGATACTCTCCCGTGTGCTCCACATCTTCTCCGTTGCGTCGGTCGACGATAACAAAATGGCCGCCGACGCGCGCATCGATCTCCACGCGCACCATCTGGCCGGTGGGCGTGGCGAAGAGCCACTTTCCGGCTGTTTTGGGGTCGAGCCAGGCGTCGAAGACGCGCTCCGGCGACGCGTTGAAGTGGCGAGTCACACGGACGACATTCATCGTTTTGGTTCCTTTCCTTTCGATTTGGCTCGATCCTCGGCTTGCAACAGGGAATCGAGCCGGTCCAACTGCTCAGTCCACAGCCGCCTGTAGAAGTGCAGCCACTCATCGGCCGCCGCCAGGGGGGCGGGCTGAATGCGGCAAAGATGGCGTCGGCCCTGCACGCGGCGGCGCACCAGGCCTGCGCCCTCCAGCACCTTCACGTGCTTTGACGCGGCTGCAAAGGACATTCGGAACGGGGCGGCCAATTCACTAATAGGGTGTTCTCCCGCCGAGAGGGTGCGCAGCATGGCGCGGCGCGTTGGGTCGGCCAGGGCGCGAAATACAGCATCAAGCGCGGGCTTGGATTGCTCAACCATTTGGTTCACAATAAGTGCGATTGCGAAATTTGTCAACCGTTCGGTTGAATAATTTTCAAGCCGCGATTGGGCCAGTGCGAAGGGGATGCAGGCGACAACCGCTTCTGCGCGGAAAGAGGGTAGTTGACTTTGAATGCCGCTTCCGTCGATACTTCCCCTCATGCGGAACTCAACCAAGCCCGGAATTGCGGTCATGGCGCTGTGTATGTGTCGGCCGTGCGGCCCAGTCCGTGCTGAAGTTGAGACGCGAATGCGTTAGTCGCAACCGATTCTCGAAACCAGGCGGCCCGGGTCCACACGGATTCGGGCCGTTCTTAGTTCTCCCGGCCTGAACCCGCATCCGGCTTTCGCCGTTTAAACCAGTCAGCCCCAGAGTCAAAAGGAGCCAATCATGTCCGAATCGCAGCAGCATTTTGCCACTCTTGCCGTCCACGCCGGCCAATCGCCTGACCCGGCAACCGGCTCGCGCGCCGTGCCCATCTACCAGACCACCTCCTACGTTTTTCAAGACGCCGACCACGCCGGCCGTCTCTTCGGTCTCAAGGAATTCGGCAACATTTACACGCGCATCATGAACCCCACCACGGATGTATTTGAAAAGCGCGTCGCTGCTCTGGAAGGCGGAGCAGCGGGCCTTGCCACGGCTTCCGGGCAGGCCGCCGAAACCCTGACGCTGACCACCCTGGCCGGCGCCGGAGACGAGATCGTTTCCACCACGTCTCTCTATGGCGGCACCTACAACCTCTTCCACTACACGTTCCCGCGACTCGGCATCACTGTCCGCTTTGTGGATGCCGATGACTTCGACGGCCTGCGCGCCGCAATCAACTCCAAAACCCGCGCAGTGTTTACTGAGACTCTAGGCAACCCCAAGCTCGACGTGGTAGACATCGAGAAACTCGCTGCCATCGCCCACGAGAACGGCGTGCCGCTGGTGATCGACAACACTACGCCGTCCCCCGCATTGGTGCGTCCCATCGAGTGGGGGGCGGACATTGTAGTGAACTCGGCAACCAAATTCCTCGGCGGCCACGGCACCGCCATCGGCGGAGTCATCGTAGACGCGGGCAAGTTCGACTGGGCTGCATCGGGCCGCTTCAAGGATTTCACCGAACCCGACCCCTCGTATCACGGCCTGTCGTACGTGGATGCCTTCGGTCCTCTGGCGTTCATCCTCAAGGCGCGCGTGCAGGGCCTGCGCGATACCGGCGCGGCGCTCTCTCCGTTCAACGCATTTCTGCTGCTGCAAGGGATTGAAACCCTCCATCTGCGTCTCGAGCGCCACTCGCAAAATGCGCTTGCCGTGGCGCGCCACCTGGAGCAGCATCCCGGCATAGAGTGGGTCAACTATCCTGGCCTTGAATCGAGCCCGTATTACCAGCGTGCCCAGAAGTATCTTCCCAACGGCCGCGGCGCCATCGTCACCTTTGGCGTGAAGGGGGGATACGACGCAGGCAAGAAGCTCATCGACAGTCTGGAACTTTTCTCGCTTCTGGCCAACATCGGAGACGCCAAGTCGCTGGTGATTCATCCGGCATCCACTACGCATTCGCAGCTCTCCGCGGAAGAGCAGGCAGCCACTGGCGTTACGCCGGAGATGGTGCGGCTCTCCGTGGGCATCGAGGACATTCGCGACATTCTTGCCGATCTTGACCAGGCCATCGAAGCCGCAAATGGCCACACCGTCGCAAGAGCGCCATCCACCGTTGAACTCGCAGCACAATGAGCATCATGACGGAAGCTCGACTATCAGCCGGCGACGGGCCGGACGGAGCCAGGACTCCTGTTCCGAACGGCCCTCAGCCGACCTACGAAGGCGACTTCGTGCTCCACGAGCCACTCAAGCTCGATTGCGGCCGTTCGCTCGCCGCCGTCACACTGCATTACGCCGTCTATGGCCGCCTCAATGCGGCCCGCGGCAACGCAGTGCTGGTGTGCCATGCGCTTTCCGGCTCGGCGCAGGTGGGAGCGTGGTGGCCAGAGATCTTCGCCCCCGGCGGATTGTTGAATCTCGAAAGCGACTGTGTCCTCTGTGTCAACCTGCTTGGTTCGTGCTACGGGTCCACCGGCCCAGGTTCGGTCGACCCCGAAACCGGGGAAGTCTACGGCCCTAACTTCCCGCTGGTTTCGATTGCAGACAACGTCCGCGCCCAGGCGCACCTGCTCGATTCTCTGGGCATCCAGCGCATTCGCCTGGCGCTGGGCGGCTCAATCGGCGGCATGCAGGCCCTGGACTGGACGATGCTCTTTCCCGACCGCGTGGAGCGCGCGGCAATCATCGCTGTCGCGCCGCTTTCAGCCATGGGCCTGGCGCTGAACCATCTTCAGCGCAAAGCCATCGTGCAGGACCCGGACTGGGCGGACGGACGGTATATTTCCCAGCACTCACCGCGCCGCGGCCTCGCCCTGGCGCGCCAGATCGCCATGCTCAGCTACAAGTCGGCGTCGCTCTTCGATGAGCGCTTCGGCCGCAATCCCAACCGCAACGGCGAAGACCCGCGCGGGTTCGACAACGCACAGGAGAGCCCGGCCGGGGGCCTCATTGGCGGCCGCTTCGACATCGCCGGCTACCTCGACTACCAGGGCCGGCGCTTCATCGACCGCTTTGATGCCAACTCCTACCTGGCCATTCTGCGCACCATGGAAACCTGGGACCCTTTGCATGGGCATGCGTCGCCTGCAGAGGCCTTCAGCCGCATCGGTGCGCGGCTCAGCTTCGTGGGAATCAGTTCCGATTGGCTGTTTCCTCCCGATTCGGTGCGCAACTTTGCCGATAAAATTCGCGCCGCCGGGGTCGATGCCGATTACCGCGAAATGACCACCGGCCACGGCCACGACGCGTTTCTCGCCGAGCAGGCAGAACTGGTGGCGCTGCTCAAATAAGAGTGGTAAGCCAGATTCATTCCGAAGTGGTCGGTCTGTCCCAATAAAGAACACCTTCATCCGCGCGAGCGCCAAGGAACCCTTTTTCCAACTTCTGGTGTCTAAGCCCTTATGTGGCGACGATGCCGAAACGCGAACGAGAGCAACTGGAACGGTTCCAGGCTGGCAGCGGTTTGGGGACCAATGGCCGATTTCGCATTTCATCCTTTTCCGTGCTTGTCAGCGACGGCGCGGCTTTCTATAATCCTGAAAACACTTGACCGGCAGCCGTGGTATCGTTTACCCGTGGATTAGGTACTCTGGCGCCGAACACGACGGATGCGCTTTCCGCCAGCGGGTGCTTTAAAATTGATCTCTATTTTGGAATTTCCCAGGAGCACTGAATGAAGAAGATAGTCCTTGCGTCTGTGATGGCCTTGGCGGTTATCGGCCTTGTCTCCGCTGCCTCACTTCGAGCCCAGGATACTGGCACAATCACCATAAAAGATCCAGCCGAATACAATGCCTATTCCCAGGCGACAACGCAGTCAGACCCCAAGGCCAAAGCAGCGGCTTTGGAGAGCTTCCTGCAAGCTTTTCCGCAAAGCGTAGTGAAGGCGGATGTGCTCAAAATGCTGCTTGAGACCTATCAGGGTTTGGGTGATGCCGATCATGCGTTAAGTGCAGCAAGTCGGTTGCTGCAAGTGGACTCTGCAAACATGGAAGCCATCTTCCTTTCCGTGGCCATCAAGATGCAGCAGTGCAAAAAGGGTCTCGATCCAAAGACTGGTTTCGCCACCGATCCGCAGCCCTGCGACGACGCGGCGGCACTGTCGCAGAAGGGCCTGACGGTGCCCAAACCCGCCGCCGTTGCGGCTGACGATTGGAAGAAGCAGACGGATACGGCCTATCCGGTCTTCGACTCAGCCATTGCCGCGGATGATGTTTATTCAAAGAAGGATTTCAAGGCCGCTGTAGACGAATACCGCACGGAGCTGATGCTGTTTCCGGCCGCCGGGACCACCAGCGGAACCGGCCTGGTAGACACGCTCAACCTGGCCGAGGCGTATGTCAAACTGGCCCCGCCCGACGCCGTGAACGCAGTTTGGTTTTACGCGCGTGCCTGGAACTTTGCGCCGGCCGGCTTCAAGCCTCAGATCGAGAAGAAGCTGGACTATTGGTACAACAAGTACCATGGGGGCCTGGATGGGCTCGATGCCATCAAGTCTCAGGCTGCGGCCACCGTATTTCCGCCGGGAACTCTCGTCATCAAGCCGGCAGCCACGCCGGCCGAGAAGATCCACACGATTCTTGAGACAACTCCGGACCTGACAACGCTGGCCCTGGCCGACAAAGAATTGGTGCTGGCCTTCGGGGCCAAGGATGACGCCGACAAGCTCTGGGCGCTGATGAAGGACAAGGACACGCCGGTTCCCGGAGTTGTGATTGAAGCTACGGCCTCAGTCATCAAGGTGGCCGTCACCGACGATGCCAAGCAGGCAAAGACTCCCGACTTCATCGTGAACTTGAAGGCGCCGCTCGCAGATAAGGATATTCCTGCGCCAGGCGCCGAGTTTGGCCTCCAGTCCAAGGGTCAGGCAGAACTCGACGGGACCTACGACAGCTACACGCAGATCCCTGGCACGGACACTGTGGCGCAATCGGCCCAGATCGTGCTTCGCGACGGAACGGTGGTGCCGGCAAAGAAGACGGTGGTGCACAAGCCCGCCGCCGGACATCGGCCGGCAGCGCATTGATGGGGCAATAAGGCCTATCGGTCGACCTGAGCGTCGAGATTTACAGGAATCGGCCGCTCAGAGCATTGCTTTTGGGAAAGGGAAGGGCAGCCGCAACAGGCTGCCCTTCTTCTCTGGGCGGGGACAAGGCAGACGCTGGCCGCATCGGAGGGGTGGTACTCTAGGTGCAGCATGGACCGATTGAGAACCCTGCAATCCCTGTTGGCTGTCGCCCTGCTCGCATCTGCTTGCGTTCGATTGAACGCTCAGGCGTCGAATGCGTCCTCCGCCGATGCCAATCCTCCCCAGGAAAAGACAATCCGAAGCGCGGTGCAATTGAGGCCGCTCTTCTCCGACGACGCGAATACACAGCGTCTGCGCGCCATCGAGTTCCGGTCCGCTGACCAGATGACCGCCGCGGATCGCCTGCAGGCAGCCAATGCGGAGAGTTCCATCGGCGAACACGCGCGCTACGCCGATCTCGACTTCAACCAGGGGCAATGGACTTATCAACAAGTGGTTTGCCCGGCCCTTCCCAATCACCTTTTTCTCAAGTTCCTGCACAACAACGGCGCCGGCGACGTGAGCATGTTTACCGCCTCCGTTCCACGCGGCGATGATGGCCGGGTGCGCATCATTCCCATCCAGCGCCGCGGCTACTCGCTGTTCTCGCCCGCGCCCATTAACGCGCTCACCGTTTCCGCGTTCAACCACATTCGCGCGGAAGAGAATCCCGGCCAGGACCCCGCCAAGGCTCTCGATTGGATTGGAACCGCACTCTGCTACGCTGCGCTCGCCGGCGGCCATCCCCAGCCCGCGCAGGTCGTAGACAACCCGGCGAGCGAAAAGTATCCGGTGGCGAATGTTGCTTTGCTCGAAGTGGGAACCGATGGCGGAGCGGTGCTTTCGTTTACTGACATGTCCACATCGCCGCGTCCAACGCGATGGTCCATGACCTTCGACCGCAAGGGAAAGCTGGTCAAGGGCGGCCACGGTCCGGCGGAAATGCTCAGTATGAAGGTCGAGCATCCGCTTGCGGTAAATCAAGTCGGGCCCCCGCACGCGATGACGGCACCCAAGGTGAAGACCTACAATCCGCCGATGCCGGGCGTGGTCACTCAAAATCCTCCACCGCCTCCGCAAACCGTGACCCCAGCCAATCCGCCGAGCTAGCACGTAGAGCTTTTCCGCGAATAGCGATGTTGTAGCGCCGCTCTCCAGAGCGGCTGTCGTGCGGGTCTCCACACCCGCACAAGCCGCATCTGGCGGCCAGGAAGCCGCCAGTACAGCCTGTGGAGACCAGCGCTACCATTTCCGGATAGGCTCTTATTCCCCCAGCATAATTCGCTGAATAGCGGATGCCCGTCCTGTTACGGGATCGCACGCAACCAGCGCCGCGCACATCTTCGGGTTGCCTCTTGCCGCCTCGAATTTCCCCGGCATGCCGGTAAGAAACTTGTGCAGCACCATTTCCTTTTCCACGCCGATGACGCTGTCGTACGGCCCGCTCATGCCCACGTCGGTCTGGTAGGCGGTTCCTCCGGGCAGCACGCGTTCGTCGGCGGTTGGAATATGCGTGTGCGTGCCCAGCACTGCGGTCACGCGGCCATCGAGATGCCAGCCCATGGCGACTTTCTCGCTGGTCGCCTCGGCGTGAAAATCAACCACGATCACCTTGGCCTGGATGCCGCGCAGAATGTCGTTGATAGCGTGGAAGGGATCGTTGGTTGCATTCATGAAGACGCGCCCGCCGAGATTGATTACGGCGTAATCAACGCCGCCCTGCGTCGTTCCTTCATATAGGCCGAAGCCGGGTAGGCCGGGCTGGAAGTTAGCCGGCCTGAGCACCCGGCGTGCGCGGTCCTGGCTATCTGCCCTCGCCGAGTTCAGATACTCGACCAGTTCGCGCTTGTCCCACACGTGGTTGCCGGTGGTCAGCACGTCCGCGCCCAGCTCAAACAGGTCATCGGCAATCTGCGGCGTAACACCGAAGCCGCCCGCCGCATTTTCCGCGTTGACGATGGTCAGGTCGACATCGTTGGCCTTGCGCACGTGGCCGATGTGCTCGCGCACAATCTTGCGCCCCGCGCTTCCGAAAATGTCGCCGACGAAAAGAATGTTCAAGAACAACTCCTAGCTTCTAGCCACTAGCTCCTAGCTTTTGACGGGCCTACCACAATTGCTGTCATCCTGAGCGAAGCGTACTTCGGCGGAGTCGAAGGACCTGCGGTTGCTTTTGGTTCTTTCCCTCGCCGCAGATCCTGTCATCCTGAGCGAAGCGTACTTCAGCGGAGTCGAAGGACCTGCTTTTTCACGGTTGGATTGGCGGCTGCGTTTCTTGTTCTTTGTTTCTCATCAGCGGAAACAGGATCACATCCCGAATGGATTTGGAGCCGGTGAGGAGCATGACCAGGCGGTCCACGCCCAGCCCTTCGCCGCCAGTCGGAGGCAGCCCGTAGGCCAGCGCCCGCACATAGTCCTCGTCCATCTGGTGGGCCTCGTCGTCGCCTCGGTCGCGCTCGGCAAGCTGCTCGGCAAAACGCTTGTGCTGTTCCACCGGATCGTTGAGTTCGCTGAAGGCATTGCCCAGTTCGAACCCGCCCGCGAAGAACTCGAACCGCTCCACGTGCGCCGGATCGTCCGGCTTAGCCTTCGAGAGCGGAGAGACTTCGGTTGGGTAGTCGTAGATGATGGTGGGCTGAAACAATTGCCACTCAATGAAGAATTCGAACATTGCGTAGATTGCCCCTCCGCGCCCCTTTAGGTTGCGTTTGCAGACCTGCTCAATCAGGCCGAACTTAACTCGAAACTCCTTGTTAAGGGAACTCCCTTCTCCCGAAATTAGCTCTTCAGCCTCTTTCTTGGTGGGAGGATCGCCTAATGCTTCCCGCGAACGGCGAGCAAATTCGCCGATGGTCTCAACGCTCGTGAGGTCATGAGGCGTCGGGGCGATTCCAGCTTCAACCGGCCAGAGCTTCTCTATTGAATCAAGCATGGTGAAGCGTTGCCAATTCTCCTTTGCGAAATCAATCGTCCTTCCAACCGAATCGAGTCGCGGAATAGGCATTCCGTTCGCATCTCTCTCGCCAGATGGAAGGGCAGTCGTCCCGTTCACTTCCTTCGCCACAAACGCCACCAGGTCCTCGGTGATCTGCATCAGGTCGTGGTAGTTGGCGTAGGCCTGATAGAACTCGAGCATGGTGAACTCGGGGTTGTGCTGGGTGCTCACGCCCTCGTTGCGGAAGTTGCGGTTGATTTCGTACACGCGATCGAGGCCGCCTACTACCAGCCGCTTTAGATAAAGTTCCGGCGCGATGCGCAGAAACAAATCCTGGTCGAGCGCGTTGTGATGCGTCTTGAATGGCCGCGCCGCAGCGCCGCCGGCGATCTGCTGCATCATCGGAGTTTCCACTTCAATGTAGCCGCGCTCGTCGAAGAACTGGCGCATGGCCTTGAGCGTCTTGGCCCGCTTGACGAAGACTTCGCGGCTCTCCAGGTTGACGAACAGGTCAACGTAGCGCTGGCGGTAGCGCAGCTCCACATCGGCCAGGCCGTGGAATTTTTCCGGCAGCGCCAGCATGGCCTTCGATAGAAAGGTCAGCTGCTCAACGTGGATGGTCAGCTCTCCCGTCCGCGTGCGGAACAAATAGCCGGAGACGCCGATGTGGTCGCCAAGATCGAGCAGCTTGTAGAGCGCAAAGCCTTGCTCGCCCACCGCATCGAGCCGGACGTAAATCTGCAGACGCTCGCCGCCCTGTTGCAAAGTCGCGAACCCCGCCTTGCCCTGCGCGCGGATAGCCATGATGCGCCCGGCAACCGCTACGATGACGCGATTGGCTTCGAGCCCTTCTGCCGTCGCTTCGCCCCAGTGTGCGCGTACTTCAGGAACGGCCGTGGCGGGAACGTCATCCGAGGCAGGGAACCGGTTGGGATAAGCCGCCTGGCCCAGCTTCTCTATTTCCTCAAGCTTTGATCTGCGCAAGTCGAACAGGCTGCGCTCAAATTCCGAATCGAACACGCGTGTTTCCTTCCGATGTGAGGCTGAATTCCCAAAGGAGCCTCTGAACAAGTCCCGATTGCGATCAAACATTCCCTCAGGGGCTAAAGCCCAAGTTGTTTTTTCGACCTTGGCGGCACGGCTAAAGCCGTGCCCTTTCAAGACATCGACCGAACCGGAGGCTCCCAAAAGGGAAGTATACCCGCTGCCTGCGTGGGGAAGTACGCTTCCGGCCACGCGCTGTATGCTGGAAACTGACGCGCATGGCCTTCAACCGCCCCATTCCGGACAACAAGCCGCGGTCGCGCTATTCGAGCGGACTGGCCAGCCTTGTGGAAGCCGAGAAGATGATGCAGATTGCCGTTCTGCTGCCTGCGTCGGCCTTTGTGGGTTGGCTCATCGGTGCGTGGCTTGACAAGACCTTTCATCAATCCTGGCTCAGCCTGGCTGGAATCCTGCTCGGCGGCATCTCCGGCTTGGTGTACGTGGTGCGGCTGGTCATTTCTGTGAAGAGCAACCCGCAGTCCAAAGCCGGCTCCGGAGATTCCGCCCTCAAGCCATGAACGAACCGCTCCCCATGAACCAACCGCCCCATCCCATAACCCTGCTCACCGACGAGGCCCTGCAAGCGCTGCTCAAACGAGCCTTGCGCAACACCATCATTCTGGGACTTCTCGTCTCACTGGTGCTCACCATCTCCTCCGGCTGGCGCAACGGCGCCATGCTGATGACCGGCGCATTGATCTCTGCGGCCAGCATTCTGGAGTGGCAGCGCCTGGTTCGTCTGGTCAACGCGCGTGCCAAGCAAGAAAGAGCGCAGCGCGGCGCCGTTCTGGTTATCGGCTTTTTCCTGCTGCGCCTGTTTTTTTTCGGGGGGGTCATCTATGGTAGTCTGAGATGTTTCCAGGGTTCGCCCATTGCACTGGTTTGCGGCCTGAGCCTCTCCGCCGCAACGCTGATGTGGGAAGGTCTCCGCATGCTGCGGGGCTGATTGCGCCTGCATCGGTGTTGGGCCCTCCGGAATCGGAAAGAATGTCGCCTTCATGCATGGATCATTAGCCGTTACGCAATTCCTGAATCACATTCTTGCCGGGCCCGTGGACGCACTTTTGCAGCTGGTGGGCTATCATCCCGCCAATCCTGCCGCGCCCATTAGCGACGCCTTCGCCCTGGAGCTGCTGGTGGTTCTCGGTTTCATCGCCATTTTTGCAGTCGTGCGCATGAGCCTCTCGGTGGAGTCGCCCGGCACCATCCAGCAAATGGCAGAAATCGTCCATGAGCAGATTGGCGAACAGGCTGAGGCCATCATCGGTCATGGCTATGGCCGCTTCCAGGCCTTCGTAACCTGCGTCTTCCTGTTCATCCTTACATGCAACCTGCTCGGATTGATTCCCGGTGTCAAGGCGCCTACCCAATCTGGCGTTGTCCCGCTGGGTGTGGCCGTGGCGGTGTTTCTCTATTACAATTTCCACGGAATCCGCGTTCAAGGGCCCATCGGCTACCTCAAGCATTTTGCCGGTCCCATCTGGTGGATCGCCTGGCTGCTGTTTCCCATCGAGATCATCTCGCACCTCGCCCGCATGATGTCGCTCTCCATTCGTCTCTGGGCCAACATGTTCGCCGGCGATCTGGTTACGCTGGTCGCGTTTTCGCTCATTCCTTTCGCAATTCCAGCGGTTTTCCTCGGGCTGCACTTGTTTGTTTCAGTTATCCAGGCCATTGTCTTCACTCTGTTGTGCATGATCTACCTGGGCCAGGCAGTTGCCCATGACAGCGCTCACGAGATAGCGCTTTAAGACTCGCCCGATGGCGAAAAAAGATTCCGCCGGAGAGCGCTTCCGCTCCGGGGCAACGGAAGGCCGCAAGCGTGAGGGGGCCAGCACGGTGAGCCTCAACCACCCACTGGCGGCCATATTCAGGGAAGCTGGAGAAATATGCGCAAACTGCAAAAGGTTCTTTTCGTTCTGTCTCTGCTGTGTTTCGCCGTTCCGGCATTTGCCGACGGCGGCTCCGCACCCGTCAATCTCAACCCCATCGGCATTGGCATCGGCATCGCACTGGCTGCCGGCCTGTGCGGAATCGGCCAGGGCAAGGCAATCGCCTCGGCTACGGAATCAGTGGCCCGCAATCCCGGCGCAACGGCCAGCATTCAATTGCTGCTGATTCTCGGCCTGGCCTTCATCGAGTCCCTCACCCTGTTCACCTTCGCCATGATCTTCATCAAGATCAAGTAAGGCGAATTGCTCGTTCAAGAGAGCGGCCTCGTCTATCCGGCGGGGCCGTCTCGCGTTTGCGTCTTAGTGGCCTGCGGGCGCGACATTCCAGGAGTTGCCGCGAAGCATCTGAATGGCTTGCTTGTAGGTCAGCTCCGGGGGCAGCGATTGAAACTCGGAGTATTCTTGTACCGAATTGGAATTCTTGGCCTTAAATAGGACGCGGCCATTCATTACCAGTTTTAGATGGACGATGCGCCATTGGTGCTCACCCACATCGGCCTGGTCGATCTCGATCCAGCCGCCTTTGTCCAGCTCGCCGATGATGCCAAGTCCGATCTCCTTGTCCTGCTGCAGGCTGCCTGCCAGGCGCACCACGCGCTCCTCGACGGGATCGATCCATATCTCCCCAGCCATCGCCGTCAGCACACCCGTCTCCAGGTCGGGCGGGTCGAATTGCGGGTTGGGCTTGAAGCTGAACTTCTCCACCGTCCCGGCAGCGGTTGTGGCTGTACCCTCAAATTGATAAAGGAATGCGCTGGGCAGCACCCGCAACACCTTCATTGCGCGCGCCGTATCGCTGTCTTCGCTTTGTTTGCGGTGCTGTTGCAGGCTGGGATTGTCGATCAGTGCCTGCAGGCGCGCCTGCTCGTGCTCCTCGTCGGCCTGGTTCAACGGCTGGTCGTTGATGGAGAGCAGCCGCGCCACATCGCCCTCGCGCGTCTCGACAATTTCCTTGGTCGAGGTGAGCCGAGGGCTGGTCTTGCGCAGCCGGTAGCGCATGGGATGGCGCATGCCGGTCAAATCCTGGGCTGCGCGCGACTCCTTGGCCAGCGCGCGCTCAACCAGCGCCTGTGCCTGCGCAGGCGTCAGGGCGGGTGACGCGGTCTGGCCCTCCGACAGGAGACAGGCGCACGCGATCAGGAAGGAAAGAGACAAGGGTCTGCGCACTGAGTTAAGTCTAACGGGCATCGCTTCCCTGTGCGCTGTGATTCGCATTCGTGAATGTTTAGGGAACCCCTGATCAACTCGCCGTTTTGAAAGGGCACGACTTCAGTCGTGCCGTAAAGGCAGCAAAATGAACGCGGGCTTTAGCCCCTCAGGGAATGTTTGCCTCACCGAGACACTTCTGCAGAGGTTCCCTAGACACCGCGGTGGCAAATGAGATTCTGCAATCGGCTCCCGGTTTGAAGCGCAGAGTCGCAGTTGCTATAGTTCGGGCAGGGGCATTTTTTAGTCCCCGGAAGGATACAACCATGGCAGGGGAGAACACTCCAGCACGCATCGGCAAGAGCGTGGTGATTTGCGGCGAAGTAAAAGGCAGTGAAGACTTGATTGTGGATGGGCGCGTAGAGGGTACCGTCAACCTCTCCGAAAGCCGTTTGACCGTAGGCCCAAGCGCCAACATGGCCGCCGATCTTACCGCCAAAGACGTGCTGATTCTGGGCCACGTGCAGGGCAATGTAGTGGCCAGCGGACGTGTGGAGTTGCGCGCCGGCTGCGTGATGGAGGGCGACATTCGCGCCTTGCGCCTCGCCGTTGAAGACAACGCCGTATTCCGCGGCAGGGTGGATCTCACACAGGGCGCGGTCAAGGCGCCGGAGGCTGCGCCGAACGGCGGTGCCGCCTGACGGGATTGCCCGGTTTCCTACCTGCCAGAAATGATTGCAAGGGGATTTCAAATTGCTGAGCCGTTGGTTCGAGAAGAAGCAGGATAGCGCTGCCCCCGCTCAGAATCCAGGGCTTACGGGACCGCGCGTGCCCCGCCACTCAGGCGGCTGGTCGGCGGTGCGCAAACGCCTTGAGGCCGAGCCCGGCCTGCGCATCATCGATGTCGGATACACCTCGCCGACCAACATCAATTACCTCACTGAACTGGGCCACAGCGTCTTCCTCGCCGACCTGGTTCCCGACGCTTGCGGGGCGGACTGGAAGACCGGCGTGGACGAGGACGACAAGCCGGTCTATAACGTCCAGGGTTTTCTTGACCAGGCGCTGAATTTCTCCGGGCGCACCTTCGACGTTGTGCTGCTCTGGACCGCGCTCGATTACTTGCCCGAGGGGCTGGTGGCGCCGATAGTTGCTCATCTGCATGCCTCCATGAACCCTGCCGGCCAGGTGCTGTCTTTCTTCCACACGCGCACCAAGGGCGAGGAGACGGTCTTCTGCCGCTTCCACCTCACCAGGGGCGACGATGTGGACGTGCAACTAGCGCAGCCGTTTCCCATTCAGCGCGCCTTTACCAACCGCAGCATAGAAAAGCTGTTTGCCGGCTGGTCAGGGCACCGCCAATTTCTGGCCAAGGACAGCGTCTCTGAAGTCATCATGACGCGCTAGAAGACCTGGTTGAAGTCGCAGTTTTGAAAGGGCACGACTTCAGTCGTGCCGTAAGTGCCGCAAAATAACCGTGGGCTTTAGCCCCTGAGGGAATGCCGGTGGCTTATTCAGAGCTTCCCTAGACCGATTGGAGGATTGTAATCATGAGTTCATTGCAAGGAACCCAAATTACCTGGCTGGGACACTCCACCGTACTGGTGACCACCGCCAAGGGCACAACCATCCTGATAGATCCGTTTATCGCCGGGAATCCAAAATATCCCAAAGGCTTTGAGCTGCCGTCGAGGATTGACTACATCCTGCTGACCCACGGCCACGGTGACCATATTTCAGACGCCGTGCCGGTGGCGAAGAAGCGTGGATCGACCGTGGTGGCGATCTACGAACTGGCAGCCTACGTCGAAGGCAAGGGAGTGGCAAAGACCATTGGGATGAACCTGGGCGGCACCGTGCAACTTGACGATGTAGCAGCCACCATGGTCGAGGCCAAGCACTCATCGGGCGCGCAGGACGAAGACGGAACGCATTATGTCGGCGTGGCGGCGGGATTCGTACTGAGCATCGCCGGTGGCCCCGTCCTTTACCACGCCGGAGACACAGCCGTTTTCGGAGATATGCAACTGGTCCGCGAGTTATATCGGCCTGAAGTGGCAATGCTGCCCATCGGCGGGCACTACACCATGGGACCAACACAAGCTGCGCTGGCCGTGCGCTATCTTGCGCCCAAGACAGTGCTTCCCCTGCACTTCGGCACATTCCCGCCGCTCACGGGAACTGCCGAGGAGTTGGCTGCGCTGGTTGATTCAAGCGTGGAGGTCGTAAGCTGGTCGCCGGGCGATTCATTCTAGAACGAGCTTCAAGTTTGTGAAGCCCCGGCTGCTTTTTGGAAGCGGTTGCTTCTAGCGCCCTTCAAGACCGAATAAAATCGAGAACTTGAATCGCCTAATATCGTCTCGATTCCGGGCAAATAGTTAGGGCCGGCTCAACGGCCGGCCTCTCTACTAGCAGGAATTCAATGTCAGCTTGCGGACGCCGCTTTCTTCTGTTCGGCCCAGCGCCTCTTTACCGCTTCAGCAATGCGCTTGCGTCCCTCAGGAGAAAGGTTCCTCTTCTTCTTCTTGGCTGGCTTTGCGGCTGCTGGAGCAGCCTTGGTTTTCTTCGTCGCTGAGGCCGCTCTGCCCTGTAGCAATGCGCGGGCATGCTGCAACTGAGCGATCTCCTTATCGATCTGGCTCAAAATCTCTGAAACTCCCACAGTTCCCTCCGTTAGGTCTTAGTAAGTGGCGTGCATTCCGCTTGGCCTAATTGAAAAAACGTGTGCGGGTCTTACCACTCATCCTTTGAAACACCATACGCAACTGTAGACTCTTTTACAAACAAAAAATGTGAAAAATAACAGGAAACGATCAGTTCTGTGAACTGTATGAAGTATTGAGTCTGGTGTTGTTTTTCAGGACCATCGGGTAAGAAGCAGGCGCCCTGCGCATTTTTTCGTGACAGTCAATTCGACCCGGAAAACTGCACGTCGATTCAACGGCCCTGCGGCGGCTTGGGAGGAATCGCCGGCGGTTTGCCGCCCAGCGAGGGTGCGGAAAGTTCCTGCGTGCCCCCCTCTAGCTTCGCAGGCGCTTCCGCGGCGCGATAGTTCCGCAGGTCGCGCAGGATCTCCTGTTTCTCGCGGGCGTAATGGCCGGCCAGGCGGGTAAGAGCATAGGTGATGATGTCGCTATGGTGCAGGTCCGGCATGGAGGGGTCGCGGCGCATGTTCAGCCACAGCCTGTGCACCAGTTGCACGTCGTCCGGACTCAGGTTGGGCGCGTGCGGCCCAATGTAGAAGACCTTCACACTGGCGCCGGGATCGATCACATAGAAATTGAACTGGCGCTTGGGCTCCGGCAGCGCTTCCCACGCCTGCCCCATGTGAAAGGCCTGGTCCTCGGCGGTCATCTTCGACGAGACGCTGGAGACGACCGACTCCACTTCCAGCGAGTTCGCGCCCTGCACCAGCGCGGCAAACACATCGCCCGCCGGCACAACCAGCAGGGAGACCTTTTTCCCAAAGCTCTCGGCGACAGAAACAGCCTTGGTGAAAACCATCTGCTCATGCTCGCTGAAGCTCTGTTCCTCGGCGCTCAGGTACTCCGGTCCGCCCACGCCCATCATGCGCACGCTGATCACCACCACGTCCTGGTCTTCTGTGCTGGTGCGGGAAAGGGTCCACTTCAGAGCAAACGGATTGGAGGGATCGCGCATGGTGACCATGATGCCGCCGGGCCGAATGGCCACCGACTCCCGGCTGATGGTGTCCTGGTGCTCAAGCTGGAAGTGGTCCTTCATCTGCCGAGCGGTGATGGCATGCTTGCGCAGGTTCTGGCGCTCGGAGATGGTGAAGATGGTGAAGAACGCCGCCGCAAATACAATGCCGCTTACGGTGGCGACGGACTTGGTGAATAAATTGACGATGGCTGTAGACAGCAATACGAGAAAAACCGAGAGCAGCCCGACGGGAATCTCGGTCTTTCCAATTGTGATGTTGGGTGGAACCTTCCAGCCGCGCTCGCCGTGGTACTTCCAGCGCAGCACCAGCATGGCCAGGCTGTTGAAGGTGAATGACCAGATGACGCCGAACGCATAAGCCTCGCCGAGGATGATCACGTCGCCGCGGCTGGCGATGATGGTCACCATCTGCAGAATGAAGACCAGGTTGACGATGCGCGAGCTGGTGCCGAACTTGTGATGCGGCTTGCGGAACCAGTCGGTGAGCACACCGTCTTCCGCGACCCGCATCAGCACCCCGGTCGAGCCGATCATCGATGTGTTGATCGCCCCGGAGAGAATCAGGAATCCGACCAGCACCACGAAGATGCGGAAGGCGATGCGCCAGAACATCGGCCCGACCATGTACATGGCCAGCCCGGCGATCAGGTTGTCCTGGTAAATGTGCGTCCGCTCCCATGTGGGAATGAGCATGGAAGCCAGCAGCGTGGCGCCGCCGGTAAAGATCAGGCTGTAGATCGCAATCACAATCGCGGCCCGCTTCAGATTCTTCAGCTTGGGATGCTCGATCTCGCGATTGACCTGCGCCAGGCTTTCCTCGCCGCTCATGGCCAGCAGCGAGTGGCCGAAGGCCATGAGGATGCCGAACAGTCCAAACACCGGCACCAGCCGCGTTCCCTTCAGGAATCCCAGCGCATCGTCGCTGAACTTGAGGTTTTGAACGATGGGTGCTGGAGGCAGGTGCGCGCCCTTGATGAAGACCGAATACATGCCCCAAATCAGCAGAATGATCACCATAATGGTGGTGATCTGCATAACCTGCATGGCCTTGTGGCTGGACTCTTCAATGCCCTTTACGTTCTGCCACCAATAGAAGATGGTGACCACCGCAGCGAAAACCGCCGAAGTGTGGTTCATATCGAACTGAAACGGGGTGCCATTGGAGCTCATCAGGGCCGGAGGAAGCCAGTGGCTGGTGTTGGCCACGTTCATCATTTCGTTCATCAAGCCGGTAATATATTGTCCGGCGGAGACGCCGGAGATGGGGCCGGTAAGAATGTAATCGAACATGAGTGCGGAAACACTCAGCTTGGCGAAGGTTCCGCCCAGGGCCTCTTTCACTACGCGGTAAACGCCGCCGCGGGTGAACATGGAACAGCTTTCCACGTAGACCGCGCGCACCGCGAAGCTGAACAGCATGATGCCTAGAATGAACCAGGGAGCAGCCGCGCCCACCGCTTCTTCAGCGATGCCGCCGGCATAGAAGGCGGACGATCCAAGATCGCAGAGAACAATGGAGGCTGCGCGCCAGAAAGAGATGAACGTGAGCATCACGGAGGATGCCACGATGAGACGTACGCGGTCAGACGGTGGCGCTACGGTCGTTCGGGTGGATGCCATGGCGTGGGTGCCGGCGTGACGACCGGCCGTCTAGAGCGCAATCATCCGCGGCCCTTCGGTGAGTGTAAGTCTGAAACGAGGCAGAGTCAACCGGAAATAAAGACGGCACAGGTAAACCGATAAAGATTGAAGATTATTCGTCCTTGCCGAACAGTTCCTTGCCATCCTCGACGAAGCTGATGAGCACCACCACCGACGAACCCACCAGGCCCACAAAGAACATGGCCTCCAGCACCCGCATTGCAAATATCGCAATCAGCATGAGGCTGATTGTACCGCGAATTCGGTTTTAACCGCGAACGAACCTGAAAAGCAGGGACTTCTTCTGCGGATCCAGGTCCAAATCGACCCGATGCTATACACTCGCCCCTGTATGAAACTCAATTTGGAGAAATGGGGACTGTGGGTCGCGGCCATGCTTTCCGCCGGCCTGCTGGAGCTCCCGTTCCCTCTCGCCGGTCCATTGCCGCCCTGGCGAGCCATTTTCGCGTGGTTCGGGCTTGTGCCCTTGCTGACCGCCGTCTTGTCGACGATGTGCGTGAAAGGTCCTCGCCCGCTTCGGCGTAGTTTTCTGCTCGGCTATCTATGCGGCTTCCTCTGGTACATGGGCAACTGTTACTGGATTCGCGACACGATGTCGAAGTACGGCGATCTTCCAGCAATCGTGCCGGTTCTGCTGCTTGTCGGATTCAGCCTGGTGCTGGGGCTTTATTTCGGAGTCTTTGCTCTGGGCGTAGCTCTGGTGCGCAAGGCGAGCGGCAGCACGAAACTCGCTCTGACCGCCGCGCCAATCTTCTGGGCCGGCCTCGAACTCGCTGCTTCGCGCATTACCTCCGTCCCGTGGGACCAGCTCGGCTATTCGCAGGTAGACAACGCGCTGGTGAACCCGCTCGCCCCATGGACCGGCGTCTACGGAATCAGCTTTGTGGTCGTCGCAGTGAACGTGCTGATCGCCGGCGCCCTGGTCATCGAGCGCTGTCCGCCCAAGCCATTCTGGCAAGGCCGCAAGCCCTGGGGGATTGCCGGCGTCATTCTCATGGTCGGCCTGTCGCAGGGATTCAACCTGCCTCCGCGCAACCCCGCGCCTACAGCGACCGCCGTTCTGATCCAACCCAATCTCGACGTCTCCGGCGACAACCGCTGGTCGGGAGCGGGCGAGTGGGACAAGCACATTGCCCAGTTCACGCAACTCGCCGGCGAGCAATGTAAATCGTACATCGCGGGAGTTCCGCAGACCGGTGCGCCCAACGGCGAAATCATCTGCCCGCCTTATGCGACGCATCCCGATCTTGTGGCGTGGCCCGAGTCGCCCGCTCCGTTCGACGAGACGGACCCAAAGTTTCAGAAGGCGCTCAAAGGCATTGCCGCTGCCGTGCAAGCGCCCCTGGTAGTCGGCAATATCGGCTGGGACTACGATCAGTCCGCGAGCGAGTGGCATTACTACAACTCAGCCCTGATCGTCGGTGCGGACGGAAACAAGGTTGGCCGCTACGACAAGATTCACCTCGTCCCGTTCGGCGAGTACATCCCTTTCCAGAACCTGCTCAAATTCGCCCACAAGCTTACGGGCCGCGTCTCCACGTTTTCGCGCGGCGCAGGCCCAAAAGTCTTCCGCCTGCCGACGGCAAACGGCGAAGCGCACCGGTACGGAGTCTTCATCTGTTATGAGTCCGCCTTCGCCGACGAAATCCGTCACTTCGCCCAGTTCGGCGCAGAAGTGCTGGTCAACATCAGCGACGACGGCTGGTACGGCGACACCAGCGCCCCCTGGCAGCACCTGAACATTGTCCGCATGAGGGCCATCGAGAACCGCCGCTGGATTCTACGCGACACCAATAATGGAATAACGGCCGTCATCGACCCCTATGGCCGCATCCGCCAGAGCATTCCCCGCCACCAGGCCGACGCGCTGCCCGCACGGTTCGCCTTTCGCGACGACATCACCTTCTACACCGCCCACGGCGACGTGTTTGGCTGGGCTTGTGTCCTGCTGGCCTTGGGAAGTGTTGGATGGTCCGTGAAAAAGCCCCCGAATTAACCCAGCCTATACCGCCAGCCGCCGCGCCTTCCCCCGTTCCAGGCGCTCGGCCAGAAACACCTTGAGCAGTGACTGGTAAGGAACGTCGCGCTGGTTGGCTAGTATCTTCAAATCCTCGACCATGGCCACGGGCAGCCGCACGGAGATGGTGCGCAATGTGGGCTTGAGCTTGACGAACTTCACCCCCTTGGCCCGCGACCAATCGACATATTCAGTCGAGTCGGCCCCCGCACCCGTTGAGGACCAGAACTCAAACTCTTCGTCCTCGTTTTGAACTCAGGAACCTTCTTCATGCCGTCTGTACTCCTCAGCTTCCCTTCGATTCAAATCGCGGAATTCCGCAACGAAAGTCGGCCCCTCATTTCTGCCTTTCGGTCAAATATCAGGAATGTTGGAGGTGGGGAAACGGAGAGACGCGGATCTTGTTGCGCTTGCCGATCTGCCATAGGTCGTACTTGGCCTGCATGCGCAGCCAAACCTCCGGCGAGGAGGTGCCGAAGGCCGCGGCCAGGCGCACGGCCATCTCCGGCGAGACGGCTGCTTTGCCGTTGAGGACGCGCGAGAAAGTAACCCGGCCCACGCCCAGGTGCTCGGCCGCTGCCGATACGGTCATCTCGCCCAGATACTCCCGAATCACTTCGCCTGGATGCGGTGGGTTGAACATGCGCATAATCCTCTCTCCTCTCAGTGATAATCCTGGTAATCGACCAGGATGGCGTCTTCGCCCTCGAAGCTGAAGGTGAGACGCCAATTTCCGTTCACCGTAACTGACCAATATCCCGCAAGATTGCCTTTCAAGGGATGCAGCCGCCATCCGGGGGCGTTCATATCCTCGGGCGCGCCAGCATCGTCGAGCATACCTAACTGAATGCGCAACCGCGCGGCGTGTTGAGCCTGAATCCCGGCCTTTGAGCCGCTGCGGAAAAACCTCTCCAACCCCTTGTGCGCAAAACTCCTGATCACCAGATCGAATGTATCGCTTAGCGATACAGAAGTCAAGCGCATACTTGCTTTTTGTCAAGTCGTGGGGCGGCGGAATTCCGGCCTTTGCTTCCTTTCCACGACAGCGGCGGCCATGCCTTCCCCCGCTACGAGAACGGCAAGACCAAGCCTCTATTGGCCCTGGTCAAACTGTTCAAAATGTTGGATCGTAATCCCGATCTGCTCGAAGAGATGATTGGTGGCGTATACTTACCTCGATTTAGCTTTCGGAATGAAGAGGCTTCTTCGGCGGCTGGTTGCTGGAAGCGAGGCTCTTCAACCTACATGAAGAGCGGAGAGTTTAATGAACGCGCAAGCGAAGTCTGAAATGGTGAAGCGTGTTGTATGCAAGGACGAGTGGATGATTTTAGGAATCTCCTCGTGCGTTGAAACCATTATTCAATCGGTCGATAATGAATTCGGCAGCAAGTCGGAGCTATTTATTCCTATTCTGGTACGCATGGACAGGCGGGAAGGTGCTGAGTTTGACGCAACGAAGTGTGCGGGCGTTTATGTCTTCATTTACGAAGATGGCAGGTGCTTGAAGGTTGGCAAGAGCCAACAAAACGCGTCGAAGAGAGCCTTGGAACATTGCAGAGACAACACAAGCTCGAAAGACGGGACGATACGCATGGCAGACCTTCGTCTCAGTAACAAAACTCACATGCTGGTGTTTGCGCTTCAGGGCGAATCCGTGCATTGGGTACTGGCTCTAGAGAGTTACCTAGAGAGGACTTTGAATCCGCGAATCCCGTCACACCGAAATGGTTAAGGGGGGGATCAAACTCCTGATTCTCCAACCGGGCTTGAGGAAAAACGCAGGTGCCGGGTGCCCCAGCTCCGGATTTTCGGACCTGGGATTTTTCCCTCGATCCAATTCACTCATCCGGTCACGCTCCAGCGTAGGCCTCAACTTCCCGCTCAATCGTCTTGCTCAGCTCAAGGCGTGCCTTGGACAGGTCGTGCATCTGCTGGAGGTTGAGCCAGAACTCCGGGCTGTTACCGAAAAACCTTGACAGGCGCAGCGCCGTGTCGGGGGTGACTGCCCGGCGGCCATGAACGATATCGCCAATGCGCGTGGCGGGGACGCGAATTTTCATCGCCAGCGCGTTCTGCGTAATGCCGAGAGGGAGAAGAGATTCCTCGCGCAGCATCTCACCCGGATGCGTCCTAACTCTCTGCAACTTCCATCCCGTAGCGGGTCTTTTAATCGTCATTTCATCCTCCGATCAGTGGCAAAAGGCCGCTGAACCCGCCGCACCTGGTACGGTGATATTCTAAGACAGTCAAGACAGCACAGCATCGCACCTTTAATTCAAAGTCAGGTCCTAAGAGCAAAATATGGCGTCGTTGAACGATCTCGAATTCGCATATGCTCCGGTGCGCGACCAAACGCGCGACCTGCGGGAGTATCTTTGACCCGGCTCGCATCCGCAGGGAACTCGCAGAAATAGAAACCAGGCTCGCCGATCCAGCCCTCTGGAACGACCCCGCCGCGTCCAAGCCGCTGATGCGCGACCGCAAGCGCCTGGAGAATCTCGTCGCCGACGATGAGCAGCTCGTCCGCCGCACCGGCGACATCGAGGCCTACTTCGAGCTCGCCAAGGAAGGCGAAGACGTGCTCGCCGACCTTGAGCGTGACATCAAGGCTCTCGCCGCCTTCAACGAAGAGCTTGAAGCCCGCACCATGCTCAACGGCGAAGCCGATCCGCTCAACGCCATAGTCACCGTCCACCCCGGCGCCGGCGGCACCGAAAGCCAGGACTGGGCGGAGATGCTGATGCGCATGTACCTGCGCTGGGCAGAGCAGCAGGGCTTCAAAACCGAGATTAACGACCTGCAGGACGGCGACGAAGCCGGCATTAAATCTGCCACGTTCACGATTATCGGCGAATACGCTTTCGGCCAATTGGCAGGCGAAAGCGGCGTCCACCGCCTGGTGCGCATCTCGCCCTTCGACCAGGCCAAGCGCCGCCATACCTCGTTCGCATCCGTCTATGTTTCGCCGGAAATCGACGACTCCATCCACGTGGACCTCAAGGTGGAGGACCTGCGCATTGACACCTATCGCTCCGGCGGCAAGGGCGGCCAGCACGTCAACACCACCGACTCCGCCGTGCGCATGACCCACCTTCCCACCGGCATCGTGGTGCAATGCCAGAACGAGCGCAGCCAACACAAGAACCGCGAGAAGGCCATGAAGATGCTGCGCTCGCGGCTTTACGAATATGAGCTTGACAAGAAGAAGGCCATCAGCAGGAAGCTCGAGGACTCCAAGCTCGAAATCAACTTCGGCTCGCAGATCCGCTCTTACGTATTGCAGCCTTACCGCATCGCCAAAGACCACCGCACCAAGGTCGAAGTAGGCGATGTGGACAAGGTGCTCGACGGCTACCTTGAGCCGTTCCTGCGCGGATATCTCTTAGCCAAGCGGCGAGGGACTGCCGTAGCCGCCGCCGCGGAAGAAGACGATCTGGACGTGTAAGGGCAGGGAACAGGGATTAGGGATTAGGGAATAGAGCAATGAGCAACGAAGCGGCCATCATCGACGAAATCCTAAGCACCGCCAAAGCCATCGCCGTCGTGGGCATGAGCGACAAGACCTGGCGGGCCAGCCACAACATCGGCCGCTACCTTGCCGCAAACGGGTACAAAGTCATTCCGGTCAATCCGGCGTTGAATGAAGTCCTGGGCCTCAAGTGTTACCCCGATCTCGAAGCCGCCCAGTCCAGCGCGCTTGCCGAAACAGGCAAGGGAATCGATCTGGTCGACGTCTTCCGCGCCTCCGAATTCGTTCCGCCCATCGTCGACGATACGATCCGCCTGCGCATCCCCTATCTCTGGCTGCAGGATGGCGTCATCCATGAAGAAGCCGTAGCCCGCGCCCGCGCCGCCGGCGTCAAGTGCGTCCAGAACGACTGCATCTTCCGCGAGCACTCCGCCCGGCCTCAACTGCACACTCGCGAATAGCCCAAGCTGTGCGGATGAAGAAAGTAATTCCGCCCATAATGCGACAATCGTTGTGCAGGCGGAGTCCAATCTACAGGAGCCTCCGTACTTCATTTATGCGCATTTTCCGATCGATCTTCGCGTTGACGCTGATGCTTGCCGCCGGGCTGCCCGCGCGAGCCGTCTCCGCGACAGCCGATGCCCCGCATGTCCATGTGCAGCTTGTCGTTCCCGCGTCAGCCTTCAATCGCGGCGAAGCCGCCGACGCCGGCCTCTATTTCAAAATCGACCCCGGCTGGCACGTCTACTGGAAAAACGCGGGAGACGCCGGAGAGCCGCCGCATATGAAGTGGACCCTACCGGAAGGCATCACGGCCGGCCCCCTCGAATTTCCCGCGCCCAAACGCCTGCCTCTTGGCCCATTGATGGACTTCGGCTACGAGAACGAAGTTCTATTCCCGTTCAAGCTGAACGTGGCCCAGTCAGCGAAACCCGGCTGGGCCTTGCTCCATGCCAAGGCTGACTGGCTGGTTTGCCAGGCGAGTTGCATTCCCGGCAAGGCGGAGTTGGAAGTTACGCGAGGTGTTGCCGAGCGCCCGGGGCGCTCCGTTCTGCTTGCTGACGACGAGGCCATCTTCAAGCGCCTCGGCGGTCGCCTTCCCAAGCCGCTGCCGGAGGGAATGGACGCGGCGTTTGAATCGACCAAGGACGGCTTCCGGCTCTCCGTTGCCACCGGGCGCAAGGAGATGGAGGCGGCATTCTTTCCAGCCGACCAGGACATCATCGACAATCCCGCTCCTCAGGGGTTCGAGCCCGCGCCAAACGGATTCTTTCTCAACCTCAAGAAAGACGCGAATCTTTCCGCAAATCCTCAAGTATTGAAAGGAGTTCTGGAACTTTCCGGCGGGCGCGCGTATGAGATTTCAGCCACGCCTGGGAATGCCCTGAAGTCCGGTCCTGCGGCTGTTTCTCCCGTTCCGGAAGCACCCGCGACGGTACCGATGCCGGCCCGTTCGGCCTCTGCGGTTCCTTTTAGCCCTAGTCCGGCGGCGCCATCCGTGTCGGGGACACCATTTGCAGTTCTGCCCTCGATTTCGACTCCTACCCAGCCCGTATCCACGAAGCCGTCAAGTCTCGGACTTCTTCCGGCAATTGGCCTCGCCTTCGTGGGCGGCTTGCTGCTTAACCTCATGCCCTGCGTCTTTCCTGTTCTGTTCCTCAAGGGCCTTTCGCTGGTCAACTCGGGAACTGAGGAACGGCACAAGCTCAGGACTCATGGGTTTGTCTACGCCGCTGGCATTCTCGCGTCTTTCTGGGTTCTGGTGGCCGCGCTGCTCGGCTTGCGCGCGGCAGGCGGGACGCTGGGATGGGGATTCCAGTTCCAATCGCCGGTTTTTCTGGCTCTCATGGCAGGCCTCCTGTTCTTTCTTGGCCTCTCACTTGCCGGCCAGTTCGAAATCGGCCTCACACTCACGAGCGCAGGCGGTTCGCTTGCAGCAAAGCAGGGCTATTCCGGCAGCTTTTTTACCGGTGTGCTTGCCGTGGTAGTGGCTACGCCATGCACCGCTCCTTTCATGGGAGCAGCCCTCGGCTACGCACTGGCGCAAAGCGCCGCCGTCACCTTCGCAGTATTCACGGCTCTTGCGCTGGGGCTGGCAGTTCCTTACGTGGCTTTGACTCTCCAACCGGCCTGGACACGTTTGCTGCCCAAGCCTGGCGTCTGGATGGAAGTGCTCAAGCAGGCGGTCGCTGTGCCCATCTTCGCTACTGTGATTTGGTTGGCCTGGGTGGTGGCGAACTCTTACGGAGCGGGCCTTCTTGTTGCGCTGCTGGCCGGCTTCCTTCTGCTTGCAATTGCCGGCTGGTTTCTCGGGCGCTGGCCGGCGAAGCGCTGGTCGTCCGTGACCGCAGGGGTAATTGTCCTGGCAGTAGTTGCGATCCTTTCGGTTGCACCAAGGCGGTTGGTTGAACCGAAGTTTGATCCGCGCGATGTTTTGTCAATTCAAATTGAAGGCGCATGGCAGCCTTGGTCCACTGCGGCCGTAGCCCGCTACCAGGCCCAGGGCCGTCCGGTCATGGTCGACTTCACCGCAAGCTGGTGCCTGAGCTGCCAGGTCAACGAACGCGTGGCTCTCGATCAGCCCTCCGTTCAGAAAGCGTTTCAGGATGCCAACGTTGCTCTGCTCAAAGCCGACTGGACCCGCGGCGACGATGCCATCACCCAGACCCTCACCTCGCTTGGCCGCAGCGGCGTCCCTGCCTATGCGTTATACGTCCCAGGAGAAACGAGCCCACGGCTCCTCCCTGAAGCGCTCACTCCCGGCATCGTCATCGATGCATTGGCCAAGCTACCCCGGACCGCAACTCAACCGACCGTTGCCACGTCCAATTTGAAGTAAGACCCGCGACAGCAGGCCACGCATGAGCCTGGATTCCCGATCGGTCTTAGTGATGGTCGTCTTGCTTCTGCCGCCAGTCCGAGTATTCCTTCTGCTCGTCCTTGTTGCGCTGATTCTGATCGACGTGCTGGCGATGGGTTTCCGTCTCCCACTTCTGATAGTAGGCGGGCTCGCCACTCGCCGGACTGGCGGGGCTTGCCGCAGGCTGCTGAACCGTGCATCCGCTGGGAAGAAGGACAGCCGTCATAGCCGCCGCAAGCAGACAGGTGTGAATCTTTCTGAAGGGCATGAACTTTCCTTTCGCGCTCATTGGATAGGTACCACAAGATGGATCTGAGTTGATGTACACAAATGAACGCTCGTTCAGTGGCCGGGTATCCCATCCTTGGCAGGATTTTGTCTTTGATCAAACAGTGGGAAACCTCACAAGCCTGACCCAATGAAATCGAGCGACCAGAGAACGCCCTAGCTCGCGAGCACCGATTTCGCGGCCTCGCGGTCTGTTTTCGAACATTTTGCGATCATGGCAGCAGCGGAGGCACAATGGCGCAGCTTCTGATTCGCAAGGTCGAACCTGAACTTAAGCTTGCGTTGGAGCGCCGTGCCGAACGCAACAACCGCAGCCTTGAGGCCGAGGTTTGCGAAGTCATTCGAATCTTGCTGGATTAAGAAGACAAGGAGGCGCGATCCGCGCGACGCCAGGATCGCCGGAAATGTGCTCGCATCTCATGCGAATCTCGCCACGCGCAACGTCAAGCTCTTCGAGGTCATCAGCCTCAGGCGCCTCGATCTCGTGCTATCATGCTATCAGTGGAGAGCGATGTGGCTCAGATTCTCATCCGCAAAGTCGACGAACGGGTCAAAGCCCGCATTCAGCGCCGCGCCAAGCGCAACGGCCGCAGCATGGAGGCCGAGGCTCGGGAGATGCTCACCAACGCATCTCTAGTTGAGGAAACGCCGGTGGTTGGTTTTGGTACGGCTTCTGTTGCGCTTTTCAGCGGAAGCGGCGTTTACATCGATGAGCCGATTAAAGAGATTCGCGGAATGCGCATGCAAATTCCGGATTTCGAGTGATGGTTCTGCTCGATACGAATGTCATTTCGGAGATCATGCTTCCGGCGCCGGCCCCGCGAGTTTTGCGATGGCTAGACCAACAGCCGCCCCAATCCATCTGGATCACAGCTGTCAATCTCTACGAGATCCGTTACGGGCTGCAATCGATGTCTGCCGGAAAAAGGCAAACCGCACTTTTGGCACTGCTGGAACGCTGGCTCGCTGAAGTCGTCCAGCATCGAATTGCCGGTTTCGATCAAGCGGCTGCCCTCCAGGCAGCCAACCTTGCGGCCCGACTGAGGCTGAAGGGCCGTCCGCGCGACGCGCGCGACACCATGATCGCCGGGATTGTGCTTGCATCTCATGCAAAGCTTGCGACGCGGAACGTGAAGCACTTCGAGGACATTGCGTCGTCGGTGGTCAACCCGTGGCATTGAAGCAGGAAACAAGGGACCGTGGGAACAAGAAAGCTGGTTGGTTGGGGTTGCGCGGCATTAGGATGGTGATAGCACTCTGGAGTTGCAAGTGAGAGCTGCGCTCGAAGCGCTCAATCGACTTGTTGCCGATCGCGTCGTTGAAAGCTACGCAATCGGGGGCGCTATTGGCGCGTCGTTTTATCTTCCGGCCATGCAGACGGAGGATCTGGATGTCTTCGTCTTCCTTCCTGCATCGTCCGGACCGCTGGTTACGTTGGCGCCCGTCTACGACGCTCTCAGGGCGCATGGCGGACAGGTCGAAGGCGAGTATGTCCGTTTCGGCAAGTGGCCGGTGCAGATTCTCACCGACGCCAATGCTCTCATTGCCGAAGCGATCCGCGAGGCCGTCGGCACGGACTACGACGGAGTCCCCACGCGAGTGTTTACGGCGGAACATCTGTGCGCAATCGCTCTCCAAACCGGCAGGAGCAAGGATTTTGCCCGCGTTATGCTGTTTCTTGAAGGGAACGAAGTGGACCTCGGAGCGCTTTCGGCGCTCGCCGCGCGCTTCGGGCTCTCCGACCGGTTAACCCGCGTCCTCTTGAGCGCCAATGGAGGTTCGAAATGACGGAAGATGTGCTCAGGATCGATGGCGAGAAGACCGCTTTGAATGCGCGGTCAAAGGCTTCGATGCGCGCGTATCTGAAGTCGCGCACCTGGCCGGAGAAGATTGAGTCCATCGAGCGGATGAACGAAGCTGCCCGGCTGGCGCGCGAGGGGATGCGAAGGACGCAAAAGGCAGGCGCCAAAAAATAGCCGCGTGAGTTGCGTGGTTGCCCAGCTCTCGAAATCGGAACCTGGGGCACCCGGCCCTCGGCTATAAGGTCCGGAATGTTTGACTGAAATCCTTACTGGGATAGTAGTAGAGTCCTTTTGTCGCTTCGTTATAGATCATAACTGTGAAGTGTGCATCGCCGTTCTCCGCATTGATCTCCTTTTTTGGAATGTGCCAGACGATAATCTTGACAGGCACGCCTGCATCAAGGCCGGGACGCACTGAAACCGTGCTCTCGCTATTGAGTACGCCGCAGAATGACCACCGTTCAACGGCAAGCCTATACTGCGTACATGGCTTTCCAGTGTCGAGCGGCTCCCCGTAATGGACGTCTACATTGGCATCCACTGCGTCATTCTTGTTCTCGTCGAAGTCTAGCGCCGCCCAGTCTGTTGGCCGAACGTGAAGCTCGAAATCGAGATAGCCTGGCGAGCCGCGAACGAGAATACGAATCGTTCCGGTTTCTAGTACGGTCTTTTCACCAATGTTGGGGGTAACCGATGGTTGCAACGTCAATTCATCATTCTTTTTTCTCCCAGGCTTGGATATGGACGCCGATGCACCTGCGGAGTCGGTCGCAGATACGATCTCGTTTGTCGTGCTCGCTGCTACAGTGCTCAGACCTGCCAAATCTACAGGCAAATTCAGTTGGCGGTCGGACGAGAGGTCCGTGATCTTCTCGTCTGGAAGATAACTCCCCACCCACCTCCTCCGGCCGAGTTGAAAATGAAGTGGGAGCTGTCCCTTGTCAACTCCGCGCGGAAGGGCAAATTGGAAGACACCGTCCTGGGCCGTTGTGAAGATGTCCTCCTCCACAATATTCCCGCTCTTGTCGACAAGCGTGAGGCGCACGCCGGAGATGCCCTGATTGGAGTCGATGTCAAAAACCTTGCCGCTGATGGTCGCAGTTCTAAGGAAGTACGGGAACGCCCAAACGAGCACCAAGACCGCGCCGAGCGCGGCGAGCGCGACTTGTCGGCCTTTCGAATTTAGCAGCGGTATTTTGATGCCGAAGGCTTCAAATCCGCCACCAACGATTGCCGCGACGATACAGGCAATGCCAACCGTCAGCAGTGTCTTTTCCACGGTCTGATCCACACACGAAGTCTAATCGATGGCTGCCGCGATCTAGCAGGTTTTTTGCCCTAGTGTTTGCGACCTCGCATTAGGGCTTGAGGTTAATTCGATAGTGGAAGCATATTATTCGGAATCAATCCCCGCCGCGTTTTCCCGCGCGAATCCTCCGGATCTCCTCCATGCGTGCGGCGAGCTGCTTTTCGCGGCCTTCGTGTGTCGGCTGATAATACGTGTGCCCGCGTAGCGAGTCGGGCAGGCAGTCCATGTCGGCGACGCGGCCTTCTTCGTCGTGCGCGTAGAGGTAGCCCTTGCCGTAGTCCAGTTCCTTCATCAGTCGCGTTGGAGCATTGCGCAGGTGCAGCGGGACCGGCTCCTGGCGGGTGTGCTCAATCTCTCCCTGCACCGCGCCCCACGCGGTGTAGACCGAGTTCGACTTGGGCGCGAGCGCCAGATAAACCACTGCTTCAGCCAGCGCCAAATCTCCTTCGGGAGAGCCGAGAAACTCCATGGCCTGCTTGGCAGAGAGACACAGATTCAGCGCTTCGGGAGCAGCCAGGCCAATGTCTTCCACGGCCATGCGCACCACCCGGCGCGCGAGGTAGAGCGGGTCCTCGCCGGAAGCGAACATGCGCGCCAGCCAGTAGAGGGAAGCGTCGGCATCCGAGTTACGCACGCTTTTGTGCAGCGCGGAGATCAGGTTGTAATGCTCTTCGCCGGACTTGTCGTACATCAGCACGCGCTGCTGCACGGCTTCGACGGCGAGCGGACGATCGATGTGGTTGGCGCGTCTTGGGGATGCGGAGGTAGAACTTCCCGCAGGGGCTAAAGCCCCGCTCGATCCTGGGGCATTTTCGGCGTCACTGAAGTCATGCCCCGTTTCAGAGCTTCCTTCCGGGGCTAAAGCCCCAGCCGATTTTGTCTGCTCTATGCGGGGGTTGAAACCCCCGCCTCCCTCCGCTTCGACCTTTTCCCGAGCGGGTTCCTGGGCGAGTTGGGCGGCGACTTCGAGCGTGTTGTAGGCGCTGCGGCAGTCGCCGCTCGAGTAGCTGGCGATCACCTCAATCGCATCGTCGTCGGCAGTCAGATTAAGGCCGCCGAGTCCACGCTCCTTGTCTTCGAGCGCCCGGCGCAGCAACGCGGCGATGCGTTCCTCGCTCAGTGGCTTGAGCACGTAAACGCGGCAGCGCGAGAGCAGCGCCGAAATGATCTCGAACGAAGGATTCTCCGTCGTTGCTCCGATCAGCCGGATCGTTCCACGCTCCACGTAGGGCAGAAACGCATCCTGCTGCGCCTTGTTGAAGCGATGAATCTCGTCGACGAACAGAATCGTCCGCGAGTGCATCTCCGCGGCCTGCGCGGCTGCGGACATCACCTGCTTGATCTCCTTGATGCCGCTCATCACTGCGGAAAACTCGATGAAGCTGGCCTTGGTCGTCTCTGCAATGATCTTCGCTAGCGTCGTTTTGCCCACGCCCGGCGGACCCCACAGGATCATCGATCCGGAATCGTCGCGCTCAATCTGCACGCGCAGCGGCTTGCCGGGACCGAGCAGGTGTTCTTGGCCGCTATATTCCCCCAGGGTGCGCGGACGCATGCGCTCCGCCAGCGGTGCAGTGCGCAAAGTGCCCTTCGGCCCTTCCGGCTCGCCGTCGAAGAGACTCATCGCGAACTCCTCGTCATCTGACCCGGGTGCGCCACACTTTCCCCGTGCCCCATCCTTCGCGCCTTTTGCGAAGGGTGGGAGATCGCATTGCCAACCGACCGCTGCCGCGCTGCTTCATACAACAGCACACTGGCGGCAACAGAGGCGTTGAGGCTCTCCACCGGCCCAGGGCAGGGAATCGTCAACGCGCCGTCTGCCTTGGCCGCCAGTTCGAGCGGCACGCCGCTGCCTTCATTCCCGATCAGAATGGCCACTGCCCCGGTCAGATTCACCAAGTCGGCCGGCTCGGCCGCATGCACGGTGGTGGTCCAGACCTTCACCCCGGCTTCGCGCAGATGCATGAAACACTCATCCACCTCAACGCTCAGCAGGGGAAGCCGAAACACGCTGCCCGCCGAGGCCCGCACCGCCTTCGGGTTCCAGGCGCTCACGGTTCCGGGTAGGCAGATCACTCCATCCGCGCCAAAGGCCTCGGCTGAGCGAAAAATCGTTCCCAGATTGCCGGGGTCCTGCAACCCTGCCAGCACCAGCACCAGAGACGCGGTTTTGCGATGGCTATCGAGAATGTGTGCCCAGGTCCAGTCAGGCGGTTCGACCAGCGCCGCGACCGCCTGCGGCGTTTCCGTGGCCAGGACCGCGTTCAACAAGCTCGCTGGAACCGCCAGCACATCCATCTCGGCGGACAGAGACAGCCGTTCCAGCATTCGTTCCTGGCCCTCCGCAACGAACACGCAATCGATCCTCAACTCCGCCCGCAGAGCCTCTTCGAGCAGCTTCGGCCCCTCGATTCCGGCGAGAATGCGCCCATCTTCACCCGTCTCGCGCAGCGGCTGATTCAGCGCGCGGCGCAACTGTTTCAGGCGCGGATTCTGTTTACTCTGTACAATTCGAAGAGGCATTGATCGGAGACCGTAAACGCTATGCCGATTCTAGCCGTTTATGCTGAAAAACGGCGGCGGGAACATGCGGGTCAACTTGCCCGCGTCGCTGCCCTGTGTTAGTTTCCGACTTTAGGGTGTCTGCGATTTAATCCGTTCTCACGGAGTGGGCGCCGACCAAAACGGCCCACGTGAAAACGGCCATGGAACCGAGGTAAGCCTTCTTGTCCGCGGAGATCTTGCGCGTCCATCCCGATGAACCCCAGGCAGACCGAATCGATTACATCGTTTCCTGCCTGCGCAAAGGCGACGTGGTCGCCATGCCCACCGACACCTTTTACGGTCTCGCCGTTGACCCGGTCAATCTGTACGCGGTGGAGCGGATTTACCAGATCAAGACGCGGCAAAAGCACAAACCGCTTTCGCTGCTGATTTCCGGCCTGGCCCAGGCATACGAGCTGGCGCGCGACACCGATCCGCAGCTCGACAAGCTTGCCGACAAGTTCTGGCCGGGCCCCCTCACCATCATCGTGCGTGCGGGCACCAAGCTGCCGCTGCGCTCCACGGCAAACACCGGCAATGTGGCCCTGCGCGTGCCGGACGCGGCCATTCCTCGTGCGGTTGTCGAGCGCTTCGGCCTGCCTATCACCGCTACTTCGGCCAACCTGCAAGGCGCGGCTGAGTGTACCCACGCCGCCTGCGTCCGCGACCAGATCGGCGACCGCATTCCCCTCATCATTGACGGCGGCCCTACCGGCCATGCGCAGCCCACCACCATCGTCGATCTATCGCTGGGGCCGGGACGCTGGGAGGTCCTGCGCGAGGGCGCCATTCCCACGCACGAAATTGTCATGGTCTTGCAGCGGTAGAGCCGAGCCAGAGGCCGCGGATGAAGCGCCATGCAATATCCAAGCCGCGCCAACCGGGAAGACGCAGGGTTCTTGCCGTCGGGCTGTTGCTGCTTCTGGCCCTGTTTCTGGGATCGCTGACCTGGTGCCGCTGGGTCTACGATCAAATTGAAAGTTATGCCAGCCACGACCACGCCGCGCCCTCCGACGCCATCGCGGTTCTCGGCGCGGCGGAGTACGATGGCAAGCCCTCGCCCGTCTATCGCGCGCGGCTCGACCATGCATGGTCGCTCTACCATCGCGGCATCGCCCCGCTCATCATCACCCTGGGCGGCGCGGGGGGCGACCAGTACACCGAAGGCGCGGTAGGCCGCGAATACCTGATGAGCCTGGGCGTTCCCGAGGAAGCGATCATCGCCGAAACCGAGAGCCGCGACACTGAGGATTCCGCCCGCCGCATTGCTGTGATCGCACGCGCCAATGGCATGCATCGGTTGGTCATCGTCAGCGACGGCACGCACCTGTTCCGTATTCACGCCATCTGCGCCGCCGAGGGGCTCGACGTTCTGACTTCGCCGCGACCCCGAGTTCCGGTCGAAGGCGGAACGGATGAGTTTGGTCGGATCTGGCACGAGATGGTGAGCTATACCCTCTGGCGCCTCGACCTGCACTAGGGAAGCTCTGAATAAGCCACCGGCATTCCCTCAGGGGCTAAAGCCCACGGTCATTTTGCGGCAATTACGGCACGACTGAAGTCGTGCCCTTTCAAAACAACGACTTAATCAGAGGTTCCCTAGACCAGGCAGTTACTAAGGTCGGGTGGGAAACCACGAACCTACCCGACGCCTGGGTGGGGAAGAATCGCCAGCAGCCCCAGCGCAAACCCCGCAGCACTCGCCGTCGACAGAAAATTTACCGCGTCGTTATTGAGCCATCCCCGACGCTCCAATGTTGCTCCGAGCAGGCTGTCGAAAACCAGTCCGAATACTCCCCCGGCGCCGCTGATCCAGAAAAGCGCAAGGTTTCCGTGCAATGCCACTGTGCCAACTCCAGCGACAATTGCTGCCGCAGCGATGCCCGCCAACGTCCCGTCGACGCTCATAGCCCCATCCGCCCCCGGCTCCGCCTCGCGCAGCGTTGTAATCATGCGCGGCCGGCCTCCGAACACCTGGCCGATCTCCGATGAAACGGTGTCCGCCGCCGCCTCGGCCAGCGCGGCCAGGCCAACGGCAAACAGCGGCACGGGCGCAAGCGTTCCAACCGGCGAAAACCAATGCGTGTCAATGAGCCTGGACTGGACAAATTCCGAGCAGGCCAGCGCACCCACACCGAGATTGGCAGCGACCTGTGCCGCGGACCGGCCGCGCCGGCTCTCTGCGGTTCCCAGCCGCTCTTTCTTTTGACGTCCCAGCCTGGTGGAGAACCAGGCGAGCAAAGAGACCGCAAGCACCGGCGGCAAGGCCGTGTTCCACGGCTGGTAAGGAAAAGTCACCGTCGAAAACATGAGACTGGCGGTGATCACGGCTCCAGCAAAGGCCCCGGCCGGCGTAGCGGCGCGCAGTTTGAGCACAACCAGCGCGAGCAGAAGACTCAAGCCGATAGTCCAGATGGCCACCGGTGCGTCCTGCGTGGCCCACCAGTGGGTTTGGAGAACCAGGCTTGCCGCCGCAAAGGGCACAACGACCAGCAGCACGAGCTTCGATTGCCACTCCAGCTTCTTTTGGTTCACGCCTCATCGTATCCTCTGTGTCCCCGGTGGCGAAGTCGGGCTCTCGGTTTCCACGGCACACAGGAACTCAATCGGTTTACACTCAAGGGCGCGGTGATATGAGCTTGTTCCAGTCACCCAGGAGCTCGATAATGCAAAGGTTTTCAATTGGTGTTGCTGTTGTTGCCGGACTGGTTCTCGGCGGCGTCTCCGCCCCGGCGCAATCGCGGCTGGAACTCGATCGCAAGGGCGAGACGATTGTGTTAGAACCGTATGCACCCAACATTCTCCACGTCACACTCAGCCTGCAGAAGGAGCCCGCCCTGGCCGCTCCCGGGTACGGAATCATCGGCGCTCCCGCTGCCGAGGGCTGGAGCGCGACCGAGACTCCTGCAGCCAATGTCTACCAGTCCGGCCGCATCGTCGCCACGGTGGACAAGGATCTGCCCAGCAGCGAGCCGCCGCTGCAGACGCAAGTGGACATCGCCAAGTACTTCAACGGGTCAACTCCGGGAGCGCACATTACGCTGCGCACGCCTGACGGCAACACGCTGATCGAGCTCAAGGGCTGGTCGCAGGCCAAGCCCAACATCAAGGACGGAACCGCCGGGATTCTCACGGATCGCCGCCCAACGGACCCCGAGTTCTACACCGTGGGCGCCACCTTCGCCTCCCCTGACGATGAGCATTACTACGGCCTGGGGCAGAACCACGAGGGGTTTCTCGATCGCCGCGGCCATCCCGTCCGCTGCTGGAATGACTATCTCGCTCCGGCCGCTCCAAGCACCTGCGTCCCCTTCATGGTCACCAACAAAGGCTATGGGCTGCTGTGGGACAACCCTTCCAAGACCATCATCGAGGCAGGCTTCAACGAGCGAACCAAGTGGACGTCCGAAGTGGGCGACAGGGTCTCGTTCTTCGTCATCGCCGGCGCCAACGCGGACGAAATCTACTCCGGCTACAAGCTGCTCACCGGCCCCACGCACTTGTTGCCCAAGGCCGCTTACGGCTACATCCAATGCAAGCAGCGCTATCTGAACCAGGCCGAGCTGATGGCCGCGGCCCAGGGCTACCGCGACCGGCATCTCCCTGCGGACATCATGGTGGTGGATTGGTTCCACTACACCAAGATGGGCCAGATCGACCTTGATCCCAAGGCGTGGCCCGACCCCGCCGGGATGAACAAGAAACTCCATGAAATGGGCTTTGAAACCATGATCAGCGTGTGGCCGCGCTTTGTTCCCGAGGACCGCTACTACGCAATGCTGCGCAAGAACGGCTGGCTGACGCACCTTGCGGACGGCACTCCCATTGACGGGTTGCCTTACGACCGCGCCGGGTCGGACATCGACACCACCAACCCTGAAGCAGCGCAATGGTGGTGGAAGACGATTCACGAAAACATCATGAGCCAGGGGTTCGATTCTCTTTGGGCCGACCAGACGGAACCGGACTTGCCCCCCAACGGCGCATATTTTCATATTGGCCCCGGCACGCAATATTTCAATGTCTACCCGCTCTTTCACACAGCGGCGCTCTATAACGGATTTCGCAAGGACGAGCCAGGCAAACGAGCGCTGATCCTATCCCGCGACGCCTTCACGGGCGCGCAAGCGAATGGGACTTTTTTCTGGTCTTCCGACATCCAGCCCACCTGGGACACGCTCAAGCGGCAGATTCCCACCGGCCTGGACTTCGCGGCGTCGGGCCTGACTTACTGGTCCAACGACACGGGAGGCTGGGAATATCTGCCCAAGGAGCACCATCCCGCCCATCCTCCGCTGCTTGACCCATCTGACGCGCGCGCCAATGTGGGCGGCTACGACGATTACCCGGAGCTCTACACGCGCTGGTTTCAATACGCCGCATTCCTGCCCATCTTCCGTGCCCACGGCAGCCGCCCGGCGAATGAGGTCTGGTCTTACGGCAAACAGGCCGAGCCGATTCTGGAAAAATATCTGCGCCTCCGCTACCAGCTCATGCCCTACATCTACTCGCTCGGCTATCAAACCTGGCTTACTGGCGCGCCCTTCATGCGCGCGCTGCCGCTGGATTTCCCCAAGGACCCTAAAGTCGCCGATCTGCGCGACGAGTACATGTTCGGGCCGGCTTTCCTGGTCGCTCCCATCACCGACCAGGGAGCCACCAGCCGCGAAGTCTATCTCCCCGCCGGCGCAGACTGGTACAACTACTGGACGAATGAGCGTGTGAAGGGCGGCGAGACCATCACGGTGCAGGCGCCCATCGACACCATTCCGCTGTTCGTCCGCGCCGGGTCGATTTTGCCGCTGGGAGCTCCCGTCGAGAGCACGCACGAGGCACAGGCCATCGAGCACGTGCGCGTCTATCCTGGCGCCGACGCGAACTTCACGCTGTTTTCCGACGACGGCAAGACTTACGCATACGAGACCGGCGCTGGTTCCATCACTCCTTTGCACTGGAACGATGCAGCGCAGCAGCTTACTCACGAAGGCGCAACTGCGTGGAGCAACGCCGACAGCGAGATTGTGGAAGTGGCCGGGCATTGATTCGCGGGGCGAGGCGTGATCATGAGCGAACTCGAAGAGCTGATTGAGGCGGTGAAACGCGGTGATGTGGAGAACGTCACCGCCCTCGTTCACAGCCATCCGGAACTCATCAACGAGAGGGACGATTTTGGAGCCACGGCCCTCCACCACGCGGCGTTTGGCGGACACCGAGCCGTTGCTCGGTTTCTGGTTCAAAACGGCGCGGAGATCAACGCCCCGGACGCCGAGTTCGGCGCGACCCCTGCGGGGTGGGCAATTGAGTAC
>Ga0302320_10001163_pt1 | contig 63229 bp, 54 predicted proteins | sample Bog_T0_3_FD_202130 | JGI IMG/M metagenome (GOLD analysis project Ga0302320, IMG submission 202130) | Peat permafrost microbial communities from Stordalen Mire near Abisko, Sweden - Bog_T0_3 | ecosystem: Environmental > Terrestrial > Soil > Wetlands > Peat | place: Sweden: Abisko, Stordalen Mire...
TGCGCGACGGATCCATCAACCTGCGCGCCACCCTCCAAGCCCACGCAGCACGCCCCAACGTCGCTCTCCGCCTCCTCTTCTCCCGTGACTTTACTGCCTAATAGCGGCCCAAACCAGAAAGCCCTAGCGCGGGGGGGCCGCCGTTCCGGCTTGCGCATCCCGGGCGCTGATCTTGGTTAACCCACGCGTGCCCTCCGCAGACAAGAACTTCGTCCACCTCCACGTCCACTCGGACTACAGCCTGCTGGATGGTGCCTGCCGGATCGACCAGCTGACCGAGAGGGCCGGCCAGCTCGGGATGAGCGCCCTCGCGCTTACGGACCATGGCAACCTGTTTGGGGCCATTGACTTCTACACGGCCGCAAAGAGCCGGGGGATCAAGCCGCTGATCGGATGCGAGCTCTACCTCGCCGAGGGCTCCCGGCTTGAGAAACAGGGCCGAAGCGACGAGGGGCGGAGCATCTTCCACCTGGGGCTCCTGGCCCGGAACCTCGAGGGCTACCAGAACCTTCTCAAGCTGGTGAGCGACGCCCACCTGAAGGGCTTTTACTACAAGCCCCGGACGGACCTGGACACGCTGGCGCGCCATGCGGGGGGCCTCATCGGCTTCACCGGGTGCCTGGCGGCCCTGGTGCCCCAGCACCTGCTCCACGACCGGTGGGAGGAGGCCCGCAAGGCCACGGCGAGGTTTGTCGACATCTTCGGGCGCGAGAACTACTTCGTCGAGATCCAGGACCACGGGATCGCGGAGCAGCACAAGATCATCCCGGGTCTCCTGAGGCTCGCGCGGGAGTTCGGGCTCAAGGTGATCTGCACGAATGACGTCCACTACGTGCACGCGTCGGACGCAGGCTCCCACGACGCGATGCTCTGCATCCAGACCGGCTCGAAGATAGAGGACGAGAAGCGGATGCGGTTCGAGGGGCAGCAGTTCTACCTCAAGTCGCGCGCCGAGATGGAGCGCCTCTTTGCCGAGGTCCCGGAGTCGGTCGTCAACACGCAAGCGGTCGCGGAGATGTGCGACGTCACAATCCCGTTTCCCAAGGGAAGCGAGCGCTACCCCAAGTACCCCCTGCCCGCGGAGGTAGGGACGGACCGGACCGGATTCCTGAGGCGCCTGTGCATCGGCGGCCTCTCGAGGCGCTACGCGGTCGACTACGGGGCGCCGGAGAAGGCGGCCGACCCCGCGCTGGCCCGCGTCCTCGTGGACCGGCTCGACTACGAGCTGGGCGTAATCGAGAAGACCGGCTTCCTTGACTACTTCCTCGTCGTCTGGGACTTCATCGACTGGGCCAAGAAGCAGGGGATCCCCGTCGGCCCGGGCCGCGGCTCGGGCGCGGGCTGCCTCGTCGCGTACCTGCTCGGGATCACCAACCTGGACCCCTTGAGGTTCAAGCTGCTCTTCGAGCGCTTCCTGAACCCCGAGCGCGTCTCGCCGCCCGACTTCGACATCGACTTCTGCATGCGCCGCAGGGGCGAGGTGATCGACTACGTGCGGCGCAAGTACGGCGACGCCTGCGTCGCCAACATCGTCACCTACGGCACCATGGGCGCGAAGATGGTGATCCGCGATGTCTCGCGCGTCCACAGCCTGCCGTACGCCGAGGCCGACCGGCTGGCGAAGATGATCCCCGACGAGCTCAACATCACGCTGGAGCAGGCGGTCGCCAAGTCGGCCGAGCTACGCGAGGAGGTGGAAAGGAACCCCGCGGCGAAGAAGATCTTCGAGCAGGCGAAGGTCCTCGAGGGCATGGTCCGGAACACGGGCAAGCACGCGGCGGGGATCATCATCACCGACCGGCCGCTCGAGGAGTTCGTGCCCCTCACGCTCCAGGAGGGCGACGTCACGGTGCAGTTCGACATGAACGCCGTCGGGAAGTTGGGGCTGCTGAAGATGGACTTCCTGGGCCTGAAGACCCTCACGGTGATCGCCGACGCCGTGGACAACATCCGGCGCACCGCGGATCCCGGCTTCGACATCGAGAGGATTCCGATCGACGACGCGAGGACGTTCGCGCTCCTCAACACCGGAAGGACTACCGGGGTGTTCCAGCTGGAGTCCGGCGGCATGCAGAATCTCTGCCGCCAGCTCCAGGTGTCCTCGATCGACGAAATCATCGCGCTCATCGCGCTCTACAGGCCGGGCCCGATGGAGTGGATCCCCGACTACATCCGGGGCAAGAAGGACCCGAGCACCGTGCGCTATCCGCACAAGCTCCTCGAGCAGGTCTGCAGCGAGACCTACGGGGTGATGGTGTACCAGGAGCAGGTCATGGAGGCGGCGAAGATCGTCGCGGGCTACTCCCTCGGGGGGGCCGACATGCTGCGGCGGGCCATGGGGAAGAAGGACCCCGTCGCCATGGCCGAGGAGCGCGGGAAGTTCGTCGAGGGGGCAAAGCGTCTCCACGGCATCGACGAGAAGACCTCCGATGCGATCTTCGACATCCTCAACAAGTTCGCGGGCTATGGGTTCAACAAGTCCCACTCGGCCGCGTACGCGCTCCTCAGCTACCAGACGGCCTTCCTGAAGGCCAACTACCCCGTGCAGTTCATGGCGGCCATGCTCAGCTCGGAGCTCGGCAACTCCGACAAGGTCGCGCACTTCGTCGCCGAGTGCGAGGCGATGGGCCTCGGGGTGCTCGGCCCGGACGTCAACGAGTCGCGGGAGATGTTCACGCCGGTCGGCGGCAAGATCCGGTTCGGGCTCGCCGGGATCAAGGGCGTGGGCGAACTCGCGGCGCAGCGGATCATCGCGGAGCGCGAGGCGAACGGCCCGTTCGCCGACTTTGACGACTTCGTGGCCCGGGTCGACGGCAGGGCGGTCAACAAGCGCGTCCTCGAGCACCTGGTGAAGACGGGCGCGTTCGAGTTCAGCCGGGTGGGAAGGCGCCGGCTCTTCGAGTGCATCGACGCCGCGATCGCGGCGAGCTCCGCCCAGGCGAGGGACCGGGCGGCGGGCCAGGACAACTTCCTCGGAACACTCGCGGGGCCGGCGCGCCCCAACGGCTCCGTCCATGCGAACGGCGACTCGGCGCCGGACTTCAGCGCGCACGAGCGCCTCTCCTTCGAGAAGGAGCTGCTCGGGTTCTACGTGTCGGGGCACCCGATGAACACCTACCACGGGCTTTGGGAGGCGATCGACACCGCCCCCGCCGAGGAGCTTCCGGGCCTTCCCGACCGCGGGGAGTTCCGCCTCTGCGGGATCGCCGGCAACCTGGTCAAGAAGTACGCCAAGAAGGACAACCGCCCTTGGGTCGCGTTCACACTGGCGACCCGCGGGTCGACCGTCGCGCTCAACATGTTCGCCGACGCGTTCGCGAGCTTCGGGTCCGTCTTGGCCGAGAACGCGCCGGTGCTCGTCCAGGGCAACATCATACGCGGGGCGGACGGCCCGCGCGTCAACGTGAAGGAGTGCTACCCCCTCGACCTTGCGGTGGCGCGCGCCATCCGGAAGGTGACCTGGCTCGTGAGGCCCGGAGCCCCGGAACTCGAGGGTTTCCTGCGCAGGCTCCGGGAGACGGTCGTCCGGGAGCCGGGCGACACGAGGATGGAGTTCGCCGTCGTGCTGGACGGGGGCGTGGCGCCGGTGGCCGAGGCCAGCGCGGCGCTCTCGTGGCGCCTTTCGGCGCCTGCGTTCCAGGAGCTTCGCTCGCACCCGGCGGTCGCCGGGATCCGGATCGAGACGCGGCCGCTCGAGCTGAAGCCGGACACGCGATGGGCGAGACGCTAGAGAATCACGCGGCCCGGGTCCTGCAGTCGCTGCGCCCCGGGGTTGCGGCCGACGCGGCGCTGCGGGACTACCTCGCGGGCAACCGGAGCCTGGGCGCCGTGGGCCGGCGCTCCGTCAGCCGCGCCGTGTTCGCCTACTTCCGGTGGCTCAACTGGCTCGAGCCCGCGCAGTCCCTACAGAAGCAGGTGGTCGGCGCGCTCGGCCTTCAGGCGAGGTTCGACCGCGACCCGGCATGCATCAAGACGGCCGCCCTCGCCGCCCGCGCGGTCCCAAGCTGGCTCGCGGGGGAGATGGATGTCTGCGCGGCCTTCCTGCGCGTCCTCCAGCGGGAGCCCGCACTCTGGATCCGCGCCAAGGCCGGCGCGGCCCGCGACCTGGCCGCGGCCCTCGGGTCATGCGAGGAGCCCGTCCTGCCGGACCTGGTGCAGGCCCCGTCCGGGCTCTCGGCCCTGCGCTACCGCGGGACCGCGGACCTCCACAGGGCGCCCGGCTTCCAGTCGGGGCTCTTCGAGATCCAGGACCTCTCCTCGCAGCTTGTGGGCCACGCCTGCGCGCCCGAGCCCGGCGAGACCTGGTGGGACGCGTGCGCGGGCGAGGGCGGGAAGGCACTTCACCTTTCGGACCTGATGCTCAACAAGGGCCTCGTCTGGGCGACCGACAGGTCGGTGCGGCGGCTTTCGCTCCTAAGGAAGCGCGCCGCGCGCGCGGGCATGTTCAACTATCGGTCGGCGGTCTGGACGGGGGCGGCGTCGGCACCCTTCAGGGTGAAGTGCGACGGCGTCCTGGTCGACGCGCCGTGCAGCGGCGTCGGCACCTGGCAGCGCAATCCCCACGCCCGGTGGACCACCACGCAGGGCGACGTCGCCGAGCTGGCGGCCGTCCAGGCGGGGCTCCTCGGGCGCGCCGCCGCGTCCGTGAAGCCCGGCGGGAGGCTCGTCTATTCCGTGTGCACGCTGACCCGGAGCGAGACCGCGGCCGTGGCCGACGGCTTTGAGGCGGCCCACCGGGATTTTGAGCCCGCGGCGCTCCCGATCGCCGCCGGGCAGCCCAGGATCGCGCTCCTGCCACAGGACCTCGACGCCAACGGGATGTTTATCGCCGCGTGGCGGCGGGCGCGCTAGTGGCGTGCCGCCGCGGGCCCGACCCGCAAGAGGGATCTCGCTTGCAGCGGGGCCGTATCGGGGGATCTTCTGCCCCCGGATGACCATGATACACGCGCACTTTCGCCCGCTCCTCGCGTTCGCGGCGCTCGCGGCCCTGCAGTCGGCGGGGCTGCGCGCCGCCCCCGAATACCCCGCGCAGGGCCCAGATATCTACGACACGCATGCGGACGCAGAGGCGCAGATCGCCGCGGCGGTGCGAAGGGCGGCCGCGGAGCACAAGCGCGTGCTGCTTGATTTCGGCGCAAACTGGTGCATCTGGTGCCGGCGGCTCCATGCCACGTTTGAATCCGACCCGTCGGTGTCCGCGGCCCTCGGCAAGGGGTTCGTAGTCGTCATGATCGACGTCAACACCCGTAACGGCGTGAAGCGCAACGCAGGCGTCAATGAGAGGTACGGAAACCCGATCCACCACGGTATTCCCGTGCTCGTCGTGCTGGATTCCGACGGCAAGCAGTTGACGACGAAGGACTCTGGGGAATTGGAGGAGGGCGAGGGGCACAGCCCGGCGAAGATAACGGCCTTCCTTGCGCAGTGGGCTCCGCCGGGGCGCCCGTAGGCTTGCCCGGACGCTCCGCATCGGGCACCGTCCTTTCCGCCATGCTCCCAGACCTTTCCGACCGGCAATGGCTTTGGTGCGCCGCGGGATTGTACGCCGTGGGGCTGCTCCTCGGCACGATCTCGCTCGTGCGGGGTCAAAGAACCTCCGGGGTCCTCATCTATTGCGCGATTTTCGTCGGCTATGTCCTCCAATTCATTGGCCTGGGTGTGCGCGGGCGCGCCACGGGCGGCTGCCCGCTCGGCAACCAGTTTGAGATCTTCCAGTTCACCGCCTGGTCCGCGATCACGCTCTATCTCGTCGTCGGCGTCACGTTCCGCTCGAGCGTGCTCGGCTTCTTCACCTCCTGCCTCGGGGCGGCGCTGACGGCGGTGTCGCTCTCGATCCCGGCCTGGGACGCCGTGAGGCGCACCCACATCTTCGGGGGCAACCCCTGGATCGAGCTCCATGCGGCGCTCGCGATCTTCAGCTACGGGGTCTTCGGGCTTCTCGCCCTGACGTCGGGGCTGTTCCTGCTGCGCCACTTCTCGCTCAAGTCGAAGCGCCTCGGGGGCTGGTTCTCGTTCCTGCCCTCGATCCTCGACCTCGACCACATCGAGATGCGCCTCCTGACGGCCGGATTCGGCCTGCTGACCCTGGCGCTCGCGTTCGGCTCGGTCTACTGGACGAGGGACTTGGCCTCCGTCGACCATGCGAAACTGGCCGCGACGGCGGCGGTCTGGGCCGGGGCCGCCGCGGCGCTCCTGCTCAGGTCCTTCGGCCGCCTCCTTGCGAGGCGGTTCGCCTGGGCATGCCTCGCGCTCTTTGCGGCGGCGCTCCTGTCGCTGGCGGCGGTCGACGAAAGCCGGCACCCGGTGGTGTCCCCGCCCCAGGAGCGGGCCTTGCGATGAGCGGGCCCTGCCTCTTCGTCATCGGGGCCACCCACCAGAACGCCCCGCTCGAGGTCCGCGAGCGCCTGGCCCTTGCCTCGGAGGGCGCGATCCGGGACGAGCTGGTCATGGTGGCGGGAATTAGGGAGCTCGCGGTCCTGAGCACCTGCAACCGCGTCGAGTTCTACGGGGTCGGGTCCGACGAAACCGCCGCGGACTCGGTGCAGGCGGCGTACTGCGCGATGCAGGGGTTTGACCCGGCCGAGTTCGAGCGGATCAGGATCCGGCTGACGGGAAGGGAGGCCGCGCTGCACCTCTTCGAGGTTGCGAGCGGGCTCGATTCCCAGCTCGTGGGCGAGAACGAGATCTTCGGGCAGGTGAAGGAGGCCTATGCGGCCGCCCACGCCTGCGGCTCCACGGGAGCGGTCCTGAACCGCCTCTTCCAGAAGGCGTTCCAGGCGGCGAAGCACGTGCGCACGAGCACCGGCATCTCCTCAGGCCGCGTGAGCGTGGCAAACGTCGCCGTCGACCTCGCGGCCAGCATCTTCGGCAGCCTTGCCGAGTCCAAGGTGCTCGTGCTGGGAACGGGCGAGATCGGCGAGGGGACCGCCCGGGCGTTCAGGAGCCGGGGCGCGGAGGACCTCGCGGTGTCCGGGCGCCGGCCGGAGCGGGCCGCGCAGGTCGCCTCCTCCCTCGGCGCCGGGACGGTGCCTTTCGAGGAGCGCGACGCAAGCCTCGCCCGCTATGACATCGTCGTGTGCTCGACCGCGGCGCCCTCGGCCGTGCTGAGCGCCGCCGCCATCGCGGCGGCCATGAAGAGGCGCCCCGCCCGCCCGCTCCTCCTGATAGACCTCGCGCTGCCGCGGGACGTCGAGTCTGCCGCGGCCGACCTCCAGAACGTCTTCCTCTACAACCTGGACGACCTCGCGCGGATCGCGGAGAAGAACCGCCTGGCCCGCGAGGCCGAGATCGTCCGCTGCCGGTCGATCCTGTCCCAGCGCGCCGACGGGCTCTGGGGCCACGTCCAGCAGTACCTCGATTTGGCCCGCGGTCCGGCTCCGGGCTCGCCCGCGAGGAACCCCGGCGCGGCGGGCCAGGCCGCCGCGCCCTGAGCGGGCGCTAAGGCAGCATCCGGGCGAGCCAGTCCGCGGCGCTGGCGCCCGACGGGTTCGCGAGCATCGCCCGGAGCTCGGCGGACTGCGCGCCGGTGCGGGCCCGGCGGAGCGGGTCCTCGGTGCAGGCGGCGAGCTCGCCGGCGAGCGCCAGGGGCGACGAGGCCCCCTGGATGAATTCCGGGTACATCGGCTCGCCGAGCAGGATGTTCGCGATCCCCAGGTAGGGAACCCGCACGAGCCAGCGGCCGGCCAGGTAGGTGAGGAGATCCGTGCGGTAGACGATGGCTCCGGGGATCCCCGCGAGGGCGCAGTGCATCGACATGGTCCCGCTGCTCGTGAGGACGGCCCTGGCCGAGACCGCCGTCCCCGTCTCGAGGAGCCGGATCGCGGGCGGGAGCCCCGAGGCCTCGAGCTGCGCGCGGAGGGCGGCGCTCGGATAAAGGATCACCGCGGAGGCCTCCCGGCCCGCGCGCGCGAACTCAAGGAAGCCCCCGACGAGGGCGGGAAGGATGAGGCCGACGGCCCTGGGGCGGCTGCCCGGCAGCAATAGCACCGGGCCCGCGGGGTCGTGGCGCACCGGCGGGGCGTAGTCCGGGGCCATGAAGGGGTGCCCCACGAATTCCACGGGCAGGCCCGTGTCGGCGTAGCAGCCGACCTCGAACGGGAAGATCACGGCGAGCGCGTCCAGGTTGCGGGCCATCTCGAAACGGCGGCCAGCCCTCGAGGCCCAGATCTGCGGGCTGATGTAGTAGAGGGTTCGCACCGAGCCGCCTCCCTTTGCGCTCACGCCGCGCAGCCGGAGCGCCTCCGCGATCCGCAGGTTGATGCCGGAGTTGTCCACGAAGCAGACCGCCGCGGGGCGGTGGCGGGCGATCCACCCGACGGTCCCGTCGATGAGCGCCCTGAAGAAGGCGAGGTTCGAGAGCGCCTCCGCGAAGCCGACCACCGAGACCGTGGTGCGGTCGTAGAGGAGCTCGGCCCCGGCCGCGGCGAGGCGGGGCCCCCCGAGGGCCGAGACGCGCAGCCCGGGCCTGCGCTTGAGGAGCCCGGCGACCATGCGGGCCGCGTGCTCGTCGCCCGAGTGCTCGCCGGCCACGACGAGCAGGTCGGGCGCGCCGCCCTGCGGCGGGGGCAGCAGAAGCGAGGGGGAGCCCGTCATTTCCTTCGGATCTGGTCGGTGACGGCGATCGCCACCTCGAGCGCGCTCTTGCCGAAGGCGGCCCCGACCTTCGGCTGCCTCGAGCGCGCCACGCTGTCGACGAAGTGGGCCAGCTCGAGCGCGAGCGGCTCGCCCTTCTCGATCGGGATCTGGTGGACGGGGATCGAGCTGGTGTCGCCGGCCTTCACGAGGCCCACCTTCATCTTCAGCCCGAACGCCACGATGTCGCTCTTGCGCACCAGGTGCCCCGACTGGTTCATGAAGTCGAGGGAGAGGTAGGCGTTCTCCTGGAAGATGCGGATCTCCCGGGCCTTCTTCAGGCTCATCCGGCTCGCGCTCAGGTTCGCGACGCACCCGTTCTCGAACTCGATGCGGGCGTTCGCGATGTCCTCGGTCTTGGAGAGGATGCTGATCCCGGCGCTGTCGATTTTGGCGATCGGCGACTTGACCAGCGCCAGGATGATCCCGATGTCGTGGATCATCAGGTCGAGCACGACGCCGACCTCGGTCCCGCGGACCTGGTACGGGGCGAGCCTCTCGGCGGTGATGTACCTCGGCCGGTTCGCCTCCTTCTCGAGGAAGGCCATGACCGGATTGAAGTGCTCGACATGGCCGACCTGCACGAGGCAGTTTCCGGCCTGGGCCGCGGCAAGGACGCGCTCGGCCTCGTCAAGCGAGGCGCAGAGCGGCTTCTCGATCAGGAGGTGGCAGCCCCGGGCGAGGAGCGGGAGGGCCACCTTCTCGTGCTGGTCGGTCGGCACGACGACCGAGACGGCGTCGCACGACGACGCGAGCTCCTCGATCGAACCGAACCTCCTGCAGCCGAACTTGGCGCTGATCTCGGCAGCGCGCGCCCCCGACGTGTCGTAGACGCCCGCAAGCTCGGCCCCCGGGAGGGAGGCGTAGATCCTGGCGTGGTGCTGGCCGAGCGAGCCCACTCCAGCGACGCCGCATCGAATTCTTGGGGCGGGCATGTCCCAGACGCTAGCGGGCGAGGGTTCCGGGGCGAGCCACAAACCCCGGGGCGCCCTAGCCTGCCCCGAGGAGTCCCGCTTGGAGGAAAAGGCTGCGCCGGGCCTTCGCGGCGTGGGCCGCGTTGTGCGTGACGAGGACGAGGGCCGTGTTCGCCGAGGCGCAGAGGCCGAGGAGGAGCTCGACGACCCCGTTGCCCGTGCGCTCGTCCAGGTTCCCGGTGGGCTCGTCGGCGACGATGAGCCTCGGGCCGTTCATGAGCGCGCGGGCGAGCGCGACCCTCTGGCGCTCGCCCCCCGACAGCTGCGACGGCAGGTGGTGGGCGCGGTCGCCGAGGCCGACCTGACCGAGGAGCTCCCTGGCGCGGGCGCGGGCGGCCCGGTCCAGGCCCCCGAGGATGCGGCGCGCGAGGAGCACGTTTGCTTCGGCGTCCAGTTCGGGCACAAGGTAGAAGGACTGGAAGACCATGCCGAGGTAGGCGGCCCGCCGCCCGGCCCCGGTGTCCGTGGAGCCCTCCCAGGCGACCGTGCCCGAGTCCGGGGCGTCGAGGCCCGCCAGCAGGTTCAGGAGCGTCGACTTGCCCGACCCCGACTCCCCGCGGATGCTCACGCTCTCGCCGGCGGCGACGTCGAGGTCGACGCCGCGCAGCACCTCGAGGACCGAGTCCCCGCTCGGGAAGCTCTTCTTCAGGCCGCGGGCGCTTAAGACCGGCTCACTCACTGCGAAGCGCCTCCACGGGCTTCATGCGGGCGGCCTTCCACGCGGGAAGGAGCCCGGCCAGGGTCGAGATCACGATCGCCGTGGCCGCGATCAGCGCGACCGTGGCCCCGGAGAGGTGGGACGGCAGCTCGCTGAACTGGTAGTAGCGCCTCATGACCTCCTCGCGCTGGGTGACCCGGGTGACCCAGAGGACGAGGTTGTTGCGGAACGCGAGCCCCGTGAATCCCAGGGCGAGCCCGGCCGCGGTCCCCAGGACCCCGATGAAGAGCCCCTGCGCGCAGAAGCACGCCGCGACGTGGGCCGGCCGGCCGCCAAGGGCCCCCAAAAGCCCGATCTCGCGCGTCTTGCGGACGACCGAGATGAGGAGCGAGCTCATGACCGAGAAGGCGGCGACGATCACGATGAAGAGGAGGAGAAAGAAGATCATGTTGCGCTCGAGGTTCAGCACCCAGAGGAAGTCGGAGAAGCTGTCCTGCCAGGAGAACGCGCGGACGTCCGCCGGCAGGACGGCGTTGATCCGGGCGGCCGCGTCGTCCTCGTTGACCCCGGGCTCCAGGCGGACGTTGAGCCCGTGGACGGTGGTCCCGAGGCCGTAGAGGTCCTGGGCGAGCCGCAGGGTCCCGTAGACCGTGCTGCTGTCGAGCTGCTGGTGGCCGATCTCGAGGATCCCGACCACGCGGACCTGCCTCGGCAGGAACACCGCGTCGGCGCCCAATTTCTCGATGATGAGGGGCGAGTAGACCTCGATCGTGTCGCCCACGCGGGCGCCGAGGCCGGCGGCAAGCTGCTGGCTGAGGATGATCGAGTCGTCGTCTAGGTCGGAGAGCGAGCCGACCCGCACGTACTTGTCGAGCGGGGTGACGCGCTCGACGCTGTCCAGGTCGATGCCGCGGAGCATCGGGTACTCGGCCTTGTCGCCGAACTTGATCATCACGTGGTCGACCGCATAGGGGGTCGCCGCCGCGACCCCGGCGACCGACTCCACGCGCTTCACCACCTCCGGGTAGCCTGCGATCCAGCCTCGCGCCTTGACCTGCACCTCACCCTCCGTGTCCGTGATCATGTGCCGGATCTCGTAGGCGAAGCCCCCCATGACGCCCATGACGATGACGAGCAGCGTGACCCCGAGCGCCACGCCGAGCGCCGAGATGACCGTGAAGAAAGGGAACCAACGCCCCGTCGGGAAGAGCTGCCTCAGCGCGAGGTGGAGGTACCAGGGCACGGGATCAGGCGCCGTCCGCGGGCTTCGCGTCCGCCGGCCGAAGCTGCGGGAAGAGGATGACGTCCCGGATGCTCTCGGCGCCGGTCAGGAGCATGCAGAGCCGGTCGATCCCGACCCCCATGCCCCCCGCGGGCGGCATGCCGTGCTCGAGAGCGAAGAGGAAGTCCTGGTCGACGCTTTGGGGCTCCCCCCCGGCCTGCCTCTCGAACATTTCGCGCTGGACGTCGGGGTCGTTCTGCTCGGAGTACGCGGGCGCGATCTCCATGCCCCCGATGCACAGCTCGAACACGTCGAGCGTGTCGGGGTCCCCCCGGTTGATCTTCGCCAGCGGGCAGAGCTCCTTCGGCAGGTTCAGGACGAACGTCGGCTGGACGAGCGCGGGCTCGATCCGCTTCGAGAAGATCTCGTTCGTCACCTCGAAGTCCTCCCAGCCCTCCTCGACCTTCAGGCCCAGCTTCGCGGCCGCCGCCACATGCTCGGCGCGCCCCCGGCCGAACCAGTCCGGGTCGCCCGTCTCGGCGCGGATCAGGTCCTTGTAGGTCGCCTCGCGCCACGGCCCGCCAAAGTCGATCGTCTGGCCGCTCGACGGGTGCGGGACCTTGTCGGTGCCGAGCACCTCGCGGCAGACGGTGGTGAGCATGTCCCGGATGAGCGCCATCATCCCGCGGTGGTCGCTGTACGCCTCGTAGAGCTCGAGCATCGTGAACTCGGGGTTGTGCTTGCGGGAGATGCCCTCGTTGCGGAAGATCCGGCCGATCTCGAAGACCCGGTCGACGCCGCCGACCAGCATCCGCTTCAGGTAGAGCTCGAGCGATATCCTCAGGTAGAAGTCGAGCCCGAGCGCGTTGTGGTGGGTCGTGAAGGGCTTCGCGGCCGCGCCGCCCGCCACGGACTGCAGGACGGGGGTCTCCACCTCGATGTACTTGCGGTCCTCGAGGAACCTGCGGATGACGGAGACGATCCTCGCGCGCGTCAGGAGCCTCTTTCGCGACTCCCGGTTCACGACAAGGTCCAGGTAGCGCTGGCGGTACACCTGCTCGGGGTCGGCGAGCCCGTGCCACTTCTCCGGCAGCGGCCGCAGCGCCTTGGCGAGGAGGCAGAAGGACTCCGCGCGCACGGTGACCTCGCCGGCCTTGGTCCTGAAGAGGGTGCCGCGGGCCCCGATGATGTCGCCCAGGTCGAGCTTCTTGAACGCGGCGTAGGCCGCTTCGCCGAGGACGTCCTTCTTCAGGTAGAGCTGGAGCTCGCCCTGCTGGTCCAGGATCTTCACGAACTGGCTCTTGCCCATGTCCCGGATCGTCACGAGGCGGCCGGCGACCGCCACGGCAACCGTGTTGTCCTGCCCGTCGACGTGGGCCCTGACCGCCTCGCCCGAGAAATGCGTCGGCCTGAACTCGGCCCTGAAGGGGTCCGTCCCGCCCGCCCGGAGCTCGGCGAGCTTCTGCCGGCGCACGGCGTGCTGGTCGTGGGTGATGTCGGCCGGGATGTCGCTCATGTGAGCGGGTCACCCTGCCCCACGGCCGCCCTCGGGGCAAACGGAAACTTCCGCGGGTTCCTTGCTTGTGGTCCGCGGGCGTTCGCCTTCATCCTCGGGACATCAATCCTGAGACAAATCCAACCGTGGACACCGCGCGCAAGCCCGCATGGCTCCGGGCCAAGCTCCCCTCGGGGCCGGGCTTCTCGGCCGTACGCGGGCTGGTGGACGAGACGAGGCTCCACACCGTGTGCCAGAGCGCCCAGTGCCCGAACCTGGGGGAATGCTGGGCCCGCGGGACCGCGACCGTGATGATCCTCGGCAACATCTGCACCCGCTCGTGCGGCTTCTGCGCCGTGCAGACAGGCCGCCCCACCGAGCTCGACCTGGGCGAGCCGGCCCGCGTGGCCGAGGCGGTGGCCGTCATGGGCCTGAGGCACTGCGTCATCACGAGCGTCGCCCGCGACGAGCTTGCGGACGGCGGGGCGGGGGTCTGGGCGGCGACGATTCGCGCCGTGCGCCACCGCAACCCCTCGACCGCGATCGAGGTCCTGGTGCCGGACTTCAAGGGCAGGACGGAGGACGTCGACACCGTGCTCGGCGCCCGGCCCGACATCTTCAACCACAACGTGGAGACGGTCGAGCGCCTGCAGCGGCCGGTCAGGGTCCAGGCCCGCTACGACCGCTCGCGCTCGGTCCTTCGCCACGCGAGGGACCGGGGCTTCACGGTGAAGACCGGGATCATGCTGGGCCTGGGCGAGCGACGCGACGAGATCGAGCGGACGCTGCGCGACCTGGCCGGCGACGGGGTGCGGATCCTCACGATCGGCCAGTACCTCCAGCCGACCCGCCAGCACCTGCCCGTGGACCGGTGGGTCACGCCGGAGGAGTTCCGGCACTGGAGGGAGTTCGGGCTGTCGGTGGGGTTCGGCGTCGTGGAGAGCGGGCCGCTCGTGCGCTCGAGCTACCACGCCGACCTGCAGTCGCTCAAGTACACGGGCGAGGAGCACCTGAACACCAAGAACGCGCTCGCCAGCGCCTGAGGAGCCCCCTTTTTCGCCATGTGCGCCCTAACCACCCAGAGGGAAATCGTCGAGAACTGGCTCCCGCGCTACACGGGGGTCCCGCTGAAAAAGTTCGGCCAGTACATCCTGCTCACGAACTTCCAGCTCTACGTGGACAAGTTCGCCAAGGCGCACAACGTGCCGGTCCACGGGCGCGACAAGCCGATGCCGACCGCCACCGCGGGCAAGATCACGATCATCAACTTCGGCATGGGAAGCGCGAACGCGGCCACCGTGATGGACCTGCTGAGCGCGATCCGGCCGCAGGCGGTCCTGTTCCTCGGCAAGTGCGGCGGGATCAAGCACCGCGCCGAGGTCGGGGACATGATCCTGCCGATCGCGGCGATCCGGGGCGAGGGCGCCAGCAACGACTACTTCCCCCCGGAGGTGCCGGCGCTGCCGGCCTTCGCGCTCCAGAAGGCGATCTCCACCACCGTGCGTGACCACGGGCAGGACTACTGGACCGGCACGGTGTACACGACCAACCGGCGGATCTGGGAGCACCACGAGGAGTTCAAGAAGTACCTGAAGCGGATCCGCGTCATCGCAATCGACATGGAGACCGCGACCATCTTCATGGTGGGCTTCGCCAACTCGATCCCGACCGGGGCGCTGCTGCTTGTGTCGGACCAGCCGATGCTCCCGGAGGGCGTGAAGACGCTTGTCAGCGACCGGAAGGTGGACGAGTCCTTCGTCGGCACGCACCTCCAGATCGGCATCGACTCGCTCAAGCAGCTGATCAACAAGGGCCTTACGGTCAAGCACCTCAAGTTTTGATCGAGGTCAGGGGGAGACGTCGAACCAGAAGGGGGCGAAGGTCTCGCTTCCGCCCAGGTTCACCTCGCTCCAGATCACGTAGCGGCCCGGGCTCGGGATCGCCAGGCGGAAGGTGAACTGCGGGCGGGCGGGGTCGGGATGCCTCGTCACGGCCTCCCCGTTCGGGTGGATGTGGGCGAAGCCGCTGCGCCGGGCGTCGAAGGCCACGAGGTGGGCGAAGGCGCCCATGACGGGCGAGAGGGGCACGGGCCCGCCCGCGACCCTCCGGATGGCGAGCCTCAAGCTTGCGGGGACCCCCGCCCGGATGGGGAGCGACCCGGGCGAGAGCGTGAACACGTACCCGCCCTGCCTCGCCTCCCACGAGGCCGCCTGGGACCCGGCCGCGACGGGGCTTGGGGGGCCGTCGACCGCCATCTCGGCCTCGGCGTAGAGGCCGCGGTTCGTCGCGACGGGGGTGAAGTCGGCGAAGAACCGGTACATTCCCCCGAACCTCGGCCTGAACCGGAAGCGCCACTGGCCGGGCCTCGCGCCCGGATCCGGGTGCACGTGCTGGTAGTCCTCGAGCGAGGGGTCCGTGATGAGCAGATGAATCCGCCGGGTCTGGACCAAGAGGAGGTCCTGCGGGGCGATCGGCTTGCCGCTGAAGGTGGTGAGCGTGAGGGTCGCCGCCACGTCCGCCCCGGCGCGGGCGGGGCCGGCCGCCGCCACCGTGAGCGTCACCGGCGACTTGACCGCGACCACGGGCAGGAACTGGGGGTTCGCGGGGTCGCAGAACTCGATCACGTTGGCGCCCTGGACCCGGAAGTCCATGTGGCTCAGGTTGGTGCCGGTCGGCAGCAGGCGCACGACGACAAAGAGCGCGGCGGCCGCGAGCGTGATGACGGCGATCCGCCTCTTCTGCGAGGACCCGAGCCGCGGGCTGTCCGCCGGGTGGGTCATTTTCGCATCCGCTCGACGAACTCCTTCGGCTGCCACTGGCTGCCGTCGGCCCTCCACGCGACCCGGCCCTTCTCGTCGACGAGCAGCGTCGCGAGCGTGTGGTCGAGGAGCTCGCCCTTGAACTCGGCGATGACGCCGAACTGGGTCAATAGGTCGCGGATGGTCGGCTCGGGGCCCGTGAGGAAGGAGAAGTTCGTGGTGTCGATGCCCCGCTGGTCGGCGTAGTCGCGCAGGACGCCCGGCGTGTCGTGGGCCGGGTCCATGGTGACGGAGACAAACTCGATATTGGAGACGCCGGCCTCCCGCGCGAGCTTCTGCGTGGCCATCATCTTGGAGGTGGAGAGCGGGCACATGTTGGCGACGGGGCAGCGCGTGTAGATGAAGTTGAGCATGACCTGCTTGCCGCGGAACCGGGCGCTGTCGACCACGCGGCCGTTCTGGTCGTAGAGGACGAAGTCGGGCACGGCGTCGCCCACCTCCCGGTACGCCTGGCCGCCCTTGGCGAGCGTGTCCTGGCGCAGCATGCGGGCCCCGGCCTCGACCGAGTCGCGCGCCGCCTTGTCGTCGGGCCACAGGTTCTCGAGGCGCAGGTCGTCGCCAGGCCCGACCACGAAGTCGGCGCGGATGGACTCGCCCGGCTTCGCGGTCGCCGCGTCGCCCGCCGAGACCGCGAACTCCATGGTCATCGCGGGCATGTAGCCCTTCACCTCGTCGTGCCGGACGACGAGCACCTTCTTGGCGGCGTCCACGGAGACGACGACCCCGGTGAGCGGGAAGCGCCGCTCGCCGCTCGGCGGCGAGGACGCCGCGGCCGATTGCGTGGCGGATCTGCCGCAGCCCGCCGCGGCGAGGACCGCGGCTAGAGCCGCGAGGGCGGCGATGCGGCGGACGGGATGGGTTCTCACGGCATCACCAATCCGCCGGCGGAAAAAATTGTCAAAGCGTTTGGTGCGGACACCATGGTACCCTCTCCCACCCGCTCCCTTAAGCCCATGGCTCCTTCCTCACCTTCCGCCCGAACCGCCGGCCACAAGCCCGCGCTCGCCGCGTTTTCGGCGCTGGCGGCCGGCTGGGTGTTCGTCCTGGTGACGCTTGGCGCCTTCACGACAAGCATCGGCGCCGGAATGGCCTTCCCCGATTGGCCCCTCTCGAACGGCTCCCTGAACCCGGCCGGGTGGCTGACGAACGTCGCCATGTTCGCCGAGCACTCGCACCGCCTGAGCGCGGGCCTCATGACCCTCCTGACGGTCGCCCTCGCCGCCTGGATCTGGCGAAGCGAGTCCCGGCGGTGGCTGCGCCGGCTTTCGCTCTTCGCCGTGGGGCTCGTCGTGGCCCAGGCGGTCGTGGGGGGGCTGCGGGTCCGCCTCGACCCGGTGCAGGTCGCGGCGGTCGACACGAGCCTCGGCCGGCTCTTTGCGATGCTCCATGCCTGCCTCGCGCAGGCCTTCGCCTGCACGCTGATCGCGATCGCGGCGGGATGCTCCCGGGCCTGGGTCACGAGGCCCTCCGGCGTCGGCTGCGCGGTGCGCCGGGCGGGGACCGCCTGCTGCGCCCTCGTTTTCCTGCAGCTGGGGATCGCCGCCGTGATGCGCCACAGCTTCGCCGGTCTCGCGATCCCCTCCTTCCCGTGGTCGAGGCCGGACGGCGGCCTTCTGCCCGCCGCCTGGGACTTCCGGGTGGGGATCGCCTTCGCGCACCGGGCCATGGCCTGCGTCGTCGCGGCCGCCGTGGCCGTGTTCGCGGCGGCCATCTGGCGCGACCGGGCCTCGACCCTCGCGATGCGCTGCGGCGCGGCGGGGCTCGTGGGCCTTCTCGCCCTTCAGATCCTCCTCGGGGCGCAGATCATCCGCACGTCGCGGGACCCCGCGGCCACCACCGCGCACGTCCTCGTGGGGGCGCTGACGCTCGCGGCCGCCTTCTGGCTCGCGTGGCTCGCCCACCGCGACCAGGTCGAGGCCCCGTCCGGAACATGAGCGGCAATGCACCCGGCGGCGCCCGCCTCGCGGACTACCTCGAGCTCACGAAGCCGAGGCTGAGCCTCCTGTCCGTCGTGACGGCGCTCGTGGGGTATTTCTCAGCCCGCCCCACGCACGACCCCGCCCGCGTCGCCTTCCTGGCGCTCGGCGCCTCGCTTGCGGCCGGGGGCGTCGCGGCCTTGAACCAGTGGATCGAGTGCGACACGGACGCCCGGATGAACCGGACCGCGCAGCGGCCCATCCCGACCGGCAGGATCGCCACGGGCTCGGCCTTCGTCCTCGGCTGGGGGATGTGCTTCGCCGCCCTCATCATGCTCTTCACGCGGGTCGGCAAGCTCTCGGCGCTCTTCACGCTCCTGACCATCGCCTCCTATCTCGGCTGCTACACGCCGGCCAAGCGCCTGAGCCGCTGGAGCACCGAGATCGGCGCCGTCGCGGGGGCGTTGCCCCCGCTGATCGGCTGGTCCGCCGCCGAGGGCGGCGTCTCGGCCCTGGGCTGGATCCTGTTCGGCGTCCTCTTCTTCTGGCAGATCCCCCACTTCATGGCGATCGCGTGGATCTACCGCGGCGACTACCGCGCGGTGAACTTCCCGATGCTTCCCGTGCGCGACCCGTCGGGCGGGAGGGTGGCGCGCTGGTCGCTCGGGGCCACGCTCGCGCTCGTCGCCGTGAGCCTCCTGCCGTCCTTCCTCGGGCTCGCGAGCGCGTGGTACGCCGCGTGGGCGGGCGTCGTCGGGGCCTGCTTCCTCTGGCGGGCGGCGGCGTTCATCCGTGCCGCGGACCGCGACCGCGGGGCGCGCCGGCTCTTCCTTTTCTCCCTCGCCTACCTGCCGCTCCTCCTCGGCGCCCTCGTGGCGGACCGGCTCCTCCTGCGCTGAATATGAACGTCCACGACCTTCCCAAGATCGAGGCCGCGCTGAACGCGGTCGCCACCGGCCTCATCACGGCCGGATTCATCTACATCAGGCGGGAGCGGCGCGGCGCCCACAGGGCCTGCATGCTGTCGGCGGCCGCGGCGTCGGCGCTGTTCCTCGTGTTTTACCTGACGTACCACGCCCTGATGCGGGGGGCCCATACCCCCTTCGGGGGGACCGGCGCGATACGGGCGGCCTACCTCGTGATCCTCTGGACCCACATCCCGCTTGCGGCCCTGATCGCGTTCCTGGTCCCGCGCACCTTCATCTTCGCACTGCGGGGGGACTACGGCCGCCATGCCGCATGGGCCCGGGTCACGTTCCCGATCTGGTACTACGTCTCCGTGACCGGGGTCCTCGTCTATCTCTTCCTGTACGTATGGTGGCCGGCTTCGGCCTAGCGGACCCGCTCGGGCGGCGCATCGGCCGGCGCCGCGTCAGACGCAGCCGGGGCCCGCGGGGCGTCGCCTTGGGGTTCGGCCTGCGCGGGGCCGAGCGGACCCCCCGCGGCGGCAAGGCGCTCGCGCGCGTGGTCGACCTGGCCGTTCGCGGCCCCCAGGCGGGCGGCCTGCCGGTCGGCGAGGTCGGCAAGGTACGCCGCCGAGGCCGTGTCGCCGGGGCGCGTGCGCATGAGCGCGTTCTGGCGCATCGAGTCCTCGAGCGCCGCCTTCTCGGCCGAGGCCCGTTCGAGCTCCCATGCGAGGCCCTGGCGGAGCACGTGGCGAACGCTCCGGCCGTCGATCATGCGAAGCGTCGCCTCCTCCACCGCAGCGCTGCCGCTGGCCGCGCCGCTCGCCATGACGTGGAACCGGATCTGCTGGACGGCCTCGTCCAGGTCGGCCTGCTGCGGCGGCGTGAGGCGCCCCGCGGCCCCAGAGCGCCACATGGAGAAGGTGACGTAGTCGCGGGCCTGCACCTTCGCCTCGAGGGGATCGCTCGGCCCGCAGGCGGTGACCGCAAGCCCCACAAGGAGCGCCGCAAAGGCCGCCCGGAGCGCCCCGGCGGGGCCCCGGCTACGAGGGGAGGTCGTGGTCACGGTGACGGGCATGAAAGTCGCGCTCCGACGGGGAAGCCAAGGGAGGACGGCCGGCAGGACGGTCGCCGGGCGCCGCCCGCCTACTTGACCGTCAGGAAGCCCCTCATCCCGGCCTGATAGTGGGCCGGGAAGGTGCAGAGGTACGGATACACCCCGGGGGTCGCGGGCGCCTTGAAGTCGGCCTCGCCCGATTTGCGCGGCCCGAGGAGGTCGATGTGGGCGATGATCTCGTCGCTCTTCGCCGCGGGGATGTAGCCGGTGTCCTTGGCGCCAAGCGCGGCCGCGTCGAAGGCGGCGACGTCCGTGTCGGCCTTCAGGAGGACCCAGTTGTGCCCCATGACCTCCCTCGGCTGGGTGCCGTTGTTGGTGAGGATGACCTGCAGGTCCTCGCCGGGCTTGGCCTCGATGGCCGTGACGTCGTACTTCATGGCGTCGCCTGCGGTGATCTCGATCACCCGGGGGCCCGCCGCGGCGGAGGTGGACTGCGTTGAGGTGTCCTTCTGGCCGCAGCCGCAGGTGACAAGGGCCGCGAGGGCGCTGACAACGAGGAAACGCGTGTTCATGGGCCGGAAAGTTCGCCGCGGTCCCTCTCCTTGGCAAATCGAAACACGCCTTTTGCGGCCGGGCGGGGGCCGGCTGCGCCCCGGCGGGCGGGTATTGTGCCCGGCCGGGGGGCGGCCCCCTTGGGACCGGGCTCCGCAGGGAATGAAAATGTGTCGCAATAGGGCTTGAAATGCTCGGACGTTCCCTGACTCTACCCGGGAGTTTGACGGCCGCCCCAGGGCGGCTTTCTTGCCCGACTGCACGTAATGCGTTTGTTCCACACTTTCACTCCACTCTCCCAAATCACCCGCTGCGCCGCCGTCCTGGCGGCGGTCTTGCCCCTCTCAGGCTGCTTTTGGTTCGACGGCCCGCAGTCCACGTTCGATCCCAACGGCCCGGTGGCGCGCCACCAGATGGACGTCTTCTACGTCACGTGCTGGGTGGCGCTGTTCATCTTCGTGGTGGTCGGCAGCGTGCTCGCGTACGCGATGGTGAAGTTCAGGGCCCGCGGGGAGGGCGACCTGCACGCCGAGCCCCCGGAGCAGGGGCACGGCAACCCGGTGGTCGAGATGAGCCTGATCGGGGCCTCCGTGCTCGCGCTGGTCGTGATCGCGGTCCCCACCCTGCGGGAAATCTGGTACACCTACGAGGTGCCGGTCGAGGAGAAGGCGAACGCCTATGAGGTCACGGCGACGGGCTACCAGTGGTGGTTCAAGTTCGACTACCCCGCCGAGACCGCGCAGACCCTCGACGCGACCGCCAAGGCGGTCGGCGCCCCGTTCTCGACCGCCAACGAGCTGGTGATCCCGGCGGGGCGGCCCGTCCACATCAACCTGCGGACGGTCGACGTGATCCACAGCTTCTGGATCCCGAAGCTCGCGGGCAAGGTGGACATGATGCCCAACCGCGGGAACCACCTCTGGGTCCAGGCCGACAAGCCGGGGTACTTCTGGGGGCAGTGCGCCGAGTTCTGCGGCGAGTCCCACGCGGTCATGCGCTTCCGCGTGATCGCGCTCGGGCCCCGGGAGTTCAACGACTGGGTGAACGCCCAGATGGCCCCCGCCCACAGGGTGGCCGCGGCGGCGGCCGGCGCGGGAGCGCCCAAGGCGCAGTTCGCCGCCTACCGCACCTTCAGCCGCAACGAGGCCGGGTTCACGGAGAAGTTCGACCGGTCCCCGCTCGACTCGTGGCGGGCCCAGCAGCTGCCGGGAAAGGACGAGGACCCCGCGCTGATCGCCCGGGGCCGTGAGCTCTTCTCCTCGAAGACCTGCGCCAGTTGCCACACGATCCGCGGGGACGGCTACATCGGGGTCGTGGGGCCGGAGCTGACGCACGTCGGCGCGCGCTCGACGATCGCCGCCGGCCTCCTCGAGAACAACCGCGACGAGCTCCACCGCTGGATCCACGCCCCGAACGAGGTGAAGCCCGGCAACACGATGTGGGTCAAGGGGTACCTCGCCAACAACATCAAGCTCACCCTGGAGGACGAGGACGCCCTGGTGAACTACCTGGAGAGCCTCAAGTAACCTTAGACCCATGGAAGCCCTGGCAAAAACCGATTTCCTCGCGAAGGACGACCTGCCCGAGAAGCCGTTCGTCCTCTGGCGCCCGACGGCGAAGACCGGCCTCATGAGCTGGCTCACCACCGTCGACCACAAGCGGATCGGCTTCCTGTACGGGATCTCGGGGCTCTTCTTCTTCATCTTCGGAGGGATCGAGGCGCTGCTCATCCGCATCCAGCTCGCCGTCCCGAACAACACCTTCCTCACGTCCGCGCAGTACAGCGAGATGTTCACGATGCACGGAACGACCATGATCTTCCTGGTCGTCATGCCGATCGGCGCCGCGTTCTTTAACTTCATCATGCCGCTGCAGATCGGGGCGCGCGACGTGGCGTTCCCGAGATTGAACGCGTTCTCGTTCTGGACCTTCCTCGTGGGCGCGATCATCGTGAACCTCGGGTGGTTCATGAAGGGCGGCGCCCCCGACGCCGGCTGGTTCGGCTACGCCCCGCTGACGACGCGCACCTTCAGCCCGACCCACGCGATCGACATGTGGGTCATGGGCCTGCAGCTGCTCGGCGTCGCCTCCATCGCCGCGGCCCTCAACTTCATCGTCACCATCATCAACCTGCGCGCGCCGGGCATGACGATGATGCGCCTGCCCGTCTTCACGTGGATGACGCTCTTTACCTCGTTCCTGATCATCCTCTCCTTCCCCGCGATCACGATCGCGCTGATCGAGATCATGATGGACCGCCTCTTCGGGACCAACTTCTTCGAGGTGTCCAACGGGGGCCTGCCGATCCTCTGGCAGCACCTCTTCTGGATCTTCGGCCACCCGGAGGTCTACATCCTGATCCTGCCGGCGATGGGCATCATCTCGGAGATCTTGCCCACGTTTGCGAGGAAGCCGCTCTTCGGCTACCCGGTCGTGGTCTTCTCGGGGGCCTCCATCGGGTTCCTCGGGTTCGGCGTCTGGAGCCACCACATGTTCACGACGGGCATGGGCACGACGGCGACCGCGGCGTTCGCGCTGATGACGATGGCGATCGCCGTGCCGACGGGCGTCAAGATCTTCAACTGGATAGGGACCCTCTGGGGCGGCCACCTCTCGATGCGCACCCCGATGATGTTCGCGCTCGGCTTCCTGTGGATGTTCATGATCGGCGGGCTCTCGGGCGTCATGCACGCCGCCGCGCCCGCCGACGCCCAGCAGCACGGCAGCTACTTCATCGTCGCCCACTTCCACTACGTGCTCATCGGCGGGTCGCTCTTCGCGCTCTTCGCCGGCATCCACTACTGGTTCCCGCTGATGTTCGGCCGCAGGGTGAGCGAGTTCTGGGGGAAGCTCGCGTTCTGGCTGGTCTTCGTCGGGTTCAACGTGACGTTCTTCCCGATGCACTTCCTGGGCCTTGAGGGCATGCCCCGGCGCACGTTCACCTACGACGCCAACATGGGCTGGAACACGGGCAACTTCTGGTCGACCGTCGGCGCCTTCATCCTGGCGATCGGAGTCGCCGTGTACTTCCTGACGATGATCTACACGTACTTCAGGGGGGCGCGGACCACGAGGGACCCGTGGGACGCCCGCACGCTCGAGTGGAGCCTGCCGAACCCCCCGCCGGAGTATAACTTCCGGGTGCTGCCGACGGTGCACGCCCGCGACGACTGGTGGTACGAGAAGCGCCACACCCAGGAGATTGCGCGCGAAGCGGCGGAGCACGCGAGGGCCGAGGACGCCCACGGCGGCATCCACATGCCCTTCCAGTCGATCTACCCGTTCTGCGCGAGCGTGGGCATCCTGATAGGCGCCATCGGCGTCGCGGTCGTGGACCCGGCCAATCCGGCCCAGTATCCCGGGTTCTGGGGCCCGAAGATCGCGGTCACGATCCTCGGCGGGGCGATCATGTTCGTGTCCGTGGTGCTCTGGTCCCTCGAGGGCAACGAAGGCTACCACATCCACCTGAACGAGGACGGCAGCATCAAGGACGACGCCGGGCACGCGCCCGCCGGCCACTGACCCTAGGACCCCCGAACCCCCTTCATGAGCAGCACCGCGGCAGCCACCCTGAACCACCACCACGATCCGACCACCTCCACGGGCATTGCGAACAAGAAGCTCCTGATGTGGGCCTTCCTGGCGTCGGACTGCATGTTCTTCGGCTGCCTGATCTCGACTCACCTGATCTACCGGCTGCACCCGCCCCCGGGCACCCCGCCGGCCCGGGAGGTGTTCAGCATCGAGCTGACGTCGTTCTCGACCTTCATCCTGCTCATGTCGTCGCTCATGATGGCGCTCGCCGTGAACGCGATCCAGAAGGGCAACCTGAAGAGCCTGCGCTGGTCGCTCCTGACCACCATCTTCTTCGGCTGCATCTTCCTCGGGTGCCAGGTCTACGAGTTCAGGAACTTCGTGTTCGAGAAGCACCTGACGATCACCAACAGCATCCTCGGGACGACCTTCTTCACGCTCACGGGGACCCATGGCCTGCACGTGCTGATCGGCGTCATCTGGCTTTCGGGGATGCTGCTCTACTCGTTCACCGGGCGGCTCACCGAGAAGGACTCGATCGACGTCGAGTCGATGGGCCTCTACTGGCACTTTGTTGACATTGTCTGGATCGTGATCTTTACGGCCGTGTACCTCCTCGAGTACATCTGAAGCGACCTTCCCGCAAGAAACAGCCATGAGCGCCATCGCACCCGCAGCCCCCGCCCACGCTCACCCGCTTGAGCAGAGCAAGTTCTGGATCTTCGTCCAGATCGCCATGCTGCTCGCCGTGATCACCGGGCTCGAACTGGTCACCGTCTACCTGCCGTTCATGAAGTGGCTCCTCGTCTCGGCGCTCGTGATCCTCTCCACGGTGAAGTTCATGTTCGTCATCTTCTACTTCATGCACCTGCGCTGGGACAAGGCGTTCTGCACGATCCTCTTCTTCATCGGGCTAATCCTCGCGGGCGGCACCATGTGGGCGCTCCTGAAGCTCTTCGGGGCCGAGGCGAGCAAGCCGCTCCCGGTGACGGCGCTCGAGCCGCCGGCGGCGGTCATGCGCGTCGCCTGATGCGGGCCGCCGCCCGGGCGCCATCCGGGCCTCCAACATGATCGACTGGCGCCACTGGCACAACGAGCCGTTCCTGACCGGCGGCCTGATCCTCGCCGGATGGCTCTACGCGCTCCTGGCCGGGCCGCTGCGGCCGCTGCTCGCGCCGGGCCGGCCCTACCCCAGAGCCAAGGCGCGCCTGTTCTACGCGGCCCTCGTCCTCTTCTACCTCGCGGTCGGCTCGCCGCTCGACCAGGTGGCCGAGCGCTTTCTGCTCTCGGCGCACATGGTGCAGCACCTGCTGATCATGTACCCGGTGCCGCTGCTCCTCCTCCTCGGGACGCCGTCCTGGATGGTGGACCCCGTGCTCTCGAGGCCGGCCCTAAGGCCTGCGCTTCGGCTCCTGCTTAGCCCCGTCGCGTGCGCCGTCCTCTCGACGGGCGTCATCAGCGCCTGGCACGCGCCGTTCCTCTATGAGTGGACCCTCCAGGACAAGCTGGTCCACGTGGCGGAGCACCTGATGTTCCTCGCCGTGTCGCTCCTCTACTGGTGGCCGCTCGCGAGCCCGTCGGAGGCCTTCCCGCCCCCCGGCTACGGCGCCCGGATGCTCTATGTCATCGCGACCGAGATCGCCATGATCCCGGTCTCGGCCTACGTGGTCTTCTCGGGCGACATCCTGTATCCCACCTATGAGTACGCGCCACGGCTCCTCGCGGGGTTCAGCCCCGCGGACGACCAGCTGATCGCGGGGATCATCATGAAGGTCTCCGGCATGGCGGTGTCGCTCTGCGCACTCGGCGTCTGCTTTTTCAAATGGTCAAGGGCGTCTCAAGCGGCGGGGACCTGACGGCGCGGCGCAGGCTCGCGCGCCTGGCGGCCGCCCCCCCGGGGGCCGCCGTCCTGCTCGCCTGCGCGGCCGTCCTCGCGCTGCGCCGGGCCCAGGCGGTCACGGTGCCGCAGTTCTGGGCCGAGGACGGGTATTTCTTCGAGCGGGCCTACGAGCTGGGCTGGCGCGCCTTCCTCGAGCCGTTCGCCGGCTACCTGCACACGATGATGAGGGTCATCGCCGGGTTCGCGGTGGCGGTCGACCCCGCGCGGGCCCCGGCGCTCTTTGTCGCCAGCTCGGCCGCGGTCACCCTCTACGTCGCCCTTAGGACGCTCTCCCCGCGCTGCCCGCTGCCGAAGCTCGGCGGGGCCTGCGCGCTGGCGGTCGTCCTTGTCCCCGACACCTACGAGGTGCTGCTCACGGTCGTGAACCTGCAGTGGGTGATGGGCGCGGGGATGGTGCTGCTCCTCATTTCCGGGGACCCGAGGGGCGCGCGGCAGTGGGCCCACGACCTTGCCGCGGCCGCGCTGACGGGCCTCACGGGCCCCTTCTCGATCGTGCTTGCGCCCCTCTTCGCCTGGCGGGCCTGGAGCCGGCGGACGCGGGGGAGCCTGGCGCTGGCGGCGGTCGTGGCCGCGTGCGCGCTCGTCCAGGGATGCCTCGTGCTCACGGGCCCCGCGATCGGCGCCGGCGCCCCGGGGGCATCCGTGGCCTTCCGGCTCCTGCTTCCGGCCGTCGGGCGCCGCGTGGGCGCCTCGGTCCTCATGGGGTTTCTGGCCTCGCCGGCTACGGACCAGATCCTAGGCACCGTGGCGGGGATTGCGACCCTGGCCGGCGTGGGCTACCTCGCCCTGCGGCGCGGGCCGGACCGCCAGGCCCGCTCGCTCCTCGGGCTCTCGTTCTTCCTCCTCCTCGGCGGGGCGCTCTATCGGACGCGGTATTCGCTGGACGACTTCTTCCGTCCGCTCGCCCACGCGCGCTACGTCTTCATCCCGCAGCTCCTCGCGATGTGGCTCCTCCTCTTCTGCGTGGGGCGGAGGGGGATCGCCGGGAGGGTCGCCCTGGCCCTCTGCGCCCTCTCGCTCTTAACCAACCTGCCCCGCTACCGGGAGCCCGCGTTTGCCAACATGCGCTGGGACCTCTACGAGGCGAGGATCCGCGCGGGCGAGCCGGTCGTGGTGCCGATCAACCCGCGGGGCTGGGTCGTGCCCCTGCCCCCCCGCGGGAAATGAGGGCGCCCCGCCCAGGACTCCCGTGGGCCCGGAGCGGGACGCTCGAGGGGGCGCCTCAGGCCTTGGCCGGGGGCAGGAGGTCGTCGATCGAGTCGCTCTCGACGCTCAGGTCGGCGAAGAGCCACGACGAGAGGTAGCGCTCCGCGGACGAGGGGATGATCACGACGATCTGCTTGCCCTTGTTCTCGGGCCGCTTCGCAACCTGGATCGCGGCCCAGACCGCCGCTCCCGAGGAGATCCCGATCGGGATGCCGTCGAGCTTTGCCACCTGCTTGCTCAGCGGCGCGGCGTCGTCCTCCTTAACAGTGATCACCTCGTCGTAGACCTTGGTGTTGAGGACCGCGGGCACGAAGCCGGCCCCGAGGCCCTGGAGCTTGTGCGGCCCGGGCTGCCCGCCGGAGAGGATCGGGGAGCCGGCCGGCTCGAGGGCGATCAGCCTGAAGGACGGCTTGCGGGGCTTGATCACCTCGCCGATGCCCGTGATGGTGCCGCCGGTGCCGATCCCGGAGATGACGATGTCGACCTTCCCGTCGGTGTCCCGCCAGATCTCCTCGGCCGTCGTCCGGCGGTGCACCGCGGGGTTGGACGGGTTCGAGAACTGCTGGAGAATGACGCTGTTCGGGATCTTCGAGGCGAGCTCCTCCGCCTTGGCGATGGCGCCCTTCATCCCTTTCGCGCCCTCGGTGAGCACCAGGCGGGCGCCCAACACCTTGAGGATCTTCTTGCGCTCGTTCGTCATGGTCTCGGGCATCGTCAGGACGAGCTTGAGGCCCTTGGCCGCCGCCACGAACGCGAGCGCGATGCCCGTGTTGCCGCTCGTCGGCTCGATGAGGATCGTGTCCTTGTTGATGCGGCCGCTCTTCAGGGCGTCGTCGATCATCGCAAACCCGATCCTGTCCTTGACGCTCGAGAGCGGGTTGAAGAACTCAAGCTTGAGGAGTATCTCCGCCTGCGCCCCGTGGGCGGTCGCGGTCCGGTTGAGGCGGACGAGGGGGGTGTTCCCGATCGTCTCCGTGATGTCATTGTATATCTTGGCCATATTGGGTTGTGGGTTGGTTTTTCGGTTTGGGAAAGAAAAGGGGGGGGCGGCAGGGTGCTAAATGGCGTAGTCCTCGTCAAACGAGTGGGACTGCCGCAGCCGCAGCCGCACAAGGTCGTTCACGCCGAGGTCCAGGTCGGCGAGCTCGGACCTCGAGATCTCGACCTCGACCTGCTCGCGCGTCTGCACCTGCTCGAGGAGAAGCCTCGCGTGGGGGCCCGCCGCGTGGATGTGGCGCACGATGGCGGAGAGGCCCGAGCCGCCCGCGTCGTGCGGCGACACCTCGATGTCGTGCGGGCGGACGTAGATCTGCCCCTCGGTGTTCGGGTCCTCCGCCGGCCCGCCCCGGCGGCGGGCCCCGGCGAGCGCGGGCGCGCGCAGCACGTTCACGTTGCCGAGGAACTGGTAGACGAACGGCGAGGCCGGCCTGTCGTAGACCTGCTGCGGCGTGCCGACCTGCTCCACGTGGGCCTTGTTCATGATCACCACCTCGTCGGCGATCTCGAGCGCCTCCTCCTGGTCGTGGGTCACGAAGATCGTCGTCAGCTGGATCTCGTCGTGGAAGCGCCTCAGCCAGCGCCGCAGGTCCTTGCGCACGCGCGCGTCCAGGGCCCCGAAGGGCTCGTCGAGGAGCAGCACCTTGGGCTCGACGGCAAGCGCGCGGGCCAGCGCCACGCGCTGGCGCTCGCCCCCCGACAGCTGCGAGGGGAAGCGCCCGGCGAGCCCGTCCAGCTGGACGAGCTCGAGCAGCCGGTGCGCGCGCTCGGCGATGGCCTCGCGCGACGGCCGGTCGCGGCGCCGGCGAACCCGCAGCCCGAACGCCACGTTCTCGAAGACCGACATGTGGCGGAAGAGGGCGTAGTGCTGGAAGACGAAGCCGACCCTGCGCTTGCCCGCCGGCAGGTCCGTCACGTCGTCGCCGTGGAAGAGGACGCGCCCGCTTCCCGGGTCGGCGAACTCGAGGCCCGCGATGATCCTTAGCAGCGTCGTCTTGCCGGAGCCGGACGGGCCGAGCACCGCCACCAGCTTCCCTTGCGGGACGTTCAGGTCGACGCCGTCGAGCGCCGTGTAGGCCCCGAACTTCTTGTAGAGGGAGTGGGCCTCGATGCTCATGCCGATCCCGTCTGGCGCCACTCGACGGCCGACTTGACGACGAGCGTCGCCAGCGCGAGGAGCGCAAGGAGCGAGGCGACCGCGAACGCCCCCGCGATGTTGTACTCGTTGTAGAGGATCTCGACGTGCAGCGGCATCGTGTTGGTCTCGCCGCGAATGTGGCCGCTGACAACCGAGACCGCCCCGAATTCCCCCATCGCGCGCGCGTTGCACAGGATGACCCCGTAGAAGAGGCCCCAGCGGATGTTCGGGAGCGTGACGCGCCAGAAGGTCTGCCATCCGCTGGCCCCGAGGGTCACGGCGGAGTACTCCTCGTCGGTGCCCTGGGCCTGCATGAGCGGGATGAGCTCGCGCGCGACGAAGGGGAACGTGACGAAGGTGGTGGCGAGCACGATGCCCGGGACGGCGAAGATGACCCGGATGTTGTGGGCGATGAGCCACGGGCCGAACCAGCCCTGGGCTCCAAAGATGAGGACGTAGATGAGCCCCGCGATGACCGGGGACACCGCGAAGGGCAGGTCGATCAGCGTCGTCAGGAGGCTCTTGCCCGTGAACTTGAACTTCGAGATGGCCCACGCCGCCGCGACGCCGAACACGACGTTGGCGGGGACGACGATCGCCACGGTCAGGAGCGTCAGCCGTATGGCGGCCAGGGCGTCGGGCTCGCGCACCGCCGCAAGGAAGTAGGCCCCGCCCTTCGCGAAAGCCTGGGCGAACACCACCACGATCGGCAGCACCAGGAAGAAGGCGAGGAACGCGAGCGCCACGGCCGTGAGGAGCCAGCGGGCCCAGGCGGGGTCCCTGTTCGCGCGCGGCGTCGGCGCGTGGCCCGGGCGGGCCGGGAGGGCGGTTGCGATTGCGGAGGCCAAGGTGCGGGTGGGGGGGGTTGGGCGGGGCGGCGGATCCTGGGTGCGGCGGGCCCGGGCCCCAACAGGGAATCACGTCATATCGCGTGGTAGCGGCGGCTCCACTTCTGGAGCAGGTTGATCAGCAGCAATAGGACAAACGACGACACGAGCATCACGACCGCGATCGCCGTTGCGCCGCGGTAGTCGTACTGCTCGAGCTTCGTGATGATCAGCAGCGGGACGATCTCCGTCCTCATCGGCATGTTGCCCGAGATGAAGACGACCGAGCCGTACTCCCCAAGCGCCCGCGCGAACGCGAGCGCGAAGCCCGTGAGGAGGGACGGCATGAGCTGCGGGATCAGGATGCGCACGATCGTCTGCAGGCGGTTCGCCCCCAGGGTCGAGGACGCCTCCTCGATGTCGGGCTCGAGCTCCTGGAGCACGGGCTGCACCGTCCTGACGACGAAGGGCAGCCCGATGAAGGTCAGGGCCACGAAGACGCCGGTCCAGGTGAACGCCACCCGGATGCCGAGCGGCGCAAGCCAGCGGCCCACCCAGCCGTTCGACGAGTAGAGCGACGTGAGCGCGATGCCCGCGACGGCCGTCGGCAGGGCGAACGGGAGGTCGACCAGGGCGTCGACGAGCTTCCTGCCGGGGAAGGGATAGCGCACGAGCACCCACGCCACCACGAGCCCGAAGACCATGTTCACGAACCCCGCCGCAAGCGACGCGCCGAAGCTCAGCTTGTAGGCCGCGACGACCCTCGGCGACGCGACGACGGCCGCGAACTCGTGAAGGCCCATCCCGGCCGTCTTCAGGAACGCGGCCGATAACGGCACGAGGACGATCAGCCCCAGATAGGCCAGCGTGAACCCGAGCGAGAGCCCGAAGCCGGGCAGGATGGAGCGGGAGCTGCGCGCGCTCGACATCGTGCGGAACGAGGGGGGATAGGTGCCCCGGCGGGGCGGGAGGGCTGTCGGGCTCATTGGGTCTCGCGCATCCGGAACGCCCTTTAGAGATGCTGGCCGTAGGCCTGGAAGGCGCGGTAGCGCAGCAGGAACCGCTCGAGGAGCGTCACCGCGGCATGCTGGTAGGCGTCATCCGACCAGGCCCCCGGAATGCGCAGCGTGAGCTCGAACGGCGCCAGCGGCAGGTCGCGCGCGACGGACAGCGGCCCTTCGCGGGCCGGCGCGCCGTCGGAGCGGGCCTCGAAACGCACCGGGAACGAGCGCGTCTCCTGCGAGGTGATGAGCTCCAGGTCCGGCGACGCCGCGTCCGAGTACACCCCGCGGACGCGCAGGACGATCAGATCGTCTCCGGCGGGCCCCGTCTCGACCCTGACAAACCCGTGGTAGCCGCGCTGACGCGCGTCCTTCTCAAGCAGCCCGATTTCCGGTGGTGCACCGCGGCTCCACGGCGCCGCCGCCAGGCCCCGGTCGCCCTCGCCGCGGACAAGGCCCAGGACGTCCACCAGGGGGAAGAAGGTCAGGTTCAGCGCGTGGCCGGCCTCGCTGCTGGTCGCCAGGCGCGTCGCGAGGGCCACGAGCGCCCTCGAGGCACGCAGATCCCTGCAGTCGAACCCCGCGAGGAACGCGATGCGCCACGACTCGTCGCATGCGTGGGGCCCGAAGAAGACGAACCGGGGGAGATAGGCCGGCTGGCCGCCGGCCGGCAGGGGTCCCAGGGGCGACGCGAAGACATACCTTGAATTCTGCGAAAGCGCGTAGAGCTCGCTCAGGTCAGCGCGAAGCATGGCGGCGGGAACACCGCGGTCGGCCGCGGACGGGGCGGCAACTGGGTAGGGGGTGCTCATGGGATCGAGGAGGCGGGGCATCGGGCGGGCGCGGCGGCTTCTGGGGCTTACTTCTGGTAGATCTGGTCGAACACGCCGCCATCGGCGAAGTGGGTCTTCTGCGCCGCCGTCCATCCCCCGAATACGGCGTCTATCGTGAAGAGCTCCAGCTTGGGGAACACGGAGGCGTACTTCGCTGCCGCCGCAGGGCTGCGCGGACGGTAGAAGTTGCGGCCGGCGATCTCCTGTCCCTCGTCGGAATAGAGGTAGCCGAGATAGGCCTTGGCGACCTCGGTCGTGCCCTTGCGGGCCGCCACCTTCTCGACCACGGCGACGGGGGGCTCGGCCAGGATGCTGGACGAGGGGACGACCGTCTCGAACTTCCCGGGGCCGAATTCCTTGCTGGCCAGGAACGCCTCGTTCTCCCAAGCGAGCAGGACGTCCCCGATCTCCTTCTGGGCGAATGTGATCGTCGATCCGCGGGCGCCCGAGTCGAGCACCGGCACATTCTTGTAGAGGGCCGTGATGAATTCGCGGGCCTTCTCCTTGCTCCCGTACTTGCGCTCGGCGTAGCCCCAGGCCGCCAGGTAGGCCCAGCGCGCCCCGCCGGAGGTCTTGGGGTTCGCCGTGATGACCGAGACATCCGGGCGCACGACATCATCCCAGTCCCGGATGTGCTTCGGGTTACCGCGTCGCACGAGCAGCACGATCGTGCTGGTGTAGGGCGTCGAGTTGTCGGGGAACTTCGATTGCCAGTCCGCCGGGACAAGGTCTCCGTGCGTGTGCAGCTGGTTGATGTCGGCGGCGAGCGCGAGCGTCACGACGTCGGCCTCGAGGCCGTCGATCACGGAGCGCGCCTGCGCGCCGGATCCCCCGTGGGACTGCTTCACCACGACGTTGTCGCCCGTCTTGGCCTTCCAATAGGCGGCGAACGCGGCGTTGTACTCGGTGTAAAGCTCCCGGGTCGGGTCATAGGAGACGTTAAGGAGTTCGAGGGTCTTCGCGCGAGCGGCCGATGCGGCGAGAAGCGCCGCGAGGGCGAGCGTGGCCGCGAGACCGGGGGCCCGGCGGGTTGATGGGAATAGGTTCATGGACGGGAGTGTGCCTGTTTCTGGGGAGGGGCTCCGTCGACGGGTTGGCCACGCGATCCGCGGTCTGTTTTCGTTGGCTCCGGGGTGTCCGGTCGGGCTGGGAAAGTCATGGGTCAGGGGGATCCCGGGTGCAGGGGGGCCCGCTCCGGGGCCCCGGACCCGAGCCGCGTCTTCTCGGTGCGTTCGATCTGGGTCACCCGGCCGTCGTGGACGACGAGCTGCACAACTCCGTACCGGAGGTTCCGGACCTGGGCGCGCACGAGGGCGAGCCACTCGGGTTCGCCCGCGGGATGCGCTGTCTCTGCGCTGGGTTCCGTGGACATGGGGGGCGGGTCTTGCGGGCTAGATCGAGTACTCGCCGAGGATATGGTGCAGGACCCCGTCGGTGGGCGAGTTCCGGCCCCGCCTGGGGGTGCGGCCCCTGCGGGAAAGCTGCGCACGCGCGATCCGCGCGGGAAGGCGCGACTGCACTTCCCCCGCGCCCCCCTGCGGGGAGAACGGCAGCGAGATGCTGTCGCGGCGCATCTTGCGAAGCGTGATCTCCACCACGTCGGCGAGGGAGTAGCGGTCGAGGATGTCGGCGATCGCGTTGCGGACGTCCAGCATGAGCATCCGCAGCCCGCAGTGCGCCTCGTCCGGGCAGGTGCAGGGCTCGTACGCCGTCTGGGAGACGCACCGGATCGGGGCCAGCGGGCCGTCGATCAGCCGCACGACCTCGCCGATGAGGATCTTGTTTGCGGGCCTGGCCAGCCGGTAGCCCCCGAACTTTCCCCGCTCGCTCTCGACGATGCCGGCCTCCTTCAGCGCCTGCAGGATCTGCTCCAGAAACTTGACCGGCAGCTGCTCGCTCTCCGCCAGCTCCGAGACCTGCACGAGCTTGCGCTTCATCTCCGCGGCGATCCCGAGGTTGATGAGGGAACGGAGCGCGTACTCGCCTTTCTTGGAAAGCTTCATGGAGGTATGATTTAAATCTACATTAATTAAGTATGGTTTAACACAAGCCCTTTCGCCCTTCGCGCGTCATAAATCCGCCCCGCCGCAAACGAGCCAAAATGGCAGTAACTCGTTGCTGAAACTAGAACTTGTAAACTTCTGCGAGCGCGGTGCCTGTCGTGGCGCCGGCGCCCGAAACCTCGGCGGTGTACGATCCGGGAGGAAGCGTCACCACCATCGCACAATCCGCGGAGCCGGCTGTGAGCGAAAACGCACCCTCGGCGCTCATGTCGGCGGCCGTGGCCCGGCGGACGCTCGCGCCCGCGGGCAAGGTGCCCGTCACGGGGGTATTGCTCCAGCCGGTGCTTGTCGCCACGACGCTGCCGTTGCTCAGGTTCTGCAACGAAAGGACGGGCGCGGCGAGGGTCCCGGTGAGGCCGAAGCCGGCGAGAGCCGGGCCAATTCCCCGGATGAGGAGCGTCGCGGGCTGCGCCCCGCCGATGACAAACCCGGAGATCGCCACCGCCGAGCCGGTCCCGACGAAGCACCGCGACGAGATGTTCGCGAAAACCTCAGTATCCGTCGTGTCCATCTCGTAGACCTCGGTCAGGGCCACGCCGCTCGTGCCGCCGACGCCGGTGGTTTCCACCGTGTAGGCACCGGGCGGCAGCGTGAGCACGATCGCCGAGTCGCCCGATCCGCTGCCGAAGCCGAACGCCCCGACCGCCGCCATGTCCGCCGCGGTTGCCTGGCGGAAGTTGTTGGCGACCGTGGAGGCGCCCGCCACGGGTGGGTTTCCCCAGCCCGTGTCGCTGGCGATCAGCACCGAGCTTGAATCGTACACCGAAAGAACCGTGCCGGAGAGGGCCCCGGCCACACCGTAGCCGGTCAGGGCGGGACCCACGCCGCGGACAAGGATGTTCTTCGTGGTTCCGGCCGTCCCCTTGATAACGAAGCCCGCGATCGTGATGTTGGCGCCCGTCTCCACCTGGGAGCGGACGGAGATGTTCACGAGCCGGTGGGTCGGAGGCGGGTTCGCCATCGCGGCGAGCAGGTTGCCCAAGTTCGGGGTGCCCAGTCCCGTGCAGAGGTTGTAGCCGGGGCCGGCGGTGTAGGCCCCGTTGGTCCCGCTCGTGACGTCGTTGAACGCGCCGGTGCCCGCGAGCGGGTACAGGGCCGGATTGAGTAGGCCGATGGGTCCCTGCCCCCCCGCCGCCCGGGCCTGGTTGATCGTGGCCGTGATGGCGGCCCAGATCGGACAGGAGAGGCTGGTGCCGTTCACCGTCTTCAGCGCGCCGCCCATGTAGATGAGGGCGCCCACGTCGGTCCCTGTGAACGGCAGGAATTTCGGGCCCAGGTTCACACTCGTCAGGTTCGAATCCGAGACCGCCGCCACGTCGGGGACGCACCGCATCGTCTGCGAGGCGAGCACGGAGCCGCCCGTCTGCCACGACGGCTTCGCGAAGTAGCCGCTCACGCCCCCGGAGCTCGCGCTTGGCGTGGAGGTCGCCAGCTGGTTCCAGACGACCTCGCCGGTGAAGTTCCAGTTCCCGGTGAAGCCGGCGGTCGTGCCGCCGACGCCGGTGACGCTGGGATCGCTTGCGGGATACGAGACTGCGAGCGGCTGCGCGGCCGAGTAATTGCCCGGCCCGGTTCCGCCGTTCGGGTTCGAGCCCGCATCGCCGCTCGCCGCCAGGACCGAGACGCCGGCGGCCGCAAAGGACGCCATTGTCTGCGAGAACGAGCGCAGGAACGACGGCGGGTCGCTGCTCTCGATCGTCCCGAAGCTCACCGAGACGACGGTCATGGCCGGGTAGCTGGGCAGCTCGTTCTGGATCTGGGTGAAGCAGTCGAAGACGTTCTGCGAGAGGTAGAGCCGGATGGCCGCGCCCGGGGCCATCGCCCCGGCCCACTCGGTGTCGAGATCGGCTTCCGCCTCCAGGTTGCTTGCCGGGCTTCCCGACGGGCCGCCGTTCACGTTGATCGTCGTCACATTGCTCGTGCTCTGCGACGAGCCGATCGACGTCCAGAAGGACGCCAGGTCGGCGTTGCCGGCCGCCGCCTCCCCGACCACGGCGATCGTCTGCCCGGCCCCCGTCGCCCACGCGGGGATATTGTAGGCGGACGCCACGTTGTCCGGGGTGACGAAGACGTAGCCGTTGATGCCGTCGTCCGGCAGGGGCTGGGCCGCCACGCTGATGTGCCGCAGGCGCAACTGGGGCTGGAGCGAGTTCACGCTGAGCACCACGCCAGCCAGCTCGGCGGGCACCGAGGGCTCCGAGATCGCGGACGTGTATTCGCCGTCCGCGGCGACGACCCTTGCGAAGGCGATCCCGAAGGCCCGGGCGACCTGGGCGACGCTTCCCCGGATGAATACGGTGGTGTGGCAGCGGTCCTGCAGAGTCTGCAGAAAACCCTGCGCGGCGAGCCATGCCTCGACTCGTTCATAATCGGCGCGAAGGGGCAGGTACCTCGCCTCCATCTCCGCGGCCGGCACGCGTCCCCCCGAGGCGACGCGCGCCTGGAGTCCGTCGAAGTCGCGCATCCGCAGCGTCACGGAGAACAGGAACGGCGCGTTGAGCTCGGCCGGGGTCAACGCCGCGCGCACGATCCGCGCGCCCCCGAGCGTCCGGCCCCCCGCGTCCGGAAGCCGCACGGTCCCCTCGACGATGCGCGCATCCAGGTGCAAGGCGGCGGAACTCGCCGCCTTGCACGGAAGGATGATCAGCCCGGCCAGGGCGAGGCCTGCGAGCGTCAGTCTGGGGTCGTGGGGCACAGGCGTCGGCGGGGTCTACACCGCAATCCTGAGGCCGTCGTAGGCCAGGGCGAACCCGTCCGGCAGCAGCGCCTCCGCGGAGGCGTGCTCGGTCAGGTGGGTCAGGTGGGTGAGCCAGACGCGTCCGGCGCCGAGCGTCCTGCCCGCCTCGACGGCCTCGTCGATGCTCATGTGCGACGGGTGCGGCTGCGGGCGCAGCCCGTCGAGCACCACGGCATCGGCGCCCCGGGCGAGCTCGATGGCCTCCCCCGGCAGGCGCTTGCAGTCGGTGTAGTAGGCGAACCTGCGGCCGCTGCTGCGCTCCGTGAAGACCAGGCCGATCGTCTGGGCCCCTCCGTGGGGCAGCAGCGTCGACTGGATCGTCCCCTGCGCGAGCTCCATGACGGCCGGCATCTCGGCCAGCTTGAACGCGGGATACCCGCGGACGACCGGCCGCTCCATGATCGCATACGGGTAGATCGAGAGCACCCGCGCCATCCCCTCCTCGGTCGTGAAGACCGTGAGGGCCCTGCCGCCGAGAAGGTCGCAGAAGCGGCGCAGGTCGTCCATTCCCGCGATGTGGTCCGAGTGGCCGTGGGTGAGGACGAAGAGGTCGATCTTGTCCACCCCCTCCTTCAGGCACTGGAGCCGGAACTCCGGGGCGGCGTCCACCTGGATGTGGAGCCCGTCCATGACCACGTGGACGGACGCCCGCGTCCGCCGGTTGCGCGGGTCCGGCGAGACGCAGACCGGGCAGGCGCACCCAATCATCGGCACGCCCTGGGAGGTGCCGCTTCCAAGAACGATCACTTCCATGGTATGAGGGCACACGATTGGCCCACACGGGCCCCAAAGCACCAAAAAAAAGAGCCCCGGCCTGGTGGCCGGGGCTCATTGAATCAATGCTTCAGGGACCGATTAATAGTCCATTCCGCCGCCCGGGGGATGGGCCGGGGCGGACTCCTTCTTCTCCGGGATCTCGGTGATCATGCACTCGGTCGTGAGCAGGAGCCCCGCGATCGAGGCCGCGTTCTGCAGCGCCGTGCGGGTTACCTTGGTCGGGTCGACGACACCGGCCTTCACGAGGTCCTCGTACTTCTCGGTCGCGACGTTGAAGCCGTAGTTGCCCTTGTTGGAGAAGACCTCGCCGACGACAACCGCGCCCTCAACACCAGCGTTCGCGCAGAGCGCCCGGATCGGGTGCTCGATGGCGCGCCGCACGATCTGCGAGCCGATCTTCTCGTCGCCCTCGAGGCCGAGGGCGTCGATCACCTTCGCCGTGCGCAGAAGCGCGACGCCGCCGCCGGCGACGATGCCCTCCTCGACCGCGGCACGCGTGGCGTGCAGCGCATCCTCGACGCGGGCCTTCTTCTCCTTCATCTCGACCTCGGTGGAGGCGCCTACATTGATGACGGCGACGCCGCCGGCCAGCTTGGCGAGGCGCTCCTGGAGCTTCTCGCGGTCGTAGTCGGAGGTGGTCTCGTCGATCTGCCGGCGGATCTGCTTCACGCGGCCCTGGATGTCGGAGCCCTTGCCGCCGCCCTCCACGATCGTCGTGTTCTCCTTGTCGATCGTGATGCGCTTTGCGCGGCCGAGGTCGCCGATCGTCACGTTCTCAAGCTTGATGCCGAGGTCCTCGGTGAAGCACTTGCCCCCCGTGAGGATCGCGATGTCCTCGAGGATCGCCTTGCGGCGGTCGCCGAAGCCGGGGGCCTTGACGGCCACGGCATTGAGCGTCCCGCGGATCTTGTTGACGACGAGGGCGGCCAGGGCCTCGCCCTCGACGTCCTCGGCGATGATGAGCAGCGGCTTGCCGCCCTTGGCGACGGTCTGCAGAAGCGGGAGCAGGTCGTTGAGCGAGCTGATCTTCTTCTCGTAGATGAGGACATAGGCGTCCTCGAGCACGGCCTCCATGGCCTCGGCGTTCGTCACGAAGTAGGGCGAGAGGTAGCCCTTGTCGAACTGCATGCCCTCGACGACCTCGAGCGTGGTCTCGATCGTCTTGGCCTCCTCGACCGTGATCGTGCCGTCCTTGCCGACCTTGTCCATCGCGTCGGCGATGATGTTGCCGATCTTCTCGTCCCAGTTTGCGGAGACGGTGGCGACCTGGCGGATCTCCTCGCGGTCGGAGACCTTCTTGGAGATCTTGGCGAGCTCGGCGACGGCGGCCTCGACGGCCTTGTCGATGCCGCGCTTCAGGTAGATCGGGTTCGATCCGGCGGTGACGCTCTTCAGGCCCTCGCGGTAGATGCCCTCGGCGAGGAGGGTCGCCGTCGTCGTGCCGTCACCGGCCGCGTCGGACGTCTTGGAGGCGACCTCCTTGACCATCTGCGCGCCCATGTTTTCATAAGGGTCGGGCAGCTCGATTTCCTTCGCGACCGTGACGCCGTCCTTGGTGACGGTCGGCGACCCGAACTTCTTGTCGATGACGACGTTTCGGCCCTTGGGCCCCAGGGTCACCTTGACGGCGCGCGAGAGCAGCTCGACGCCGCGGAGGATTTTCTGACGAGCGGACTCGTCGAATAGCAGTTGTTTAGCAGGCATTGTTATATTGGATTTTTAATGGGTTGGTCTGACAGTTCCCGGCCTTCAGGCGATGACGCCGAGGATGTCGTCCTCGCGGACGAGCGTGTATTTCTGTTCGTCGAGCTTCACCTCCGTGCCGCCGTACTTTCCGACGAGGACGCGGTCGCCCACCTTGACCTCGAAGGGGTGGACCTTGCCGTTATCGTCGCGCTTGCCCGTGCCGAGCGCGATGACCTCGGCCTCCTGGGGCTTCTCTTTGGCGCTGTCCGGGATGATGATGCCTCCGCGGACCTGCTCTTTGTCCTCGATGTGCTTCACGAGGACGCGATCACCTATCGGTCTGATTTTGACTTTAGCCATATGGATTTTGTTGTGGGTTGAAGGTCGGAGCGGGGCGATGAAGTCGCCCCGCTTCCGGAAAGGTTTAAGGGGGGGGTCACTTCTTGCTCTTGTCCTCGTCCACGACCTCGAAGTCGGCGTCGACGACGTCGGCCTTCTTCTCAGCCTTGGGCTCGGGCTCCGGGCCCGCTGCGGCTCCCTCGCCGGGTTTCCCATGGGCGCCCGCGGCCTGGGCGGCCGCCTGGGCCTCGGCGTAGAACTCGGCGCCCGCCTTGGAGAGGTTCTCGAGCGCGTCCTTCATTGTGGCGCCGTCGTTGGACTCGAGGGCCTTCTTCGCTTCGGCCAGCACGGCCTCGACCTTGGCCTTCCTGTCGGCGGGCAGCTTGTCGCCCGCGTCCTTGACGGTCTTCTCGAGCTGGTAGATCGCGGTGTCGAGCTGGTTGCGGGTCTCGACGGCGTCGCGGCGCTTCTTGTCCTCGGCGGCGTTCAGCTCCGCCTCCTTGGTCATCTTCTCGACCTCGTCCTTGGAGAGCCCCGAGGAGCCCTGGATCGTGATCTTCTGGTCCTTGCCGGTGCCGAGGTCCTTGGCCGAGACGTGGAGGATGCCGTTGGCGTCGATGTCGAAGGTGACCTCGATCTGCGGCGTGCCGCGCGGCGCCGGCGGGATCCCGTCAAGGCGGAAGGTGCCCAGCGTCTTGTTGTCGCGGGCCATCGGGCGCTCGCCCTGCAGGACCACGATCTCGACGGAGGGCTGATTGTCGCTGTAGGTCGAGAACACCTGGGTCTTCTTGGAGGGGATCGTCGTGTTGCGCGGGATCATCGCCGTCGCCACGTCACCCGCGGTCATGATGCCTAAGGTGAGCGGGGTCACGTCGAGGAGCAGCACGTCGCGGACGTCGCCCTTGAGGACTCCGCCCTGGATCGCGGCGCCGACCGCCACGACCTCGTCCGGGTTGACGCCCTGGTGCGGGGCCTTGCCACCGAGCGTCCGGGCGATCTCGACGACCTTGGGCATGCGCGTCATACCGCCAACGAGCACAAGCTCGTCAATCTGGGAGGCGGTGAGCCCGGCGTCCTTCATGCAGCTTTTGAAGGGCTGGATGCAGCGCTCGAAGAGGGGCTCGCAGATCTGCTCCATCTTGGCGCGCGTCAGCTGGACGTTCAGGTGCTTCGGTCCCGAGGCGTCCGCCGTGATGAAGGGCAGGTTGATGTCGACCGACTGCGTCGAGGAGAGCGCGATCTTGGCCTTCTCGGCCTCCTCCTTGAGCCTCTGGAGCGCCATCGGGTCCTTGCGCAGGTCGATGCCGTTGTCCTTCTTGAAATTGTCGACGAGCCACATGATGATCGTGTCGTCCCAGATATCGCCGCCAAGGTGCGTATCGCCGTTCGTGGCCTTGACCTCGAAGACGCCGTCGCCGATCTCGAGGACGGACACGTCGAACGTGCCGCCGCCCAGGTCGAATACCGCGATCTTCTCGTCCTTCTTCTTGTCGAGGCCGTAGGCGAGCGATGCCGCCGTCGGCTCGTTGATGATGCGCAGGACCTCGAGGCCGGCGATCTTGCCGGCGTCCTTGGTCGCCTGGCGCTGCGAGTCGTTGAAATAAGCGGGGACCGTGATGACGGCCTGCGTGATCTTCTCTCCGAGGTACTTCTCGGCGTCGGCCTTCATCTTGCCCAGGACGAACGCGGAGATCTGCTGCGGGGCGTACTGCTCGGTCTTGTCGCCGATCTGCACCTCGACGTACGCGTCGCCGTTCTTGCCCTCGACGACCTTGAACGGCATGTTCTTCGCCTCCTCGCGGATCTCGGAGAATTTGCGGCCGATCAGGCGCTTGGCGGAGAAGATGGTGTTGCGGGGGTTGGTCACCGCCTGGCGCTTCGCGGCCTGGCCGACGACGCGCTCGCCTGTCTTTGTGAACGCCACGACGGACGGCGTGGTGCGCCCTCCCTCAGCGTTCGGAACGACCACGGGCTCTCCACCCTCCATGATTGCCATGCAGGAATTCGTGGTGCCCAAATCGATGCCTAGAATGCGGCTCATGACCCTATTGCCAGCAATGACTGTGCCCCGAATGGACCCACTTTATTAGCCATTATCCACCAATGGTTAAAAAAATTTCTGGCGACCCTCCCGGGCGCCCGAAAACGGGCCGATTCCTGCCATTCTGTCACATCCCCGCGGCGGATGGGACACCGCATGGCACACGCTGGGATTCGGCCGACGCGGCCCCTAACCCTTGGTTCCCGTGGTCGCGATGCCCCGGATGAAGGTCTTCTGGGCGAAAAGGAACAGGATGATCACCGGGAGAATCGTCACGGCGCTGGCCGCCATGAGGTAGTGCCACTGGACGCCGCCGTTCTGGCTCTGGTAGCCCGCAAGCGCGAGTGCCAGCGTGTACGTGTCCTTTCGGGTGAGGTACAAGAGCGGCCCCAGAAAGTCATTCCACGCGAAGATGAAATGGAAGAGGGCCGCCACGACGAGGACGGGCGTGCTCAGCGGGATGACGATCCTCCAGAAGATGCGCCACTCGCTGCATCCGTCGATCCGCGCGGCCTCGCTCAGCTCCTCCGGGATGGTCCTGAAGAACTGCCGCATCAGGAAGATGTTGAAGGCGCTCCCGAACCAGGTCGGCAGCCAGAGCGGCAGCAGCGTGCCGATGAGCCCGAGCGCCTTGAAGACCCCGTAGAGCGGCACCATCAGCGCGGGGAACGGAACCATCATGGTGGCGAGCGTCAGCGCGAAGAACGCGTCACGCCCGCGCCATTTCAGGCGCGCGAACCCGTAGGCGACAATCGCGTTCGAGATCACCGTCCCGAGGACGCCGAGGATGGCGACCGCCAGCGAGTTGCCAAGGAAGGTCCAGAACCCCACCCGGTCGCGGTCGGACGCGGAGTCCCCGCCGAGGGCCGCCAGCGCGCGCGGGTAGTTGTCCCACCGCGGCCTTATCCTCGAATCGATCCGGTCGCGCGGCAGCACGTCCCAGAGCGGCGCCGGGCCCTCCTCGCCGAGCGCGCGGTCCAGGCGCTGCGTGACGTGCCAGGAGCCGGCGGCCACGGGGTGGACGACCGTCGCCGGGACCGAGCCCGAGGCGAGCTGCCTCGCCCCCAGGAAACCCAGCTTCCCCGCGTCCTCGCCCGCGAGGAACCTAACGACGGCCCCCGGCTGCGTCACCTGGAAGTCGAGGGTGACCTCCACGCGCTTGCCGCCTAGGTCGGCCGTGTAGGCCCACGGAATGAAGGTGAGCGGGAGCGAGAGGGTCTGCTCGATCGGCTTGAGGGAGGTGCTCAGGAGCCAGACGAAGGGTAGGACGAAGGCCGCCGAGAAGAGGAGGAGGAGCCCCATCGCCACCCTGCGGGAGCCTTTGTGCACGCGCGTCATCCTAGGGGGAGTCCTCGTAGCGGCCGCGGGAGAACTGGGCGGCCATCCAGGTGAGCGCGGCCGTGATGAGGAACAGGACGTACGCCATCGCGCTCGCGTAGCCCATCCTCAGGTCCTGGAACGCCGTCGAGAACAGGTAGATCGTGTAGAAGAGCGTCGAGCGGGCGGGGTTCCCGTCCGACGCGTTGCCGTTTCCGTTCGCGGCCTCCGACATGATGTAGGCCTGGGCGAAGAGCTGCATGGCGCCGATCAGCGCCATGATGGCGTTAAACGCCACGACGGGCGCGATCGCGGGGAGGGTCACGTGGATGAAGCGCCGCCACGCGGAGGCCCCGTCGATCTCCGCGGCCTCGTAGAGCTCCGCGGGCACGTTCTGGAGGCCGGCCAGGTAGATGACGACGGCGTTGCCGGTTCCCCAGAGGCTCATAATGACCAGCGCGGGCTTGGACCAGGAGGGATCCGCCAGCCACGCGGGGCCGTGGAGGCCGAACGGGGAGAGGAACAGGTCAAGGAACCCGTTCATGAGCCCGTATTTCCCGTTGAAGATCCATAGCCAGAGCATCGCGGACGCAACGACCGGCACGATCGAGGGCATGAAGAACAGGAGGCGGAAGAGGGACCGCCCCCCCACCTCGCAGTTGAGGAGCACCGCGAGCCCGAGCGCCACCGCCGTGCCCAGCGGGACCGACAGGCCGGCGTAGAAGAGGGTGTTGCGGAGCGACTTCCAGAAGAGCTCGTCCTGCGCGAGCTGGCGGTAGTTCTCGAGGCCGCACCAGACCGGCGCCTTGAGGATGGAATAGTCGCAGAAGCTGTAGAAGAGCGACGCAGCCACCGGATAGGCCGTGAACACCGCAAGCCCGACGATCCACAGGCTCGTGAACGCGACGCCGGCCCGCAGGCGTTTCCCCTCGGCGCGGGTCATGGCGCCGTCTCCCCCAGCGCCGCCCACTGCCCGTGGCGCTCCAGGCTCCGGCGGTACCGCTCCCAGCTCTTCTCCAGGCGCGACTGTGAGAACGCCATCGCCTCCCGCGGCGTGGCGTCGAGCAGGCGCACCCGGTCGAACGAGGAGATCACCTCCCGGTAGTATTCCTGCCAGATCCCGAGGTCCGGGGCGCTGACCACGTTCGGGCTGGCCGAAAGCCGGCGCATCATGGCGATGTGGGGATGCAGGTTGTGCTCGGCGAAGAAGGGGCTCCACACCCGCAGCGGCGAGTTCTTGACCTGGAGGTAGTCGAGCAGCTCTGCGCCGCGAAGCTCGTCGCGGGTCCGGGCGTCCGGGTTCGCCGAATTGACGTACTTGATGAATTCCCAGGCCTCGCGCACATGCCGCGCCCCCCGCGGGATCACCAGGACGTCGGCCTCGGCCATCGCGAAATCCGTCACCCCGGGCACGGCCTCGGGCCAAGGGCCTACCCCGTAGTCGAGGCCCGGCTTATACTGGTGGATGTAGTTGTCGTAGAAGACCCCCTGGAATACCATGGCGATCCTGCCGGTGAAGAACGGGGCGGAGGGCGAAGCCCATGGCCCGAACTCCGATGAGAGCACCTTCACGTTGTCCAGGCCGTAGTCCCGCGTGAACGACTGGATCCAGTCGTAGGCGGCGACATTCCTCGGGTCGCTTGCGAACGTCACCCTCTGCTCGTCAAAAAGCTTTCCGCCAAACCAGCTGCAGAAGATCCACGGCCACCATCCGGGGTCCTGCGGCAGGAACCCGACCTGCGTGAGGCGACCGGTCGCCGGATCGCGTTTCGTCAGCCTGCGGGAATAGTCGTCAAACTCGGCGAGCGTGCGCGGGGGCCGGTCGGGGTCCAGGCCCGCCTCGCGAAAGAGCGTCTTGTTCCAGTAGAGCGCCATCACCTTGGGCGTGCTGATCCCCGCATAGACGTGCCCCGCGTGCGAGCAGATGCGGGCGTAGACCGGGTAGTACCTCGACAGCCACTCGGTGTTCGTCATGCCGTCCCTGCGGATGAAGTCGTCGAGGGGGAGCAGGGCCTCGGCGTCGGCGAACGTCGCTATGTTCTGCTCGTTCAGGCCCGCGATGTCCGGGGGGTCGCCCCCGGCGGTCGCCACGAGCGTCTTCCGGTCGGTGTGCGAGACGGAGGAGTAGTCGACCACGATCCGGTCCTGCGACCGGTTGAACCGGTCGATGACCGCTTGGTCCGCCTGCGCCTCGAACCCGACCCACTTCTCCCAGTAGGTCACATGGACCGCCTGCGCGGCGCCGGCGGGGAGCGCAGCCGCCAGGAGGAGCGGGAGGCAGGCCTTGTGTCTGGGGCTCAATCTAAGGGGCGGCTCGGGGGGCTTGGCTTTGGGGGCGGCGGGGCGGTTTTCCTCCGCCGGCTTGGACCACGGAGCGCTGAGTGGACTTAGCGGTAATCGCGCGTTTTTCGACCAGATTCTTGAAAATCGCGCCGCCAGGCCCAAGGTAGACCCATGGACGTGGAGATCCAAGTGCCCGAGGAGGTGCCGGTGATGACGCTGCCCGGCCTCGCGTTCTTCCCGCAGGCGCTCCTTCCGCTGCACATCTTCGAGCCGCGCTACCGGCGCATGCTGCGCGACGTGCTCGCCTCGAACCGGATCTTCGCCGTCGCCTGCCTCGATTCCGAGGCGGCGGCGTCCCAGGGGCGTTTCGAGCCGCCGCACCGGGTCGCCTGCATCGGGCTCGTCCGCGCGTGCCAGGAGAACGGGAACGGGACGTCCAACCTTCTCCTGCAGGGGCTGTGCCGCGTCGCGATCGAGGCGATTGTGGGCGACGAGCCGTACCGCCGGATAAGGATCCGCGCGCTGGTGAGCGAGCCGGGCGCCGACCCGGGCGAGAACGCGAGGCTGCGCGCGGAGCTCTCGCGGCTGATCAAGCTGAAGCTCAAGCTTTCACCCGGCGCCCCGGAGGGGATGACCGACCTGCTGGGGAGCGTCGAGGACCCCGAGGTCTTCGCGGACATCGCGGCCTTCACCCTCTGCGACGACGCCCCGGTGAAGCAGAGGCTCCTCGAGACGCTCGACGTGAACCGCCGCCTGCTGCTGCTCCTTAAGGTCGTGCGCTCCGAGATTGACTCGGCGATCCTTCGCATGAACCTGCAGGGGGGGCTTCCCGACGAACATATTCCGCGCAACTGACAGCGATTAGCCCGATTCGATTCGCCATTTTTTAGCAATAAAACGCGAAACAAGTATCGGCTTCGGGCGTCATCTTCTACAGGCATGAGTAGCCCCCTACCACGGTCATGATTTCCTCCGTCACCGAGAAAGACGTCGCGGCGAAAAGAACGAAGCGCGTCCTCTACGTCGACGACATGCGCGAGCTGAGGGAGGTCGCCCGCCTCGCACTCTCGCGGTCCGGCCACAGGGTGGAATGCGCCCCGGACGGCAAGGACGCCCTGGAACTCGTGAGGGCCAACCCGGGCGTCTTCGACATCGTGATCACCGACCACCACATGGCCGTGATGAACGGGATCGAGCTGGTGATGAAGCTGCGCGAGCTCAATTTCGCGGGAAAGATCGTCGTCGTGAGCTCCGAGCTGAACCTCGAGGTCGAGATGGACTACCGCCGCCTGGGAATCGATAGGATCCTGTACAAGCCCGTTGAGCTCTCCGAGCTCCGGGCCCTCGTGCTCGAGATCTGACGCGGCCCCGACCGGCATTTAACGCCATTGCGCACGGTCGGCCGGCGTGCTTGGATGGCGCCAGGACGAGGCGCTCGCGACGGCGCTCATCCCTCCAAGCCGTCCGCGATGCACCGGCGTCCCCCCGGGCGGACGCCATCCCCAAGACAGAGACGCACGCGCACCCCTTCCCCACTCCCATGCCGCAACTGAGCCTGCCCGTCCTGCTGGTCGTGAACTACCTGGTGAATCCGCTCGGCGTCGACGATGCGTCCCCCCGTCTGGGCTGGCAGCTCTCGCCCGTCGAGGGCCGCCGCGGCGCGGCGCAGTCCGCCTACGAGATCAAGGTGTCCTCGCAACCCGGCGGCCCCGCCGACCTGTGGGACAGCGGCCGGGTGGCGAGCGACGCCTGCTCCCAGATCGCCTATGCGGGGACGAGGCTGCCCTCCCGCACCCGGGCCTACTGGCAGGTCACGACCTGGGACGAGCGCGGGCAGCCCTCCACCTCGCCGGCGGGCGCGGCCTATTGGGAGACCGGCCTGCTCCTGCGCAGCGACTGGGCGGCCCGGTGGATCGGCCCCTCCTGGCATGGCTCGGGCAACACCGCGGCCCCCGCGCCCTACCTGCGCAGGAGCTTCAGCCTGGACAAGAAGCCGGTCAGCGCCCGCCTGTATGTCACCGCGCTCGGGCTTTACGAGGCCTATGTGAACGGTGTGCGCGTGGGGGACGATCATTTCACGCCCGGGTGGACCGACTACCACCGGAGGGTCCAATACCAGGTCTATGATGTCACCGCCCTGCTGGCCGGCGGCGGGAACACGATCGGCGCGGTCCTCGGCGACGGCTGGTATTGCGGGCACGTGGGCTGGCGGGACCGCGAGGTCTATGGCGACCGGCCGAGGTTCCTGGCGCAGCTCGAGGTGACCCTTGCCGACGGCAGCCGCCAGGTGATCGCGACCGACGCGGCTTGGCAGGTTGCCCCGGGCCCGATCCTGGAGGACGACCTCCTTATGGGGGAGACCTACGACGCCCGCCAGGAACTCGCCGGATGGCTCGCGACCGGTCCGGCGGGAGGCGAATGGCGGCCGGCGAGCGTGTTCCCCGACCCCGGCATCGAGCTCTCGGCGATGCTCGACCGCCCCGTGAGGCCCGACGGGGACCTCGCGCCGGCGGCCGAGCCAAGGAAGGTCGAGGGTCACCGGTTCATCTACGATTTCGGGCAGAATCTCGCCGGAAACGTGACCTTGCGGGTTCGTGCGCCGGCAGGAACGACGGTGCGGCTGCGCTACGCGGAGATGCTGGACGCCTCGGGCGAGCTGTACGTGGAGAACCTGAGGGGCGCCCGCGCGACCGACTATTACACCTGCAAGGGCGATCCCGCCGGGGAGACCTGGACGCCCGAGTTCACGTTTCACGGCTTCCGCTACGCTGAGATCGCCGGCCTGCCGGAGGGCGACAGCCCGGGCAGGGACGCGCTCGTGGCGCACGTGCTCCACACCGACGTGCCGGCTTCGGGCGACTTCACCTGCAGCAATCCCCTGGTCAACCAGCTCCAGCACAATATCCAGTGGAGCCAGCGGGCCAACTATCTCGAGGTGCCGACCGACTGCCCGCAGCGCGACGAGCGCCTCGGATGGACCGGGGACGCCCAGGCCTTCATCCGCGCCGGCGCGTGGAACCGCGACGTCGCCGTCTTCTTCAACAAGTGGCAGCGCGACATCGCCGACGCCCAGGCCGAGGACGGCTCCGAGCCGGCGTTCATCCCTGCCATCGAGCCCAAGCCGGGCGACGGCGGCCCGGGCTGGGCCGACGCCGCGGTCATCTGCCCCTGGACGGTCTACCAGTGCTACGGGGACCGCGCGCTCCTGGCGCGCCACTTTGACCAGCTGCGCCGGTACGTCGACTATCTCGGGACCCAGAGCGTCGGCGGGATCCGACTGCACCCGTCGATGGGAAAGTGGGGCGGCTTCGGCGACTGGCTGGCCCTCGACGGCAGCGGCCAGATTGACGGCGGGACGCCGAAGGACCTGATCGCGACCGCGTTCTACGCGTACGATGCCCGCATCCTCGCGGCGATGGCGCGCGCGCTCGGAAGGCCCGAGGTGGCCGACACGTACGACGGGGTCGCGGCGCGCGTGACCCAGGCGTTCCAGCGGCGCTTCGTGACGGCCGACGGCCTCGTGGCCGGCAACACGCAGACCAGCTACGTCCTCGCGCTCAATTTCGACCTCGTGCCCGCCGGGCTGCGGCCGCGCCTGGCGGACGCCCTCGTGAGCGACATCCGCCGGCGGGGCAACATGCTGAGCACGGGGTTCGTCGGCACCCCCTACCTCCTCCACGTCCTCGCCCGCGAGGGCCGGCTCGACACGGCCTACGCGCTGCTTCTGCAGGAGCACTGGCCGTCGTGGCTCTATCCAGTCACGCAGGGCGCCACCACGATCTGGGAGCGCTGGGACGGGTGGACGAGGGAGAAGGGCTTTGAGGACAAGGGCATGAATTCGTTCAACCACTATGCGTACGGCGCCGTGGGCGACTGGCTCTACCGCGTCGTGGCCGGCATCGAGCTCGACCCGTCGCAGCCAGGCTACAAGCACGTCCTGCTGCAGCCGCAGCCCGGCGGCCAGCTCACCTCGGCGCGCGGAACCCACGACTCTCCGTACGGCCGGATCGTGAGCGCGTGGCGCCTTGGCGGGCGCGTGTTCGAGTGGGAGGTCGCGGTGCCCCCGAACACGACGGCGACCGCCCGCTTCCCCGTCCCGCCCGGCGCCCGGATCAGCGAGGGCGCAGGCCTGCTGGCGGCCGCCGACGGCGTTTCGCACGTCGTGGTGGGCGACCACGTGGTCACCTGCGAGCTTTCGTCGGGGGACTACCATTTCAGGGCCACCTGGGAGGACTGACGCGCTCCCCCGGGCGCAGCAGGGGCCCGGCGTTGGGGTTCCCTTAGGGTCGCGCATCCATGCGCCGAACCCGGCGGTGCGCGGTGGAATTCCCCGTTCTCGGGAGCATGAGTCCCGCGGCTTCCCGCGGCGCCCCCAAGATGGAATTCCTTGCGACCGGCCCGACGCAGGCCGAGCCTTGCGGATCCCCGCCCCCAAAGGACCCCATGAACCTCATGCGCGAATGCCCGAACGCCCTGCTCAGAAACGTGACCTGCGCCCTCGCCGTCACCCTTGCCGCCAACCTGCCGGCCTCGGCCGGGGTCCAGGACATCCTGGGAGCGTTCACGGCCCCCGACGTGCCGGCGGTGGGACCGTCCGAGCTGCCGGTCGACCCTCCGAACTGGAAGATCTCGCCGATGCTCTCGCGGGCCGTGCTCCCGGGACGGGGAGCCGCCCAGCACCCGATGCTCTACATCGGGGAGGGCTGCAACACGATGTTCCTCGTGAACGGCGGAAAGGTGATCTGGACGTACTCCACGGGCAACGGCTGGGAGTACGACGACGCCTGGCTCATGAGCAACGGGAACATCGTCTTCTCGCGGATGGCCTACGCGGCGGAGATCACACCGCAAAAGCGGATCGTCTGGCGCCTCCAGGCGCCCGAGGGGACCGAGATCCACACCGTGCAGCCGATCGGCCTCGACCGGGTGCTCCTCATTGAGAACGGCCTGCCCCCGAGGCTGATGGTGATCAACACGAGATCCGGGGCCGTCGAGGTCGACCACGCCCTTCCGGCGCCAAGCCTCACGGACCGCGGAACGGTTCACGCGCAGTTCAGGCGCGTCCGGATGACCTCGAGCGGAACCTACCTCGTCCCCTTTCTGGAGATGGGCCGTGTTGTCGAGTACGACAAGGGCTTCAACGAGGTGTGGTCCTACACGATCAACTCGCCGTGGGCGGCCGTCAGGCTCCACAACGGCGACACTCTGATCACGGATGAGCGCGACGAGCTGACGCGCGAAGTGAACCGCGCCGGGAAGACGGTCTGGGAGCTCAGGCTCTCGGAACTCCCACCGGAGCTCGCGTTCCACGGGTCGCAGACGTGCGTCCGCCTCGCGAACAGCAACACCCTCCTGTGTTCCAGGGGGAACGGCGGCGAGGGAAGCCAGCTGGTCGAGGTCACCCCGGACAAGAGGGTGGTTTCCGCAATGTATGACTGGAGCCGTTTTGGCCCGGCCACCGCGGTGCAGGCCCTGGACGACCCCGGAGTGCCGGAGAACCCGGGCGACCTGCAGCGTTAGACGCAGCGCCCTAAAGAATTAGCCATGACAGGGTGAGATTCCCACACTCTAGCCTTTAAATGGAGCCGGCTGTCGGGGTTGAACCGACGACCCTCGGTTTACGATACCGATGCTCTACCACTGAGCTAAGCCGGCGTCAGAAGGGTGAGTCCACCAGCCGCCCCAAGGCCTGTCAAGAGTGCCTGGGACAGGGGGAGAAATTGAACCGCCCCGGCTACTTTTTCGAGGGAAGCTCCTGAAGCTTCTTAGCCGGGGCGGCCCCCACAACAGCGTAGGATAACTACGGGCGTACCGAGCCGTACGGGCGTGTTGAGATCATGAACGGCGCAAACCGAGTCGTCCTTTAGGAGGTTGCACAAGAATCTTTCGGACTGCCAGAGGGCGCGAAGCGGTGCCGGCCCACGGGCCCGATCGGCGTGGCGGTGACGTGCGCACCGGGCGGCACAGCTGACCCGTCTTGCCGTGTTCCGCCCCCGCCCTAAAGTTGCCCTCAATCGCGTCACCACCACTCCGATGGAAAAAGGAGTGCGGGCCGTCCCTCGCTCGGTGAATGCCCCGCGGCACAAGCTCTCCGCAATTCACGTCAACATACCATGTAACTCATTGATATATAGAATCATTCAGGTTTCATTCACGAACACCTGGGACGGAGCATCCCAAGGAATGCGGAGCAAAGAGCAAGAGATGATTCGCCCTCGGACCCGCTCTTCGACTAAGTTGGAGCCCTGCTGAGAATGACCCCGCAACCGCGCCCACAATTTGGAGACTGGCCCGGGCTCCGATCCATCGCCACGCGCTTGATCTGCGCATTGGCGCTGGCCGTGGCGTCGGGGCTCGGCGCGGCGGCCGGGACCATGCCTTCCGCCCCCGCCGGCGTGGTTGAGACCGGCGCCCCTTCTTTCGTCGTCATGGGGCCGGAGGCGCTCGGCCTCAGCAGCGCCCCGCTCGACCTTCACCTCATGCCCGATGGCCGCGTCCTTGTGGTTTCGGAGCTTGAAATTGCCTTCGGCGACGGCGTGAGGTGGGACACCTATCTTGGGGAGGATGAGCAGCAGCGCATGTCCTCGTCGGTCGCCGTCGACACCGACGGGCAGATCTACGCCGGGTTGACCGGCGCGATCGCCCGACTGGACCTGACCAGCGCCGGGCGCTGGCGGTACACGGAGGTCGTAGCGGCGCCGACAGGCGCCAGTTTGGAGAAAACTGACTTGAGGTGGGTGTCGCAGCTCCACAACCAGTGGTACTGGTTTGGCGGCTCGGGCACGATCGTCTCCTGGATGCCCGGTCAAGCGGCGGCCGTCAGCGGCCGGGTTGGCGGCGTGGACCGGGTCTTCGCCCGGGGCAATGACGTATTCGCAAGCGAGGGCACCTCCGGGGGGCTCTATCGGCTGAGGACCGGAGCGGCGCCGGAGCGGGTCACGGCCGCGGACACCCTGGTCAGCGAAACCGTGACGTGCGCCATGCCTTTTGGAGCGGATCAGTTGCTGGTGGGCACGGCATCCATGGGCCTGAAGCTCTTTGACGGCAAGACGCTCCGCCCATTCGGGCCGGCCGGCCTGCTAAGCAACGGCCACCGGATCATGGACCTGTGCCCCATCGGCGACAGATTCTTTGCCGCCGCAGTCGACACCATCGGCATAATCTTCTTTGACCGCGAGGGCAGGACCGTTCAGGCGCTCGAGCGCTCCCTCGACCACAGGCTGGCCCGTGTGCGGCTCCTCAGGTATTCGGCCGTCGGCGTGCTTTGGGCCCTCATGGATGACGGGGTCGCACGCGTGGAGTTCCCCTCCCCGATCTCGCATTTCGAGCCGCTCATGCCCAGCGGACTTTCCTACGCGCAGCCCTTGAGGCACGAGGGCAAACTCTGGGTGCTCGCGGACGGGCGGGCAATGCGCGGCGTCTACAACTCATACGGCCCTCTCGAACGGTTTGTGGACGATACGCCTCCGGGGCGCTTTCTATACACCCTGCTTGACGTGGACGGCCAACTTTTCGGGGGGAACGAACAGGGCATCTGGATCTACGACGCGGCGGGTTGGAGAGCGGTCGTCCCCGGGATAGTCAATGCGCGTATCAGCGTGGCAAAGTCCACCGGTGGCGCCATGTACTACGTCGCCCGCGGCGAATTCGGCGTCATCCGACCGGTCGGCCAGGGTTTCACCGCGCGACGGATCGCGGTCCCCAACCTCGCCGACAGCTACGGCGCCGTAATCGACGCCGCGGGGATCGGGTGGATCGAACTCGGCGTGTCCCGGATCGGCCGGTTCGACCCGAACGGGGGCGACCCAAGACTCAGGATCTTCGGGCGCGCGGAGGGCCTTGGCGACGGCTGGATCGAGCCCTACGTCCTCGATGGCGTCGCCCGTTTCCACTGGGGAGACTCCGTCGCCCGCTTCGACGACACTCGGCAAGTCTTCGTGCCGGACCGCGAACTCGTCGCCCAATACCCGGAGATGGCGATTGCCGGGGGCCGCCCTGAGATGGATGGACTCGGGCGGCTCTGGTTTTCGAACCGGAAGACCGCGCAGATGATCGACCGCAGCGCCACCGGAGCCAACCGGTCGACCGAGATCGCCCATCTCGGGTTCGCACCGACAAGCTGCACGCCGGAAACGAACGGAGTCGTCTGGATGTTCGCGAGGCGGAACCTGGCGCGCGTCGACCTACGGATCCCGGCGCCGCCGGCCGTCCGGCCAAGCGCCATGATCACCTCCGTGCAGTTCCCGGCCGACGGCCGCCAGGTCTTCTCGCCCGGCGCCACGCTGGGGCCCCTTAAATACGCCGACAACTCGCTGGTCATCCACTTTGCCGCGCCGTCCAATCCGTTCTCGGCCCCGGTCACCTTCGAGGTGCTTCTGGAGGGGCTGGGCGACCGGTGGGTCTCCACGGGCGCCGTCGGCTCGGAGGCCTTCACCCAGCTGAAGGAGGGGGACTACGTGTTTCGCGTGAGGCCCGTGACCGGGGGCTCGGCCCTCGGGCTGGAGGCCCGGCTGGCGTTCACGGTGCGGCCTCCCTGGTACCGCTCGCCGGTGGCCTGGGCGGCCTACGCGGCCGCGGTGCTGGGCGCGCTCGCCTTTGTGATCTGGCTGTCGTCCTACCTTCAGCGCCGCGAGAATGTCCGCCTCGAGCACCTGGTCGCCGAGCGCACGGCCGAGCTCAACGCCACGAACGAGCACCTCGGCCGCCAGATCGCCGAGACCACCGAGAAATCGGCGGCCCTCTCGGTCAGCGAGGAGCGCTACCGGCTGCTCAACAGCGAGCTCGAGAAGCGGGTCGCGGACCGCACAGCCCAGCTGGAGGCGACGCTCGAGCAGCTGGCGCAGGCGCGAAAGATGGAGGCCATGGGCCAGCTTGCCGGCGGCGTCGCCCACGACTTCAACAACATCCTGACGGCGATGCTCATGCAGATCGGGCTCATTTCCGAAAACACCGAGGTCGCCCCGGAGGTAAAGGGCGGCATCAACCAGCTGGAGGTCATGGCCCGGCGCGCGGCGAACCTGACGCGCCGGCTGCTCACATTCAGCCGCCAGCAGGTGGTCCAGATCGAGGTCATCAACATCGAGACCGTGATCGACAACCTGCTGCAGATGCTGCGCAGCCTGCTTCATGAGAACGTCGAGCTGATCCGCCGCCGGGCGGCCGCGCCGCTGTGGGTCGAGGGCGACGTCGGCCTGATCGAGCAGATCGTCACCAACCTGTGCGTCAACGCCCGCGACGCGATGATGCCGCGCGGGGGCCGCCTGACGATAGGCACGGAACGCGTCACGATCGACGAGGGCGCCGCCAAGACGAACCTCGACGCGCGTCCCGGCAACTTCGTGCGCCTCGTGGTCGAGGACGAGGGAAGCGGGATGGACGCGGCGGTGCTCCAGCACATCTTCGAGCCCTTCTTCACGACCAAGGAGATGGGCACGGGCCTCGGGCTCGCGACCGTGTACGGGATCGCCAAGCAGCACCACGGCTGGGTCGAGGTCCGGAGCGAGATCGGCAAGGGCAGCGCATTCATGGTCTACCTGCCTGAGGTCCAGCGCGGCCCGGCGCCCAAGACGGCGGCTGCGCCTGCAGGGGCCACGGGCGGCCACGGATGCATCCTGCTGGTCGAGGATGAGATCGCGGTCCGCACGGCGGCATCGCGGATGCTCAAGCGAATCGGCTACCGCGTCCTGGAGGCCGTGGACGGCGAGGACGCGATCCGGGTCTGGTCCGAGCACAGCCAGGAGATCGATTTGCTCTTCTCCGACATGGTCATGCCCAAGGGACACAGCGGCCTCGAGCTTGCCGCCCGGTTCAAGGCCGAGCGCCCGCAGCTGAAGGTCGTGATCACGAGCGGCTACAGTGTGGACCTGACAAAGGAGCGGGTCCTTGACGTGCCGGGCGTCGCCTTCCTGCCCAAGCCCTATCCCTTTGACGGGCTGGCCGACGTGCTGCGCAGAAGCTTGAACGAGGCGACCTGACGGCGCGGCGTCCCGGCCTTGGGGGCGGCCGTCAGCCCACACCCGTGCCCGCGCGACCCCTGGACTCGAGGGCCGACCTGACCGCCGTCTCCGCCGAGACCACCGGGGGGAGCTCGAGGACCGTGATGATATCGCGGGACGCCGCCTCGTCGTCACTCGGGTAGCCCCAGGCGTAGCAGCGCCTCGCCTTCGGGTGGCCGTCCAGAAGGAAGATGCCGACGTCGCCCTCCCACGCGATGGCCCCGAGCCGAGTCACCGCGACGGGCACAAACTCCTCGAGGTGGGCCTCGCAACCGTGGGTGCGCCCGATCGCCGCCGCCAGGTCGTCGAGATAGGTCATCGCCGCCCAGCATCAACCGGTTCGGCCGCCGGCCTCAAGCGGGAACCGGCGCCGCCCTGCGACCGCTTGCGTTCCCGCCGAGCGCCGCGCCACAATGGCCCCCACGCCATGCGCACCTGGTCCACGCTCCTTCTCGCCGCCTGCCTGTCCGCGGGGGCCGCCGGGGTCCCTGCCGATCCGCTCGCCCGGCTTCGGGCAGGCCACCCGCGCCTCCTCCTCACGGACGGCGAGCTTGCACGCGCACTCGACGCGGCGAAGGCCGACCCCCTGCGAGCCGCGCTCCACGCCCGCATCGTCGAGCAGGCGGCCGCGGACCTTTCGGCGCCCCCGCTCGTCCGCGAGCTCAAGGGGCCCCGGCTCCTAGACACGTCGCGCGCGGCGATCCAGCGCATCCTGACCTGCGCCATGGCGTATCGGTTAACCGGTGACGGCCGTTTCCTTGCGAAGGCCCGGGGCGACCTGATGGCCGTGTCGGCCTTCGCGGACTGGAACCCGTCCCACTTCCTGGACGTCGCGGAGATGAGCTTCGCCGTCGCCGTCGGCTATGACTGGCTCTACCCGGCGCTCCCCGAGGGGGACCGGGCGGCCCTGCGGAGCGCCCTCGTCGGCAAGGCGCTCGTGTTCGCGCCGGCGGCCTATGCGGCGGGCGGCCCGCGGGACCCGCGGCTCTTCTTCGCCACGGCCCGGATGAACTGGAACCCGGTGTGCAACGGCGGCCTGCTCGCCGCAGCCCTGGCCATCGCCGACGAGGAGCCGGACCTCGCCCGGCGGGTCGTCGACGGCGTCCGCAGGTCGCTCCCGCTCGCCATGGAGGCGTACCGGCCCGACGGGGCCTACCCGGAGGGCCCGAGCTACTGGTCCTACGGCACCACCTACAACGTCATCATCCTGGCACTCCTCGAGGGGGCGCTCGGCACGGATTACGGCCTCGGCGCGGCGCCCGCGTTCGACCGCACGGCGTTCTACAGGACGGCCGTTGAGGGCCCCACCGGCCTCGTCTTCAACTACGCCGACGGCGGAGGCGAAATCGAGGGCACTCCGGCCTACGCCTGGCTCGCGCGGCGCTACGGCGACCGCGCCGCGCTCGAATGGAGCCGGCACCTGCTCCGCACCGAGATCGACGGGCGACACTTCGACCGGTTCCTCGCGCTTCACGCGGCCTGGTTCCCCGGCCCGCCGCAGGGGAGCGGCGGCGCGGTCGCCGCGCTTCCCCTCTGTGTGCATTTCCGGGGCGGGGCCGACATCGCCCTTTTCCGCAGCGCCTGGAACGACCCGGGCGCCCTGTTCCTGGGCTTCAAGGCCGGGGACAACTCGACCAACCACGCGCACCTCGACCTCGGCTCCTTTGTCCTCGAGTCCGACGGAGTGCGCTGGGCCGTGGACCTCGGGCCCGACGAGTACAACCTGCCGGGGTATTTCGGCGCCGGCCGCTGGTCCTACTTCAGGCTCAACAACCGCAGCCACAACACGGTCACGCCCGGGGACGCGCTTCAGGACCCGAAGGCGGTCGCCCCGATCGTCGCGTTCTCGGACGCCGGCGCCCGGCCGTTCGCGGTGGCCGACCTGACGGCGGCCTACCCGGACGCCGCGCGCAGGATCCTGCGCGGGGTCGCCCTGCCGGGGCGCTCGCAGGTCCTCGTCCAGGACGAGTTCACGGCGCTGCGGCCCGGGACCCCCGTTCGCTGGGCGATGGTGACCGGGGAAAGGGTGGCGCTTTCCGCCGACGGGCGCACGGCCGAACTCACACGCGGCGGGCGGCGGCTGCGGATCCAGGTGCTTGAGCCGGCCGGCGTGCGCCTCGGCGCGCGGGCGGCGGCGCCCCCCACCCGCCAGGAGAACCCGAACGCCCGGGACTGCCTTCTCTCGCTGGACATCCCAGCCGGCAGCGCCCCGGCCGACCTTCGCATCGCCGTCGTGCTTGCGCCGGAGGGCGGCCGCTGGGCCGCGGGTCCGCTTCCCGGGATCACGCCGGTCGACGACTGGCGCTAGAGCGCATGATCCCGACCGCAGCCTTCGACTACCGGCTTCCCGACGGGCTCATCGCCCAGACGCCCGCCGCGCGCCGCGACGCTTCGCGCATGCTGGTGGTCGATCGGGAGGCGCGGACCGTGGAGCACCGGACCTTCGCCGAGCTTCCCCGGTTCCTGCGAACGGGCGACACGCTCTTCCGCAACACCGCCTCGGTGCTTCCCGCGAGGCTTCACGGCCGGCGCTCGACCGGCGGCAGGGTCGAGTGTCTGCTCCTGCGCAACACCGGCAGGTCGCCGGACGGCGGGGAGCTCTGGCAGTGCCTCGTGCGGCCGGGGCGCAGGTTTCCGGTGGGTTCGGAGTTCGTCGCCTCCGGGCACGCCCTGACCGGGATCATCGCCTCGGTCCCCGGGAACGGCACCGTGCTCGTGCGCTTCACGGTGCGCGGCGGGGGCTCGGTCGCCGACGTCGCCAGCCGGACCGGGGACGTCCCCCTGCCCCCGTACATCGAACGCGCCGACGACTCCCGGAGGCACGAGGACCGCGAGCGCTACCAGACCGTCTACGCGGACCGGGCCCGGCAGGTCGCCGTCGCCGCGCCGACCGCGGGGCTGCATTTCACGCCGGGCCTGCTTGGCGAGATCGCAGACAGGGGTGTCCGGACGGCGGACCTGACGCTCCACGTCGGGCTCGGAACCTTCAAGCCGATCGAGACCGAGGCGGTCGAGGAGCACGCCATCCACCGGGAGCTCTATGAGATGCCCGTGGAGACCCAGCGCGCCCTCTTCCCACCGCTTGGGGGGCGCCGCGTGGCGGTGGGGACGACGACGGTCCGCTCGATCGAGGACTTCCTGGAGAGCCACGACGGCCCCCTCGACCAGGCGCACCTGGCGGAGACGGGGCTGTTCATCCATCCGCCCCGCGCGTTCCGGGGCGTCGACGCGCTCATCACCAACTTCCACCAGCCGCGCTCCACCCTCCTCTGCCTGGTGGCCGCCTTCCTGACGCCGGGATCGACCGAGGGAATCGCCTGGCTCATGGAGCTCTACGCCGAGGCGATCTCAAGGCGCTACCGGTTCTTCAGCTACGGCGACTGCATGCTTGTCGTCTAAAAGTGTCATGTTGGGTTGAATTTCGGCGCATCCAGGGCCATGTGTATGTCCCTTACCTTAACCCAGATATATATCCGATGAAACTCGCCTCCAAGATCCTCGCCCTGGCCGCCGCCGCAGCCGGGCTCGCCTCCGCCGCCTCCGCCGCCATCGAAACCTATGCGATCGACCCCGTACACTCGTCCGTGGGCTTCTCGATCCGCCACTTTCTGACGAAGGTGCCCGGCCGGTTCACGAAGTTCACAGGCACGATCACCGTGGACCGCGACAACCTCGAGAACAGCTCGGTGGCCGCGGAGATCACCGTGGGCAGCGTCGACACGGACAACGACAAAAGGGACGAGGACCTCAGGTCGCCCAACTACCTTGACACCGTGAAGTTTGCCACGATGACCTTCAAGAGCACGTCCTGGAAGAAGACCGGCGACGGCACGTTCGACGTGGCGGGCGACCTCACCATCCACGGGGTCACCAAGCCGATCATCCTCAAGGTGGACCTGCTCGGCTTCGGGCCCGGCATGATGGGCGCGCAGCTCTCCGGCTGGGACGCATCGGTTACCCTGAATCGGGAGGACTTCGGCGTGACCGGGCCCTCCTACGCCAGCAAGGTTCTCGGCACCGACGTCATTGTCTCGATCACCGTCGAGGCCGACCTGAAGAAGTGACGCCGGACGAGCTCCAGGCGCTCATCGACGACGCAACCTACGACTACGTCACGGGCGACACGGCCCGCGCGCTCGAGAAGCTCGGGCGCGCGACGGCCGGGGCGCCCGAGTCGTTTGAGGCCTGGCACGCGCTCGCCGAGATCTACCTGGGCCTGCGGCGCCTCGACGAGGCGCTTACGGCGGGCGAGCGGGCGCACGCGCTCCGGAAGTCGGACCCGCTGGTGATCGCCACGCTCTCGCGGACGTGGATGGAGCGGGGCGACAAGGCGCGCGCCGAGCAGTACGGGGCCTTGGCCCGTGTGCAGGGCTGGAAGGAGGAGCTCTCCGCCCCTCCCCAGCCCGATGCAGGCGGGTTGCGTTGACGCTCGCCCGCGCCCGTTGACACGGCCAACGCGACGCGGGTATTTTCGGGGCCGTCGGCCCTAACCCACCCATGGAACCCCCCTCCTACACGCTGGAGTTCGAGAAGCCGCTCAGGGACCTGGCGCGCCAGCTCGACGAGCTCCGCCAGCAGTCGGTGGAGACCAACGTGGACATGGTCCAGGAGGCCCGATCGATCGAAAAGAAGATCGAGGCGATGCAGCGGGAGATCTACTCCAACCTGACCCCGTGGCAGAAGGTGCAGGTCGCCCGCCATCCGAGGCGGCCCTACGCCCTCGACTACGTCTCGATGATCTGCAAGGGCTTCAACGAGCTGCACGGGGACCGCCAGTTCAACGACGACCGCGCCCTGGTGGGCGGCACCGCCTTCTTCGACGGGCACGCGGTCATGATCGTCGCCCAGCAGAAGGGGCGCGACCCCAAGGAGAGGATCGCTCGGAATTTCGGGATGCCGCAGCCTGAGGGGTACCGCAAGGCCCTGAGAATCATGAAGCTCGCCGAGAAGTTCGGGCTGCCCCTCCTCTCGTTCATCGACACGCCGGGCGCCTTCCCCGGGGTCGGCTCCGAGGAGCGCCATGTCTCGGAGGCGATCGCCGTCAACCTGCGCGAGATGGCGATGCTGCGCACGCCGACGATCTCGGTCGTCGTGGGCGAGGGGGGCTCGGGCGGGGCGCTCGGGATCGGCGTCACCGACCGGGTGCTCATGTTCGAGAACAGCTACTACTCGGTGATCACGCCGGAGGGCTGCGCCGCGATACTCTGGAAGGACGGGGCCGCGGCGCCGAGGGCCGCCGAGGCCCTGAAGGTGGACGCCGACGACCTGGAGAAGCTCGGCGCCGTCGACGAGGTGATCCCGGAGCCGCTCGGGGGGGCCCATAACGACCCGCCGCAGGCGGCGGCGACCCTCAAGTACTCCCTCCACAAGCACCTCAACGACCTTCGCGCCCTCGACATGGAGACGCTCCTGGAGACGCGCTACGAGCGCTACCGGCACATCGGCACCTACGAGGAGTCGGGGATCATCAAGTCCTGAAGGGGGCCCGCCCTAGCGGCGCACCGTCAGGAGCGTGACGCTCGCGGCACGCGCCATCGCGGGGTCGATTTCGACCAGCGCGGCGGACATGCGGACGTCCCCAGTCGCGACCTCGAAGCGCCTCGGCATCCCGTCCATGAACCTTGAGATGACGGGCGCCACCTCCCGGCCGAGCACGCTCGCATAGGGCCCGGTCATCCCCACGTCGCACATGAAGGCGGTGCCCTTGGGCAGCACGCAGGCGTCCGCGGTCGGCACGTGCGTGTGGGTCCCCAGGACCGCGGTCACGCGACCGTCCAGGTGCCACCCGAGCGCCTGCTTCTCCGACGTCGCCTCGGCGTGGATCTCGACAATGATCGCGTCGGCCTGGCCCCGCAGCCGCTCGATCATACGGTCCGCGCAGGCGAAGGGATCCTCCGCCTTCATGTTCATGAACTGGCGGCCGAGGACCGTGAAGACGGCAACCCTGAACCCCCGCGAGGCGATGACCACGTGGTCCCACCCGGGGCATGCGGCCGGCAGGTTCGCGGGCCGGCAAACGCGGTCGATCTGCGCGATGTCGTTCTCCCAGCCGCGCTGGTCCCAAACGTGGTCGCCGAGCGTGACCGCGTCCACGCCCGACTCGAGGAGCGAGCGCGCGAGCGGCCCGGTTATCCCGGCGCCGGCCGCGGAGTTCTCGCCATTGGCGATGACGAAGTCGAGGCCCTCCTCCCTGCGCATGCGGGGCACCTTCTCCTCCACGATCTCGCGCCCCGGCTTCCCCACGATGTCCCCGATGAAGAGCAGCTTGAGCACCCCCCTCCAATGGCCCGCCGGGGCCGGCTTCGCCAGCCTATTCCCGAGCTTGCCTCGCGCCCGCCGAAGTATTCAGATGGCGGGCTTTTTCACCCAAGCCCACCTCCATGAAGACCCGTACGTCCCCCACGCCGTTTCCCAAGGCCGAGATCGGCCGCGAAATGAAGGGCGCCGACGCCGTCGTCGAGTGCCTGATCCGCGAGGGCGTCGACGTCATCTTCGCGTACCCGGGCGGCGCCTCGCAGGAGCTGCACCAGGCGCTCGCCCGCACCGACAAGATCCGGGTCATCCTGCCCCGCCATGAGCAGGGCGGCTCGTTCGCGGCAGGCGGCTACGCGCGCGCCACGGGCAGGGTCGGCGTGTGCATGGCGACGAGCGGCCCGGGCGCGACGAACCTCGTGTCGGCGATCGCCGACGCCTACATGGACTCGATCCCCCTGGTCGCGATCACCGGCCAGGTGAAGAAGGAGTTCATCGGCAAGATGGCCTTCCAGGAGACCGACTTCTTCGGGATGACGCTGCCCGTGGTGAAGCACTCGTACCTCGTCATGGACGTGCACGAGCTGCCGCGGATCATGAAGGAGGCCTTCCACCTCGCCCGCAGCGGCCGGCCGGGGCCGGTCGTCATCGACATCCCCAAGGACGTCCAGCAGGCGAAGTTCCAGCCGGTGTTCCCCGCGTCGGTCGAGTTCCGAAACCCGATCCTCTCCGCGACGCACCGCGCGAGCGACGAGGCCCTCCACAAGGTGCTGGGCCTGGTGGCCGGCGCGAAGAAGCCGGTCATCTACGCCGGAGGGGGCATCATCTCGGCCGAGGCCCACCGCGAGCTCAGGGCCTTTGCCGAGGCGACCCGCATCCCGGTCGCGACGACCCTCATGGGCCTCGGCTGCTTCCCGGAGACGAACCCGCTCTCGATGCAGTGGTTCGGCATGCACGGGGCCGCCTACGGCAACTGGGCGGTCGACGAGTCCGACCTCTTGATCGTCCTCGGCGCCCGCTTCGACGACCGGATCACCGGCGACACGCGCAAGTTCGCGGCGCAGGCGACGATCGTCCACATCGACGTCGACGGGTCCGAGCACAACAAGAACAAGCGGGTGGCGCTTCCCATCGTGAGCGACGTCAAGTACGCCCTGGGGCGCCTGAACGAGCTCATCGCCGCGTCCAACTTCTCGCCGCCCGACACGGCGCCCTGGCACGCGCAGATCAGCGCGTGGAAGAAGGGGCACCCGTTCAGCTTCGAGCACAGCAGGCACATCCAGCCGCAGGAGGCCGTGAAGGCGCTCTACGAGCTGACGAAGGGCGAAGCGATCATCGTGACCGGCGTCGGCCAGCACCAGATGTGGGCCGCCCAGTTCTACCGCTTCAACGAGCCGCGCCGCTACATCAGCTCGCTCGGCCTCGGGGCGATGGGCTTCGGCTACCCGGCCGCGCTCGGCGCCAAGGTTGCCTGCCCCGACAGGCAGGTGATCGACATCGACGGCGACGGCTCCTTCGCGATGAACATCCAGGAGCTCGCGACCGCGCACATCGAGAAGATCGCGGCGAAGGCGATGATCCTCAATAACCAGCACCTCGGCATGGTCGTCCAGTGGGAGGACCGCTTCTACGGAAGCGTCCGCGGCAACACGATCCTCGGCGACGAGAACAACGTGGGGAGCCCGGACAACCCGGACGCGCTCTACCCGGACTTCGTGAAGATCGCGCAGGGATTCGGCGTGAAGGGCCGGCGCGTGATCAAGAAGGGCGAGCTCCGGGCCGCCATCCAGGAGATGCTCGACTACGACGGGCCCTTCGTCCTCGACGTCGTCGTCCCCTACACCGAGCACGTCCTTCCCATGATCCCGGCCGGCAAGGGCGTGAAGGAGATGCTCCTGAAGTAGGGAGCCGCTGCCCGGTCAGCCCCGCCCCGCCCGCGCCCGGGCCTTTGTCAGGGGTCACCCTAAACCAGCCACGACGGGTCGGGGGTCAGTTCAAAACCAGCCACTTTGAGTAGGATCGATTTGCTCGTTGAGCGGCGGATGCCGCACAACGGAGCAGATGAACCAACTCAA
>Ga0302320_10001164_pt1 | contig 63203 bp, 47 predicted proteins | sample Bog_T0_3_FD_202130 | JGI IMG/M metagenome (GOLD analysis project Ga0302320, IMG submission 202130) | Peat permafrost microbial communities from Stordalen Mire near Abisko, Sweden - Bog_T0_3 | ecosystem: Environmental > Terrestrial > Soil > Wetlands > Peat | place: Sweden: Abisko, Stordalen Mire...
GCATGGGCGAAGCGTAGCAGGGGAAAAGGGGATCATCGTGCCGATGAACCTGAAGAAGCAACAGTTTTTGATCGCCTCACCCTGACCTCGCCAGCATCCCCCTCAGATCTGGACTGCGTAACATCAGGCAATAACTTTCTCAGTATCCGGGTATTGTCGGATGATCTTGAAGAATCGCCACCCAACTGCCTCTCCTGACCTCCGATCCCTGATCCCTGTCCCCTGATCCGTTATCATTCCCTTCAGCACATATGACATCCGTTCCCCCAGAACCGCCCGAGACCACCGAATTCGAGGGCGACTATCGCCCCTCGAACCTCTCCACCCTGGACCCGGTCAACGCACGCGTAGAGCCGGCCGATGTTGCCTATTTGATGCGCCTGGCCGACGCCCTCAATACCACCCTCGATCTGCAGACCCTGCTGACTCGCACTTCGGAACTGGTGCGAGCCGTGATCCACTACCGCATCTTCGCCATACTGCTGCTAAACGACCGCACCCACGAGTTGCGGATGCGATTCCAGATCGGGCACACACCGGAAGTTGAGCGCATGCGATTCCAGCTCGGCAAGGGCGTGATCGGACAAGTTGCGCTCACCCGCCAGCCCATTCTGCTGAACGATGTCGAAACCTCAGACTTCTACCTGAACGCTAACCCGACCGTCCGCTCCGAGCTGGCGGTTCCCCTGATCGCAAAAAACCGGCTCATCGGCGTCCTGGACCTGGAAAGCGAAGAAACGGGATACTTTAGGCCCGAACACCTCCATCTACTCACTTTGACCGCCTCGCGCATCGCCCAGGCGATTGAAAACGCCCGTCTCTACTCGCGCGTCTCCCGGCAGGCACAGTCGCTCGCCGTTCTGAATGAAATCGCAACCGAGTTGACCTCCATTCTCGACCTGGACCCACTTTTGGAGCGCGTCGGGCAGCTTCTCCGCCGCCTGATCGACTACCAGATGTTCTCGGTGATGCTGCTGGATGAAAAAGGAGAGGAACTCGTCACACGCTATGCCTGGCGCTTCGGCGCTATCCAGGGCCCACAGCGACGCATCTCGATCAACAATGGTCTGGTGGGTGCGGCTGTGCGCGAGTGGCGGCTGGTCAACGCCCCGGACGTTCGCCGCGATTCCCGTTACCTGGAGATGAACCCGGAGACCCGATCCGAGCTGATTGTGCCCCTCTTTTACAAGGGACGCATTATCGGCGTTCTTGACCTGGAACACACACGCACCGGCTTCTTCACCGAGGATCATGAGCGCCTGATCACCACCATGGCTGCGCAAGTTGCCATCTCGATCGAGAATGCCCGCCTCTACCAGGCAGTGCGCCGCCAGGAGCGGCAGCTCGAACGCGACATTGCCATGGCGCGCGAGGTGCAGCTCCGCCTGCTTCCCCACGCCGCGCCGGAGTTACAAAATGCTGAGCTGGCAGTCCGTTTTCTGCCCGCACGCACCATCGGCGGCGACCTTTACGACTTTCTGGATTACGGCCCTGGCCGCACCGCCATCGTGCTCGGCGACGTCAGCGGAAAAGCCGCGCCCGCAGCCTTATTTGCCGCGCTGGTCAGTGGAATCATGCGCTCGGCCGCTTTGCTGCGACTCGATCCCGCTCCGATGCTGGCCGCTCTCAATGACTCACTTCAGGAACGCAAACTCGAGTCCCAGTACGTAACCATGCTTTTCGCCCTCTGGGATGACGAAGCCCGGACGCTCCACGTGGCAAATTCAGGAGCCGTCCAGCCCATCTTCTGCCGCAGTGGCAAGTCCACCACGGTCCAGGCAGAAGGCATGCCGCTGGGGCTTTTCCCCGATATCTCCTACGACGAAATCAGCGTCGTCACCGAACCCGGAGACGTCGTTGTCTTCGTCTCCGACGGCATCACCGACGCCGAAGACGCCAAGCGCGAGATGTACGGTCAGGACCGGCTGGCGAACATTCTCTGCGCTCATCGCGACCACGCCGCCCAGCAGATCGCCGACGCCATCCTTGCCGATGTCTCCCGCTTCCAGGGCGATCACGACCGCTTCGACGATGAAACCATCATCGTGCTCCGCGTCCACGCCTGACCTTGCTCCGTGGAGTTCTCGGATCGCGTCAAGTTCTGTCGTCAATTCGGGTACAGGAGTCTTGGCGCTATTGATCCTTCCTACAAATAACCCTGTGCCCCATCCATTCCGCGTTTTTTGCGGAATGGGTGGGAGGGCAAACCCACGATTGAAGGGTAGGAAAAAGAGTCTCAGCCAAGCCCCGTTGATCAGGAAGTTTTTTGGGAAGAAAAGCAGGCAAACTGCACAAGCGTGGCGAGCAGGCCAGGAATATCCGAGACCTCCGCTTCAGCTGCGGGAGGCCATCCAGAATCCCGCAGAGTTTGGCTGGTGATGGGGCCGATGGAGATGGCGGGTACCCCGGCAAAGGGCCAGTCTACCCCAGCCTCCGCCGCAACCTCGGCCAGATGGATGGCACTTGAGGAACTGGTAAAGGTCACCATGTCAATTCCTTCCGCGAGCGCGCGGCGAAGCTGCTCCGGCGCGGCTGCGGGCGTCCCGTTCTGATACGCGTCGACCACATCGACCTGGACTCCCGCCGCCAGCAGGGCCTGCGGAATCACATCCCGCGCGCCCGCGGCCCGAGCGAGCAGAATTCTGACCTCCCAAGCCGAACCCTCGATTTCGGTCATTAGCCTCTCAACCAGGCTTTCTCCAACAAACGTCTCAGGAACAAAGGCAAGCATCAGGCCTCGCTTGATCGCACTCGTTGCGGTGGCTTCCCCGATTGCAGCGACCTTCATGCTCGCAGGCTGCATGAGCGCAATCCCCAACTCCTCAGCTCGCGCAAAAAGCACATGAACCGTATTGGCGCTCGTCAAAAGCACCCAATCGTAGCCCTGAAATTCCCGAAGAGCCCGATCGAGGGATTCGTAGCTAGCCGGGGAGCGGATCTCCAGCACCGGCACTTCTACCGGCACCGCCCCCAAAGCGCGAAGGGCTTCACTGAGCTTGCCCGCCTGATGCGCGGCGCGGGTCACTAGCACTCGCTTGCCCGCCAAACTATGGTGAGTCACTGGTTTGTTCCTGCGGTTGCCTCCAGCAGTTGGCCCGCACCCGCTTCGATCAGTTTGTCTGCCATCCGCTGTCCTAGAGCCACCGGGTCGCTGCCGATCATCGGAACTCGTTCGTAAACCCGCACCGCAACTCCTGTTTCGGGAGCCGCCACAACAGCGAAGACCTCAAGCCAGGAGCCTGCCCCTTCGCCCGCAAGGACAGCCCTGCAATGGATCCCAATCGGAACCTGGCAACCACCGCCAAGGGCGGCCAAGGCGGCCCGTTCGGTGGTCACTGCAAATCGCGTATCCGGATCGTTCAGGAACTGGACCGCCGTAATGGTCTCGGAATCCGTCTTGCGGGTCTCGATGCCCAGAGAGCCCTGTCCGGCGGCCGGGCAAAAGTCTTTCGGTTCCAGGCGTTCCCGCACCCATTCCGTCTTTTCCAGACGATCGAGCCCAGCAGCGGCAAGAAGAATCGCGTCCACCTGCCCCTCCGCCAGTTTGCGCAAACGGGTATCGACATTGCCGCGGAACTCGACGGCCTCAATATCCGGGCGCAAGGCCTTCAATTGCGCACGCCGCCGCTGGCTGCTGGTGCCCACACGAGCCCCTTGGGGCAGAGCGGCCAGATTTTCGTACTTCACCGACACAAACACATCGCGCGGGTCAACTCGGGGCGGAGTCGCCGCCAAAACAAACTGGTCGGCCAGTTCCGTAGGAAGATCCTTGAGCGAATGGACCGCCAGATCGATGGTCCCGTCCGCCAACGCTTCCTCAATCTCCTTGGTAAACATGCCCTTGGAGCCCACTTGCGCAAAGGTCACTTCCTGCAGCTTGTCGCCGGTGGTCTTGATGATCCGGATCTCGACTTCGTGGCCCTGTTCCCGCAAAAGCGCGGCGATATGGTTGGCCTGCCAAAGGGCCAGTTGCGAACCGCGGCTTCCAATCGTCAGTTTCATGCTTTCTTCTCCCCGCCCGCTTCGCTCAAGATGTCGCCCTCGGAATTCTCATTCCCCACTTCGCCTGCATCCTTCTTCGCGGCATCGGTTCCGGATGGCAATGCCCAAGTCTCGCAGAGGGCATCCATCCGCATCTGGTCATTCTCCCGCGCGGCCTGCTTCAGGGCCTGCATGGGAGGATGAAGAAACTTGTTCAGCAGGCCTCGCGTCAGGGCTTCGACAGCCGCCAACTGCTCGGCGGAAAGCGCTCCCAGACGAACCTGCACACGCCGCATCTCCCCTTGCCGAATCTCTTCAGCCTGCCGCTGCAGGGCCACAATGGCCGGGGCCGCGTTCACCGCCCGCTGGCGCACATGAAAACGCTCCAGCTCGACCGCGATCAGCGTCTCGGCGTCCGCGGCTTCGCGACTTCGCTCCGCCATGTGCGTCGCCGCGACCCCTTGCAGGTCGTCGATGTCATAGACAAAGATGCCTTCCAGCTTGCCCATCGCTGGGTCGACATCGCGTGGCACTGCCAGATCCACAAAAAACATCGGCCGATTGCGACGGCGCTGCATGAACTTCTGGCCGTGCGCGGGTCCAAAGATGTGGTGCGGGGCGCTCGTTGAGGTGATCACGATGTCTGCCTGGCTGGCTACGTCATAAAGCTGATCGTAGGGAATGACTTTCCCCGCGAAAGGCTCGGCCATCCGCTCAGCCCGTTCCAGCGTGCGGTTGGTGACCAGAATCGTTCCGACACCCTGCTGCTTCAGGTGACGCGCGGAGAGCTCGCACATCTTGCCCGCGCCCACCAGAAAGACGGTCTTTCCGGCCAACGAACCGAAGATCTTGCGCGCCATTTCCACGGCAACCGAAGCAATGGAGACGGAATTCGCGCCAATCTCGGTCTCATTCCGCACCTTTTTGGCGGCGGCAAAGGCGCCTTGGAGCAAGTGCTCCAGTTGCCCACCGATAGTGCCGGCAGCCTTGGCGACGGCGAAGGCCTCTTTTACCTGACCGAGAATCTGCGGCTCGCCGACCACCATGGAATCCAGGCTAGCAGCCACCCGAAATAGATGCCGGATGGCTTCGCGCTCCCGGAGTTCATACAGATGCGGTCCCAACAACGCGTGGTCCACGCCAAACTGCCGCTCCAGAAATGCCGCAACCGGAATCTCCCCCGCTTGCTTCCCTTCTCCCTCGCATTCCTCCGGCTGAAGCGCGACCAGAATCTCAACCCGATTGCAGGTAGAGACGATCATGCACTCGGCGATACCCGGCACCGCAGCCAGGGCGCGGGTCGTCTCCGCCAGCTCCGTCCGCGAGATGGCGATCCGTTCCCGGATTTCGATAGGAGCAGTCTTGTGGTTTACCCCAACCAGGGCAAAGTTCAGGGCGGCAGCGGGTTTTGAGCTCATCGCGGACCGAACCTGTGCACATGGCTGATCAAGTTGGTCACCCAGACGACCATCATGACTGCAAAAACAGAACCCGTCAGGTAGGCTGCCCGGCGTCCACGCAGGCCCGCGCTGCGGCGAACCAGAAGCAGCACGACATAGACCACCCAACTGGCAAAGGCCGCCAGGATCTTGGGATCCAGAAAGTAGGACGCGCCCAACTGCGTCTCCTGAACCAGGACGCTCCCGATGACCAGGCCGACCGTCATGCAGGGAAAGCCAAATTCCAGCGTGGCCAAGGCGATGCGTTCCAGGGTATCGAGCGGTGGAAGCCAATCCAGCGGCGCCCACCACGAGTCTTGCCCAGGTTGGCGCTTGCTCTTGATGCGCTTTTCCTGCACCAGATAGAGCGCACTGGCCAACATGCTGAAACCCAGCGCCACGTAAGCCAGCAGCAGGGCCGCAATGTGCGCCAGCAACCAACTGGTGCGCACTCCCTGCGAAGGAAAGCTGTAGCGCTCCTGCCCCAAGGCAGGAATGAGAACCAAAAACAGGGTCAGCGGCAGGGCAAAGATGCCCAGAGAGATCGCGTCATACAACCACCAGACCAGAAAAAACAGTCCCGCGACCGCAAAACCGAGCAGCGACTCAATTTCGCGCACACCGACCGGCATCCAGCGATGCGCCTGGACCATCATCTCAACCACGGAGACGAAATGGAAAAACAGCGCCATCCCGCCGAGGTGTACGCAGGCCTTCCGCCAGCGAAGCAGGCCATAGAGTACGGCCGGGAAGACTGCGACACTCGCCGCCGCATAGAGAATCGCCGCAACTCGGAGCCAGAGCAAATACATTTCTACGTTCACCTTAAAGACCAATCTACCCAGTATACTGTGACGCAAATCACTTTATAAACGACAATGACCTTCGTCGCTCCTCCCAATCGGTGGAAATGCCCAGCGAAGACAAGGGAAAGCCCTCAACAAGGACAGCAACTGTTGACCGGCTCTCACTGGACCTCGTACCGTGTCCGCATGTTTCGTAATCATCGTCGCGAACGCTGGGTGCCCCAGGTCTCGATTTTGAGACCTGGGAAAGCGCAGATCTTTACGGTCACGGCATGATTGTTCGGCCCTTAAGGAGTGTCATTGCCCTCCCACCCTTACCGCAGGAAACGCGGTATGGATGGGGACGGGGTGCATGTATTTGTGCGCCGAATCAATCGTCCTGGATCATCCCCTCGCGTCCTTTGATTTGGCATCGAAAAAATTGCACAGCCCCGCCGCGTCTCTGTCCACACCTCCAGTGCACGAAACCAAGAACGCCGAACTCCTGACCGGTCAAGAAGGAGTCGAAGATCCTGGACCCCGGAAAGGGCCGCGCACGATACTCTTAGAGTCAACGTGATACGCGAAGACATACAGCCCGAAGATGCCTTGCCCCTTTCCCCGGAGCCGCCTGTGCTGACCCCTCCCCTCGACAAGGAGATGGCCGAGTTGACCCCCTTCATGCGCCAGTGGACAACGGCTAAGCGGGAAAACCCCGACGCCTTGCTCTTCTTTCGCATGGGAGACTTCTACGAACTGTTCTACGACGACGCCGTCATCGTGAGCCGGGAGTTGCAGTTGACCCTGACTGCTCGCGACCGGGAGCGGTCGCAGCCGATGTGCGGAGTGCCCTATCATGCGGTGGACGCCTACCTCACCCGCCTGCTACGGTTGGGCTACCGCATCGCCATCTGCGAACAGATGGAAGACCCCAAGCTCACCAAAAAGATCGTGCGCCGCGAGGTGACCCGTGTTTTGTCTCCGGGAACAGCCATGGATGCCGCGCTCGGTCAGGATCAGAACAACTTCCTGGCCGCGCTTTATGCGCCGGAAGGAAATGCCGCAGTCTGTGCCGTGGCGCTGCTCGATGTCTCGACCGGCGAGTTCCGTACCGCGGAGTTCGAGGGACCCACTGCGCGCCAGCAGGCTGCCGAGGAGCTCCTGAAAGCCCAGCCCAGCGAAGTTCTGTTGGCAACTAGCGCACAGATGCCCGCCGCTCTGGAACGGATCACGACAAAAACACGGGTCGAAGATTGGGTCTGGACCCGGGAGTTCGCGGTTCCCCTCGTGGAACGCCAACTCAACGTACGCACCCTCGAAGGCTTCGGGCTGGACCGACATCCCGCCGCGGCCATTGCGGCCGGCGTGGTACTGCATTACGTGCGCACCACGCAGAAGAATGAAGCGCTCCACGTCGACAGCCTCAAATTCGAAGAGCACTCCACCGCTCTCGAACTCGACCAGGTGACGGTTCGCAATCTGGAACTGACCGAACCTCTGTTTAGTGGACAAGACAGCAAGGCGACGCTCTTCCATGCCCTCGATGCCTGTCAGACCCCCATGGGCAAGCGCCTGCTACGCGCAACAATCCTGCGGCCACTGAACGATGCCGCGGCGATTGAGACGCGGTATGAAGCCGTCGCCGAGGCGCACGGCGACCTTGTGAAACGAGAAGAGATCCGCCGCGCATTTTCAGGAATCCTGGACTTGGAACGGCTGCTGGCTCGGCTCTCACTGGACTCGGCCGGTCCCCGCGATGTGCGCGCACTGGCGGCAAGTCTCAGCAAGCTTCCGGCGTTGAAAGTCGCACTCGCCGCGATGTCGGCGGCGCTGTGGAGCCGGCTGCTGGAACGTCTCGACGCCCTCACCGAAATCACTTGTCTGATCGAGACCACGCTGATCGAAGAGCTGCCTCTAACCCTGGTAGACGGCGGAGCTATCGCCGGCAACGTCGATCGCGAACTGGACGAACTTCGCACCATCTCTTCCACGGGACGCCAGTCCATAGCCGCCATCGAAGAGCGCGAGCGGCAACGCACCGGAATTGGGTCGCTGAAAGTCCGCTATAACTCGGTGTTTGGCTATTACATCGAGATCTCGAAATCCAACCTGGCGCACGCCCCGGCCGATTACGAACGCAAGCAGACTCTGGTCAATGCCGAACGATTCACCACCCCCGAACTGAAGGAGTACGAGGTCAAGATTCTGACCGCGCACGACCGCTGCATCGAAATAGAAAAACGCATCTTCGCTGTGTTACGCAAGACTGTGCTGGAGGCGGCTAGCCGCATTCGCCGCACCTCGGCAACCGTTGCCGAGGCCGACATGCTGATCAACTTTGCACACCTTGCCGCGCAACGCCGCTATGTACGCCCTGTCCTCAGCGAAGAGCCGGTGATTGAAGCCGTCGCAGGCCGCCATCCGGTCATTGAACAGTGGCTGGAAGAATCGCGCGAAGGCCGCTTCATCGCCAACGATCTCTATCTCGATGCGAGCGAGGAGGGGCCAAGCCTGTTGTTGATTACCGGTCCCAACATGGGCGGCAAAAGCACCTATCTCCGCCAGGCCGCGATGCTTGTTCTGTTGGCGCAGATGGGCAGTTTCGTACCCGCCGAGAGCATGCGTTATGGATTGGTGGATCGCATCTACACGCGCATCGGCGCCAGCGACAATGTGGCCCGGGGACGATCGACCTTCATGGTGGAAATGACTGAGACGGCGACCATTCTCAACACCGCCACGCGACGTTCGCTGGTGCTGCTCGACGAGATGGGACGCGGCACGGCAACCTTCGACGGATTATCGCTGGCCTGGGCTACCGTCGAATATCTTCATGCCGAGACCGGCGCGCGCACGCTGTTTGCTACGCACTATCACGAACTAACGATGCTCGCTGAAAAACTCCCCCGCGTGCGCAATCTGCGCGTCGGCGTGAAAGAGGCGGCGGGTGGAATTGTCTTTCTGCACAACATTGAACCAGGCGCGGCCAGCAAGAGCTACGGCATCGAAGTGGCGCGGCTCGCGGGCCTTCCCGCAGCCGTCATTGAGCGCGCCAAGCGCGTTCTGAAGCAGCACGAAAAGCAAGAGCGCCAAAGCGTTCAGGTGGAGACCGCTCCGGAGCCAATGCAGTTGACCATGTTCACGCCGCTTTCGCAACGGATCGTAGACCGCATCGAAGCCGTGGATGTGAACGTGTTGACTCCGCTGCAGGCGCTGAATCTGCTGGAAGAGTTGCAAAGCGAATTGAAGGAACGGGGATGAAGACTGAAATCCGACACGCCGCAGGAAGCTTGCTTGTCGTTGGCCTATCGGGCACCGAATTGACGGCCATGGAGTCAGCATGGCTCAAACTGGTGCGACCTGCGGGTGTGATTCTGTTTCGTCGCAACATTGAAGACGCCGCCCAGACCCGCGCCTTGCTGCGTGCGGCAACAGCCCTCTGCACGAACAACGCCCTGCGCTGCGTGGACGTGGAAGGCGGCACTGTCGATCGTTTGCGCGATGCGCTCGCGTCCTTACCATCTGCGCAGGCCGTAGCTACCGCAGCGCGGCACACCGGCAAAACAAAACTGATGCACGAGCATGGCGAACTGGTGGCTCGCGCCGTGAAGGCCTTCGGCTTCAGTACCACTCTGGCGCCGGTACTAGATCTCGCACTGCCAGCCTCTTTCAACGTAATGGGTACGCGCGCCGCTGCGGCAACCGCCGAAGGCGTCGTAGACTACGCCCGCAACTTCCTTGCCGGGCTGGCGACACAACGCGTTGTCGGCTGTGGCAAGCATTTCCCCGGACTGGGCGCGGGCACGGTGGATTCCCACGCCGAAACCCCTTCCATTGATCGCAGCCTCCGCGAACTCAAGCGCGAAGATCTCGTCCCTTATCGGGAGTTGCGCAAGCTGTTGCCGATGGTGATGGTAAATCATGCAGCTTATCCCGCAACGCCCAGTAAACAGAGCCCGGCAACCGCATCGTCTTATTGGGTAAAGACCGTTCTTCGCAAGCAGATTGGCTATCGCGGACTGGCCTTCAGTGACGACATGGAAATGGGCGGAATTCTGAAGTTTCTGCCCATCGAAGAAGCCGCCGTAGCAACCATTCGCGCCGGGATGGATCTTGTGGAGATATGCCACAGCGCCGAGTTGATCTTGCGTGCCTATGAAGCACTGATTCGTGAAGGCGAACATTCGCGCACCTTTCGCGCCTTGCTTCTGGCCCGCGCAAAACGAACTGCGCGACTGCGTGCCAGTCTCTTCCAAGACAAACTGAGCGCGACCCCCACAGCCCTGAAACTCGACGCTCTTCGCACACGGATCGTGCGCTTCAGCGAGACCATTCACAATTCCGAGCCTTCGTAGGATTCTCATCAGGAGCGTAGATGAACGCCAGAAATGCAAAGCCGATGACCGTGGCCGGAATCATGAGTGGAACCTCGGCGGATGGAATCGATGTGGCTATCGTTCGCATACAGAAAGGCAAGCCACGCCTTACACTTCTGGCACATGAGGGCGTCAAGTTCCCCGCGGCCCTGCGGCGTGCCGTGCTGGCCGCGATGAATGCAGAGACAGCTTCAACGGCAGAACTGGCGCGTCTCAATTGGCGCCTAGGCATTGCGTACGCTGATGCCGTAAAAAACACGCTGCAGAAACACCCGATGCCCCTCGACTTGATCGGCTGTCACGGACAAACTCTCTTTCATCAGCCGCGCGCAACGGCTTACGCGGGAAAAACTTTCTCCTGCACCTGGCAAGCGGGAGAGGCTGCTGTTCTGGCCGCGGAGTTGAGTGTGCCGGTAGTTTCTAACTTCCGTCCCGCCGACATGCTCGCGGGGGGTCAGGGCGCGCCTCTGGTTCCCTTGCTCGATTTTGTGCTGTTCGCCGATGCCAAGCGCAATCGGGTCCTCCAGAATATTGGCGGCATCGCCAACCTCACCGCGATTCCCGCGGGGGCATCCTCCAATGAAGTAATGGCTTTCGACAATGGCCCCGGCAACATGGTCATCGATGCCCTGACGCAACAGCTCTATGGCGCCGCCTACGATCGCAACGGCGCCCACGCGGCGCAGGGTGCGATTCTGCAGACCGTTCTCGAACAAGCCCTGCGCAATCCCTACTTCCAACAGAATCCGCCGCGCACGGCAGGCCGCGAGCAGTTCGGCCGCGAGTATGCGACGAAGTTTCTTGCATCATGCTTGCGCAAAAGCAAGCGCCCTGAAGATGCGTTGGCCACTGCCACGGCTCTCACCGCGGAGTGCATTGCCGCAAGCTACAAGCAGTTCGTCCGTTCAAAGATGAAACGAGACAATGCAAATCGTCGTAGCGTGGATTACATCGTCAGCGGCGGCGGAGCGCGCAATGCAACCCTCATGGCCATGCTGGCGCGGAGGCTTGCTCCGCTGGGATGCGATCTGGCCGCCAGCGAGAGCTTTGGACTTCCCGTGGAGGCCAAGGAGGCTGCAGCATTCGCACTGCTGGCATGGCAAACCTGGCATCATCTACCCGGAAATGTGCCTTCCGCAACGGGAGCCGCAAGACCGGCAGTTCTGGGTCAGGTCACTTATGTCTAGTACATTGGCCGGACGGATTTGTGCTTTCCCAGGTCCCAAAATCGGGAACATGAGGCTCCCGTTGTGCATGGATGGCATTTACAAATCAAGCGGTCAGCGTACGAAGATGGGTCGACCTCTCTTTGCAGGTGCTGCGATCGCTCTTTGCATCTCCCTATGCGCCTGCCATGTAACGCCACGCGACCCGCATACCGTGGTGTTTCTGATTGAGAGCAGTCCGACCAGCCTGGATCCCCGCGTCGGAAACGATGCACAATCGGAGCACATCGACGAGTTGCTCTTCGACGGACTGGTCGCGCGCGACAAGAACTTCCATTTCACACCCGCCCTGGCTGAGACTTGGCAACAACCCGACGCACTCACCCTCGTCTTTCATTTGCGCAAGGACGTGCGATTTCACGACGGTCGCCCCCTCACTGCCGACGATGTCAAGTGGACCATCGACTCCATGCGTCCAGGCAGCAATGGCCAACCGGCCGCGGTGATTTCGCCCAAGGCCACCGCCTACGCGTCCATTCAAAGCGTCGAGGTGCAAGACCAGCACACCGTCGTTCTGCACCTGAAACACGCGGACAATTTTCTCTTCACCAATCTCTCCACGGGCGCAATCGGTATCGTGCCCCAAGGCAGCGGGCGACAGTTCTGGCAGCACCCGGTGGGCACCGGCCCGTTCCGCTTCGTGAGCCAGCAGATCGATCAGGATGTGGTGATCGAGCGCAATCCCTCGAGTTGGAGCGTGATTCCGCAGATCGAACGTGTGCGCTTCCGTATCGTGCCCGACGCCATCACTTCATCCCTCGAACTGGAAAAAGGCTCGGCGGACGTCGCCGTCAATTCCCTTCCCGTCGACGCCTTGGCCGCACTGGCCAAGCAACTCAACTTGCGCATTGAAAACACCGCCGGCACGCAGATTCAATACCTCGTCTTCAACCTGCGCGACCCACTCTTGATGGATACACGGGTCCGCCAGGCGATTGCCTACGCCATCGACCGCAAGCTGATCATCGATACGCTGCAGCGTGGCCATGCGCAGTCCGCCGAGAGCCTGCTTCCGGTGAGTCATTGGGCCTATACGAACGATGTCGCGCACTATGATTACGATCCTGAACGGGCCGTGCGTCTTCTGGATGAAGCCGGCTACAAGCCCGCTAGCGACGGCGTCCGCCTGCGGATAACCATGAAGACCAGCAACGTGGAAGAGACGCGCCTGCTGGCCGCTGTGTTGCAGCAACAGCTAGCCCACGTGGGCATCGCTCTGCAGTTGCGCAGCTATGAAACCGCAACGTTCTTTTCCGACATCCGTCGCGGCGCATTCCAGATCTACTCTCTCCGCTGGATCGGCGGCAACGAACAGCCCGACATCTTCAGCTATGCCTTCGGCACGGCAAGCTTTTCTCCCGCCGGGGCCAATCGCGGACACTACTCCAATGCCAAACTCGATTCCTTGCTCGACGATGCCTCCGCCAGTCCCGATCCCCAGATTCGGCGCACCGATTACGTGCAAGCGCAACAGATACTGGCGCGCGATTTGCCGGCCATCAACCTCTGGTATCGAGATACGACCGTCGTTCACCACCGCAGGCTGACCAACGTCAACCCGACAGCCTCGGGAAGCTTTGCGTTTCTTGAGACCGCAAGTCTGGGAATCGAAAACTGATTCAATATTTCACCGAACAAGCACCGTCGCATCATTTCGCAAGACATGCAATAGAAACTCGCAAGGCTTCAGAGTTTCTTAAGGTTACCTGCCAATTCGATGAATTCATGCGCATTTCGCTCGCATTCAGGCTATCTTCAGCAAGCCTGCAATACAGTGAAAGTGTTATCTAAACCTTTTGCAAAGTTTGCGCGTCTACTGCAGTAGAGAAAACGTTCATGCCTGGGACAACCATGAAGCTTGGCCCAAGGAGAAATGGTTCATGAAGAGCAAGATGAAGATTCGGATACCAGCCGCTTTTGTCCTGTCGATTGCCCTGCTGGCTTCGACGAAGATGGGGTGGGCGCAGGCCTCCGCGCGCTTTGTGGGCACGATTACGGCGATCAGCGGAACCAGCCTTTCGGTCAAGACCGACGCAGGTGAGAGCAGGCAGGTTCAGATTTCCACAGAAGCCGCTATCAAGCGCATCTCCCCTGGCCAAAAGGATCTGACCACCGCGGAAGCGATTCAGTTCAGCGATCTGGCCACCGGTGATCGGGTGCTGGTCAAGCTGGATCCGGACGCCCCTGCAGGCGCTGCCCAGGCGCTGCAAGTGATTGCCATCAAGCAGGCAGACGTGATGTCGAAGCAGCAGAAAGACCGCGATGACTGGCAGAAGCTGGGCATCGGCGGCCTGGTGAAAAGCGTCGATGCGGCCAACGGGGCCATCGTAGTCACCACCGGCGAAGGTGCTACCGCCAAAGTCGTCACCGTGCACACCACCAAATCTACATTGTTGAAGCGCTACGCTCCGGCTTCGGTCCGCTACGATGCGGCGCAGCTCGCACCGATGGATGCGATTCATCCCGGCGACCAGTTGCGAGCCCGCGGCGCTAAAAGTCCCGATGGAACGGAAATCGCAGCGGAAGAAGTGATCTCCGGAAGCTTTCGCAATCTCTCCGGCCTGATCGCTTCGCTGGATGCCGCTGCGTCCACCGTAACCATCAAGGACCTCGCTACCAAGAAATCCGTCACCATTCACATTCCGGCCGATGCGCAATTGCGCAAGATTCCGGAACGCATGGCGCAGATGCTGGCGATGCGGCTAAAAGGTGGAGCGGCCGCTGGCGGAACTGGCGCCGCAGCCAGTGGAGCAGCCGCTGCACCCCAGCGTACCGGCGGAGTTCAAGGCGGAGGACAGTGGGCTGGAGCAGGCGCAGCCGGCGATCCGCAGCAGTTTCTTAGCCGGGCGCCGGCGGTCCAGTTGGCCGATCTGAAATCCGGAGACGCCATCATGGTGGTCTCCACCGACGGAACAAACGATGTCACTGCAATCACCCTACTGGCTGGCGTCGAACCCCTGCTCCAGGCTCCCGCAGCCCAGAATCTCCTCTCCAACTGGAGCATGGGTGGCGGCGGCGCGGAAGCAGCCGCACAGTAGCAACACATTGGAACGGCCCGAGAGGGCGCCCACAGATTGCTTTGGAATTAAGCGAGGAATACGTGTACTCAAAACTGCGTCCTTTCATCCATTTTTGTGTCCTGACGGCGCTGGCGCCTGCGGTTCTTGTGTCCGCACAGGCCCCGTTGCCCGCCTCTCTGGCCCCTTCCGCAGCAGCGGCCGTCTCTGCACCCGGAAATTCCATGGGCACGCTGCACGGGCACATCGCCGACCCGACCGGAGCGCTGATTCCGGGCGCCAAGGTCAGCATTCTGAACGCTGCCGGAAAAACCGTGTCCACCACCACCGCGGATTCGGCTGGCGCATACTCCGTAAGCGGACTCCCACCGGGCTCCTATGTCGTTCAAGCCTCCTATGAAGGGTTCGCCCCCTTTCAGTCCGCTTCCATTCCCTTGGCCGCTGGACAGTCGAAGCGTGTCGAAGTCGCCATGGCCATCGAAGTGGCCCAGCAGAATGTCACCGTCAGCGAAGACGATTCGAACACCGTCAACGTGGAGGCCAGCGGCAACGTCAGCGCCGTCGTTCTGAAGGGGAAGGATCTCGAAGCACTCTCCGACGATCCCGATGAGTTGTCGAACGAACTGTCTGCGCTTGCCGGTCCCTCGGCTGGACCGAATGGCGGACAAATCTACATTGACGGCTTCAGCGGCGGTCAACTTCCGCCCAAGTCGGCAATTCGCGAGATCCGCATCAACCAGAACCCGTTTTCCGCGGAGTTTGATCGCCTCGGCTACGGACGCATCGAGATCCTCACCAAGCCGGGAACGGACAAGCTGCACGGCCAGTTTTTCATCCAGGGCAACGACAAAGTGATGAACACCGGCAACCCCTTCACCAAGACCATCCCGTCGTACTACAGCTACCAGTTCAATGGCACCATAAACGGAGCCATGTCCAAGACCTCTTCATTCTTCGTGAGCGCCGAACAGCGCAATACCGAGAACGTCAATACCTGGAGCATTCCGGATGCGGTGCTGCAAGATGGCTCCGGGCTCTATCAGGATAATTTGGACTATGGAGTCAACCTTCTCAACCGTCGCATCCGCGACAATGTTTCGGCACGAATCGATTGGCAATTGGGCGCCAAGAACACGCTCACAGCACGGTATGGTTTCTGGTCCGAGTCCGAGCATGGCGACCTGAATAGCGGATCCTTGGCATCCGCTTCGACGCACGAGTCGAACACGGACCACACGGTACAGATGAGCGATGCCTTCGTGATCAACGACCACATTGTCAACGAGAGCCGCTTTCAGTATGAACGTCAGAACGAAAACCACTATCCCGATTCAACGGCGCGTTCCATCAATGTCTCAGGAGACTTTCTCGGTGGCGGATACAACGGCCAGGAGTTGCAGGATCACACCACTCGCCTTGAATTCTGGAACATCACCACCATCAGCCACGGCGCCCACGCCATCAAGTTCGGCACCCGCATAAGAGACACGCGCGACGCCCAGTTGACCAGTTCCGGATTCAATGGCAACTTCACCTTCGGCTCTGCGGACGCTTACAAGAACTTTGTCAATGGCCTGCAGTCCGGCCAATCCTTCAATCAACTCGTTAACCAGGGATTCGGCCCCACCAGTGTCAACTTTGCCAGCGGCAATGAATCGGCGCTGGCCAACATCTTCGACGCCGCGCTCTTCGCGCAGGATGACTGGAAATTTAGCCCCTACCTCACGCTTTCGGGTGGCTTGCGCTGGGAATCGCAGAACCACATCGCTGACCACGACGATTGGGCGCCACGCGCCTCCCTGGCCTACGCCCTTGATGGTCACGGCAAAGGGAAGAAGACCAAGACCGTGCTGCGCGCGGGCTACGGCACGTTTTACGACCGCTTCAGTTCCTCGGGCCTTGTTGGCATTGAGCGGGCCCACAGGCAGGAACAGATTGTGCTTTCCAATCCAACCTGCTCATCGACGGCTTCCACACTGCAGGCCATCAACCTGGCTACCTGCACCAGCGCGATCAACAATGCCGTTCCCGTGGAATACCAGATTGCATCCAGCTACCGCTCTCCCTACACTCAGCAAGCCGGTGTGAGTCTGGAGCGGCAGCTCTTCCCAGGTGCCAGCGCCACCCTCACCTACCTTCACTCGTTCGGGGTGCATCAATCGATCCTGCGCAATGCCAATCAGGCGGAGGGGGGCACGCCAGAGACGAATTCCGGAGGCTATCTTTATCAGTACTTCTCCGAAGGCGTCTTCAAAGAGAATCAGATGATCCTCAGCACCAATGCGAAGATCACCAAGAACCTCAGCGTCACGGGTTCCTATACGCTCTCCGCCGCCAACAGCACGAATAGCGCTTCCGACGCCTATGATCTGAACCGCGACTACGGCCGCGCAAACTTTGTGACTCGCAACCAGCTTTTCCTGATAGGAAGCTACACAGCGCCCTGGGGAATTCGTTTCAATCCCTTCTTGATCGCCCAATCTGGTCGCCCGTATAACGTCACCCTGGCCACCGACCCGCTCAATAACCTTTTCAACCAGCGGCCGTCCGAAGCGACCTCGGCAGACTGCGCCACTGATACCTCGCAGTTTGTTGAGACTTCGTTTGGCTGTCTCAATACGGCGCCCGGCGTAAACGATGCGCGCATTGCCGCCAACATGGGCAATGGACCCGCCGCGGTGGCCCTCAACCTGCGCATCAGCCGCGGCTTCGGATTAGGTCCCAAGCTCGCTTCCGGCACCTCGAATGCCGACGGCGGAGGCCCCGGCGGACCTCCGGATGGCGGACGTCGCGGCGGGGGACCTCCGGGAGGTGGTCTCGGTCCCGGCGGCTTGGGCGGCGGCGGTGGTGGACGTGGCGGCATGTTCGGTTCCGCCAGCTCCGGGCACAAATACACTCTCAATTTCAGCGCGCAGGCCCTCAATCTTTTCAACGATGTGAGCTACGGTCTGCCCTCCGGCGTGATCACCCCCACACCGCTGGCCAACGGGGAATACGGGCCGGGTAGCCAGTTCGGGCATTCCACCAGCCTCGCTGGCATGATCTTCAGCCAGGGATCTGCCGTCCGCCGCATCTTCGGCCAGGTGGTTCTCTCCTTCTAACTCAGCCCAGAAAAAGGGGAGGCGCTGCCAAGCGCCTCCCTTTTTTACGCCTCCACTCGCACAGGTTTGCGCTCTCTTGGACCTCTTCCCTTCTTCCCACTATGATTTGGAGAGGGTCTGGCCAGCTTGCTCCGCCGCGCCCAAAGGGGATTGCATGACTTGGATCATTCTGCTGATCGGCCTGGCCGTGGGCGCATTTTCCGGCGTGGTTGGCATCGGCGGCGGCATTCTATTTGTACCGGCACTCATCTGGCTGCTGGGAATGGACCAGCACAAGGCCCAGGGAACTTCGCTGGGAGCTCTGCTGGCGCCCGTGGGCATCTTTGCCTTCTATGAGTATTACCGCCGCGGCAACGCCGACCTGCGCATCGCTCTGCTCTTGTCTGCGGGATTCGTGATCGGCGGCTATTTCGGCGCGGTAGGCGCGGCTCACATTCCCGACCTCTGGCTGCGAAGGATCTTCGCCGTCGTCATGATCGGCATCGGCGGGCACATGTGGTTCAGCAAATAGGCGTTTGCCTACTGATCTGGTCGGTCCAACGCCCAGTGCCCCATCCATACCGCGTTTTTTGCGGTATGGGTGGGAAGCCGATCACCCCATTCCAGGGCCTCATCAATTGAACGAATTGTTTTCTGCTCACCACTCGTCAAGGTGCCGAAAACCAACCACATCCAGCATCGGCAATCATCCTCAAGCCCGTTTAAACGCTAGCAATAAAGCGCAGCCGGACGTAATCCGCTATCCAATTGCCGTCTTCGTCGCGCAGAGCCTCCGCCAGCAGAGCCGCCGTCTCTTCCACCACCGCATCGCGAAGCGACTCGGGGAGCCCGGCAAGGACACCGCTGCGAAAAGTCAGCAGCCACCCCTTCATTCCGCTCTCTGGAAGCAACGTGGGACGGGGAATGAGAGCCATCCTTTCCACTCGGAAACCGTGGCAGACTAGACGTCTCGTATACCCCTCAAAGGTTGGGTAATAGTTCACCCCGTCTTCGAGCTTGGCGTAACCATGGCGTTCGAGCACGGCAATCAAAGCCACGCGAATCGCAGCGACATTGCCGTGACCGCCCATCTCGGCGACAAATCGCCCGCCTGGCTTAAGAACCCGGCGCACCTCGGACATCATGGCGTCCTGATCTCGCACCCAGTGCAATGCCGCGTTTGAGAAGACGGCATCGAAACTCTGTGTCGCAAAAGGGAGGGCTTCGGCATTCCCCTCCTCGGCAATCACTCCCCGAGCACGGGCAGCGGCCACCATCTGCGCTGAGGAATCAACACCGACAACGTTCGCGCCTGCTCCCGCGATGCTCTTGGTCAACTGCCCTTGGCCACACCCCAGATCGAGGACAGATTCACCCGGCTGGACAGCGAGCCATTCGAGCACCCCACTGGCCAACTCATGCACAAATCCTGCGTTCTCTTCATACGCCTGCTTGTTCCATATCTGTCGCACTGAAGTTTGCGTCACGAGAGGCCTCCACTGTCAGGGTCATGGAAGAAGAATCATAAAACAAAGTTATTATTCTTAGCGATTCAATAAGCAACCCTTATATGTAGCCTTTGCCCTCGCAACCAAGCCAAGACACGTCAGATCGACTGCACAGGAATCAGCGTCAGGTCGTCCACCAATCCCACTTCCCTCTGCACAAACGGCTCCCCATAGCGCACGCCGGCCAGCAGACCGTAGTGCCGGGCCTCGGCAAAGGTGCGCTCCCGGATCTCTTCCTCGGGTACAAACAGGGCTCCGCCCGTGGGCTGGTTGGTGTACTGGGAGCGATAGGCCATCAGAGCGGCGTGACGCTGCTCGATAAAGGGAGAGATGTCGACAATAAAGCTCGGCCGAACGTCGGCATAGAGGCTGGCATAGACGATTTTGAAGGGACGATGGGGAGCAGCGCCTGTCTCGATCTTCGCCAGACCCGATAGGAAACAAGCTTCATAACCAAGCGGAGCTACGGTGGCGTGGTCCGGGTGACGCGCCTGTCCATAGGGAAGAATCACGACCCGGGGACGAACTTCGCGCAGGACACGCACGATTTTGATGCGATTTTCCAGAGTATTCTGAACCGCCCCATCCGGCAGATCCAGCGCCTGACGCCAGCGAACGCCCATCAGTCTTGCCGCTTCGGCAGCTTCTGCCGCGCGTTCTTCCGCTGTCCCGCGAGTTCCGGCCTCACCTTGCGTCAAATCGAGAATGGCGGTCCGCAATCCCCGCGCCGCCATGCGCAGCAGAGTTCCACCGCAAGTCTGTTCCACATCGTCGCGATGAGCTGCAATGGCAAGAATATCGGCAGTGTTCGAAGGGGTTTGCGAAGGGGCTTCCATGCAGATTGCTCCTCGGATTGGGGAGACCTGATTCAGTTTCTTGCCTTCCCACCCTCGCGATAAAAACGCGCAAGGATGGGGCACGGAACCTTGATGGGTGGTTCCGGACGGCTAGTAAACGGTGTTGTCCCCATCAGTGAGGGCGTCCATATAAGCAACGTCATAGGCCGTTCCCGTGACCGTTACGTACTGGTTGTCGATCGAGGAGCCATCCGCCGTCAAGTAAATGTAAACCTGTCCGCCCTGCGCAACATAGATCTTGTGGAGCCCGGTCACGGCAGCGATGCCGGTCAAGTCTCCCAGGTAGGACTCCAGCATAGTCACCTTATTCGTCGCCGTATTGAACATGGTCAGGCAGCCATACGGTTGGCCAGTGTTGTAACGAGGACCGTTGATGCACTTCGTCATGCCAACCCACAGAGTATTGTCATCCGCCAGAATCATGCGGCTGACCGCTCCCGGTGCTCCATCGCTGATGGAATTCGGAGCCGACGCCGTACTGTTGGCGAGATTGACTACGGTCAGATTGCCGCCAAAAAGTGTCTGTGTCCCTGCGGCGATGGGCTGCTGGCCAACAACGTAAAGCGTCTGCCCGTTCAGAAGCGCGTTGCTCGCGCCCCCCGGAGTCGCAATCGAAGCGCTGTTGAGGGCTGCCTGGGTAGGCATCGAGCCGGACTGCTGCCCAATCAGAAAGATCATCGGAGCCACTGGTATCGGGGTAACCGAGGCATTGACTCCCCCGCACTCCGGACCGCAATTGAGAACATAAGCGGTCCCGCCGTCGGCGGAGAAAATCGCCTTGATCGGACGATCGAAGTTCAGCGCCTTGCCCGTCTGCGGATCCTGCGCCTGGAAGAGGCACCAGCCGGGGACGTTTTGCGGCTCGCAATCGACAGCGCCAGTGGGCCAGCTGCCCGGCCCCGCCGAGTAGGAAATAGTCTGCGCGGAGGTCAGCTTGCGCGGGTAGTAGACGGCGTTCGAGTTCCGCACAAAGGCCACCGCCGCCGATCCACCCGCATTCACGCTGACCCGGTATACCCCAGGAAGGTTAAATGGGTAGGAACTCCCCGACACCTTGTCCACAACCGTGAAAACATGGGCCGCCTCGTTGGCGGCAAAAGCATACGCCTGATTGCGGGTGAGGAAGACGCTGTCCGAGAGTCCGTTCAGCCCGCTGATCGAACCGGAAGCCGATTCCTTGGCGTAGCTAACCATGGTCAGGGAGCCATCCCCCGATCCATAGACAGCACCTAGCTGCTCTTCGGGCATGTTCTGAATGGAGATGGGAAGCGCCGCCGAGTACCCGCTAATCGAGAATTGGCCGACTTTGTCGTTGTAGCTGGAACGAATATCGTAATAGGCGTCGACGAACTGGAGCGCGCCCTTGGTAAAGGTGCTGGGGTTCTGAATCGCAATCAGGACACGGTTTTTCAGGCCGCTGGGCGGCAAAGCGCGACCTGCAAAATAAGTAGTGGTACCGCAACCGGCTAACGCCGCTGCAACCGCCAGAGCTGCGGCGGCGCTCATGCAAAGACTTCTCTTCTTCAAAATCCCTTACCTCGATGAAAAGCGCGGAGCCTACCGCGGATAATGTCCGCGGCCAGGGCCGCAGCGTGAACTGGGTGGGTGCGGTTCCTGGAGGAACGAGCAGACCGCAAAAGGCCGCGACCGGAACACAAACCAATCCAGTCTATGACCTGCCAAGTATAACAAAGCATCCCGGCAAGCTGGCGCGGCTGAGCCGGGTGGCTTAACATGGCGATAGAATGCCGGTGATTAGCAACATCTTCGCCAACCGCCCCATCCTCGTCGACGGCGCCATGGGCACGGTCCTTTATGCCCGAGGCATCCTCATCAACCGCTGCTACGACGAGTTGAACCTCTCCGATCCAGGCCTCATCCTCGCGGTGCACGAGGAGTATCTGCAGGCCGGAGCGGAGATTCTTGAAACCAACACCTTTGGAGCCAACCGCTTCCGGCTGGCCCGTCACGGGTTGTCGGATAAAGTCACGGAAATGAACGTCGCCGGCGTCCGCATCGCCCGCCAGGCCGTCGAACACCTGCAGCCCAAGCAGGCGGGCAAAGCCTACGTCGCCGGCGCAATCGGCCCCTTGGGCGTTCGCCTGGAGCCCCTCGGCAAAACCGGCCTGGATGAGGCGCGCGCCGCCTTCTCCGAGCAGATTGCCGCGCTTAGCGGAGCCGGCGTGGACCTGCTGATCATCGAAACCATGCCCGCGCTCAACGAAGCCCACGTGGCGCTCGAAGCCGCCCATGCCACTGCGCCGGATCTGCCCGTTGTCCTCATGGTTACAGTGGACGACGACGGAAACTGCCTGGACGGGGCCTCTCCGCAACATGCTGCCACATTGCTGACCGAGTGGGGCGCCAGTGCGATCGGCGTCAACTGCTCCACCGGTCCAACGGTTGTACTTACCGCCATTGAAGCCATGCGAGCAGCGACCGACCTGCCTCTGGCCGCCATGCCCAACGCCGGTGTGCCGCGCGCTGTCGAGGGAAGAAATATTTACCTCTGCTCTCCGGAATACATGGCCAGCTTCGCCCGCAAAGCGATCCAGGCCGGAGCTCAGTTCGTCGGCGGCTGCTGCGGCACCACTCCCAACCATATCCGGGCCATGCGCTCGGCGATCCGCGCCATGGACACTCAAGCCCGCGTGCAAGTGACAGGAGCCGTTCCGGCTCCCAATCCCGAAACACCTCCGGCGTCCCTCGGAGAGCGATCCCGCATCGGCGCCCTGCTGGAGCAAAAGCAGTTTGTCACCCTGGTCGAGATTGAACCGCCGCGCGGTATCGGGTGCTTTCAGGCCATTGAAGATGCCCAGCTCCTGTCCCAGTTGGGGGTGCATGCCATCAACGTCTCCGACTCGCCCAGCGCGTCGGCGCGCATGAGCGCACAGAGCCTGTGCATTCAGATTCAGCAGCAAACCGGGCTTGAGACCGTTCTTCATTACACCTGTCGCAACCGCAATATTCTTTCCATCCAGTCGGACCTGCTGGGAGCCTCATCGATCGGCCTGCACAACCTGCTGTGCATGACCGGCGATCCACCCAAGCAAGGAAATTATCCCGATGCTACTTCTGTCTTTGACGTGGACTCCATCGGGTTGGTCAACATGGTGCGCCGGCTCAACCATGGACTGGACATCGGCGCCAATGCCATAGGCGCCAGCACCAACTTCACCATCGCCGTCGCCGCCAACCCCGGGGCCCCGGATATCGAACAGGAGCTGCATCGCTTCGCCTACAAAGTCGAGGCGGGTGCGGAGTACGTCATTACCCAGGCGGTCTTCGACCTGCGCCTGTTGGAATCGTTTCTGGAGCGCATCGAACGACACAAGATTCCAGTGATTGCAGGAATCTGGCCCTTGGTGAGCTTGCGCAATGCCGAATTCCTCAAAAACGATCTGCGCATCTCCATGCCAGAGGAGATCATGTTGCGCATGGCCCAGGCCGACACCCCGGAGGCAGCGCGCCGCGAGGGCGTGCTGATCGCACGAGAGATGTTGGAGGCCATTCGCCCGTATTTGCAGGGAGTTCAGGTGAGCGCCCCCTTCGGGCAAATCATCACCGCGGCGGAAGTCATCTCCAACGTGCTCTCTCAACCGTCCAATACAGAGATGGAGTAGTCGCTATGGCCTCATTTGAAGAATCGCTCAGAAAACTCGAAACCATCGTTGACCAGTTGGAGAAGGGAGACCTTGCCCTTGAAGACTCGTTGCAGCTCTTCGAAGAGGGCGTAGGTCTTTCGGCAGCCTGCAAGCAGCAGTTGGACACCGCCGAAGGCAAGGTGCAAATGCTGGTGCGCCAAGGCGACGGTTCGGTCAAACCCGAGGCATTCCTTACCGAAAAGCCTTTCTGACAAGCTGCGGCGCGTAGTGCCGTGACCGGGTGAATTGAAATACCGCCCATACAGATCGGGTGCCTCAGGTCCGGGGTTCCCACAGACAGGTCTTAGTCTGCGGGGTGGAGATCCCCGATTTTGGGACCTGGGAAAGCACGAATCTACCCGGCCAAAAGATTAAGCCCTACACCTTCTGCACTAATCTCTCTGCACTAATCTCTGGCCCCCAGCGACCTTGCCGAAGTGGATGCCAAAGGCGCGGAGACGACCGCTCCTCTGACCGGAAGGAATTGAAACAGCTATTTGGACGCCATCTCCGGTGCCCGCACCTGGCTGATCGGAATCTCCAAGGTGCCGGCTTTGTGCGAAGCCTGATCATAGACTCCCGTGCGCAACCAGTATTGCCCCCTGGGTGCATCGATCACCGCATGAAGCTGAACGCCCGCAGTCTGAAATAAGGCGTAAACGTCCGGCTTCAAAGTCAGTTCCACCAGATGATCCTTACGCGAGACCACATGGCCATAACGGTCGAAGACCACCAGGGAAAGATTCAAGGTCCCTTTGTGTAGGCCATCAGCGTCCAACTGCAAATTCAGATCTTTGAGATCGACGGCAAAATCAACCCCGTAGCGAGAGCGATTTGCGCCCTTCGATTCCTCTCCCGGCATCTCCTGTCCGCTCGGCAAAGGTTTGATCAACGCCTTGTACAAGATCTGCTCCGATTGGGGCATGCCGAAGTCCATGAAAGGGCGCAACGGATCGCTCACCCCTTGTACCAAATCCGCCCCGGCGGCCCCCGAACGACCCGTTCCCGGAAGTCCAGCGTCACTGGCATAGTAGCTGTGCCGATACGACAGGTTGTATTTTCCGCCCTCCACCCTAACATCGATATGACGGATGGACTCGTCGATCTTCTGATTGGTCGGCGCGTAGGAGATCGTGTAGAAATCCGCGCTGGAGGCCTGAACGTCCCCGATCACCTCCGCCAGCCCATTCGTATTGGCATAGGCCTTTCCGCCCGAATCGTGCGCCAGCATGTTCATCGTCACCTGGTCGGAGCCGCGGGAGTTGGACTCGTCGATCAGAGATGTTGTCTGCACTCCACCCACGCCGGTCAGCATTTGTGAAGTCGAAGGTGAGGGCGTGGCCGTGTCTCCCGCTTCGTAAAATACGTTGGTACGCACCCCCCGCGCATCCACCGGATAGACGGCCACCCGAGCCGCCGTCAGCAGGTTCACTGTTTTCTTGATCTCGTCGTCCAGACGCATCGTCGAGTCACCGAAAAGACGAAGCGGAAACGACTCCGAAAACCAGATAACATTCTTGCGCCCAGGAAACGCACCGAGGAATGCAGCCAACTGTTGCAGATTCGCTAAGGTACGATAGGCGCGGTCGGTCTCCTCATTCACGTCCGTCTCAGCAAAGAAGCCAATCAAATCGTCGATCATGGCCTGGGGAGCGGTGGTTGTTGTACCTCCATTGCCCGCAGGCTGCGAGCGCTGCATCTCCCCGATCAGATTGGTCTGCGCATTGCCCTCATCGGCCGTTTTCATCAACGACGAGACTTCGACTTCATTCCGTTTGGTCGAACCAAGGGAAGAAACAAGAACCGCCGGGTCGTCCGTAAAGCCTTGCACAAACTTCAAGCCCATCGACATCGAAAAAATCGCCATCCGCGAGCCGGGCTTCAAGTTCTTCAAAAAGGTCATCGCCTGTTTGTGGACGTAGATCTGGTCCTCCAGCGCCGTGTTCAGGGAATCCAGCAGCAGAACATTCACGGCAGAAGGCGAAGGGTTCGGCGAGAAGTTGCAAAACACATTCGGCGGCAAGGCCGGAAGCGCAGCCAGCGTCCCCTTGGGCGCCTCGGTCTGCTCTTCAAAATAAGTAATCGCCTGAGGTTTTCCCTGCTCGGTCACACGGAAGGCATCCTGCTTCAAGCCCTTCACTGGCTTGCCGTCCTTATCCGTTACCAGGACATCCACCAAAACCGCGCGGCTGGTGATGTGCAACGTTGAAACAGGCGTGTCTGGTCCCGGATCCCTGGTTTGTGACATCAAGGACGCACTGGCGCAAACCACCGTCAGAATAGTTGCAGCGGAAAGGGAAGGATGCAAGGGGCGCCTCCTGGGGAACTTTCGCACGACTGCCTTCGATAGTACTCCCGGAACAAGTAAGCCGAAGTACAATTCGCAAGAGAAAAATGGGCCCCAGGAGGGTCTGACAGCCGGGCGCCCCCTGGTTGCAGCCTTGTCCTTGTTTCCAGGAAGGCAAATCAGGAAGGTCAGATACTTGGCCGATCAATCGATTCGGAATACGCCTTCAGTTGTTTCTTGCAGGTGTATCGGCATAGTAGCCCGTGCGATGGCGGATATTGAAGTACTGCGCAGCCGCTCGGGGGACGAGCACTTCAACTCTGTGAAAGTTCTTTCCCGGCTCCTGATTCTTGGGGTAATAGCCGAGAAGATACTGCGTGCGCAAATCTTCGCTGACTTGCGCATAGGCTTTGTCGAGCCCGCCATCGGAGACATAGAAGCTCTTGCCTCCGGTCTGCTCCGCCAGGGTGATCAAGGCATGTTCCCCGCCCAGGTCCCGGCCGGCGCTGGCCTCAATCGGCACGTCGATCAGGCAATAAATCATCACTTCGTTACGCAAAGCCTGTTCAAGTGCCTGCGCATAGGTGGTGTTCTGCACGGTATCGCCGCCATCCGACACCAGGATCAGCACCTTGCGGCCTTCTCGCTTTCCCAGCTTCTCCGCGCCGAGATAGATCGCATCATAGAGTGCCGTAGCGTAGTCTGGGCGCAACTGACCGAGACCGCGATCGATCTGACTCAGTTTGTTGGTGAAGGGCGAAATCTCGCGGACCTCCGTTGCAAACTGAAGCAAGTTCATCTGGTCCTGGGTACGAAGAATCGTGTGCGCGAATCGCCGCGCAGCATCGGCCTCTTCCGGCAGGTCCTTCCTCACGCTGCCGCTGGTATCGATCGCCAGCGTCAGATTGAGCGGCAGCTCCGATTGCCTCTCGAAAACAGCAATCTGCTGCACCCGATCATCTTCCGTGATTTTGAAGTCCTCGCGCGTAAGCCCGCCTACGAGAGCGCCGTTTTTGTCCGTGACGTTGACGAAGACACTCACCAATTTCACATCCATCTTGAGCGTTGCTTCCTGGCCGCAAACCCGCTCTGTCCAAATCACCGGGAAAAGCAGAACGAAGGCTGCCAGCACCGCCAGCCGGGAGAAAGAAGTGCTAGGCCTCATGCTTCTCCTCCTGCACTTCCGGACCAACAGTCAGAGCTTCGGGGAAAGGCTCTCCCGGCGTCCAGACAGCCCCGTCCACGAAGAACTCCTTCTTCCAAATGGGAACCGTCTTTTTAAGAGTGTCGATCAACCAGCGGCAAGCTTCAAAGGCCGCCGCGCGATGCGCCGAGGCCACTACAATCAGCACACTGGATTCCCCGATCTCAATCCGCCCAAGGCGGTGAACAAGCGACACCTGACGCACCGCGAATTGACCAAGCGCCTGGCTCGCAAGTCGCTTCATCTGCTCAAAAGCCATCTGCTCATAGGCTTCGTATTCAAGATAGCGGGTGGGACGACCGCGGGAATTGTTCCGAACCACGCCGTCGAAGATGACCAGCGCGCCATCCTCGTCCTGCCGGGAAGCACCGACGATACTCTCCTTGTCGATCCCTTCGCGGGTAAGGGCAACCTCAATCCCCTGCTCTCGGTGCTCGAAAGGAACCGTCGAGGGCTGAGCGCTCTTCCCCGCACCCGATGTTCCGCCGGAAACAGGAGGAAGGAGGCCGACTTCGTCACCATCCTGAAGCTTCTGCGAAGCGACCGCAAACTCCGCGTTCACGCTCACGGCAATTCCTTGCAGCAGCGGCGTCGGTTGCGTGGCGCGAAAATGTGCCAGCAGGTCGGCGACCGAAGAGCCCTCCGGCAATTCGACCGAGGCCGGGGAAGAACCGAGCCATTCCTTCAACACACCAAAGGGAAGAACTTGTACCTGCATCATTGAATTGAGAATACCGCCTGCTGGTTAGACGCAGCCACCGGCCATCGGCGATAAGCCCGTTGCCGTTGCATTTCCTACGAGCGAGCGCCAAAGTAAATATCCTCCGTCAAAGCCGGAGGGTCTACGAAGGTTGGCCCCTCAAACGGGCCTGGTCAACCCTCTTGCCAAGAGAAGCGCATTGCCAACACCAGCTTCTTGCCACAGGAAGCGCATTGACAGCGCCAGCTTCTTGCCAAGGGAAGCGTATAGCCAGCGCCAACTTTGGCACCCGCGCCGTAGGCGCAGTGTTTGTTAGCCCCGCGTTTCAACGCGGGGTGAAAGAAACCAACGATTTGTCCGGAGTCCAGTAGGGACGGGGCCCATGCTCCGCGTCACTCGAAGAATTCTGCGAGAAGAAGGCAAAAACCCAAACCGGGAACGACTTCCGTAGACGTCAAACTTCTACTGCCACTCCGGCAAAGCTTGGGGTTCTCCCCTTGGTAATCGCCGCGCATCAGAACCTTCAATCGCAGCTGACCCCAATCAGGATGAACCTACTCCTGGGCCACCCTGTAAACGAATCCAGTCGGTGTTCCCCACAGGTTTCGCGAACGGTCCTCATAGAAGATGCTGAGCTCTTTGCCGGAAATATCGTAGTCGAAGAGCGGAACCCGATCGAAAGTGCTGTCGCCGCGCACCGAGTATTCGTCGCCACTGCAATCGATCATCAGGGTATCTGAAGAAGAAAGCCTCTCCGGGTGGGTCAGCAGGATGCAGGCGAAGGCAAAGACTCCGAGACCGAATTCATTTCCGTACATCTTGACGCGAGTGCGCCGCGCCGAACAACCGCGGTGCAACAACCCGACCTGTGCCGCCACCACCAGAATGTCGCTCCCCGCTTGCTGGTCGGCAAGGATCTTCTCCGCCAGCTTGGACCGTTCGCTTTGGCGAAGATGGGTCGGCCCAAGCTTTCCCGGAATCCGGTTCTGAAGTTTGCGCTTGCTCGCAATCACCGCCAATACCAGCTCGATTGCCTCACTGTAAGTGGGCGCCAAGGCCTCCCAGCGGGGAATGGCAAACCAAGCCTCCGCGCCCCCGGGAAGCGGCCTGCGCCCGAGCTTCTCCATGCAGGTTCCAAGCTTGGGAAAGTGTTTTTTGAGTTCGGTAACTTGCGCCTCCACCGAGCGGACCTTGTAGGTAGGAGGATAGACACGGTTAGATCCCGTCTCTTCGTCTTTGTACTTGTCGCTCACCGTTCGGTGCTGAATGGCATCCACAATCAGAGCTGCCACCTCTGCCCTCACATCCTTCGCGTGGTCGATCACCACCTGCGCGCTTTGCAGGTCGAGCACTTCGATCGAACTTCGCCATGCCTCATCGACGGCTTGCTTGAGAATATCCAGGAGCAGACGCCCTTGGAGTTCCGTTGTATTTCCAGAAAGGTGGAGAGGAGTGATTGCATTCGTGACGATCATGGGCCCAACATTTGGCGCACCCGCGCAAGAAGTTACTCAGATTGCTGCCAAAACTCCTGTCAAAACCAACGATGACCTGTCCATTGCGGCGTGTCGACTTCGTTCATTCTCCGTCAACTCCGCAAAGAGTCAAGAAGAAACAAAGGGAAGAGCACCCGAAAGCGTTCTTCCCTTGCTTGCACACTCACTATTCATCCCATTCGCAGAACCGGGATTGCAGCACCCTCGCCGCATCTTCTGATTTGCGTCCAAAGAGAAAGAAAATCACTGATGGCGGCTCGCCGGATCCGAAGCACAGCAACGACAAACTACTCCGCCTGTCGCTGCAAGCAACCCGGTCAAGCTACGCAGCCCGCTTCAACTTCGTTTTCCGCCGGAAGCTCCGTTTCGACGGTGGCGGCGCCGTGCACGGGCGCTGCGTCCGATGCGAACCTGAGCCCCGGCAAAGCCACTCTCAGCACGTCCTCGATCCGGCTGGCATAGTGAATCGAAATGCCTTCCGTCAATTCCGCCGTCAGATCTTCTTCCACATCCTGGCGGTTTTCCGCCGGCAGGATGATCGTCTGGATCCCCGCCCGACGCGCGGCCAGGAATTTCTCCTTGATGCCCCCTACCGGCAACACATTCCCGCTCAATGTAATCTCGCCGGTCATTGCGGTCAATGGCAGCAACGATGTATCGGTCAACAGCGACACCAAAACCGTGGCCATGGTGACACCCGCCGATGGGCCATCTTTGGGAATGGCGCCTGCCGGTACGTGGATATGAAGGTCCAACTCCTTCGTGAAGTCCTCTCCCAGGCCGAGCCCACTGGCATTGGAACGAACCCAGGTCAGTGCCGCCTGCATCGACTCCTGCATCACTTCGCCAATTTGGCCGGTCATGGTAAACCCGCCCTTGCCCTTCATCTTGTTGGCCTCAATGAACAGGATGTCTCCGCCTGCCGGGGTCCAGGCCAGCCCCACCGCGACGCCGGGGCGCTTGACGCGCTCCGCCACCTCGGTATCCACACGAACCTGGATGCCCCCGAGGAACTCCTTCAAAATCTCCCGCGTGATCACCAGCTTGTCCGTCTTGCCTTCCACAACCCGGCGAGCCTGCTTGCGGCAGACTGTGCCCAGAACCTGCTCCAACTTGCGTACTCCGGCCTCTCGCGTATAGTGCCGGATCAGATAGCTGACCGAGGACTCCGGAAACTCAATCTGCTCCGCCGTGATGCCGTTCTCCTTGATCTGCCGCGGAATCAGGAAGCGAAACGCGATATGCACCTTCTCCTCTTCGCTATATCCCTGCAGAAAAATCAGTTCCATCCGGTCCAACAGCGGAGGCGGAACCGGATCCAGCAGGTTCGCCGTGCAGATGAACAAAACCTTGGACAAATCGAACGGAACATCCAGATAGTTGTCGCGGAAGGTATTATTCTGCTCCGGATCCAGCGTCTCCAGCAGGGCCGAAGCCGGATCTCCACGGAAGTCTCGGCCCAGCTTGTCGATCTCGTCTAGCATGATCACCGGATCATTGGTCTCCGCGCGGCGAATGCTCTGGATAATCTGCCCCGGCAAAGCGCCAATGTAGGTCCGGCGATGGCCGCGAATCTCGGCCTCGTCGTGCATCCCGCCCAGGGAAACACGCTGGAACTTCCGCCCCAACGACCGGGCGATCGAACGACCGAGACTCGTCTTACCCACACCCGGAGGTCCAACAAAGCAAAGAATCGGCCCCTTCATGTCCGGTTTCAATTCCAAAACACTCAGGTAGTCCAGAACGCGATCCTTGACCTTCTTCAACTCATAGTGATCTTCGTCGAGAATCTCGCGAGCCTTGTTGATATCCACCTTCGACCCGGAACTCTTGGCCCACGGCAGAACCGCCAGCCACTCGATATAGTTGCGGGTCAGCGAGTAGTCCGCCGCCATCGGAGACATGCGGGATAGCCGCGAAAGTTCTTTCAGCGCCTCCTTCTTGACGTCTTCCGGCATTCCAGCCGCATCGATCTTCTGCCGCAGTTCCTCGACCTCGCGCTGCCCTTCGTCCTGCTCCCCAAGCTCTTTCTGAATGGCTTTGAGCTGCTCGCGCAGATAATAGTCCCGCTGCGATTGCTGCACCTGGTCCTGAACCTCGGTCTGAATCTTGGTGCGCAACTGCTGCACCTCGATCTCCTTGGCCAGATGCGAATTCAAAAGTTCAAGCCGGGTCAGGATGCTGGGGCTCTCCAACATCACCTGCTTGTCGTCGGTCGTCAGGAATGGCAGCGATGAGGCGACAAAGTCCACCAGCCGGCTGGGCTCTTCTATATTCTGGGCAATGGTCCGAAGTTCATCCGAAAGCGTGGGCGACTCGGCAACAATTTGTTGGAATTGCCCAATCACATTGCGCACCAGAGCCTCAATCCCCGCCGGCGAGGACTGATCACTGGCTTCCAGTGTCTCCACTTCCGCAATCATGTAAGGCTCGGTCTGCACATACCGCAAAACCCTCACCCGCTCAACGCCTTCCGTAAAGACAAAGCGGCTCTGATTGGGCATGCGCACGACCTTGTGCACCGTCGCCAGGGTGCCCACCGAGTGCATGTCCTCCGGCTTGGGCGAATCAAGGCGGGGATCCAACTGTGCCGCCACAACAATCGTCCGCTCCTCACCCAACGACTCGATCAACTGGATGGAGCTTTCCCGACCCACGGTCAGGGGCAATACCGCATGGGGAAACAGAACCGTATCCCGCACCGGCAAAACTGGAATTCTGCGCACAGACGCATTTTCGCTGGGCGATGGACTTGAAGGCTGCGGGGTGGTTCGATTGTTAAGCATTGAGTGTCCTCATATCAATTTTCCTACATTAGACAGCGCAACCATGCAAAAGGTTTCAAGAACACTTGCGCCATGGCTTCTCCCCCGTCTCCCCACACCGTAATCCAAAGAAAAGAAGCTGATCTCCGATTTTACGACCAAAAGATGACGACAGCATGTGGCCCGTGAACGGCAAGCAAGGACTCCTCCCCTTTCGAAGATCAGACCCCAAAAAACTTTCTACAATCCCGTTTCGGCATTTCGTCCAGGCGAAATGCCACGCAGCAGCCTTCCTTAGACGTGCCATTCCCTGGAGGCCGCCTCTCGCCCTTCTACCGGGACTCGCCGGGAACAGGCAAACGATCACGTCCCAATTCCCGAAAAAAATGAATTCGAATCAGGGAGTTGTATCGGCGCAAATGCGGGAGAGGATCAGGGACCAAAAGAGTATGGCCCCTGTTCAAATGAGGAGAGTCAGCCGCCCGAAACCACGATGCTGCGCAGCCGTTCCCTCCTCGGACTCAGAGTTTCGCTTGGGAACCGGCCAACCCATTCTCATTTTTGATGGCAGATTCGATCTGCTCCCAAAGTTTTTCCGGTGGGTCTACGATGGGCAACAGCTGGCGCGCGGCCTCGGCGATGGTCTCCAGGTCGGCAAGCAGTCTTCTGCAGAGCTCGCAGGTTTGAAGATGAGGATGGGCCGCAGCAACCGCCCCGGAGCCGACGAGTTCGGGCAACTGGTGCTGAAACTGTCGGCAACTCATGCTTTCTGGGCAATCGATCATCGCCTCTCCTCCTGCCGCGGATACTCGCACAAGGCATCGCGCAGTTTCAGCCGAGCCTTGTGAAGCTGGGACTTGCTATTCCCAATCGAACAATCGAGCATGGAAGCTATTTCATTATGCTCATACCCTTCAATGTCGTGAAGAATAAAAATGAGCCTGTACCCAGCTGGCAAACTGGATACGGCATGTTCCAGCGCCAGACGATCAATTGATCCCGTCAGATTCAGATCAGCCGCGCCGAAACTCCGGCCCGGACCCTCTTCGGCAGATGGCTCCATCGCCGAATCCAGCGAAACAAGCGCCAGATTCTTCTTGCGCAGATGCATGAGGACAACATTGATTGCCAGTCGATGCAGCCAGGTCGAAAAGGCCGAATCCCCGCGAAAAGTGGCAATCTTGCGATGCAGTTGGAGAAAAGCCTCCTGGGTCAGATCCTCTGCCTCGGCTACATTTCCCACCATACGCAGACATAGAGAATAGATGCGTCTTTTATGCTGGGAGTATATGCGGGCAAACGCAAGATGGTCGCCTTGTTGGGCGGCGCTCAAAGTCTGGGCTTCCTCGGGACTCGAAGGAGGCAACGGAGGGAAGCGCGGCGCAACCTCCACACCGGCGGCCTGCGACGGCCTTTCAACCTCTGCCGCCCGTTCGCCCTCGGGTCTCTTGATCGCCTCGTTCACTAAATTCATTGCGGAGCCTGGATTGGACATGTGTCTCCTTCAAAAGGAAGAACCTCATACCGTGTGGGACTTCGCCAAGCTACTTTTACTGGTTAGTATAAGGGAAGTGGACCAATCGTCAAATCTTCTGCGCCGGAATGGCCTGGTCTCATCCAGAACCGGAAATACATGCTGAATCGGAACCAGAACGGTTGTACCACAGAAGTGAAACGCATTGGTTTTTACCCCACACGGAGAAGGCTTTTGAGGACATTGCCGGCGAAGCGCCACGTTCATCTGAGCTTCCGCAAGGCGTTGCTGGCCTGCATCCTCATCTTCGCAATTGTGTTTGAAAACCGGGGACGGTGCCAGGAGCCGATGCACCCGGTGCAAACCTCCCCGGCTGTGCCTGTGGGGAACACAACCAAAACTGCGGATGCTCCTTCGGCCGGAAAGTCCGGCAGCGACGTTCTTCCTCCATCGACACCCCAATTGGGCGCATTGAACAAGTGGGACGGTCTGCCTGTCCGTCGCATCAGCTTTGCCGGCGTCGATGCTGCACGGCTCGATCCCCAGAAACTCAATCTGGCCCAAACCACCGCCGCCCCTCTCCGCCGAGAGGCCGTGGAGAAGAGCCTGCGCCAGTTGTTTGCCACCGGGATCTTTGAAACCATTCTCGTTGAGGCCGTCCCCATCGACTCCGGCGTAGCCCTTACCTTTCGTGGAACACCACGCTCGTTCGTCGGCGCGGTGAGTGTAGAGGGAGCCAAAGGCGCTACCCTGAACGCGCAACTGCAGCGCGTCAGCGAACTGGCGGCGGGGACGCGCTTTACCCAGGCCAAGTTGAGCAAGGCTGTCGAATCCATGCGCCGCACGCTGTCCGACAACGGATTCCACGAGCCAACCATTACCTCGACTTTGACCCCCCACCCGGAAGAGCAGCTCATCGACATCGCCCTCCATGTGGTCAGTGGCCCGCAGGCGCGGGTGGGGTCCGTACAGGTAACAGGTGACCCCGGCATGAGTCAGGGAGAATTCCGCACCCATGCCCACCTCCGAACCGGATCCCACATGGACCATGACACCATTGACCACGCCATGACCTCCGTCATGAAGCGCTATCAGAAGCACGATCGTCTGGAAGCGGAACTCAAGCTGAGCGCGCAGCAATACGACACGGAGACGAAAAGGACCAAACTCGGCTTTACGGCCAATCAGGGTCCCGTGGTTCACGTTCTGGTGGACGGTGCTAGCCTCAGTCCGGAGAAGGTCAAGCACATCATTCCGCTCTTTGAAGAAGGCACAGTGGATGACGATCTTCTCAACGAAGGCGACCGGCGGCTGCGCGATTTCTATCAACGCCTGGGCTATTTCGATGTCAAGGTGGACCACGAGCAAAAGAGCATCACCGAAGACTCGGTCACCATTTTGTATCACGTGCACCTGGGTTCGCGTCGGCGCTTGGAGAACGTGTCGGTCGCCGGAAACAGCTACTTCAGTGCCGCTACCCTGAAAGAACTGCTGTCCGTCCATGCCGCTGGTGGGCTGGACCATCACGGGGCTTACAACCAGGCATTGGTCTCTGCGGACATCCGCGCCTTGCAAGGGCTCTATCAGAACAATGGATTCTCCCAGGTCAAGATCGTCGCGGAAACCCACTCCGACACCCAGGGAAAGGCGTCCTTGAAGGGCCAGCCTCTGCCGTTGACGGTGATTTATCGCATCGCCGAAGGCGACCAGCAGCGCGTAGGCGCGGTGCGGCTGGAAGGCGCCGAACACAGCGATCCCAGTGCGCTGTTGAAGGAACTGAATACCATCGCCGGACAGTTGCTCTCGCCGCAGAATCTGGCCGGCGATCGAGACGAGTTGCTAAACGACTATTACAGCCGCGGTTTCGACCAGGTACGCGTAGAGGTTGTGCAGCAGACGCAAGCAGAGAACCCGAGCAAGGTGGATGTGACCTTCCGCATTCATGAAGGGCAGCAGATATTCGTGCGCAAGGTGCTTTTGAGCGGCCTCCAGTACACACGTCCGGATACCGTGGCCAAAGCCATCACCCTGCATCCGGGCGATCCGCTCAACGAGACCGCGCTGGCCGAAACACAGCGCAATCTCTATGAGTTCGCCCTGTTCAACGAGGTCGATACCGCGATCGAAAACCCCACCGGAGGAGAAACTTACAAAACCGTCTTGCTGCAGGCCTCCGAAGCTCGGCGATGGGCTCTGACTTACGGCGGAGGCTTCGAGGTGCAGACCGGAACCCCGCAGAATAACTGCACCGGTTTGAATCTCCGGAAGATCTCCTGCGGCAACACACCGAGCATCAGCCCGCGTGTCTTGTTGGATATCACCCGCAACAGTCTCTTCGGGCGAGACCAGTCTGCTTCGCTCCGCGGAACCTATGGACTTCTCGAGCAGAAAATTGACCTGCTTTACCAGGTTCCGCACTTTTATGGAAGCCAGAATTTCGGCTTCACAGCTTCGGCCGGCTATGCCAAAAGTCTGGATGTGACCACCTATGTCGCTAAGAAATTTGAAAGCGGGGCGCGCTGGACTGAGCATTTCAACACGCCAGGTTCCTTTCTTTCCAGAGCCAATACTCTGATCTATGAGTTCGATTTCCGTGTCATCCGGGTGGATAAGGATAACTTGCAGGTGGCGCTGGTCGAACTCACCCCTCTCGCAACAGCCCAAACAGTGGCCGGTCCCTCGCTGACCTGGATTCGCGACACGCGCGATTCCCCTCTCGACGCGCATCGCGGAACCTATACCAGCTTTCAGGAGTTCCTCAGCGACGCTTCCTTGGGTGCGAAAGTGCAGTTCAACCGGCTCGATCTTTCCAATTCCAGCTTTTACAGCTTCAAGAAAGGGCGCTTCGTGCTGGCGCGAAACTCTCGCTACGGGCAGGAACGAGCCTTTGGAAAAGATAGCGAAATGCTGATCCCGCTGCCAGAACGCCTTTATGCCGGCGGCCCGACATCTCTGCGCGGCTTTTCGCTGAATAGCGCCGGTCCCCGCGATCCGGAGACAGGATATCCCGTCGGCGGCGCCGGTACTTTGATCAACAGCACCGAGCTGCGCTTGCCGCCTCCGACGCTGCCGCTGCTCGGCAACACCGTGAGCTTCGTCCTCTTCCACGACATGGGAAATGTCTTCTCCAATGCCTCTGATGCCTGGGCCAGCGCTTTGCGCTTCTACCAACCGAACCGGGACACCTGCAAAAATCCTGAGATCTTGCCCGACAATGCTCCTTACAATTCAACCGGGCTGAAGAGCCCTTGCAGCTTCAACTACTTCTCGCACGCGCCCGGCGTCGGAATGCGCTACCATACCCCGGTCGGACCAATCCGTCTGGACTTCAGCTATAACCTGAACACTCCGATCTACCCGGTCGCCTACAACTACTCCAACTCCGCCCCGAAGACCGTGGGCGAAGCCAATCACTTCAACTTCTTTTTCAGCCTGGGACAGACTTTCTGATGCCTCAACCGACTTCCTTTCGGAGCAATATCGCCAGCCTGCCCAGCCGGAATCGCCGGGCTCTGCTGGCGTCTCTCTTGTTGGTTTCAGGAACAATGCTGGCTTTCAGCCAGGAACCAGGCGCGGCCCAACCGCAGCCCGTGGTACTTGATCGGGTTGTTGCCGTCGTCAATGATCAGGCCATCTTGGCCACAGATTTGGAAGAGGAGATAAAACTGGCGGTCCTGGACCCCGGCGAAGCAGGACTGGGGATCTTGTCTCCCCAGCGCGCTCTGGAACAGCTCATCGGCCGTGCTCTCATCCAACAGCAGATCCGGCAGGAAGACGAGCGAGCAGCCGATCCATCCCAGGAAAAAGTCAACGCCCGGCTTCAGGAAATCCGCACCGAACTGCCCGCCTGCGTCCGCCAGCATTGCGCCTCCGACGCCGGTTGGAAAGCCTTTCTGGAAGCCCATGGCCTGACCGAGCAACGCGTCGAGAACTATCTCCGCTACCGCCTGCAGATTCTGGGCTTCATCGAGATGCGCTTCCGCCAGGGAATTCAGATTCCACCGGCGGAGGTCGAGCGCTACTATCACGAGACATTGATTCCGCAATACGCTCCCGGCGAAAAGCAACCCCCGCTTGCGGCTGTGGCGCAGCGCATCGAAGAGATCCTGCTGCAGCGCCAAGTGAATGCCCTGTTTGACGACTGGTTGAAGAACCTGCGCCAGCAGGGTGATATTGAAGTACTTGACCCGGCCTTGGAAACTCCGCCGCCGGCAGGAACAGGAGGAGAGCCGAGCAAATGAGCGAAAAAGAAAACACTCCTCCCCAATCGGAAGAACTGACCCAGCCTTCGGGGTCCGAAGTCTCAGGCGGCAAAGCGCCTCGTCGCCTGTCCAAGCTGCTTAAGGCGGGGCTTGCGGTCGCCTTTTTTGCCGCTCTTGGAACGTCTGCTCTCTACATCTGGATCAGTTCAAGCGCTTTCGAGGAAACCGCCCGCAAGTGGTTAATTGCAAACATCGAAAACGCTACCGGCGGGCGCGTTGAGATTGCCGCCTTTCACTGGCATCCCCTGAATCTGGAAATGGAAGTCGACGGCCTGAAGGTCCATGGCCTGGAAGCGGCTACCGAAGTGCCCTACCTGCAGGTTGGGCATCTGCGCATCCGGGTCAGTCTGTTCATCCTGCTGAGCCCGCGCATCCTCCTGCGGGAGTTGCGCGTCGACCAACCCGCGTTGCACTTGATCGTTTACCCCGACGGATCGACGAATCAGCCCCACCCCAAAAAGACCGGCAAGCCGGGCAAGTCCGGTCTCGAAACACTCTTCAATCTGCAAGCTGGCCATGTCGTCGTCGACCAGGGTGTCGTCGAATTCGAGAATCGCGCCGCATCCTTCGATTTCATGAATCGCTTCAAGCCTCTGAATCTCGATGCCAGGGATGTCTCGGTCCTGATGAGCTATCTCCCTGCCGGGGGCGGACATGGAGAGAGTTACCACATCGAGACGGGCGCGCGGGACTTGAATCTTGTTCGCACTGCCACCATGGTAGGACCCGACCTTCTGCCTACCAAAAAAGCGCTGCCTCCGGTCGAAGGCTTCCTGCAGGCCACCTTGGATTTGACCCGCACTGCCGCATCTCTGCAGTCTCTCCGCATCACGGCGCGGGGAAAGGGCGTCCCGGACCGGACGCTGACAGTCTCCGGTGAGCTGCGGGACTTCGCGCGGCCCCATTGGGATGCGAAGGTGCGCGGCGAGCTCGATCTCAGACTCTTGGAGTCCATGACCGGATATCCGTCGGCCCCTGCCGGAATCGCCCATCTCGATCTGGCTGGCGCGGGGACGAACGGCATTTTTCGCGCCGACGGCGCAGTCCACGTCGACAACGGATCGTACATCGGAACCGGAGTGGTCGCCCCCGGAATCAACCTGGACGCGCACGTCCACGCCGACGCCGAACAGCTCCAAATCACCTCCATCGTCGCCCGGCTCCGTCAGGGAGGCCAGTTGGAGGGGGATCTCAATCTTGCTCACTGGCTACCCCCCATTCCCACGGCGAACACCATGCAGCAGGCAACCATATCGAACGGAAAGACCCAGTCCGCCCACTCCAAGACCGCCAAGCCCGCCGTCGTGGTCAAGCCGGTCTTGCCCGCCGACGTGATTGAATTACCCGTGGACGGCAAGGTGACGGCTCGCTTCCGGAACGTCGCGTTGGACACCCTCCTGGAGATGGTCTCGCTACCCCCGTTCCAGCATCTCGGCTTCGATTCACGCATCGACGGCCCGGCAACCGCAAATTGGGTCAAAGGTGATGTGCGCACCCTCTCGGTCGATGCGCAACTTAATCTCAGCGCCCCCCTTCAGGTCGCTGCCAACAAAGTGCCTGCCACTGGCGTCATCGACGCGACCTATACCCAAAGGAACGGTGCAGTCGACCTGCGCAAGCTGGAGGTGCGCCTCCCAGCCAGCCAGGTGACCGCGCACGGGCACCTCGGTGCCTACCCACTCACCAGCCTCACCGGAATCGCGATCGACGTCCAGACCGCCAACCTCACCGAGTGGGACACACTTTTGCGCGACTTGGGAGTCGTCCGCAACGGGAAGAGCGGTACGGCGGCCCTCCCCGTCCTGCTGGCCGGACAAGCGGAGTTTCACGGCAACTGGACAAACTCCCTGTCCGACCCGAAGTTGACTGGGAATGCGAAAGCCACCCAGTTGGACCTTGAACTTCCTGTGCCCGCCGCCAACTCCGCAACTCCGCTCAAGACGCAGTTTGTTCACTGGGACAGCTTGGAAGGCACTGGCAGCTACTCATCTACGCAGATCGATATCAAGCAAGGGGAATTGCGCAAGGGAGCGGCAGAGATCGACCTCGACGGCACCCTGACCGGCGATCCTTGCACCAGGAAGCCAGCTCTCTGCCCTGCCACAAACTTCGACGGGAATTCGAGAGTGCACGCCCGCCTGTTCTTGAAAAAAGTCAACGCTGGAAATTTGCAGTCTCTGGTGGGACAAACCCTTCCCTTCACCGGCACGATGGATTCCCAGGTCGGCCTCGACGGAGTCGTCCGCTCCCTCAACGGTAAGGGATGGGTCGATCTGACCAACGGGAAGCTCTATGGCGAACCCTTCACTCGAATCCACGCCCAGGGACACGCCGTTGGGCAGGACATTAACTTGGCCGCCCTAACCTTCAACGGAGATGCCGGGAATCTCTCGGCCACGGGCAATTTCGACCTGAAATCAAAGCATTTCCAGGTCGAGGCTCAAGGCGCGAATATCGATATCGCGCGCGTCCGCCGCTTGCAGCAGCAAGGGGTGAATGCAAAGGGCAACCTGCTGGTCGCGGTGAGGGGATCCGGAACACTGGACGATCCGCAACTGACAGGCAAAGCAACCCTGACCGGACTGGAGCTGGGCGGCGAAGCCCTCGGCAACCTTGAAGCCACCGCCAACACAGCCAACCATCAGGTCATCTATAACTTGAGCACCCGGCTTGAAGCCGCCGAGCTGGTGTTGCACGGCAAAACCTCCCTGGAAGGCGACTACTCGACGCAGGCCAGACTCGATTTTTCGCGCTTCAACATCGGAGCGCTGCTGAAAATGGCCAAGCTCCAGGGACTCAATGGAGAGTCCTCGCTGGCCGGTACCATCACCCTCGACGGCCCACTCGGCAAGCCCGACCAGGTACGCGGCGAGGCGCGTCTGCAGGAGCTGGCGGTAACCGTCTCCGGAGTCCACCTGCGCAGCGCAGGCGAAGTCCATGCAACTCTGGCCAACTCCCGCCTTAGCCTCGATCCCCTCCACGTGACCGGCGAAGATACCGACCTCCACATTCAAGGCACTCTGTCTCTCAAGGACAGACAGCAACTGGATTTAGCCACCAGCGGCAGCATCAATCTCAAGGTCGCGCAGACCCTCGATCCCGACCTGACCGCCAGCGGAAGCTCCATCTTTCAGATCGAAGCGCACGGGCCGCTTCAGGCGCCTAACCTGCGCGGTCACGTCAGTTTCGAGAATGGCTCCCTGGCCCTGGAAGATCTCCCCAACAGCCTCAGCCAGTTGCGCGGATCGCTGGAGTTCAACCAGAACCGGCTGGAAGTGAAGTCCCTGACCGCCACGACGGGCGGCGGGCTCCTAAGCCTTTCGGGAAACCTCACCTATCAGCATGGGCTTTTTGCCGACCTCACTGCCACCGGGCAAGGTATTCGCATCCGCTACCCTGCCGGGATCAGCTCCATGGCCAACACCACACTCCACTTGCAAGGCCCCCAGAACAACCTGCTCTTCAGCGGAGAGGTATTCATTACCCGGTTCAGTGTCAGCCCCGACTTTGACTTCGCCGGGCTCGCGGCGCAGGCCAATGCGGTGCAGACAATCGCGCCGCCGGACGCCCCGTCCAACCATGTTCGCCTCGATGTACATGTCCTCTCTTCCCCGCAGATGAACTTCCAGAATGCCTATGCCAAACTGGCCGGCGACGTGGATCTGCGCCTGCGCGGAACGGTGGCCAATCCCTCCCTCCTGGGCCGGGTCTCCATCATCGAAGGTTCCGCGGTTTTGGCGGGCACGCGCTATGACCTGCAGCGTGGGGAGCTCACGTTCAATAATCCGGTTCGCATCCAACCGCTCATCGACCTGAACGCGACGGCGAGGGTTGAGGATTACGACATTACCCTCGGCCTCCACGGCACCCTCGACAAACCGGCCTTCACCTACCGCAGCGATCCTCCCTTGCCCGAAGCCGACGTTGTCGCCCTTCTGGCTCTGGGTCGCACTCAAGACCAGCAGCGCCTTTACACCAGCCAGCAGATGCAAACCGTGGCCAACCCCACCACCGATGCCCTGCTCGGCGGAGCGCTCAACGCTACGGTCAGCAGCCGCGTCCAGAAACTCTTCGGCGCCGGTTCGGTAAAAGTCGACCCCAATTATCTTGGAGCACTGGGAAACTCAACCTCCCGCATCATTGTCGAGGAACAGTTGGGACGCTACCTGACATTGACCTACGCGACCAATGTCAACACCACCGGGCAGCAGTTGATCCAGGCAGAAGTGGCCATCAACCGCCACGTATCGCTGCTCATGGCGCGCGACGAGTCAGGGGTATTCTCGATGGTCCTCAAGGCTACCCGGCGCTACAAGTAAATATCCTCAGGCAAAGCCGACGGCTTTACGAATGGTGGTCTTTTAGAGGGACCTGGTCAACCTTCTTGCCAAGGGAAGCTCATTGCCAGCGCCACCTTTGGCGTCCGCGCCGTAGGCGCAGTGTTTGCTAGCCCCGCGTTTCAGCGCGGGGTCAGCGAAACCAACAATTCGTCCGGAGTCCCGTAGGGACGGAGCCCATGCTCCGCGTCTCACGAAGAATTCTGCAAGAAGAAGGTAAAAACTGAAGCCGGGAGCGACTTCCGTAAGTGTCAAACTTCTACTGTCAACCCGGTAAAGCCGGAGGTTCTCCCTTTGGAAATATGCCCTAGCCGAGGAATCGCATCAGCCCCTGCGGTCTCAGGTCCGCGTCGAGAATGGACCGGGGGGCCCCATCCTCCAGACAAAGAGCCTCCGCTGCCAGATGCCCCGACCGCGCCCCGCTCTCCATCGTGGAGGGCCAGCCGGTAGCGGTCCAATCCCCCGCGAGAAAGCAATTCGGCCAGGGAGAAACAGCCGTAGGACGCGCCGCATCGATCCCCGGAGGGACCCCAAAGGTGGCGCGGACTTCCTTGATCAGCGCGACCTTCTCCAGCTTCGCCTCCCGCGCCAGCGGAAAGAACTCGGCCAGTTCGCGTAGCGCCTGGGCGATGGCCTCATCCCGCGGCAGCGCCGCGAAGGCGCGCGTGGCGCTCACCACCAGTTCCACGTAGTGGCCCCCACGACCGGGCTGCAATCGCGACTGGTTATACATCCAGTGAATCTCGCGGTCCAGCAACACAGCGTGCTCCAGATCAGCAATCTCCCGGTCAAACCAAAGATGAACGCTGCAGATGGGCCAATGCTCGTGCTGTTCAATCTGACTCCATAGATACGGCGCCCCAGCGACCATCGGCAAATGCGGAATCAGCTTCTGCGTCGCTTCAAACGGCAACGCCAGAATCAGGAAGTCGGACTCAAGATTCTCCGAGCGGGTCGGTATGCGCCATTTGCCGCGACTCGCGTCCCATTCGGCGCTTTCGATGCTTGCATTCAGATGAACCGACCCGCCGCCTGCCTCGAGATAAGCAGGAACAGACCGATAAAGATCACTCAAAGGGACGGTGCTCATGCCCATGCTGCCCGCTTGCGCCGAGTTCATGAACAGCTCGCGAATCACCTTGCCAGCATAGGGCATGGCGATGGTGTCGATCTCCGCATTGAGGGCGCTGGCAATCACCAGCCTCCAGAAGCGGTTGAGCGCGCCTTCGGACTGCTTGTGGCGCTTGAGCCACGCACCGAGGGTCTCCGTGGAATCGGCAGGAACGCCCCGCATCAGGGCGCTGAAAGCCCTGCCCAGCGAAATCTTGTCCGCCAGTGAAAAGGCAGGGGCGGTCAGCAGTTTGGGGAGGCCATGAAGCGGCGCGGGAAGAGCGAAAGGCCCCAGCGGCGAGCGTCTGCCTCCCGGCTCGATCATCGTCATCGCGCTGGTCCAGTGAATCTTGTCCGCGACCCCGATGCGACGATAGAAGCCAATGAGGTTCGTGCAGCAGCCAAAAAGAACATGCTGGCAGTTGTCGATGACTTCGTTGACGCCGGGATGCAGATAGGAACTCGCTCTACCGCCGAGGTATCCCCTTCGCTCGACCAGTTGGACGCGATAACCGGCATCGGTCAGCGCACAGGCGGCGCTCATTCCAGCCACGCCCGCTCCAATCACAGTGACAGTTTTTTCAGAAGCAGCCAAGCGCAAATCCATTCCAGAAGATTCTCGAACCAGTTCATCAGCCAGTGAGGTTGTCGGCCGGTTAGAATCGCTCTCCGCAAACCAGTTACTCGCACGGCGACCGGATGAATCAGAAGTCGAGGTCACGAGCATTGGGTGCCCCAGGTCTCGCTTTTGAGACCTGGGAAAGTACAAATCTGTGCGGTGAACGTACTAAATCGGAACAAGGGTCCATACGGCCCGATGAGTCTCGTGCAAGGCACAAGGCCCCCGACAAACACCGTCAATTGCGGACAACCACTCGTGCAATCCCCATCCGAACCATCCCCACCATCAGGATACGTACCTTCTCCCAAGTCGGCACGGTCACCCGCTGCGAGAAGACATCGTAATCGGCCTTTTTGATCCGCTTCAGAAGTGCGTGATAGATGGAAACCAGCACCCAGAGCGCCGGACGGCTCTCGGCATCGATCAGCGGCATCAGTTCCTGGGCCGATTGATAGAAGTACTCCGCACGCTCCGTCATCGCGATCAGCAAAGCCCTCTCGGCTTCCGTCGGCGGTGTGCCCGGAGTCCGATGCACCAAGGACTCCAAAGTGACCCCATGTTCGGAAAGATCGTCCAGCGGCAAGTAAACTCGATTCCGCCCTGCATCCTCCGCCACATCGCGCAGGATATTGGTCAACTGGAACGCGATGCCGGTCTTCTCGGCCAGTTTTTCCGCGCGCTGGTCCTGGTAGCCGAAGATGCAAATGCACACCAGTCCCACCACCGAGGCCACTAGATAACAGTACCGATAGAGTTCGGCAAATGTGGCGTAGGTATCGGTCCCGCCGTCTCCCGGCGGATCCAGATCCATCGTGACGCCGGCGATCAGCTCATCCAGAAGGCTCAGTGGAATCTGATAACGCTCGATGGCGTCTCGCACCGCCAAGAAGACCAGATTGGAGGTGTCGCCACCATGGCAAACTCCCCGCCAATCGGCCAGCCAGCCCTCTAATCGGACACGACGATCTTCGCGGGCCAGCGATTCATCGTCTGCCAGATCGTCGGCCTTGCGCATGAAAGCATAGATAGCGCAAATGGCATTGCGGCGCCGCTCCGGCAGCGCGACAAACGCATAATAGAAATTCTTGGCCTCGCGCTTGGCGATGGCGCGGCACTCGCCATAGGCTTGATCGAGTGTGAGCGTGTGCAACCTGCGTGCACCTTCCGTTCGTCCTTGGGTCACGCGGACTTTCCTCTCGTCCCCTGCAGATCAATCGTTTCGCCCGACTTCCCGCCACTGCCGGAAAGGCTCAGGAAGGGCAAGAACTTGCCCGCCACAGCACGCAGGGCGAGCGCAAACTTCGCACCCTTGGAGATCGACGGGCGGACTCTGAGAACGTCGTACCCCTGCAACTCGATGGCATTCAAGATTGCCAGCCCGCCGCGGCTGAAAAGATCCAGATCGAGGGCCAAATCGCGGTTCACCTTCCCAATCAGCGGCATCCCCTGTTGGAAGAGCGAGCGGGCATAAAGCACCTCATGCTCCATCAGAGCGCGAAAACCGTCCGTCTGCACTCCGCCGGCAATGGTCTGGTCGGTTACCCCGAAGCGGCGCATGTCTTCCTGGGGTATATACACACGATCCTTGGTCCAATCCACCTTCACATCCTGCCAGAAGTTGGCTAGCTGCAGCCCTGTGCAGGTTGCATCGGAAAGCGCGAATCGCTCGGCCTGTTCCTTGCCCTGCGCGGCTTCTCCCGACGCGTAGAGCACCAGGCGCCCCACGGGATTGGCCGAATAGCGGCAATAGGCGAGCACATCCTGCATGGTCTCGAATCGCGTCGTCTTCTGGTCCTGGCGAAAGGCAACCAGCAGATCGGCAAAGGGTTCCTTGGGAATCCCGCAAGCGCGAATCGTCTCGGCCAGCGCCACAAAGACCGGGTGGCACGTCACGCCTGCGTAACACGCATCCAGTTCACTTGCCCACAGATCGAGGATCGCCAAGGCCGCGGAGCGGTCGCCAACTTCGTCCCCCAGATCGTCTGAGACGCGGCAATAGGCGTAAATCGAGTGAAAATGCGGACGGAAAGCCTCGGGCAAAAACCAGCTGGCCACGTGAAAATTCTCGTAATGCGTTTCAGCCAGGTTCTTGCACCAGGCCCGTGCCTCGGCCAGCGTAGGCGCTACGGCAGGCATGCGATAACTTTCCGGCAGGGCGGCCCAGGCCTTCTCAATCAGCGCGTCTTTGTCCAGAATCGTGGTCATCCTCAGCCCTCAGGGAACAATGGCGGTCTTGATTTCGCTGCTGCGATTCGACAGCTTCTCAAAAACCTGGTTGAGTTCGAAGAGGTTGGCGTGGCCGGTAATGAAGCGGGAAGCCTGAAACCGCCCGCTGGCGATCAGTTCCAGCGCCTCACGGCAGATCGCCGGAGTGTGGTGAAAGGTGGCGCGCAGTGTGATGTCGTTGTAATGCAGGCGATTGGTATCGAGCGAGACGTGAGTCCCCAAGGCACAGCCGCCAAAGAAATTCACGACGCCACCCTTGCGCACCAGCTCGACCGCCTCTTGCCATGCTTCGGGAACGCCAACGGCCTCAATCGCGATGTCCACGCCACGATGATTCCCGGTGAGCGCGCGTGTATCGCGGATGGCGTTGCGAATGGTCCCCGCTCGGACCACATGCTTGGCCCCCAACTGCAGTGCCGCTTCCGCCTGAAAGTCATGCTTCACGATGGCGATCACATCGCACCCGAAGATCGCCGCCGCATGGAGAATCATCAGCCCCAGTGGTCCGCCGCCGATCACCGCCACCGTGTCTCCGCTGCGGGGACGGGAGTCTTTGAAGCCATGCAACGCACAAGCCAGCGGCTCGGTCAGCGCCGCGTGCTCGAACGGGACATGGTCGGGCACCCGCAAAGTATTCTTGGCCACAATGCGTGCCGGAATGCGAATGTACTCGGCGTAAGCGCCATTATTGAACAGCAGATCGTCGCAGAGGTTTTCCTGCGCCCGCTCGCAAAAATAGCATTGACCGCACGGCGCGGAATTCAGAGCCACCACTCGGTCACCCACCGCAAAGTTGGAGACTCCTTCCCCAACCTCGAACACGTTCCCGGCCAGTTCATGGCCGAAGAGCGCCGGGGGCACAATCATCCGCGCATGATACCCGCGCCGATACACCTTGAGATCGGTTCCACAGGTGAGCGCCGCGCCCACACGCACAATCAGTTCGCCCGTCCCGGCTCGCGGAATCGGTACATGCTCGATGCGAATGTCTTCCTTGCCATGCAGCACCGCGGCAACCATGTTGCCTGCAGCCGGCGCGCCGATCTCTGACGGGTTTGTCGCTGTCGCTTGCATCCTATTCCGCCCTGCTTCCTGAATCTCCGGTACCGGACGTGATCGCTCCATCACCGAGGACAGGCTCAATCATAATCTTCATTGAGTCGCCTTGGGGATTCGATGCAACCGCTACCGCCGCCACCGCCTCTTCGAGCGGGAAACGATGAGAGATCAACTGGGTCAGGTCGAATCCATTGCGGTAGCCGCCGAAGACCAGATCCAGCACCTCGTCGTGGATGTCAATCGACGCGGAATAGGATCCCAGCAGGCTCTTTTCGTCCATGCAGACCGCGCCCGGATCGATCACCGCCTCGCCATGTTGGGTCTGGGCAAAGAGCATCACCTTGCCCCCCGGACGCACCGCGTCCATGCATGTCTTGATCAAGGCGCTGCCACCAACCGCCAGAATCGCCACGTCAGCCCCACGGCCTTCGGTGGCAGCCTTGACGCGCTCGATCACGTTTTCCTTGCTGGGATCAATCGGCTCGTGCAGTCCAAATTTGGCGGCGAGGGCATGGCGCTCGGGGTAAAGATCGGAGGTCAGCACCCGGGCTCCGGTACGACGCGCCAGAGCGGCCAAAAGCAAGCCAATCGGGCCTTGCCCAATGACCAGCACCGTCTCGTCCGGCTCAAGATTCAGCAGCTTCACGCCCTTCAGGCAGGTATTCACCGGCTCGATAAAGGCCGCCTGCTCGAACGGAATCCCGTCGGGAATGCGAACCACGCCGCGGTTGGCGACGATCCATTCCTTCACCTGAATGTACTCGGAGAATCCGCCCCCCGAGGGCTCGTACCCGGCCGTCGCGCCGACTTTCTTGTACACCTCGCACTGCGCGTAGGTCCGCTTGCGGCAATAGTAGCAATGCCCACAGGGAATGTGATGAAAGACCATCACCCGGTCGCCCAAGGCGAAGTTGCTCACCCCTTGGCCCACGCGAACCACCGTTCCCGCCATTTCGTGGCCGAAGATCCGAGGAGCGGAGTGGGAGCCGCTGTGAATCTTCTTCAGATCCGTGCCGCAAATGCCGCAGGAGGCGATCTTGACCAGCAGTTCGCCCGCGCCAATCTGTGGGACGGGCACCGTCTCCAGACGCAGATCGTTGACGCCGCGATAGACAACAGCCTTCATAGCGGCGGGGATACTGCTCTTGGACTGACTCGGAATGCTTGAGATTTGCGTCTCCATTGTGCTCGCTTATCGAACTTTGCCGCCGAGCACTTCGCGCACTGTCTCCGCGATGCGCTGGGCCGCCTTTTTACTATTTTCGCCCATTCGGATGAGCGCAGGCCAGCTATGCGGACGAACAAGCGTGAAAACCACGAACCGAGCCAGTTGGAAGCGCCCGTTCTTATCGATAAAACGATTGAAATCAGGGAGATGATCCGCATAGCCGTCGCTCACTCCCTTAACGCAATAGAAGGGGATCCCCCGCATCCGGGCCAACCGGGCCACCGCCGCTGCCTCCATATCCACCAGCGCAGCGGAGTAGGTGGAACGCAGCCGATTCTTCTCCGCTTCGTCAGCAACCCGGGGGGATGTGGCAAGCCAGATCTCGCCTGCATCCCTCCCCGCGTCCGCGCATTCAAACCGCTCGCCCGTCCGCACATCGATCACGCCGTTCACTCGATACACCTTGCCCGGCTCAAACTCCGTGCTCAGTGCTCCCACCCAACCCACTGAAAGAGCCATCGAAACCGCGCCTCCTCGAACGGCCTCGGCAAATGCCCGCGAAGCGCGCTCCTGCCCCGCCCCCGCGCACGCAGCAACCCACTCGCCATCCTCTGCGTGCTTCCGCCACACGTCGACGCCGTTATGCGGTTCGTGCTTCCAACCTTCCACCAACGGCTTCAGTTCGCCGGGCATGGCCGCGATGATCGCGATCTTTTTCATCTTCGTGGTTCTCCGGACTCGCCGTGATTCGCCGTTGAATCGACATCCTGTGAACCAAGACGGCTCATCAGAATCATCTGGCCGCAAACCGCCAGAGTCGAGAAAAAAGCCAAATAGCCCCAGTCTCTCCACAACGCCAATCCCAGCAAAGAGGGCGGGATCAGAACTGCAAGCATCCAGCCTCGATTCGCCCGCAGAACCCGGATGCGCCACCAAAGCGAAACCAACAGCGGCGGGATCAAGACCGCAAAAAGAACAAGATGAAGGAAGTGCCGATCGGTAAGCCTGTTCTTGCTCAACAAGCACAAATTGAACAGCAGAATCACCGGCGCCATGTCGTGCGCCTTGAAGTGCTTCCGTTGATTCTTGTCGCCAATAGGAGCAACCAGTTCTGCCATTTTGTCCCTCCTTCCTCTTGAACCGCCCCGGGGCGATCCAGCCACCAACCTGCCAACTCGCCATCCCCGCTTCAGCGGGCCAACTCGCCAGGAAATCTCGCGACAAGATGCACTTAACCCGATTCCCATCCCAGCGCATTCGAGCTTCTGTTTTTCCTAACCCGAAGGCACGTACCCGTGCGCCCGAAACCACTCGATCGCCGCGCGCATGGCGGGATATACCGGCGCGATCCGGAACCCAAGTTCCTGCTGCGCATGAGCGCTGGAGGCATACATCTTCTTGCGCCCCATCCGTACTTCTTCAAAGGTGGCGCGAGGCTCCCGGCCCCGGATGCGCCCCGTGATCCACTCCTCGAAGAAGGCATAGGTAGCCGCCACCGCAAAAGGAATCTTGATCGACGGCGAGGGCAATCCGGTAATGCCCGCCATCTTGTCGAGGATCTGCTTGAGGGTGAGGTTTTCGCCGCCAAGAATATAGCGGTGGCCAGACTGTCCCAAGGTCAGCGCACTGACATGCGTCCGCGCGACCTCGGCAACATCCACCAGGTTGAGACCAGTGTCCATGTAGGCCGGGAATCTGCCGTTGAGAAAGTCCACAAAGATGCGCCCCGTCGGGGTCGGTTTGCTGTCGTTGGGCCCAATCGGCGTCGTTGGATTCAGAATCACGACGCTCTGACCGTTCGCCGCGGCCTTGACGGCTTCCTGCTCGGCGAGAAACTTGGAGCGCTTGTAATGACCCACCATGTCTTTCAGCGACACCGGCGTGTCCTCGTTGATTACGATGCCATCGGTGCGAAAGTGCATGGTGGCAACGCTCGACGTATACACCACGCGGGGCACGCCGGCTTCGCGAGCCATGCGCAGCAGTTCGCGTGTCCCGTCCACATTGGCGCGATACATCGACGCAGGATCGGGGATCCAGAGGCGATAATCCGCCGCGACGTGCATCACCGCATCGCAGCCCTGCAATCCTTTGCGCAGAGTCTCTGGGTCGGAAAGGTCACCGACATAGGTCTCGCCGGGGATCCCTTCGATGTTGGCCAGTTTGCTGGTCTTGCGCACCAGCATGCGCAGATCAGCTCCCTCGGCAGCCAGTGCGTTCGCGACGTGGTGACCGACAAATCCTGTTGCGCCTGTAAGAAAGACTTTCATGGCATTGAATCTCTATCGCCATCTTAAATTGCCGTGATGAGTCGAGTGGGTTTCAACAGAGCGCGCGCGAACTCGGCAGGTAATGCAAAAATCCATTACAATGAGCGGGTGAGGTGATCCGATGGCAATCGTGAGCACAACGTCGCGGGGACAGGTAACGCTCCGGAAAGAGATCCTGCAGCACGTCGGGATCAAGCCGGGAGAGAAATTGGAGATCGAGCTGTTGCCGGGCGGCGAGTTCCGGGGCCGGGCGGTGCGCAAGAAAGGCAGCATCCAAGACCTTGCCGGATTCCTGAAAGGCAAGACCAACGGCAGAAGTCTGACGATTGAAGAGATGGATGAGGCAATCGGAGAAGCTGTTGTTGAGGAATTTCTGAGAGGCGTTCAGCGATGAAGATCGTCGCCGACACCAACCTGCTTTTGCGCTTCATATTGGATGACGATCCTTTGCTACACAAACTGGCGGTCGACATCATGGAACGGGCCGAGTCCGTCGTGGTCACGAATGCTGTTCTCTGTGAATTGGTCTGGGAATTGCGCCGCAACTTTGGGGTCTCGCGCCAAAACCTCGCGGCTACGATAGTCAGGCTACGTGAGACCAGAAACATGGTATTCGACAGCGCTGCCCTAGACGCCGGACTGTCCATGTTGGAAGCGGGGGCCGATTTTGCCGATGGCATAATCGCCTACGAAGGTCGCTGGCTAGGCGGAGATACGTTCGTTTCGTTTGATAAAAAGGCGGTCGCAGCGATTGCGCAGCAAGGACAAAAGGCTACGCTGCTTGCCTGACCTGGAATTACCAGAGCTTCTCGTCGGGACCGACGCGGCATTCCTTCACCGGCTGCGGTCGCTTGTGGTCGAAGTTGGTCTCCCAGCACTCATCGAGCACAGAACAGTAACACGCATGGTAGCTCAGATCGTCGCTCTCCCTCGCCATCTCTAAAGCTTTAATCATCTGGGGATCGGCTTGAGGCCCGAGGGTAAGAAACGCGATACTGCCGCGTGCTGACAAGATGGCTCCAGATACATTCGAATAAAAGACATCGCGCCGCAATACCGATTTGTTTCGCACCATCAGATCTGGTGGCACGCAGCAAGCCTTCAGCAGCAAATCTTCGCGTGAGTACACGACGCCCTTGTAACGCACTTCAAATTCGTCGATGATGGCAGGACCCACACCATCGTTGAACAGTGCCTCTCGAGGCGAGAGCTTCTTGGTTACAGGGTCAAGGTTGGAACCCATGTTCGTCAGAAGCGGCAAAGTGCTGGCCTCGACCATCTTCTGGTTCTGGTCCACCATCTTCTCCATCGTCTTGCCGTGTTCAATGGAAACCACGAGCGACAGAATGGAGAGAAACACGACACTTACAGTAACAACGACATCAAGCCACCGAACCCCGGTTCCATGAGCGTGAGGTCCGTGATTATGGTCCGGTGCAGGGAGCACTTCTTTCGTCTCTCCTTCGTTCATTGTCCTTGCTTTCATGAGAATCAAGCGTATCTACTGAATTCCCGAGGCCCGCCCTGAAATATCTCGATCGATGAAGGCTACGCCAACTTACCTCAACCGCGCAAGCGGAGGCCGTTCCTCGCAGCCGACTAGTCTAACGCTTCCGGCACCAGCTGAATGTTCTTCTCCCCGGCGGCCTTCTTTTCGTTGTACTGCTTGACCCAGTTCTCCCAGTGCTTGCCGGCGGCGCGATCCTTGCCGCTGAAATCAAGGCGGGCAATCTCGGCATAGCTCAGCTTGCGCTTGTCGGTCGCAGTCGGAGTGAAATACTGCACCCACGATTCCGCCAGCGTCCCCGCGGTGAATCGATTGAAGACATAGGCTTCGATCTTGTCGCCGTTCTTCGTGGTAATCGTGATATCCCCGCGATAATCGAAGGCCTTTTCCAGAGCTTCGCGAAGGTCCTTCTCACTGGCTAACTCGGGAACCCAGCCTTCCAGATTCTCATGCTCCGTGCCGGGAGCCACTTCCAGGGCATTCATCTCTGCGAGAGTGTACTTATGCACTTCAGCGGTCATGCGTTGGTCTCCTCGAGGGCGTCTGCCGGTTCTGCGATCTGAACCAAAGGCCCGTGGCCTTCCGGCTTGTATTCGTTGAGCATCTTCTGAGCGTGCGGGTCCTTGTAAGAGCTGAAGTTCGCCTTGACCATGGCCAGGAAGCCGCTCCACGAAGCGAATCCGTCCGTGACCGCGGTCGGCTCATAGCCGCAACTCACCATGCAATTCGCGCACTTGGGGTTGCCGCTGGCCGCACCGTACTCTTCCCACTTGGTTGTCTCAATCAGTTCCTTGTAGCTGTCGGCGTAGCCTTCCTGCATCAGGTAGCAGGGCCGCTGCCAGCCAAAGATGTTAAAGGCCGGCGAGCCCCAGGGCGTGCATTCGTAGCTGCGCTCGCCCATCAGGAATTCCAGGAACAGCGGCGACATGTTGAACTTCCATGTCGGCTTGCGGTTCGAAAGAATGGCGCGGAAGAGCCTGCGAACGCGAGCGCGGCCCATAAAGTGGGTCTGGTCCGGAGCCTTCTCATAGCTGTAGCCGGGCGAAAGCACGACGCCTTCAACACCCATGTCCATGACTTCATCGAAGAATCCGCGGACGCCGTTGGGATCGGTTCCGTCGAAGAAGGTGGCATTGGTGGTGACGCGGAACCCGCGCTTGACCGCCTCCTTGATCCCCTCGACGGCGATATCGTATCCGCCTTCGCGGCAGATCGACATGTCGTGATGTTCCCGCTGCCCGTCCAGATGCACTGAAAAGGTCAGGTATTTTGACGGTGTAAACTCCGGCAGCCGGCGCTTCAACTCCAGCGCATTGGTGCAAAGGTAAACATACTTCTTGCGCGCCACCAGACCTTCCACAATCTCGACAATCTGCGGGTGCAGCAGCGGTTCGCCGCCCGGCAAAGAGACCATGGGCGCTCCGCACTCTTCGACAGCGGCAAAGCACTCCGCGGGAGTCAGTTGCTTCTTGAGGATGTGGGGCGGATATTGCACCTTGCCGCAGCCGGCGCATGCCAGATTGCAGCGGAAGAGCGGCTCCAGCATCAGCACTAACGGATAATGCTTGTTGCCCTTGAGCTTGTTCTTCCAAACCAGAGTTGCAACCGTCCACATCTGGGAGATGGGAATAGCCATTGAGAAAAACCTCCAGCGCCGTTTTAGGAGGCGCGATCCCTGGACTCAGCGAGACATGGCCCGCTTATAGCTGGTCAGAGCCATCAACGGGAAATACTGGCGATACATCGTATAGGCCAGGTAAAAAACCCGGGGGAAGCCCGTCCCTGTAATGATACTCTGGCGCGTCTTTCCCTCCCCCATCGCTTCGTCCCAACCGCCGTCGGCGTTCTGGCGCGTCAGCAGCCAGCGAACACCCTTGGCGATGGAGTCCGAACGATCGTCGCCCGCCGCCAGAAGGCCAAGAAGCGCCCATGCCGTCTGCGAGGGCGTACTCGGGCCAACCCCGCGGGTGTTGGGATCGTCGTAGCTGCCGCAGGTCTCCCCCCAGCCGCCGTCGGGATTCTGCACCATCCGAATCCACTCGGCAGCCTGCTGAATCTGCGGCTCCAGATGGTCGAATCCAACTGCATCCAGGCCGCGCAGCACCAGAAACGTGCCGTAAATGTAGTTGACGCCCCAGCGGCCAAACCAACTGCCATCCGGCTCCTGCTCTTTGAGGATGAACTTGATGGCCTTCTGCACCCGCTTGTCGTCCTGGGTATAGCCGTAAAGCGCCAGCATCTCTAGCATGCGCCCGGTAATGTCCACCGTCGGCGGATCGAGCATCGCGTTATGATCCGCGAAGGGAATGTACTGAAAAATCATCTTGGTGTTGTCTTTGTCGAAGCTGCCCCAACCGCCGCTCTTGCACTGCATGGCGAATTCCCAGTCAATGGCGCGCCGGGCCACCTGGTCCTGATATCGCTCGCGGGGATTGTCCACCTGCTTCAGCGCCATCAGAACCTGCGCCGTATCATCCGTATCGGGATAAAACTCGTTATTGAACTCGAAGTACCAGCCGCCGGGCGCAACATTGGGGACCTTGACCGCCCAATCGCCCTTTTGCCGCACCTCTTTGGAAAGCATCCAGTCGGCAGCCTTGATCATGCGCGGGTCAGTCCGTGGAACTCCGGCTTCGCCCAGTGCAAAAACTGCCTGTGCCGTATCCCACACTGGAGAAACGCAGGGCTGCATGCGGAACGTCGCAGCGATCTCGTCGTTGGCCGGTTCCTCGATGCCCAGTTTCTCAAACTCGTCTCGGGCGCGGATCACCTGCGGGTCGTCTTCCGAATACCCCAGAGACCGCAGCGCAATGATGGCGTTCAGCATGGCCGGATAGATGGCCCCCAACCCGTCGGTCATCTCCAGGCGGTCCAGCATCCACTTCTCGGCGCGATTGATCGCCAGCGTGCGCAATGGGCGAATATGCACGGCTTCCGCCAGATGGATGATCCGGTCCAAAACAATGAAAAAGTTGCGCCACGAAAGAATTGACTTCTTGTCCCAGCGAAGACGCAGATTCGAATTCGCACGCCCACCCACGAACAACTCATCGATCCCCTGCTCTGCCGGGATCTTCTTGAACGGCTTGCGGGCATAGAGAATCGCCAGCGGCACCAGAATCGAGCGCGACCAGGACGAAATCTCGTAAATGTTGAAGTAAAACCACTTGGGAAAGAGAACAATCTCCGGCGGAATGGCCGGAACCGCGTCGTAATCGTATTCGCCCAGCGCGCACAAATACATCTTGGTGAAGGTATTGCACTCCACCACGCCGCCATTGGCCAGAATCCACGCGCGGGCCTTGGCGAGCCGCGGATCGTCGCTACGGATGCCCATCAATTTGGCGGACGAGTAGCACTTCACGGCCAGCGAAATATTGCCCGGACCGCCGGGATAAATGCTCCAACTGCCATCACCGTTCTGGTAGCGCATCATCTCCGTGCAGGCGCGCTCGAGCCGGCCAGGATCGCCGCTCTCCAGAAGCGTGTGCAGAAAGATGTAGTCAGCCTCGAGCATGGAGTCCGCCTCGAGCTCCCCACACCAGTAACCATCCGGATGTTGCTCTGAAAGAAGGAAGTCCCGTGAGCGCACTATGGCCGATTCCACATCCGCCAAGTCCGCGTCCAAACGCCCGAACCTCGGCGCAACGGTTTGCGACTTCCCCTGTTTACTCTTCATAACTTCGAAATCGCCTCAAGGTTTCTCCAGTATCACCGGATTTGCAGGGCCTGTCCGCCACGCGTTTGAAACCGGCCGCGCAACCCCGCAAGCCAATTCAGAAGGCCGAAAGACATGCGAATTCGGCTAGCCGATACTCTACCCGATAGATAGACGACCGGAAACAGTAATTTGGAGCATCGCATCCAAAACGCTACCCGAAGGAGCTGGATTGCCGACGCGCCAAAGCGGAAAGTCTAGCTCACCGAGACAGTCGAGTTGCCATTGGCGCTTCCTATGGCTTGAACAATCTCCGGAGGCAGCCCAAAACGAACATTTTCCGGCATCACTTCTACTTCTTCGACGTTGGTGTAGCCGTTCTGGCGAAGATAATTGACCACATCCTCCACCAGGACCTCGGGAGCCGATGCACCGGCCGTAACCGCAACCGTGGTTACGCCATCCAGCCAGGCGGGGTCGATAGCCTGTGAATTATCAATCAGATAGCCGATCGTGCCCAGGTTCCGCGATACCTCCACCAGGCGATTGGAGTTGGAACTGTTGGTCGATCCCACGACCAGAACCAGATTTGCGTCATGGGCCACATTCCGCACGGCCACTTGGCGATTCTCAGTGGCATAGCAGATGTCCTGCGAGTGAGGTCCAACTATATTTGGAAACTTCAGCTTCAGAGCATGGATGATGTCCCGCGCCTCGTCCAGACTAAGTGTCGTCTGCGTCAGATAAGCCACCCGATCCGGATCCGGAACCACCAGCTCTTCGACCTCGGCGACATTGGACACAACCTGAGTGGCTTCAGGAGCTTCGCCCAATGTCCCCTCAATCTCATCATGGTCGCGATGCCCAATCAGCACCAGAGAATAGCCCTGCTGCGCAAACTTGACGGCTTCAATATGGACCTTGGTCACCAGCGGACAGGTGGCGTCGATCACCCGCAGTCCCCGGTTCTTACTCAGTTCCCGCACCGCGGGCGAAACACCGTGCGCGGAATAGATGACCCGCTGGCCATTGGGGACATCATCGATCTCATGAACAAAGATCGCGCCCTTTTCCGCTAATTCATTGACAACATACCGGTTATGTACAATCTCCCGACGCACGTAGATCGGTGCGCCGAAGGTTTCGAGGGCGATCTTTACAATATCGATCGCGCGAACCACGCCAGCGCAGAATCCGCGCGGCTTGAGCAACAACACCCGTTTCTGACTTGGGGAAGTCTCGGTGTGGTTTCCGTTCGAGATGGAGTCAAGAGTAGTTGTGGTCACATTTACCAGTATACCAAGGGCTCTCTCCGCCGTGTCGAAAACCGGTCGTGAGAAGGGCAATCGCCTGAATCCAGAACTGTTGGTCTGAGTGGTTCGGAGTTCGGTCGCACCGCAGGTGCAACGGTACTTAGCCGAGCGTCTCAGCTTGAGGAAAGTGATCAGCAATAGCCAATCGGCCGTGAGGGGGAGCGCCAAACACCGAGCTTGTCATAGATGAAACGTCCATGCGATTGCCAGGCCCATCCGCCAACTTGCCAGCTTGCCAAGGCGCAAAGCGCGCCAACCTGCCAGGTCTCTTAGAAATTGAATTCTCGCCATTCCGACCGCCCCTTTCCCCCCGAAGCCTGAATTCCTCCACTCGCCTCTGAATTCAACACATAAGGGCGCGAGATGCTTCCTAAACTGATTTATTTCGAGACACCATCTGGTTTGCCTCTCCTCGCTCCGCCACTAGGAGATGTGATCTTTCGCACGCGTAACGGAGGTTCTCGCCTCCCCTCCGTCCGTCTGGCTCCACAGGCAAAAGAGCTCGACGAGCTCTATCCTTCGGTGCTTTCCCGGTTTCACCTTAACTTTCACGCGAATTCCCACCTTTGGGCGTAAACCTCGATACGTGACGCAGCGCACAGCCGATCGTATTTCAACACCGGTACCTTCCGATCCATCATCGGTCAGCCATGGGGTCCAGCTTTTGTCCTACTTCAGCCCCACGGGCTTCTTCCGATCCCTGCACGCAGGAGCGAGGTTGGCATGGGTTTGACGATCTGGGAATCAATGCAACAAAAGGGCTACAGCCGCAGAGACTTTCTGCAGTTCTGCGCGGCGGCCGCCACCGTAGCCGGATTGGAGAAGAGCGCCGTCGGGCAGGTCGCCTCCACCTTCGAAAAGAAAGAAAAGCCCGCCGTTGTCTGGCTTCACTTTCAAGAATGCACCTGCTGCAGCGAGTCGTTCATCCGCGCGTCGCACCCCATTGTGGCGGACGCCCTGCTCGACGTGCTCTCTCTCAATTACACCGAAACACTCATGGCCGCCTCCGGCTTTCAGGCGGAAAAGAGCCTGAACGACACCATTCGCGACAACAAAGGCAAATACATCGTCCTGGTTGAGGGTGCGGTTCCCACCGGCGACGACGGCGTCTATTGCATGATCGGCGGCAAGACCGCTGAATCCATCCTGCAGGAAGTCGCCAAGGATGCCGCGGTGATCGTGGCGTGGGGCAGTTGCGCCTCCAACGGCTGCGTGCAGGCCGCCAAGCCCAACCCCACCGGAGCCACCCCCATCCACAAGTTGGTCGACAAGCCGGTGATCAACGTACCCGGTTGTCCGCCCATCGCCGATGTGATGATGTCCATCGTGACTCACCTGCTGGTGCTCGGCCAGATTCCCGCGCTCGACAGTCTGGGACGCCCCAAGGAGTTCTACGGACGCCGCGTTCACGACACCTGCTATCGCCGCGCCAACTACGACGCCGGCCTCTTCGTCGAGTCGTTCGACGATGAGAACGCCAAAAAGGGCTTCTGCCTTTACAAGATGGGCTGTCGCGGCCCGGTCACCTACAACGCCTGTTCGGTGGTCAAGTGGAACGAGGGCACCAGCTACCCCATTCAATCCGGCCATGGATGCATCGGTTGCAGCGAAGAGGGCTTCTGGGATAACGCTCCGCTCTACCAGCACCTGAGCGCCTTCCCCGGCTTCGGCATCGAAAGCACGGCGGATTCCGTCGGCACCGTGCTAGGAGTCGCAACCCTGGCTGGAGTCGCAGCCCACGCCGTCGTCACCAACATTCGCAAACATAAGGTCATTGCCGAAGTTCACGCCGAAGACCAGAAGGGGCTTGAATAGCCATGACACGAGTCGTCGTCGATCCCGTTACTCGCATTGAAGGCCACCTGCGCATCGAAGCCGTGGTAGAAAACGGCGTCATTACCGACGCCTTCAGCGCCGGCACCATGATTCGCGGCCTGGAGAAGATTCTCATCGGCCGCGATCCTCGCGATGCCTGGGCCATTACCGAACGCGTCTGCGGCGTTTGCACCTCGGTACATGCCCTGGCCAGCGTTCGCGCCGTGGAAGATGCCATTGGCGTCTCCGTTCCTCCCACTGCCGAGCTCATCCGCAACATCATGATGGCCACCCTCTATGTCCAGGATCACGTGGTGCACTTCTACCACCTGCACGCCCTCGACTGGGTAGACATTGTCAATGCCCTCAAGGCCGACCCAAAAAAGGCAGCGGAACTCGCCAGTTCCTTCTCCAAGTGGGACAAGAACACCGCCTCCTATTTCTCCGCGGTGCAGGACAAGATTAAGAACTTCGCCGCCAGCGGCCTGGGCATCTTTGCCAATGGTTATTGGGGTCATCCGGCCTACAAGCTGCCGCCCGAAGTGAACCTGATCGCCGTGGCGCATTATCTCGACGCGCTGGAGTGGCAGAAGGAGATCGTCAAGATTCATGCTGTTTTCGGCGGCAAAAATCCGCACCCGAATTATCTGGTCGGCGGCGTTCCCTGCTCTATCGATGTCGACGAAGTAGCGGCCATCAACACCGAGCGCCTCAACCTCGTCAGCCGCCTCATCACCCAGGCCGACGAGTTCGTCAACGAAGTCTACATCCCAGACCTGTTGGCCGTTGCCTCCTTCTACAAGGACTGGGCCAAGTGGGGCGGCGGACTCAAGAATTACCTCAGCTACGGCGAGTACCCGACGCGCGGCTATGGCAATCCGGAGTCCTTCAAGTACGCGCGCGGCGCCATCCTCGGTCGCGACCTCAGCACCGTCCATCCGGTGAATCCCAAAGACACGCAAGAGATCAAGGAATACATCTCCCACTCCTGGTACACCTACGATGGTGGAAACGACGTAGGCATCCATCCCTGGGCGGGCGAAACCAACATCAAGTACACTGGTCCCAAGCCTCCCTTCGAGACCCTGGAAGGCTTCGACAAGTACTCCTTCCTGAAGACTCCGCGCTGGAAAGAAAACCCCATGGAGGTAGGCCCGCTGGCCCGCTTGCTGGTTTCTTATGCAGCCGGACGCGCCGACGTGAAGGAGACGGTCAACGCAGTGCTGGGCAAGTTGAATGTGCCCGTCGACGCCCTCTTCTCCACCCTCGGTCGCACAGCGGCGCGCGGCATTGATGCGGCGCTGGCCATGAACTACCTCAAGGAGTTCTTCGCCGAGTTGATGGGCCGCGTCAAGACCAAGGAAACCTCGACCTTCAACCCGGAAAAGTGGGAGCCGAAGAGCTGGCCCAAGGATTGCGAGGGTGTCGGCCTGGTCGAGGCTCCGCGCGGCGCATTGGCCCACTGGATCAAGATTCGCGACGGCAAGATCGACAATTATCAACTCGTCGTGCCCACTACCTGGAACGGCTCTCCGCGCGACGCCAAGGGGATGCGCTCGGCATTTGAAGAATCCCTGATCGGTACGCCCGTGGCAAATCTCGAACAGCCTGTGGAAATCATCCGCACTGTCCACTCCTTTGACCCCTGCCTGGCTTGCGCCGTGCATCTGTACGATCCGCAGGGACGGCACATTTCCCAGATCTCTTTCGAGTGAGGCCATGAGTACACCGAATATCGTCGGAAATGCGGCTTCGGCAGTGCCCACCCACCCGGTCGAATATCGCCGGGTCTACGTCTGGGAATTGCCCGTGCGCGTCTATCACTGGATCAACGCGGTGGCCCTGGTGCTGTTGTGCATCACCGGCTATCTGATCGGCGCGCCCATCCGCGCCTTCTACGCCGCCGAAGCCTATCAGCAGTACTGGTTCGGCTGGGTACGTTTCATCCACTTCGTTTGCGCGTTCGTTTACGTCTTCAACTTCCTGGCGCGGCTCTACTGGGGCTTCGTCGGCAACAAGTATTCGCACTGGAACGCCTTCTTCCCGCTGCAGAAAAAGCAACGTCAAGAGATCCTCGACGTCATCAAGGCCGACGTGCTGGAAGTGCAGTTGCATGGCCCCATCTCCACCGGCCACAACTCGCTTGCAGGACTCATCTACTTCTTCACCTTCCTTGCCTTCGTCTTTCAGTCCATCACCGGCTTCGCGTTGTACTCCAGCATGAGCACTTCCTGGCTGCCTCGCATGTTTACCTGGATCGTCCCGCTGATGGGCGGAGAGATGGGTGTGCGTTATTGGCATCACCTCTTCCTCTGGTTCTTTGTCACGTTCATCATCGTGCACATCTATCTGGCCTTCTATCACGACTACATCGAGGGACGCGGCACGGTCTCTTCGATCATCGGCGGATGGAAGTTCGAGCGGGAGAAGAGTGACGACTGAGGAGCGGGTAAAGACTCTGGTAGTGGGCTTGGGCAACGTCATCATGGGCGATGAGGGCGTTGGCGTCCATGTGGTCCGCGCGATTGAAACGCACACTCTGCCCGCAGGGGTGGAGTGCCTGGATGGCGGCACGGGCGGATTCGTTCTGCTCGGGCCGCTCCAGAACGCCGATCGCATCATCCTGATCGATGCCGCAGCCGACGGCAATCCCATCGGCACGGTTACGCGCACCACCCCTCGTTTCTCGCGCGACTATCCACCCACGCTCACCGCGCATGACATCGGCGTGAAGGACTTGCTGGATGTGTTTTACATCCAGGGCGGCAGCCACGATGTGATTCTCTACGCCATCACCATCGATCCACAGCAGCCCATCTCAATGGAGTTGTCGGAGGGCACACTGCACGCCGCCAAAGAAGCCGAGCGCATGATTCTGGCGGAATTGTCCGATTCCGCAAGTTAGGTTTATGCGGGTTCCGGAATCAATGGAGCACCACATCGCCCTACTTTGCGGCCATTCTGAACTCTCTCCATTGCTGTCTTCACGAACACTCTCCATTGCTGTCATCCTGAGCGAAGCGCAGCGAAGTCAAAGGACCTGCATTTCGCACCTCCGCCAAGAGAATAAGAGATTACGTACCAACATCCTCCGGTTCAAAATGCGGCGCAGTTCAATTCCCCATCTGCGCAAGAAAACCATGCTATTCTTCCAGATCATGGCCACTCTTCCGCACATCCCGCTGCAGGAACACCTTGCTGCCAGCTACCGGCCGGACCGCGAGTATGTGGACGGAGAGATCCGGGAGCGAAACGGGTGCAAGTGGGAACATGCACGAGTGCAGGCACTTTTGGCAGCATGGTTTGTGAATCACGAAAGCACATGGGGTACGACCTGCAGTACCAAGCAGCGCATCCGCGTGTCGGATAGTCGGATCCGGGTTCCGGACCTTGTTGTGCTGCCCGCCGGTCCGCAACCCGATGTGCTATCCGAACCGCCACTGCTGGTCGTTGAAATTCTTTCCCCAGACGACACCTACTCCGACACACAGGAGCGCGCCCAGGATTACCGCACAATGGGAGTCGAAACTATCTGGATGATCGATCCCAAGACTCGCTCTGGACGCATGTGCTCCGGTGCAGAATGGTTGGAGTCCTCGCGCCTCGAAGTCAGAGGAACAGCTTTATATGTCAACCTGCCGCATATCTTCAGCCAGATCACCTCAGCCTGATTCGCCGAGTTAATCTCCGCTGCATTTTCATATCTCTGTAGCGAGAATCCCGGCAGAATCTGCCATTTGCGCGCTAACCGATTCAACGAGTTTGCGGTCCAACCGAACATGGACTGCTCTCGCGTGACATTCTCGCAGCCAACCCACAAACGCGAATATCCCTAAAAACAGCAGTTGCTTGTGGGTTGAGGCGTTCATCCACCCCAAAATTTTGTCATCCTGAGCGAGCGAAGCGAGTCGAAAGTGTGTTTTCGGCAAGCCTGCGTAGTTGAGGAAAGCGGTCTATTTCTTTGCGGCTTTGCCGCGACGACGAGCGGGTAAGAACATCTTGTTGACGCGGTCGATC
>Ga0302320_10001166_pt1 | contig 63169 bp, 48 predicted proteins | sample Bog_T0_3_FD_202130 | JGI IMG/M metagenome (GOLD analysis project Ga0302320, IMG submission 202130) | Peat permafrost microbial communities from Stordalen Mire near Abisko, Sweden - Bog_T0_3 | ecosystem: Environmental > Terrestrial > Soil > Wetlands > Peat | place: Sweden: Abisko, Stordalen Mire...
TCGTCAGCCTCTCCTGCTTGGAGAAAGTGCCTCTGATTGAACTGCTTGCGAAACATGATACAACGAATGAACCGTTTGATATTCCCATTCAGCTCGAAATCAACGGGTTCTGATCAGACAGCCGTGGAGGAAACCCCGAAACATGAAATCCCGGAAACCGGCTTTAATTCTAGCCGCTTCTGCCGCACTGAACGGCATTTGCGCCGAGACCAATTCCGCAACTGCCAGCGCCCCGGCTGCGGCAGCGAACGGCACCTCCTATGCACCCGCCATCCTGCCCGGCAACGGGTTGGCGCAGCATCCGTTCGTTTACACGGGCGAGTATGATTTCCGCAACACCGACCAGACCATTTTCGTCGTGCGTGGCGGCAAGGTGGTGTGGACCTACGGTATTCCGATCAAGGCCGCGGATGGCACGCTGCAGGAGCTTGGCGACGCCACGATGCTTTCCAACGGAAACATCGTTTTCTGCCGCAAGATAGGGGCGAGCGAAATCACGCCGGACAAGAGAATCATCTGGAACATGGACGCGCCGAAAGGAACGGAGATTCATTCCATCCAGCCCATCGGCTTGGACCATGTGCTTGTGACGCAGAACGGCAATCCGGCGAGGCTGATGCTCATCAACACGGTTACCGGCAATACGGAAAAGGAGTTCACGTTCCCCGACATAGGCACCGGGTGCGGCATTCTTATCAGCACGACATTTCCCACTTCGGATGAAGACCGCAAGGTCGACAACAACTTCAGTGGCACGACCTTGGTGAGGAACTGCGAACTGCTGCGCTGTGGCGGATACGACTACGATTGGGCCTGGCGCGGTTCGCTTCAAATCTGCATGGATCGCCGCAGCATCTCGGGCCTCACCGTCAGCCACGTAACCATCCAAGACAGCATCTCAAGCGGCGTGACCATCGTGGCACCGGGGAGCCCCAAAGGCGAAGGCACCCTTTCCGATGCAAAGTTCGAAACGGTGAACATCATCAATTCGGGAATCGGTGGGTCAGCGCACCATGATTTATGGATCCGCAGGGATGCAGTTGGGAGCGTTGCCTTGCGCAATTCGGCAATCGCCGACATTAGGAACGAGTCCGACCATTTTAGCCTCCTTGGTCCCTGAGCCGGGCATAAAGCGCTATTCTCATTCTGCTGATGGTCTCAAATTGCTGGCCTGCGCCCAGGTCGACTTCTCGGGTTACCGCTTATATTCCACTTTTCCTTCACTTACGTTTCAGTTATTTGCCGACTAGCGCATTAGATCGTTTTGCGACAGAATGCCACGATTGGGGCTACGTACATTTGCCATTATCCAGGTACACTTGTGTTTGCTGGCAATGCAAAGTGTAAGGAGTGACACTTTAAGTGCGCTGAGAAACGAAGTGTAAGGTAGGGGTGTGACCGGACATTCTAGCTGGATCTTTTGGCCTTCGCTGAAACGATCATACCTGCGGCACCAGCCCACACCCGATCGACTTGTATTGTGGTTTTCTCGAGAGAAAACCGAGATCTGAGCTTTGAACACTTGCGCATAAAGCATAAGAGTCCTCCGGAAAGATCTCAATCGTCGCGCACTGGCGTGCCTTGTTTCAGCACCTAGCGATAAACTGATCCATCATGAGGAAATTCATTTGGGCGCCATACATCGGCGTCGTGTGCGCGCTCTTCGCAACGGAGGCGGCCTATTTCTTGGACGAGCTGTCCCCGTGGCGAAGGTGTGCGGGCTTTTTCTGGGTTAGCAGCTCGGCTGTCATCGTCGTGTCGGCATGGGCCTTCGCATTTGCCGCTTTTCTGGAACGGGAATTCTGGGCGCTTCCGCACAGGGGCTGGTACTTGGTGGCGTTCTTCCTGCCCCCGCTTCTCATCCTTGTGGACGTCGGCGGCACCTACTTTACACCGGTAGACGGGGAGGGGCTGGCCCAGCTAGCGGGCGGCGTAACGTTGCTCCGCTTTGACCCCAGCCTGGGGATTTTCAGTCTGAGCTACTACAGCTACATGGCCCGTCAGTACGTGCTGAATGCGATGCCGAGCTACATCTTTGGCCCGAGCCTGGTGGCCGCGCGGGTGGGCAATTCGATGTTCTACATTGGATCCTATCTCTTCTTCCTGTCGGCGCTTGTGTCGTACCTCAGGAGCAGAAGGAGCTCTGACCCCCTGCTGTTCGCCGGCTACTGCGGTGTGCTGATTGCCCTGGGCCAGTATACGCTGCTCAACGCCCGCAAGTTTGAGCAAACGACGATGCCGATCGCCGTCACGCTGTTCTTCCTGGGCGCGCTCATGCTGTTCCTAGCCGAGCCGGTGCCGCTGAGGTTCCTGTGGATGACGTGGTCCTTCGGTTTCTGCCCGGAGTGCTACACACCCGCCATGGGAACCTGGATGCTGGCCCTCGCCATCCTGGTCTACTTGATCATCTGGAGGCGGCGACGGATTCTTGTCCTGGCGGCCGCCTACGGGTGCGTGTGCCTCTTTGTCGCCTACCGCGTGGTGAACGGCGCCGATATGGGGAGCATTCCCTATAAGTTCCGATTCGGGATCGGGCACGGCACCGCAAGCGACTGGATTTTTCGCTACCTTAACAGCATGCGTGCCGGGGTCGGGTCCGATTCCACGCTGATACAGGCCCCGCTGGCGCTGGCGGTGTTCGCTGCCGTCTGCCTGGCTTGGCGCTATCGCGAGCGCCGATACATGGCGATCTGCGCCTGGGCCGTCGCGATCGTGGCCGTCAGCGTCACGACCTTCGGATCAAACCTGAACATCCCCTATTATGACGTCCACCGAACCATGATCATCCTGCCTCCGCTGGCCCTTGGGGCCGTCCTCCTGATCGTCCGGTTCATGTCCGACACGGGCGAGGCGTCTCCGGCGGCCCGCGTGCTTAAGGGCATGATGAAGCTGTCCATGGTCTATATGGTGTTCACCGGCGTGTGCACGGTCTTCCTTGTCCGGAGCTTTCTGGGACCAACCATAAGGAGCGATTATGACGAAGTCTTTGCGAAGATAGACGAGATCGCCACGTCACGCTCAGCCGCGCGTCCGACGCGGATCTATCTGGTCCCGCCGCTGGATGTCATCCTGGAGCCTGGATTGCAGTACTTTGCCCCCGGGGCCGCGGTGCTGCGGTCCCTCCCGCCGGCCGGGGAGAAAATCCCTGGGGCCTATGTTTTCTCATACCTGACAAACGATCCCAACGACAGAATACTGAACCAGCAGATGCCAAGCATCCACACGCGGCCCTTTGTCAAGATGGTGGCGGAGTAGGAGCAGTCTCCGGGGACTCCCGACGCGTCCGAGGCATGTTGCACTTGGCGACAACGCTCCGGAAAGGCGTCGTTTTGGAAGGGAGCGGTCCTCGGGGCTCGGCCGATCCTTGCCCCTGTAGGGAGGCGGGATAAGTCACTCGCATCGAACGCCTGTATTCTCGCCGCGGGCCCATGCCATTTTCCTTTTGACGTTCTGAAGGAAGCGGGTTTACCTTCAGACAATCTAAAGAAGCGTTTCATAGTGCCCGAGAAATCCGAACTCCTTCAGGGAACCCTCGACCTGCTCATCCTGCAGGCGCTCCAATCCGGCCCGATCCACGGGTTCGGCCTGTCGCTCAGGCTCCGCGAGATGTCCCGGGACGTCTTCCAGGTGGAGATGGGCTCGATGTACCCCGCGGTGTGCAGGATGGAGGCGCGGGGCTGGATCCGTGGCGAGTGGAGCGTGTCCGAGGCGAACCGGAAGGCGCGGTACTATTCGCTGACCCCGCTGGGCAGGAGGCAGCTTGCGGTCGAGAGGGCAAAGTGGGAGAGGTTGTCCTCGACCATCAACCTGATGCTCCAGGCGGCCTCGTGAGGGCTCCGTGAACGTCCTGCGCACACTCTGGTTCCGCCTTCAGCCGTTCCTCCGAAGGCGGAAGATCGAGGCGGAGCTGAACGAGGAGATCCGCACCCACCTCGAGATGGCGGAGGAAGCGCACGCAGCGGCCGGCCTGTCGCGGGAGGAGGCGCGGAGGGAGTTCGGAGGGGTCGACCAGGTGAAGGAGGCGTACAGGGACGAGAGAGGCGTTCCCTGGATCGAGTCGATCCTGCAGGACGTAAGGACGGCGGTGCGCTCGCTCCGGAGGATCCCGGGCTTCGTCGCGCTCACCCTGGTCACGCTCGCCCTCGGTGTCAGCCTGAACACGACGGCCTTCAGCTTCCTCGACGCCCTCCTCCTGGAGCCGCTGCCGTTCCCGGGACTGAACCGCCTGGTCCAGATCTACCGCACGGCCCCCGGCCAGCTCTTCGGCCCGAACTCGCCCGGCGACCTCTTCGAGCTGAAGGAGCAGAAGGGCATGTTCTCCGGGCTGGCGATCGTCGACTTCCCCACGTACAGCCTTGCGGTTCCGGGGCAGCCGGCCGAGCGCGTGAGCGCCTTCGCGGTGAGCGGGGACTTCTTCAGGATCCTGGGCGTCCCGCCTCTCCTTGGGAGGGTGTTCGGCCCGGAAGAGGACGCGGTCGGCCACGACGCCGTAATCGTCCTGAGCTACGAGTACTGGCGGCGCCGTTTCGCACTCGACCCCGGCGTCATCGGGCGGACGCTGCGCATGAACGGCACGCCCGTGACGGTCATCGGGGTCATGCCACGCCCGTTCCGGTTCACACGCCTGTTCGGCTCCCGTGACATCTGGAAGCCGCTGGCGATGGGCTCGAAGCTTGCGACGAAGAGGGACGGGAGGTGGCTGAGCGCGATCGCCCAGCTCAAGGCCGGGGAATCCCTCGCCGAGGCGCAGGCGAAGATGACCGCGATCGCCGCACGCATGGCGAAGGACAATCCCAAGAGCGACGCGAACAGCGGATTCTACGTGGGGCCCCTCGGCAAGGAGCCCGGCGGCGGCAGCATCATGATCTGGATGATCATGGGGCTGGCCTTCTCCGTACTCCTGATTGCCTGTGCGAACCTGGCGAACCTCCAGCTCGCCCGGAACTCGGGACGCTCTCGCGAGTTCGGCATACGACTTTCCCTGGGCTCCACACGGCCGCGCCTCGTCCGGCAGATGCTGACAGAAAGCCTGATCCTCTCGCTGGCCGGGGCTGTGCTTGGGGTCGCATGCGCTTGGGGGGTGAACCGGTACCTCGAGGCGCGGTTCGCGATCGTCGGCGAGGACTCCAGCCTCATGCTTCCGATCAGCGGCCGCGTCCTCGCCTTTGCGCTCCTTGCCGCGCTCGGGACCGGCGCCCTGTTCGGCACCCTGCCCGCCTGGATCGCCTCCAACGTGAGCCCGAACGCGGCGATCCGGATCTCCGGGGCGGGGATCACCAGCAGCCGGTCGCGCCACCGGCTCAGGAGCGTGCTCGTCGTCTCGGAGCTCGCGCTCACGCTGTCCCTGATCGCCGGGGCCGGGTTTTTCTTCCAGGGCATCATGCGGTACAAGCCGGGCGCGGTGGGATGGCGGTCCGACCACGTGGTCACGGCGCGGGTGGCGCTGCCAAGTTCCCCGTACAACAGCGCGGACAAGTGCCTGGCGTTCTACGACAGGCTGTACGCCGAACTTGCGGCGACCCCGGGCGTTGAGGCGCCGATCATCTGCGACCTCTTCCCGACGGGCGGGTTCTATTACTCGCATCCGATGATCACCGAGGGGAAGGAGGCTCCGCCCTCCGGCAAGGAACCGGTGTGCGACATGAACACCGTGACGCCGGGCTTCTTCCACGCGCTTGGCATCCGGCTGCTCCGTGGGCGCGATTTTGCGGACTCCGACCGCCCCGGGGCTCCGATGGTGGCCATCGTGAACGAGACGATGGCCAAGAAGCTTTGGCCGAATCAGGACCCGATCGGCCGGAGGATCTGCGCAGTCGACTCGGAACTGCGCGAATGGCTCGAGGTGGTCGGCGTCGTGAGCGAGATCGGATTCCAGGCCGAGGTGAATACCGGGCGCGCGATGCAGTACTACCGGCCGATCCGCCAAGTCGGCGGAAATTACTTCTCGATCGCCGCCCGCACGACGCTCGCCCCAGAGGCGATCAAGAACTTGCTATCCAAGGCGGTCTTCCGGGTCGATCCCGACCAGGCAATCTACGAGCTGACGACAGCCGATCAGGCCTTTGAGGACTACAACCGCGCAAACCACACGTTTGCCTCGGGCCTCGCGGTGCTTGGGGTGTCGGGGCTCCTGCTCTCGGCCCTGGGTCTGTACGGGGTCATCAGCAACCTGGTCGTCGAGCGGACGCCCGAGATCGGCATCCGGATCGCAATGGGGGCGTCGTTCACCCAGGTCGTTTGGGCGGTGATGAGGCAAGGCGCGCGCCTGGCGGCGGTCGGGATACCGATAGGCCTATTCGGAGCCTGGGGATTGGTCCGGATCCTCGCGTCCAGCTTTCCTGGGAGCGCCAAGACGAACCCGCTGATGCTCGCGAGCAGCACGGCGCTCGTCCTGGCCGTAACCTTCCTCGCGTGCTGGCTGCCCGCGAGGCGTGCGGCGAGAATGGAACCGATGACGGCGCTGCGCGCCGAATAGACCCCGCGGGGCGCCGCATGCGCCAAAGGCAGTTGTGTTGCGGGTGCCCGGGCGAAAGTGATAAGCTGCGTTTAAGCCGCGGTGTCAGAACCCCCTGCGGCGGCGTATTTACACCCATGCCTCCCCGAATCCCTTTCATGTGCGCGATCCTCCTCGGGTCTGCCGTCGGCTCCTGGGCCGACGTCGCCATCAACATCAGCGTCGATCCCGGCTCCGGAAGGACTCCGATAAGCCCGTATATCTACGGGACTGACCAGGACCTGGCCGGGGTCGCGGCGCCCGGGGCGCGCCGGTATGGGGGCAACCGGCTGACCGGATACAACTGGGAGACCAATGCGTCCAATGCCGGCACCGACTACCTTAACGAGAGCGACAACTTCCTGGTCTCCCAGCTGCCGGCGAGCGAGCAGGCAATCCCTGCGATTGCGCTCACCGCGTTCCACGACCAATCCCTCGCGGTTGGCACACCCTACACGGTCCTCACGCTCCAGATGGCCGGCTACGTTGCGGCCGACGAGAATGGCCCCGTCACGGCGGCCCAGGCGGCGCCCTCGTCCCGGTGGAACCTCGTGCAGAACAACAAGCCCGGTGGGGCCTACGCCTACCCGCCGGACCTGACGGATGGCACCGTGTACATGGACGAGCTGCTGAACTACATCATCACCCGGTACGGGCCCGCATCGGGGCCGACTGGCGTGAAGGGCTACGACCTCGATAACGAGCCGGCGCTCTGGCCGTCGACCCACCCCTATCTCCACCCTGCGCAGACGACATGCGCCGAGATCGTCTCGAAGTCCGCGGCGCTCGGCCAGACGGTCAAGCGGATGGACCCGAGCGCGGAGGTCCTCGGCGGCGTGTTCTACGGGAGCGAGGCGTACTTCACCTTCCAGAACGCGCCCGACTGGCCCGCCCTGCAGCAGGCCACTGGCTACCGGTGGTTCATCGACTACTTCCTCGACCAGATGAACAAGGCCTCTGCGACGGCGGGAATGCGCCTGATGGACGTCCTGGATCTCCACCGCTACAGCGACGAAAACGTCGGGGGCACCGGCCCCGATGGGGCCATCACGAACCAGACCGACTTCTCGAACACGGCGACCAACATGGACCGGGTCCAGGCCCCGCGGGTCCTCTGGGACAAGACCTACGTGGAGAACAGCTGGGTGCAGGAGTACGACCCCCAGTTCCTGCCGTGGATCCCGAACCTCCAGGCGTCGATCAACGCCCGTTACCCGGGCACGAGGCTCTCATTCAGCGAGTACAGCTACGGCGGCGAAAGCGACATCTCCGGGGGCATCGCGCAGGCCGACATCCTCGGGATCTACGGGAAGTTCGGCGTCTACCTCGGCTGCGTCTGGATCCTCCACGGCACCCCGCCGCCCGTGTACACGGCGGCCGCCTTCAACCTCTACCTAAACTGCGACGGCCAGGGCGAACGGTTCGGCGACACGTCGGTCCTTGCGGCGGATTCGGACACGGTGAACACGTCGGCCTACGCCTCGGTCGACGCAGCCGGCTCCCTTCACGTGGTCGTGCTGAACAAGAGCTTCACGCAGGCCGCGGACCTGAGCCTCAACATTGTTGGCCCGGCGACGTTCTCGGGCGCCAAGGTCTACGCTTTCGACAGCAGCAGCCCGGCCCTGACCGCGCGCACGCCGGCGACCGTCGCCGACAACCAGATGGCCTACGTGCTGGCGCCCCTGACGGCCGCCCATTTCGTCTTTCAGTCCTCGGCGGGCCTGCCGCAGTTCTCGGCCGGCCCTGTCTCCCAGACGGTCGCAAGCGGGACGACCGTCGTGTTTGGGGCCTCGTCAAATGCCGCCGCCTACCGATGGTATCTTAACGGCGCGCCGCTGTCGGACGGCGGGGCCGTCTCAGGCTCGACCGGTCCGCAGCTTGTGATCACGGGCGCGACGGCGGCCTACGCGGGCAGCTACACCTGTGTTGCCACCAACGGCTCGGGAAGCACGACAAGCAATGCGGCGACGCTCACGGTGAGCGGCACCTCGGCCGTCGGCAGGCTGGTCAACATCGCGACGCGCGCGCTGGTGGGGACCGGGGGCAATGTGCTGATCCCCGGCTTTGTCATCGGGGGGAGCGGCTCGGAGACGCTGCTTATCCGCGCGGACGGGCCGGCCTTGACGGCGTTCGGGGTGACGGGGGCGCTGGCGCAGCCGAGCCTGGTGCTGACCGCCCAGGCGACGGGGGCCACGCTGGCCACGAACACCGGCTGGGGCACGAACACGAACCCGGCCCCGGCGCAGATCGCGAGCGTCGCGGCGCAGGTGGGCGCCTTCGCGCTCACGAACGGGAGCGCGGACTGCGCGGTGATCGTCACGCTCCCGCCGGGCGCGTACACGGTGCAGGTCTCCGGGGTCGGCAACACGACCGGGGTCGCGCTGGCCGAGGTCTACGAGGTGTCCTACACCGGGACGGCGCGGCTCGTGAACATCGCGACCCGGGCCCAGGTGGGAACCGGCGGCAACATCCTGATCCCCGGCTTCGTGATCGGCGGCTCGACCTCCAAGACCATGCTGGTCCGTGCGTCGGGCCCCGCGCTCGCCGCCTTCGGCCTGTCAGGCCTGCTTCCGGATCCGCAGCTAAGCCTCTACCGTGAGAACGGCAACCAGGCACCGACCCTGCTCGCGACAAACGGCGGGTGGTCCGGGAACCCCCTGATTGCCGCCGCGGGGGCGAGGGTGGGCGCATTCTCTTGGGGGCAGGCGGCCACCCCTGATTCGGCGCTGCTGGTGACGCTGCCTCCGGGGGCCTACACGGCCCAGGTCGCAGGCGCCAGCGGCGACACGGGGCTTGCGCTCATCGAGGTCTACGACGTGCCGTAATCTGATCCAAATGCGCGACGGCTCGCGAAGCCGTCCACCACGCGGCCGGTCGCTAGGAATCGGGCCCTTAGGGCGCCCCATTCGGACTGAGTAATTGTACCCCGATTACAGATATCCCGGCTCCTGCTACATTAGCCGCATGAAGACAGCGGTGCTACCCCGAGGCAGCTGGACCGAGGGTCCAGGGAGGGTGAGGCATATAGCTATTAACAGCAATGGGTTAAGTATTTTTCCCCCGCGTCTTTTCGGGATCCAGGTCGTCATTCTGGCCGCGGCATTGTCCGTCGCATTGCGGTGTTCGGCGGGAACGGCGGGTAACCGCGCCGCCCAGCTGTCGGACCTCCGCACTAAGGCGGAGGCTGGCGACACCGCCGCCCAGGTGCAACTTGGCGAACTTTATTTTGCAGGCGAGAAGGCCCCCTTCGACAAGGCGGAGGCGGCGAAGTGGTACCGCATGGCCGCGGACCAGGGGAACACCAAGGCCGCGTTTCTCCTTGGCTTCATGTGCGAGGTGGGGGACGGGGTTCCGAAGTACAAGGTTGAGGCGGCCAAGTGGTACCGCCAGGCGGCCGAGGGCGGCGACTCGAGGGCCCAGTTCCTCCTGGCCTCCATGTACGCCCGCGGAGACGGTGTGGCGCAGGACATGGCGGAATCCGCCACTTGGCTCCTCAAGGCCGCGCAGCAGGGGCATGCGGCGGCGCAGGCCGCCCTCCTCAAGCGGTATTACTCGGGCGAGAACCTCTTCGGGGGCAAGGCCGAGGCCGTGAAATGGTTTCGGAATGCGGCGGGGCAGGGACAAGCGTTCGCTCAGTTCCAGCTGGGTCTCATGTACAGCCTTGGAAACGGCGTCCCGAAGGACGACGTCGAGGCCCTGGCGTGGCTCAACCTGAGCGCATCGGCGGGCGACCACGACTACGTGAAGGCGCGCGACACGCTCGAGGCGGAACTCGGCGCTTCGGTCGCACTCCGGGGGCAGGAGAGGGGCCGCGAGCTTCTGAAGCATGTCGACATCGCCGCCGCGGCCAAGGACTCGCCGGCCGTCGCCCAGGACGGGCAATGATCCCGCCGCAACCTTTCAACCCATTTCCGTCCAAAGCGGTAATCCGGCTCCCCCCGCAGAAAGTCCGCCCGTAGCCGGGCGCCTTCCCGCGGGGATGGGCCGGATTCCTCGCTCTAGTACCGGTACCGCGCCTCGACGTAGTAGAGCCTGCCGATGGGCCCGTTGTAGTCGCCCACGTCGGCATTCGTCGCCGGGAAGGCGTTCTGGGCCACGGGCGGCATCTGGTTGAAGGCGTTGTTGACACCGAGCCGCAGCTCCGTCCTCCCGAGCCATTTTAGGGACGTGGCCTTGCCAAGGTCCGAGCCCACCATGAAGTCGAACTGCTGGTAGCTTCCCACGCTCTGGGGGGCCGTCGCGGCCGAGCCGCCCGGCCCGATGTCGGTGACCGAGGGAATGTAGGTATGGCCAATCTCGAACTCCATCGATTCGTAGTTCCAGTCGAACGTCGTGTAGGTGCGCCAGCGCGGGATCGTCCCCTGACTGCTGCTTCCCCCGCCGGATGCGGTCCCGGCATACTGGTAGTAGGGTTCCGTCGGGATCTCCTTGACGAGGTAGCTGTTCCAGACGGTCACGGTGGACGCGACCCTTATGTGTCCCGCCGACTGGGTCTTCGTCGCGTATTCAAGCGTGGCGTCGAAGCCCTTGTCGGCCTGCGAGGTGAGGTTGATCAGGGGCACCTGCACGAAGATGGTCTGCGGGTTCACCGTGCTGAGCTGGCCCGGCCCGGTGACCCCCGGCCCGCTCGGGCTGCCCACGTGGACATACTGGGCAAACGGGGAGGCGGAGCCCAGGGTTTCGACGCTCTGCACGATGGCCACCTGACTCAGGTGGCCGATGGCCCCGTTAACGGTCGTGTCGAAGAAGTCGAAATCGAGGTCAAGACCCTGGACCTCGCGCGGCGCCAGCACAAAGCCCGTCGACCAGGTGTTCGCCGTAAACGGCTGGAGCGAGGGGTTGGGTCCGCCGATGCCGGTGAAGCCAGCGCTGGAGGCGACGTTCCCGTAATACCCCTGGTAGATGAACGGCGGGATGGGCCCCGAGATCGGCGGGCCGAACAGCTCCGCAAGCTCCGGAGCCCCGAAGGAGCGGCCCACGGACGCGCGCACCGTGAAGCGCTCGTCAATCGGCTCGTAGTTCAGGCTGGCCTCAGGCACGTCGGAGTGCCCGATCAGGCTGTAGTCATCGTACCGCTCGGCCATGTCGACCGTGAGCTGGTGGATCCCAATGATGTCCTGCTTCGGGCCGATGATCGGGGCCTTCAGCTCGCCAAAGAGCGACGAGATCTCGCGCGACGCCCCGAAGGGCGAGAGCGACTCGGAGTTGAGCCACCCGGCGATCGACAGGCCGGGTCCGATCGGCTGGCTTGTCGCGTCGGGGCTGTCCGACAGCGTCTCGCGGGTGTGGCTTCCCCCGATCGCGAAACTCAGGCTCCCGTTCGGCAGCTCGAACGGCGTCCCCCTGAAGACGAAGTCGGCCGACGCGAGCGTGCTCACCATGTTGTTGGTCTTGGTCCCGATGACGTTGGAGGGCAGGGTACCCGAGGCCTGCTGGTAGGCGAACGGGTTGATCGCGCCTGAGGCGAGCGCCGCGTTCAGGTTTGCGGTGTCGATCTGGCCCGGGCTCGTTAGTCCCAGGTGGTAGCGGTTCAAGTCGACTCCGACCTCCCACGAATAGTTTGAGCCCAGCTGGCCCTTGAGCCCCCCCGCGAAGCGGTAGAACTCCGACTGGTCGATCGACAGGAGCGGGAATTTCGAGAACTGGTTGTTCACATTGACCAGGTTGATGTTGTAACCCGCGGCATTCGGCTGGAAGAGCCACATGGGCGAGAACGGGCTGTTCGGCTGCAGATAGGGGACGTAGGGTACAAAGGCCCCGGCACCCGCCGGCGGCGGCGAGCTTCCGTAGATGAACGGATCCGTGAATGGCGCCGAGATGTAGGGCGACAGGGACTCGCCGGCGACGGAGGACTCCGTGCGGTCGAAGCCGTAGAGCAGGTCGCCGAAAACGACCAACTTGTCGCCGAAGATGTGGTGCTCGAAGTCGGCGACCACGCTGCGCCGCCTGAGGCTCGCAAGGAGCGTCTCCTGGTTGGCTACGTTGTAGCCCGTCAGCAGCTGCTGCTGGTTGACCGGCGAGTAGACGCCCATCTGGACCAGCTGTGCCATCGAGTACTGGAGCCCGGCAGGCGGCGCGTTGAGCGAGGGGTTGAGCTGGTAGTAGGCGAGCTGCCCCGGCATCGTCTGCGGCTGGCCGGTGTTGGGATTAAAGGTGATCGAGAACGGCTGCACGCTCACGACCCCCGGATAGGTCGTCGTCGTGTAGATGGGGTTCGAGTAGGGCCGCTCGTTCATGTAGATGGGGCTCGTCTCGGCTCCCTCAACGGAAATCATGAAGGACGTGTCCTTCGTGCTCACCCCTCCCGTGAGGTAGCCCGAGCGCTCCGTGTAGGAGCCCCGGTTGCTGCTCTCACCCCAGTGGATGCCGGACTCCCATCCGTTGAAGTTGGACTTCAGGATCACGTTGATGACGCCTCCGACGGCGTCGGAGCCGTAGAATGCGGACGACCCGTCGGACAGGATCTCCACGTGGTCCACGGCGGCTATGGGGATCATGTTGAGGTCCACAAACTCAATGCCAAGGGACGCTTCCGCAGGGTCAAAGGCGACGCGCCGGCCGTCTATCAGCACGAGCGTCTTCAGGTCGTGGAGCTGCAGGTCCGTGCCGCCCTGGGTCACGAAGGCCTCCGAGTTGGCGTTCTCGAGGCCCAGGGTCCCGTTCCCCGTGAACCGCGGGTCGGCCTTCCTCAGGATCTCGCCAAAGTCGGTTGCCACGCCGGTATCCCGCATCTGCTCGGAACTTATGACCTCCACGGGCTGTGTCGCCGTGTTGGGCGTGCCGGGCAGGTGGGAGCCAGTCACCACGACCTGCGAGAGCACGAGCGGCTCGTCGCCCGACGTATCCGCGGGGGGCGGAGCGGTCTGGGCCGACGCTGTAAGGGCGGATAGAAACATCCAACCCGCCGCTGAACACGAGACCTTCAAGAGGTTTGCAGTCATAGGCATAGGTATAGGCCGCAGAGGGCCCGGGAAAGGTGAATGCCCTTATTCATGAACGTCAAGCCGTCGTGTTGAACGCCAATTCAAAACCGGCGTCGACGGTCGCGGAAAACTGCGCCAGAATCCCGTTCATGGTTGCATACTCGAGTATGATAGGGGCGGTTGTCCGCCTGGTGGGGGCCAGCCGGCGTTACGCCGTTGCAGTAGCGGCCCTTGCGCTGCTGGCGACGGCTGCAGCCGGCTTTTACGTCTCCCGGCGCATCGCGATCGACACCGACACCTCGAACCTCATCTCGCCGGACCTGCCTTGGCGCCGCGCCGCGGCCGAGTTGGACAAGGCGTTCCCCCAGAACATCGACCTGCTCGCCATTGTGATCGACGGCGACACACCGGACCAGACGGAGGACGCCGCCTCGGCGCTGGCCGCGCGGTTCGCGGCGAACCGCGGCCTGTTCCAGGACGTCCGCGAGCCGGCGGCCAGCACTTTCTTCAGGAAGAACGGGATGCTCTTTCTTTCGCTGGGGGAGGTTCAGACGTTCGCCGACTCCATGATAACGGCGCAGCCGATGCTGGGCGCGTTGGCATCCGACCCGAGTCCACGGGGCGTGTTCAACGCCCTTGACCTCTTCTCCCAGGGCGTGATCCGAGGCCAGATCACGGCCAGCGCGCTCGACAAGCCCTTTGGGGCCGTTGCCGGGGCCGTCGATGCGGCCCTCGACGGGCGCTATGCCCCCCTTTCCTGGCAGCGCCTCCTGAGCGATCGCAGGCCGGGGCCGCGCGAGATGCGCCGGATCATCCTCGCCCGGCCGGCGCTCAACTACGGCGACGTCGAGCCCGGGCGGCGCGCGATCGAGGAGGTCCATGCCGCGGCGCGGGCCGGGGGGTTTGTGCCAGAGAACGGGGTGCGCGTGAGGGTGACCGGCCCGGTCGCGCTTTCCGACGACCAGCTCTCCGCCCTTTCGGACGGGGTGGGGGTCGCCGCAGGCCTCTCGTTCGGCCTCATGGTGCTTTGGCTCGCGCTGGCGATGCGCTCGTTTCGCGCCGTCGCGGCGATCCTGGTGACGCTCGCCGTCGGCCTCGTGGCCTGCGCCTGCTTCGCGGTCGCCGTGGTCGGCCCCTTCAATCCGATCTCGGTGGCCTTCGCCCCGCTGTTCATCGGGATCGCGATCGACTTCGGAATCCAGTTCAGCGTCCGATACGCCGCCGAGCGCCACGGATGCGACGAGGAGCAGGGAACCCCCGGGGGAGGCGCGCCCGCCGGCCCGAAGCTGGGGGAGAGCCTCTCGGAGGCGCTCCGGCGGACCGCCGCGGGAGTGGGCACCCCGTTGGTGGTCGCCGGGGCGGCGACGGCCGCGGGCTTCCTTTCGCTCTTCCCGACCGAGTACCGGGGCGTGTCGGACCTGGGGCTGATCGCGGGAGCGGGGATGCTGATCGCGCTCCTGCTCAACCTGACGCTGCTGCCCGCACTCCTGGCGCTGTTCCGCTCGGGCGGCTTCAGGGAGGCGGGAGGCTTCGCCCGGGCCGCCCCCCTCGACCTGCTGCTCGTGCGCCGCAGGCGCTGGATCTTCGCCGCGTGCGGGCTTCTTGCCGCGGCCTCGGCCCTCGCCCTTGCCGGCCTTCGCTTCGACTTTGACCCGATCAACCTCGAGAACCCGGACTCGGAGTCCGCGAAGACCCTCTTCGACCTGATGAAGGACCCCGAGACGACGCCCTACACCCTCGAGGTGCTGGCCGCGTCGGCGAAGGACGCCTCCGAGCTGGCCTCCCGCCTCGGACGGCTGCGCGAGGTGAGCCAGGCGATCTGGCTCGGGAGCTTTGTTCCCGGGGACCAGCCGGCCAAGCTCGAGATCATCGAGGATGCGCGCGGGCTCCTCGAGCCGGCGTGGTCGTCGCCGCCGGCGGGGGATACCGCGGGCGTCGCGGACATCGTGGCGGCCGCGGGGCGATGCGCCGCGGACATCCGGAGGGTCGCGGCCGGCGGCGTCGCCCCGGCGGCCCGGCTGGCGGCGGCGCTCGAGCGGGTGGTGTCCCGCGGCGCGGCCGCCGTGCCCGCCCTCGAGGCCAACCTTTCCCGGGGGGCGGTCCACAGGCTGGAGGACGTGCGCCTGGCGCTCCAGGCGGCGCCGGTGTCCCTGGAGACGATTCCCCCGGACGTCAGGCGCGACTGGGTCGCCGCCGACGGCAGGTACCGGGTCGAAGTCTTTCCGAGGGGCGACGCCAGGAACCATGAGGTGCTGCAGAGCTTCGTCGCGGCCGTGGCTCGCGAGGCGCCCCGGGCCACCGGCATGCCGGTGCAGATCCAGGAGTCGGCGCGGACGGTCATTCGCGCATTCGAGACCGCGGGGCTCCTCGCGGTCGGGGCGATCACGCTCCTTCTTTTTGTCGTCCTGCGCCGACCGAGGGATATCTTGGCGGTGCTCGTCCCGCTTCTCCTCGCCGGCCTTCTCACGCTGGCGACCAGCGTCCTCGCCGGCATGCCGCTCAACTTTGCCAACATCGTGACGCTGCCGCTCCTCCTTGGGATCGGCGTCGCGTTCGACATCTATTTTGTCCTGAGGTGGCGCTCAGGGGAGGCCGGGCTCCTGCAATCCCCCACGGCCCGCGGCGTCGTCTTCAGCGCCCTCACCACGGGGACCGCCTTCGGCAGTCTCATGCTGTCAAAGTCCCCCGGCATGGCCGACATGGGGAAGCTCCTGAGCCTCGGGCTCTTCTACACGCTCGTCTGCACCCTGTTCTTCCTGCCCGCCTTTCTGGGCGCGCCGCCGGTCCTGCCGGAGGAGGGGAATGTGAAATGAGCCGCCGCGTCCTGTTGCTTGCGCTGGCGCCGTTCATGCTCCTTGCGGGATGCGCGACGGCGCCTAGCGACCCCGCGGCGCGCGCGGCCTTCAGGGAGAACAACGACCCCCTTGAGCCACTTAACCGCAAGGTCTTCGCCGTGAACCAGGCGGTCGACCGCGCGCTGCTCAAGCCGATAGCCAAGGGCTACGTGAGGGCGATTCCCCAGGGGGGGCGCGACTCGATCCGGAACTTCCTTGCCAACGTCCACGACCCCGTGGTGCTCGTTAACAACCTGCTTCAGGCCCAGTTCAAGCGGGCCGGGATCACCCTCGGGCGTTTCCTCATCAACACGACCGCGGGGATTGCCGGGTTCGCCGACGTGGCGAAGGGCGAGGGCCTGCCGGAGCAGACGGGCGACTTGGGCCAGACCTTCCTCGCCTGGGGCGTCCCCGAGGGGCCGTACCTCGTGCTGCCGCTCTTGGGGCCCTCGAATCCAAGGGACGCCGCCGGGATCGGGCTTCAGGTGTACCTCGACCCGTTCCGCTACGTCGCAAGCGACCAGGGTTTTCCCTCCGTCGCAATCTATGCGCCGATCGTGGTCGATGGCATCGACCTGCGGTCGCGCAACATCGACAGCCTGAACGCGATCGAGAAGGACGCCATCGACTACTATGCGTCGCTCCGAAGCCTGTATCGCCAGGATCGCGCCGCGCAGCTGAGGGGCGATGCGACGCCGGTGGCCCCGCAGCCGGAGGGCCTGTACGACGATCCCGGGGCCGGGACCCCGGAGAAGGCCGAGCCCGTCCCGCAGGGGCGTTAGCCGCTGAGCTCGGCCGCCTTCTTCCGGAGCGTCTCGACAAGCGCGGCGGCACCTCCCTGGCGCAGCACCGCCGAGAATTCCGAGCGGCGCGCGGCCAGCTCGCTGATCGTGCCGCTCAGGTAGACGTCGATGATCTTCCAGCTTCCCCCGCTGGACCTCATCAGGTAGTCGAGCCTCACGGGCTCCGGGTCCTTCGTGACAAGCTTGGTGTGCACGATCACGTCGCCGTTCTCAAGGTGGGTGGGCGCCGGGTCCACGCTGAACTGCTCGCCCGAAAACCCGCTGAAACGGTTTGCGTAGGTAGAGATGCTGTAGTCGCTGAACGCGTCGACCAGCTGGCGCTGAAGGTCGGGCGTCAGGGTCCGCCAGGGCGGACCCAGGACGAGGCGTGTCATGAGCGGAAGGTCGATCGCTCGGCGGATTTCCGGCTCCAGCAGCTGGCGCCGGCCCGCGAACCCAAGGGCGGGCCCCTGCTTCATCGCCGAGATCAGCGCGTCGCACAGCGCCTGCACCGTCGCCGCGGGCGTCGGCGCGGACGCGGCCTGCGCCTGCGCCCCCGACGGGGCCGCCGCAAGGGCCGCCACCATCAGGGCAAATGCAATCGAACGGCTCGGTTTCATTCGGACGACGTCACAAGTGAGGGGGCCATCCGTCAAGACCGTGCTTCACCGCCCGCGTCCCCCTGCGGATTGCGCGGCCGCCGGCTGCGGATCCTGACGGCGGCGGACCTCAGGGGCCGCAGCGCCGCGAGATAGACGGCCGGAATCCAGACCGGCGCGACCACCGCCCAGCCGAGGACCGCATGGAGCGCGATCGTTCCGAATTGGAGGAGGAATGCGCGGGGGCTGTTGCTGAACGTCTGGACCATGAGGGGCACGTCCAGGGCCGATTTTACGGACCCGGAGAGGGCGTCCCCCAGTCTCACGAAGGCCGGGATGAGCGGGAAGTAGACGACGATGCAGAGCGCGTTGACGGCCTGGATGATCGGCTGGTTCAGCCCGAGGACGATTCCCGCGAGGAGACAGAGCGTGGTGGTCGTGCCGAGGATCGGGAAGAGCGCAAGCGCGCTGCCGACCGCGAGGGTGAGCGCGACTTTCTCCGGGGAAACCCCCTGAGTCAGCTGGCTGACGACCGGGTCGCGAACCCACCGCCGCCAGAGTCCGAGCCTGCCTGCCTCCGGCCGTCGGTCGGGCCCGGCGGTCACGGCAGGAAGCGCGCCCCCCAGGCGGGGTCGGCCAGGGGCCTCGGCCGGTACCTTCCAAAAAGGGCGGTGCGCGTGCGCGAGACGAGCCGGTAGAACGGATCGCGAAGGAAGACTGGCACGAGCCGCAGCCACGACAGCGCCCTCCAGGGACCGTCCAAGAGCGCGAAGGCGGCGAGGGCGCCGTTCGTGCGCAGCAGGAATCCGCCGCGCGCCGGGTTGGCCCAGTCCCGAACGAAGACAAGGCTGTCGAAGTCGCCGGTCGGGAGCCCCTGTGAGCAAAGGTAGTCCTGGCCCGCCTTGCCCTGCAGCGGGGCGAAGCGGATCCGGCCCGCGGCGTCGTGCCGCAGCATGAACCGGACGACGCCGTTGCACAGGCTGCAGTCGCCATCGTAGAGCAGCACGGGCGCGGGCTGGGTCGTCATCGGCGGGCATCTAGCCACACCCCAAGTCCCGCATCAATGGCAACGTGCGGGCGCGTGAGAGATTTCCCGCACGAAACGGCTTGACGGTGATCTATGTGTACTAGTATACCTAGAACACGATGTTGCCCTTCGAAGTTGTTTTTCGGGCCGGCGAGCCTGTGTACGAGCAGGTGATGTATGCGGTCAAGAGGGCGGTCGCGACCGGGCAGCTTGCCGCCGGCTCGCGCTTTCCCGCCGTCCGTGCGCTCAGCCAGGAGCTCCGCATCAACCCGAACACGGCCCACAAGATCGTGGCCGCATTGACCGCCGAGGGCGTCCTGCTCGTCCACCCTGGCATCGGCACCGTCGTGGCTCACCCTGCGGCGGGCTCGGTCGAGGATCGGGCCGCGCTCCTCAACGAGGAGCTGGAGCGGCTGGTGGTCGAGGCCCGCAGACTCGGCCTCGACGAGGAGAAGGTGACGGCCGCCGTGCGCCGGCACTGGAGAAAATTTCCAAAAACACCATGAACGCCATCGAATGCGACAACCTGAGCCGGTCCTTCGGCTCCGTCCGGGCGGTCCGGGAGCTGACCTTCACCGTCTCCACAGGCAGCTTCTTTGCGCTTCTTGGGCCGAACGGCGCGGGGAAGACGACGCTCCTCAAGACGCTCCGCAACCTCATCCGACCGAGCGGCGGAAGGGCGACAGTCCTTGGCCGAGACAGCACCCGGCTCGACGCCTGCGACTTCCGGAGGATCGGCTACGTTGCGGACGGCCAGGACATGCCCGACTGGATGACCGTCGGGCAGCTGAACGCCTACTGCAGGCCGCTTTATCCCACGTGGGACCGGGATCTCGAGGGACGCCTCATGACGGTGTTCGACTTGCCGGCCGACCGGCCGCTCAGGAAACTCTCGCGCGGCATGGCGATGAAGGCGGCGCTCATCACGAACCTCGCCTTCCGCCCGGAGCTCATGATCCTCGACGAGCCGTTCAGCGGGCTGGATCCCCTGGTCCGCGACGACTTCATCCAGGGCCTCCTGGAACTGCCCGGCGACGACCGTCCGCGCACCGTCGTCGTGTCGTCCCACGACATCGACGAGGTCGAGCGCCTCGCCGACGACGTCGGGTTCCTGGCGGACGGCCGCCTGCTTGTGCATGAGCCTGCCGACGCGCTCCGCGGCCGGTTCCGGACGGTCGAAATCGTCGGGCCCGGGCTCGCCGGGCCGTCGCCCGGCGGGCCCCCCGCGGCCTGGCTTGAGGTTGGGCGGCCTGCCGAGAATGTCATGCGCCTCGTCCACGGCGCGTTCACGCCCGCGTCGGAGGCTGAGCTCGGGGCGTCCTTTCCCGGGTGCCGGGTGACGGCGCGCGCGATGTCGCTGCGGGAGATCTTCCTCGTCCTGGCCCGGCGGCACCAGACCGCAAGCGTGGAGGAGGCCGCATGAACCTCGCCTTTCACATCTTCCTGAAGGATCTGCGCCGGTTCTGGATTCTCTCCGCGCTTGTCGTGGCGTTCATCGGCATCGAGATCCTCGGCTCCTACCTGAATATCGTCGGGGGAACGAACTGGCAGCTCGTGTCGGGGCTGGCCCAGAACGGCCCCCTCTTGGTCGAGTTCATCCTGGCCGTCGCGATCATGCAGACCGACCTCACGGTTGGGGACAGGGCCTTCTGGCGGACCCGCCCCATCGGGGCCCCCTCCCTCTACCTGGGGAAGCTGATCTTCTTCCTTGCGGTCCTGGCGCTGCCGGCGGTCGCCGCGGACCTCTACCTGGCCGTGCTCATGCGGACGCCGTTTGCGACGGGCCTGGGCATCGTCCTCGAGTCGACCGGGAAGATCCTGGACGTGGCGCTTCTTGCCGCGCTCATGGCCTCCGTCACGCGCACGATGGTCCAGGCGGTGGCCCTGACCTTCGCGGTCGCGCTCGTCATGGCGCTCGCGGGCCCGTTCTTCGCCGATCAGGCCAAGGCATGGAATCTAGCGATGCCCTGGGGAACGGACGTGCCTTATCCCGGCCCCCGGATCGCTGCGTTCGGGCTGTACTTCGGCGTGGCGCTCCTCGCGCTCTTGGCGCACCAGGTCATGACCCTGAGGCCCGTCCGCACCGTGGCCCTCTTCGCGGTTTCGATCCCCTTGGCGCTCGTCTGCGCGGGGCGGTGGCCGATCGAGCTGCGGTTCGCGCAGGGACACGGGGACGAGGCTGCGCGACTCGAGAATTCCATCGGGATTCGCATCATGATGCGGCCGCCCGTGGACGCGCAGGGCTCCACCTACATCCGCGACACTTCGACCCACCATGACGTTCTCGCGTATATGGCCTCGATGGAGGTTTCTCTGGCGGACGTCCCTCTGGGAAGAATCATTTCCATGGACCACATGCGTTCGACGCTGCAACTGGGTAACGAACGGGTGTTGGAGCTGCCCGCGGTCGGTATTACGGGATGGCCCTTCTGGTCGTCGGTGAACGAGAGGGCGGCGATCTGCCGCGCGCTTGGCATCGCGCACCCGCCGTTTCGCGACGAGAAGGAGGAGTCGAGGCGCCTGAGCCTGTTCTCCATCACGCCCGAGCAGGGTGAGCCCTTCGAAATGAGGCCCGCGAAGTATTCTGCCGTCATGGTATTCAATGAGATCGCCTTCCACGAGGAGACCCGGCTCGCTGCGAGGGCCGGCGCGACGTCGAGCAGAAGCGGCCAGGCGTGTAAGCTGGAGACGCTGGAAGAGGAGAAGGACGGCCTCATGACCGCGGAGCTGCGTTTCCTTGTGGCCACGACCATCTTTGTCCCTGACGGTCCCGCCCGGGTCTGGCATCCGTGGTCCAACCGTCGGGGCTTCGTCATGGTAAACCACAGCCGCGGCGAATACGCCCTGGCATCCAACACCTGGGGCTCGTGGGAGCCGACTACGGGGCCGCTTGCGGTCGTGCGGCGATTTGCGCGGTTTGGGAAGCGCTTTCACAACGACGGTTCGCCTGCCGGGGATTCGATCGACCGCGCATGGCTCGGCGGCGCGGAGCTGGTCGTGATGGTGGCCCAGCCCATCGGAACATTCGAGAAGCGCGTCGCCCTGGATAATTTTGTGCTTCCGGAGCTGCCGGTGAACAAGCAGTTCGAGCAGGCTCCGTTCTGGCAGTAGCCTTGGGCAACGCGGGACTACTGCTGCGAATGTTCCCGGGCGCCGAGGCGGGGCAAAATGGTTCGACTCCCGCCCGCGGGTGACATTGCCTGCCTTCGTGAAACCCCACATAGTTCCGTACGCTGTTGCGTTGCTGAGCGCCGGCCTGTGCCTCGGATCGGAATCGCCCCCGATGAGGCTATGGCCTGGAATCGCCCCCGGGGAAAAGGGCGGCCTCGGGCCTGAGCACGACACGACGACCTCCAAGGACAACCTCATCGCCGGCCGGCCGGTCATACGCACCGGCAACGTAGCCGACCCGACGATCACCGTTTACAAGCCCGATGCGGACAAGGACACCGGCGCCGCGGTGGTGGTGTGCCCAGGCGGGGGCTACTACATCCTTGCAATGGATCTTGAGGGAACCGAGGTCTGCCAGTGGCTCAATTCCGTCGGCGTGACCGGCGTCCTCCTGAAGTACCGCGTGCCGCACCGCGAGGGCCAGCCAGCATACGCCGCGCCCCTGCAGGACGCGCAGCGCGCCGTCGGCCTTGTCAGGTCGCACGCGAAGGAGTGGGGCGTCGACCCGTCGCGCGTCGGCGTGCTCGGGTTCTCGGCGGGAGGGCACCTGTGCGCCGCGCTCTCGGCAAACAGCGCCGGCAGGACCTATCCTGCCATCGACGCCGCGGACCAGCTCAGCTGCCGCCCCGACTTCCAGATCCTCATCTATCCCGGCGGCCTGGTGAAGGAAAACAGCGGCTACGTCCTCGGCCCCGAGGTCGCGGTCACCGCGGGCACGCCGCCGACTTTCCTTGCGATGGCGCTCGACGACCCCGTGAAGGTCGAGAACGTGATCGGCTACGCGATGGAGCTCAAGGCGGCGAAGGTGCCGATGGAGCTGCATGTCTACCCGACCGGGGGACACGGGTACGGCCTGCGGCCGTCCAAGGACTACGTGACCACGTGGCCCCAGCGGGCCGCCGACTGGATGCGCAGCCGGGGGCTGCTGGAGCGCAACTGAGTCGCCAGGACCCGCGTGAAGAAGCTCCTCTTCGCCCCGCTGCTCCTTCTTGCGGCCGCATTCGCGTGCGCCGAGGAGGGACCCCCTCCCATCCGGCTGGCCATCATCGGTCTGGTTCACGACCACGTCGGGGGAATGCTCCCGAGCCTCGCCGGCCGCAAAGATGTTCAGCTGGTCGGCATCGTTGAGCCCGACCCGAAGCTTGCGGCCAGCTACGCCGGCCGCTTCCACCTCGACCCGAAACTGTTCTTCCCGACTCTCGACGCGCTGCGGGCCACCGCGAACGTGCAGGCGGTCGCGACGTTCACCTCGACGTACGACCACCGCCGCGTCGTCGAGATGTGCGCGCCCCTCGGCATCGACGTCATGATGGAGAAGCCGTTCGCCGTCAGCGTGGACGACGCCCGCGCGATGGCGGCCGCGGCCGCAAAGGGCGGAATCCAGGTGATCGTCAACTACGAGACCACGTGGTACCGAAGCACGCAGGGCGCGCATGCCTTCGTGGACGGCCAGCGCGGCATAGGCGAGATCCGCAAGATCGTCGTCCACGACGGACACCAGGGCCCCGCGGCCATCGGCTGCTCGCCCGCCTTCCTCGAGTGGCTGACCGACCCCGTGAAGAACGGCGGCGGCGCGCTCATGGACTTCGGCTGCTACGGTGCGGACCTGGTGACGTGGCTGATGGAGGGCCAACGCCCCATCTCGGTTTTTGCGGTGACGCAGCAGCTGCAGCCCGCCGCCTATCCCAAGGTCGATGACGAGGCGACGATCGTGGTGACCTATCCGCGTGCGCAGGCGATCCTCCAGGCCTCCTGGAACTGGCCGTACGGCCGCAAGGACATGGAAATCTACGGGCAGAGCGGCGCGGTCCTGCTGCCGGACCGCAATACGCTGGTGCTGCGCAAGGGTGACGCGCCCGACGTCACGCTTCCCGCACCCGCGCTGTCCGGACCTGACTCTGACGCACTCTCCTATCTTGCGGCCGTTGTCCGCCGCGAGATCAGGCCCTCGGGGCTCTCATCGGTCGAGGTGAACCTGGTCGCCACCGAGATCCTTGACGCCGCCCGCGAGTCGGCGCGGACGGGCCGGCGGGTCGACTTGCCCCAGCCGTAGGCCGTGGGACCATGTATCCGGCTCATGTGCCGGTCGCGGGCGGTTTCAGGCCGCCGGTGGATTTCGAATGGGAACCTCACGGCGGACGGTGTTAACCCTTGAACGACGATTCGACGCCGGCACTTGCCGAAGTCCCCCGTTTGGCCTACCTATCAGTTTCGCGAACCCCAAAAACGGGACAACCCGATAATCAGGAGCAGGATATACCCATGAGACCACTCAGACTGACCCTAGCGATGACAGCCGCAGCCCTCACGGCAATGCCCGTAATGGCCCAGCAGACCAGGATAAGCCCACACGAATCAATTTACTCGATGTTCGGCGACCGCAGCGACCGCAACTTGGTCACCATCATTTACGGGCGCCCGTACACGAAGGACCACAAGACGGGCGAGATGCGAAAGATCTGGGGCGGGCTCGTGCCTTGGAACAAGGCGGACCGGCTGGGCGCCGACGAGGCGACGACCCTCATCGTCCAAAAGCCCATCATGGTCGGCAGCGCCCTGGTTCCGGCCGGCGCCTACACCCTTTACACGATCCCGTCGGAGACCGGGCCCTCGAAACTGGCAATCAGCACGAATTTCGGAAAATGGGGGGTGCCCGTGGACGAGAGCCACGATCTTGCGCGGGTCGAGATGAAGAAGGAGGCCCTGGAGAAGCCGGTCGACCAGCTCACGATGGCCATTGAGAAGGACAAGACCGGCGGCGGTGTCCTGAAGATCATGTGGGAGAACACCCAGTTTTCGGTGGAGCTGAAGGAGCCGGCGCCCCAGGTCGAGTTTCCCCAGGCCAGCCCGACCGAGTCGATCAAGCAGCGGGTCGGCGTGACCGACATCGGGATCGTCTACTCGCGCCCGAGCGCCAAGGGGCGCGTGATGCTCGGCGGCAACAATCCCTACGGCCAGGTGTGGAGGACCGGCGCCAACAGCGCGACGCGCCTGTCCTTCAGCACGGCGGTCACCGTCCAGGGCTCCCACGTGGACGCCGGCACGTATGAGCTGTTCACAATCCCCGCGAAGGACGAGTGGACGGTCATCCTCCAGAAGGCGGGCAACCAGTGGGGTGCCTACGCCTATGACCCGAAGAACGACGTCCTGCGCGTCACCGTCAAGCCCGTGGCCCTCGCCGATCCCGTCGAGACCTTCACGATCGACATCAACGACATCCACAGCGAATCCGCCACCCTGGACCTCATCTGGGAAAAGACACTCGTGCCTGTGAAGCTCGGCTTTGACGTCGTGGGCATCCTCAGCCCGAAGATCGACGCCGCCCTGGCTGCGCCCGGCAACAAGCCGTACGCCCAGGCGGCCCTCTTCTATCTCGACCACAACCTGGACCTGGACAAGGCGCTCGGCTGGATCGACACCGCCATCGCCGAGCAGCCCGACGCGTTCTACCTGATCTACCAAAAGGCCAGGATCCTGGCCGCCAAGGGCGACAAGCCCGGTGCCCTCGCCGCCGCGAAGCAGTCGCTGGAACTCGCCTCCAAGTCCAGCGGGCCCGCGAAGGAAGAATACACGCGCCTGAATGAGGCGCTGATCGCCGGCCTGCAGTGACCTGGCGAGCCCTCCCCGCCGCCGGCCGCAGGGCGCCGCTCAGGCTGAGCATGGTGTTCGGCCTGGCGGCCTGCGCCGGGATGGGGGGGCCGGCCCCCGCAGCGGCCCCCGTTCCCGCGGCGAGCCCCGCCGAGATCGCGCAGGACCTGCGCAGCTTCCGGGAGTTCGGCAGCGTCCTCTATGTCGCCGCCCATCCGGACGACGAGAACACCCAGCTGATCGCATATCTTGCGCGGGGCCGCGCCTATCGCACCGCGTACCTGTCGCTTACAAGGGGCGACGGGGGCCAGAACGTCCTCGGCCCGGAGTTTGGCGACCTGCTCGGGGTCATCCGGACCCAGGAACTCCTGGCGGCGCGCCGCGCCGACGGGGGCCGGCAGTTTTTCAGCCGCGCCAGGGACTTCGGGTACTCGAAGGACTACCAGCAGACCCTGACGAAATGGGACCGCCAGCAGGTGCTCTCCGACATCGTGCGGGTGATCCGCACGTTCAGGCCGGACGTGGTGATCACGCGGTTCCCGACGGAGCCCATCGGGACGCACGGGCACCACACGGCCTCCGCCGTGCTGGCGCTGGAGGCGTTCCGGCTCGCGGGCGACCCGAAGGCGTTCCCGGAGCAGCTCGGCGCCCTGTCGCCGTGGCAGCCGAGGCGGATCCTCTGGAACGGGTGGGGTCCCGGGCGCCCCGGATCGGCCGAGGTGGTGCCCGGGATGATCCACATGGGGATCGACGGAACGGACGCCGTGACCGGCAGGTCGTTCGCCGAGCTGGCGGCCCGCAGCCGCTCGATGCACAGGACCCAGGGCTTCGCGAACTTCTCCGTGGCCACTTGGGGCAGCGGGCCCCGGACGGAGTCCTTCAAGCTGCTGGCGGGCGAGCCCGCGGAGAACGACATCATGGACGGCGTCGACACCACGTGGGGCAGGGTGCCCGGCGGCGCCGAGATCGGAGCGCTCGCCGACGGGATCATCGCCCGGTTTGACCCGAAGGATCCCGCGGCAAGCGTGCCGGCGCTTCTTGAGCTCAAGGGCCGGCTTGCGAAATTCGCCGGCGATCCCGTCGTGGAGGAGAAGCGCCGCCAGCTCGACCGGATCCTGCAGGCCTGCCTGGGCCTCTCGGTCGAGACGGTGGTTTCCCAGCGCGACATCGTCCCCGGCGAGCCGCTCGGCCTGACGACCACGGCCGAGGTGGCCTCGGGGACCCCGGTCCGGTGGGAGGCCGTGCGCTATCCCGGGCTCGGCCGCGAGGCGCGCACCGGCAAGGACCTGGGCCCGAAAATCCCGGCGCTCTGCTCCACCAGCCGGACCCTTCCGCGGGACACGCCGCTTAGCGAACCCTACTGGCTGCGCGAGGACGGCACCCCGGGCATGTTCCGCGTGGACGACGCCGCGCTGATCGGCCTGCCGGAGAACCCGCCCCCGATCCCGGTGGAGAACATCTTCACGGTGGGGGGCCAGACTCTCGTGGTTTCCGGCGAGGCGGTGTTTGTCGCGTCCGACCCCGTGAAGGGCGAGGTGCGCCTGAGGCCGGACGTGATTCCGCCGGTCTCCGTTAGCTTCGCCTCGGCGGTGGAGCTCCTCTCGCCCGGCTCCGAGCGCAGCGTCGCGGTCGACGTGGTATCCGCCCGCCCCGACGCCGCGGGCGTCTTGAGGCTTGAGGCCCCGGCGGGATGGAGGGTCGCCCCGGCGGCCCGGGACTTCCACCTGCGCGCGGTCGGGGCCAAGGTCCGGCTCCTCTTCACGGTCACAGCCCCGTCGGCCCCGGAGAGCGCGACCCTCACCGCCCGCGCGGACATCGGCCGCGCGCACTACGGCAACGAGCGCATCTCGATCACCTACGGCCACATCCCGCCCCAGCTGCTCCAACCGCCCGCGCGCCTGAAGGCGGTCAGCCTGGACCTGAAGATCCGCGGGAGGAAGGTCGGCTACCTCCCGGGCGCGGGCGATAGCACGGCCGCGAGCCTCGAAGAGATGGGCTTCTCGGTCACCCCGCTCACGGGCGCGGACCTGACCGCGGATGGGCTCAAGGGCCTCGACGCCGTCGTTATCGGCGTGCGCGCCTTCGGCACCCGGACGGACCTCGCGCCGCGGCTTCCCGCGCTCTTCGCGTATGTCGAGGCGGGAGGGACCGTCATCGAGCAGTACAACACCCCTAGCAATCCCCAGGCGCAGCTCGCCCCCTATGAGCTCAAGCTCTCGCGCGACCTGCCGCACTACCGTGTGACCGACGAGAACGCCCCCGTTACGCTGCTCGTGCCGGATCATCCCGTCTTCGAGACGCCCAACCGCATCGGGCCCGCGGACTTCTCGGGCTGGGTCCAGGAGCGGGGGCTCGATTTCGCGAGCGAATGGGACACGGGCCACTTCACGGCGCTTCTCGCCTGCAGCGACGCCGGCGAGGCGCCCCTCAAGGGGGGCCTCCTCGTGGCGGGGCACGGCCGCGGCTACTTCGTCTACACGGGTCTGTCTTTCTTCCGCCAGCTCCCCGCGGGAGTGCCCGGGGCCTACCGCCTCTTCGCGAACTTGGTTTCGATTGGCAAATGACGGAGCCGCCAGACGACGAGAGGACCGGCCTGCCCGGGTTGCGCGCCTGGCGCCAGGTCTACCTGTGCGTGCTCGTGGTCGTGGCCGTCTGGATCGGCCTGCTCTGCGCGCTGTCCCGGCTCTTCCCGTGAACGCGCTCGATTACGCGATCCTGCTGGGGACGATGCTCGGCATCGCGGCCTACGCGATGTGGAGCACGCGCGGCGGCCACGACCTCAAGGGCTATCTGAAGGGGGCCGGGCAGACCGGCTGGCTCACGATCGGGCTTTCGGTCATGGCGACGCAGGCCAGCGCGATCACGTTCCTGTCGACCCCCGGGCAGGGCTACGAAAGCGGGCTCGGGTTCGTGCAGAACTACTTTGGCGCACCGCTTGCGCTCATCGTCGTCTCGGCCGTCTTCCTGCCCATCTTCAGACGCCTCAAGGTCTACACGGCCTACGAGTACCTCGGGCACCGCTTCGACCCGAAGACGCGGCTCCTCGGGGCGGGGCTCTTCCTCCTGCAGCGCGGCCTCGGCGCCGGCATCACCATCTACGCCCCCGCGATCGTGCTCTCGACCGTCATGGGCTGGAGGCTGGACGCGACGATCGTCTGCAGCGGCCTCCTGGTCGTGGCCTACACGGTGTCCGGCGGATGCGACGCCGTGAGCCTCACCCAGAGGTACCAGATCGGCGTCATCTTCGCGGGCATGGTCGCGGCCTTCTTCGTCCTCCTCGCGAAGCTCCCCCCGGGCCTCGGCCTCTCGGGCTCGCTCGTCCTGGCCGGCGGCTTCCACAAGCTCGAGGCGGTCGACTTCTCCCTCAACCCGGACCGGCGCTACACGCTGTGGACGGGGCTGATCGGCGGGATGTTCCTCGCGCTGTCGTATTTCGGGACCGACCAGTCGCAGGTCCAGCGGTACCTCAGCGGCGCGTCGCTTCGCGAGAGCCGGCTCGGGCTCATGTTCAACGCCGTCTTCAAGATCCCGATGCAGTTCTTCATCCTGCTCCTGGGGGTCCTCATCTTCGTGTTCTACCAGTTCGAGCGGCAGCCCGTGTATTTTAACCGGGCGGCGTGGGATTACCAGGTAGCGCACGGCGACGGCCCGCGACTTCATGCGCTCTCGGCGGCGTTTGACGCGGCGAAGGCTGAGGAGCGGGCGCACCTCGGGGCGTGGCTCGGCGCCCGGCGCTCGGGCGACCCGTCGGCAGAGGCGGCGGAGCGGGCTGCGTCGGCGTCGGCCCAGGATCGGGCCGAGGCCGCGCGGACGGAGACCAAGGCGGTCCTGCGCAGGGCGAGCCCGACCAGCACGGCGAACGACGCCGACTATGTCTTCATCACCTTCATCCTGGACCACCTTCCCCACGGCCTCATCGGGCTCCTCGTGACCGCGTTCTTCGCGGCGGCCCTCTCGTCGAAGGCGGGCGAGCTCAACGCCCTCGGGTCGACCACCACGGTCGACATCTACCGCCACCTCGCCAGGCGCGAGGCGACCGACGCCCACTACGTGGTGATGTCGAAGCTGTTCACGGCCCTCTGGGGATTCGTGGCGATCGGCTTCGCGCTGTTTGCGAACCTGGCCGAGAACCTCATCCAGGCCGTCAACATCCTGGGCTCCGTCTTCTACGGGGTCGTTCTCGGACTGTTCCTTGTGGCCTTCTTCCTGAAGTGGGTGAGGGGGACCGCGGTCTTCTGGGCCGCCCTGGCGTCGCAGGCGCTCGTCCTCGGGCTCTATTTCACGCTCACGATCTCCTACCTCTGGTACAACGTCATCGGCTGCGCCGCCTGCATGGCGCTCAGCGTCGCCCTCCAGGCCTCGATTGACCTTGGCGGAGGGCGGGGGACGCTGGCCGCCCGGACATGAACGCGCCCGTCATCTGTTTCGGCCAGCAGCCCTGCGGCTTCTTTCCGAAGCGGTTCCTCGCCGCGAAGGTCTTCACCGCGCGGCGCCTGCAGGCCGAGATCGGCGGCGAGATCGTGTTCTTCTTCCACGACAGCGACCACGATCCCCGCGAGACCCAGACGACGCTCCGGGACCGCGCCACCGGCGAGGCGCGGAGGTTCAACTTCGCGTTTGAGAACAAGGTCCAGCGGAAGTTCTCGCCGCTCTACGCCAAGCGCGTCCCGGAGGGCTGGCGCGACAACACGGCCCGGCAGCTGCCGCCGTACGTCGACCCGAGGTGGATCGCCGGCTTCAGGCAGGTCGGCGCCGCGAACGTGGCCGACTTCTGCCTGGAGATGTACCGGCGGATGGGCCTGCTCGAGGGCGTCCGGGTCGCCCGCTCGGGCGACGCCGCGCTCAGGCGCGCGGCGTGCGACGTGCCCGAGTTCTTCGTGGACGTGGCGTACCGGGGGGAGACCGTGCGCGCGCGATTCGTCGACGGCGCGTTGCAACTTCACGAGGGAGGGGCATCATTCGTGACCCTGCCCCATGAGCCCTTCGAGAAGTCCCAGGTCAGCCCGACGCGCGACACCCGGCTCTGCTGGATGCAGTCCGTCCTGCACTGCACCCACTATATCGCCGGGGCGGGGGAGCAGGCCTACCTGCGCCGGGAGGACGCGCCCGAGATCACCTTTGTGAACCGTGACCCGATCGACCGCTCCGATGAAGCCTACTGCGAAATCACCGCCTGAAATTGCGACGCTGCTCGCGTTCGGCGCCCACCCCGACGACATCGAGTTCGGGTGCGGCGGCGTGATCGCCCGCGAGACCCAGGCCGGGCGGCGGGCGCACTTCGTCATCTGCTCGCGCGGCGAGTCGGCGACGCACGGGACACCCGCCAAAAGGACCTCGGAGGCGCGGCGGGCGGCCCGCCTCCTCGGCGCGACCGTGGAGTTCGTGAGGCTGGACGGCGACGCTAGCCTAGAGCCGAAGGCCGCGCACGCGCTCAAGCTGGCGGCCATCATCAGGCGCGTGCGCCCCGGGATCGTCTTCGCGCCGACCCTAGTCGAGAACCAGCATCCGGATCACCCGCGCCTCGGCCGGCTGGTGCGGGACGCCGCAAGGCTCGCGCGCTACGGCGGGGTTGCGAGGCTCCGCGGAAGGCCGGCCCACGCCATCGGTCCCCTGCTCTACTACGCGGCCGGTCCGGAGGCGGAGCCGGCGGGGGTGCTTCCCGTGCTGATCGACATCTCCGGCGCGAGCGTGGTCGCGTCCTGGACCGCGGCGATGAGGGCGCACGCCTCGCAGCTCGGCACCCGCAACTACGTGGAGCTGCAGCTGGCCCGCGCGCGGGTGCTTGGGCTCAGGGCGGGGGTCGAGTATGCCCAGGCGCTCTACCCGAACGACCCGCTTGTGTTCGAGTCGCTGTCCCCGCTGACCCGCGCGGCGCGCCGCTTCTGACATGCAATCCGAGCGCCCGCTCAAGATCGGGATCACCTGCTATCCGTCGGTCGGCGGCAGCGGGATCCTTGCGTCGGCGCTCGGCGAGGAGCTCGCCCGCCGCGGGCACGAGGCGCATTTCATCAGCTATGAGCGCCCCTTCCGCCTTCCCGCGAACGCGCCGCGCCTCTTTTACCACCCGGTGGTGATCAACGACTACGGGCTGTTCAAGTACCCCGACTACACCCTGCCGCTCTCGGTGAAGATGGCCGAGGTTAGCCGCGACCATGGCCTGGACGTCCTCCACGTCCATTACGCCGTGCCGCACGCCACCGCGGCGATCCTCGCGCGGTCCATGCTGGCGCCGGGGGACCGCCCGAGGGTCGTCACGACGCTGCACGGGACGGACACGACGCTTCTCGGGCGCGACGTCGGCTATGGCCCGGCGATACGCCACGCCCTCGAGTGCTCGGACGCCGTGACGACGGTCTCGGAGTACCTGAGGCGCGAGACGCAGGACCTGCTCTCGGTCAATCGGCCGATAGAGGTCATCCACAACTTCTTCGAGCCGCGCCCCGCCACGCGGACGCGCGAGGAGGTGCGCCGCGAGCTGGGGATCGGCAAGGAGGCGATGGTCCTCCACGCGTCGAATCTGCGGCCGCCCAAGCGGATCGACGTGCTGCTCGAGAGCGCGGCCCGCATCCGCCCGCGCGACGCCTTCAAGCTGGTCGTGCTCGCCGGCGCGGACTTCTCCCCGTTCGCGGGCGAGGTCAGGCGGCTCGGGCTCTCGGACCGGGTGATCGTCCGCGAGAACATCAGCGAGATCGAGGACTACCTCCAGGCCGCGGACATCGGCCTGTTCACCTCGGAGAACGAGAGCTTCTGCCTGAGCATCCTCGAGGCGATGTGCTTCTCCTGCCCGAGCGTCGCGACGGCCGTGGGAGGGATCCCCGAGGTGGTGGAATCCGGCAGGTCCGGGCTGCTGGTGCCGCCGCTGGACCCGGATGCGGTCGCGCGCGGCGTCGAGTCGCTGATCGGCGACCCCGCGCTCAGGGCGGCGATGGGGGACGCGGCGCGGCGCCGGGCGCGCGAGCTGTTTTCGGCGGACGTCATCGTGTCGCGCTATGAGAGGCTCTACCGGCGGGTTTGCGCGGCGCCTCCCGGTTCCGCCGGTCCGCACTGACGTCCTCCAGCGGGGAATTGGTTTGCGGCTTCCCGCGCCGGCGGGCATCGTGGCCGGGCCGGTCCCAGGCGGCGAACCCCATGAGCAAGCGCACCCGCTGGTTGTTTTCGGAGATCGATCGATGGATCTCGGGAGGCGTGATTTCGCGGGAACAGGCGTCGAGCATCCGCGCCCTTTACGAGGAGCCCCCGGGAGCGGTCTCCTGGGGTCTGGTCGTATTCTCGAGCATCGGGGCGGCCATCGTGGGACTCGGGATCATCCTGCTTTTTGCCTACAACTGGCACGCCATCCCCAAGTTCGGCAAACTCGCCCTCATACTGGGCGCGGTGGCCGCCGCCCACGCGGGAGGGATACTGGCCGGGCAGCGGGAGGGCTGGCGCCGCCAGCTGAGCGAGGCCCTCTGCGTCCTCGGCACGATGGTGTTCGGCGCGGGCATCTGGCTCGTGGCGCAGGTCTACAACATCGACGAGCATTTTCCGGCCGGGTTCCTGATCTGGGGACTCGGCGCGCTCGCGATGGCCTGGTCGATCCGGTCCGTGCCGCAGGCCATCGTCGCGACGATTCTGCTGACCGTGTGGGACGGCTCGGAGCTATTCAAGTTCCAGACGTCCATGAACTGGGCGCTCGTGCTGGTCGGCTTCGGGGTGGGCGCGCTCGCGCTTCGGCTTCGTTCCGCAGTGCTCACGGCATTCGTGCTGGCGTCGCTCACGCTGATCACGATCTTCCACGGGAGCTTCATGGGCGGCTCGTATGTGGCGTGGGTGGACATGTACGCCCTTTCGGTGCTCCTCGTGGCGGCCGGATGCCTCCTCGGGGACCGCGCCACGACCGAGGGGCAGCGGGGCGTGATGACCTTCTTCGGCTGCGCCGGCTTCCTCGTCTGCTCCTACATCCGCAGCTTTCCGTTCGGCGATGATATGATGAGCCGACCCCGGCTCGAAACGATCCAGATGGACCGGTGGACGGTCTGGCTCGGGTCCGGATACCGATGGCTGCTGCTTGCCGCGGCGATCGCGCTGTTTATCGCCCTGACGGTCCGCAGGGTCCGCGCTGGGCGGGCACTCGCCACAATTGGGGACCTCATCTATCCGATTGCGCTGATCTACAGCGAGTTCTCATGGGAATCGATCTTCGGGGCCCAGCGCCGCATCCAAGGCCCGCCGTACGGGTACGACGGCCAGTACACGGGCAACTTCATCGCCTTCAACCTCGTGTGCCTCGCCGTTGCGGTGACGTGGATGGTCCGCGGATGCAGGTTCGGAAACCTGAGGCAGACCGTCCTCGGATCGCTCGTCTTGGCGGTGGTGATCATGGCGCGCTTCCATGACCTGCCGGGGAGCCTGGCGACGAGGGGCCTCGTGTTCGTCGCGCTTGGAGCCGTGCTTTTTGCCGAGGGATTCTATTACAGGAAGCTCCGGGCGCGGGAGCAGGAGGATCCCAGGTGAAGATGAAGCTGGCAGTTGCCGTGGCGCTCGCACAGGTCGGCGTGCTCGCGTTCATGGCCGGGCAGCGCGAGTGGGTGGCGCGCACCGGCAGGGTCGTCACTCTGCGGACAGCGCCGATCGATCCGAACGATCCCATGCGGGGCGAATACGTGAAGCTAAACTATGAGATGTCGGTCGTTCCCCGGTCGTTGTGCAGGGACGGCGTCACGGCGTGGCTCGACGATAAGCGCACCGCCACGCCCTACTTGGACAGGCGCGTCTACGCCACGCTCGATGTCGACGCGAACGGCTTCGCCGAGCTCACCGGCCTGTCGGACCTGCAGCCGAAGGGGGGAACCTACGTCCGGGGCCGGGTGGACTCCAGCGTGTGGCAGTCCAACGGGAGCATCCGGGTGCGCTACGGGATCGAGGCCCTCTTTGTCGAAGAGGGTGCTGCGAAGAAGCTCGAGGACCAGCGCCGCGGAGAGAAGGCGGGTGTTCCAATGGACGTGGACGTCGCCTTGGACCCCGGGGGGCTGGCCGTCGTCAAGGGATATCATTGGGAGCCGTTGGGACTGGTCCTCACGACGGAACGGCCGCCGCCCGTCCGCAGGACGGTTCCCGCGGGCCCGAGGCCCGGAATCCAGGGCGCCACCCTCGTCCTCAAGAACCATTCGGACCGGCCGGTATCCATCATGACGTCGTCCTTCCGGCTCATCAACAACCGGCTTCGCGGCGAAGGCCACTTCCGATGGGTTGGCGAAGACGCCGCTCGTTCGGCCGTCGCGCCCTCCGACTTGAGGCTCCTGCAGCCAGGCGAGGAATTCAGGGTGCATCTCGATTTTTCAAGGCCCGAATGGTCCGTGACCGACACGAACAAGAAAGGCGACGAACGGCTGCCCGTTGCGCTCGGCGCGTTGGCAAACGCCTGGGACGCCTCGTTCAGGATTGAGTACGCACCGCCGCCCGCCGCCGAGTGCACGAGCCTGCCCGATGCCGGGCTGATATGGCACGGCCGCCTGCCGTCGCGCGCGTTCAACCCGTCCGGCGGCGTGGACTAACGCGTCGCGCGGGTTGCGCCCGGAAGTCCGACGTGTTTCAATCAGCCCCGCTGGACCATGGACGAGAAAGAGCCCCCCATCCGCCGCCTCGTCCTCAAGCCGAGGGAGGCCGTTCCCGCCAGCCCGCCGCCACCTCCGCCGGACGACCCGGGGGAGGGCGCCCCCGCCGAGATCAAGTGGGACGGGATCCCGGCCGCGCGGCCCGAAAAGACCGAACCCCAGAGCGGTGCGCCGGTGTTCAAGGCGAAGGAGATCGTGCCGACCGATCCCCGCCCCTTCCCCGGGGACGAATCGGTGATCAGCATCCATGAGATGCTAGACCAGAACCTGCGGGCGGCGGATGAGTCCGCCCCGGAGCTCATCGCGATGCCGCGCCGGCGAAGGTCGAGGCGGCACCGGGACTTTGCCTTGGTCCTAGGCGGGGCGGGCGTCTCCTTCGTGGTGCTCGCCGCCGTTTTCATCAGGAATCTCCCGTTCCTCGGCCTCGCCACGTTCGGCATCGTGTTCACCACGGCGATTCTCGGTTGGATCATCTACGGCGTGATGGATAAGTACTGACCCCATGGAGGAATTCGAGAAGCCCGACACGAGCCATCTCGTCCTCAAGCCGAAGGAGGTCATCCTGACCGACCGCCGGGCCGTGCCGGGCGACGGGACGGCGATCAGCGTCCAGCTGATCCACGAGCAGAACCGGATAGCCCAGGAGAAGGCGTCCAAGGGGAGACGCCGCGGCCGCCCGGCTGCGCCCGGGAAGCCGGCCGTTGCGCTGGCTCCTCCTCCCGGATTCAAGGCGGTTGAGATCGAGCGCGTGAATCCATCGGTCCGCCCGGATGACGAGGAGGCGATCAGCGTGCCGGAGATGCTGAAGGAGAACAAGATAGCCGAAGTGGAGTCAGGCCTTGCGGACGTCAAGCGCCCCAAGAAGCGGAAATCGAGGAGGAACCGGGACTTCATCCTGCTCGTGGGGACGATCGACACCGCGATCATCATCTACATGACGATCATGCAGGATACCGTGGCGTTCGTCTATGGAATCGCGGGAATCACCCTCGTGACCTCGATGTCCGCCTGGATCATGTACGTCGTTAACGAGGACTACTGAGCGTGGGCGCCCGGGGCCCGTTTCGGGAAATTGACGCGGCCGGCGAGACCCGGGCGAATATCCGGCTGGAATCAGGGGCGCGGAACGCAAACATGGCGGCGTGAGGTATCCGTGTCTCCCGTCCGCCGCCGCCGACGCCGCGGCGATGAGGATCGCGATTTTTGACACAGACGGGAAGCCCTTCGACTCCGAGGTCATCTCGAAGTGACCGCGGCGCCGGCCGGGTCATGCCTGCGCCCCGCTAAACCCCCCAAGCCCTGCGCATCACCTCTGGCCGTCCGGGTTTCCCCCATCGAGGACGGCCTTCCATCCGACTCCGGGCAAGCGCTTCCAGATCGTGACATAGGTGCCCCGCTTCTGGTACGGCGGCTGCCCCGGCTTGGGACTGGGCACATTGAGCAGGTACCGTCCCCAGGTGTAGCCGAGGTCGCCCGAAGAGCTCACGTCCACGAACGAGGGTTCCCACGAGAGCGTGGCCGTCGGGGGTAGCTGGACGAACAGGGTGTCGACCGCGTCTGCCCCGGCCCGCAAGTCGCTGCTGAGCAGCTTGCCGTCGGCCGAGAGGTACGCGAGGAACGCGGCCTTCGGGCCGTCCTTAGCGGAACGCGCGGCGAAGGCCTTGTCGGCCGCGAGGATCTCCGATTTGAACTTTTCCTGCCCCGACTGGGAGCATCCCGCGAGGAGCGCCAGGGCGGAAGCGAATACGGCAGTGACGTGCCTGTTCATGGTTGGCCGGGGTCCGGCAGGCAGGGTGGGCCCGCTCGGGCGTGTCGCAAACCCTAAAATGGGGGCCTTGGGCGCTTGCCCTCGGCAGGGGCAGGGGCTTTCCTCCCCCCCATGAAATCGATGCGGGCGGTCCTCTCGATGCTGGCGGCCGGGGCGGCTCTGAGCCCCTTTTCATGGGCGGCCCCCGAGGGGCTGCTCGGTTACAAGGCGGAGTCGGCGGAGGCCGAACTCGAGAGCGAGCGGACGTTCGACGCATCGATCGACCCGGCCGAGCTCAGGTCCTGGCTCGAGCAGATGTCCTCGGAGCCGAACCAGGTCGGATCACCCCACGACAAGGCGAACGCCGACTTCATGGCGGCGAAGTTCAAGGAGTGGGGATGGGACGCGCGGATCGAGACCTTCTACGTCCTGTATCCCACCCCGAAGAGCGAGTCACTCGAGCTTGTGGCGCCGGTGACGTACAAGGCTCGGCTGCTCGAGCCCCCCGTCGAGGGCGACCGCACATCGGACCACACGGCCGGCGGCCTTCCCCCCTACAACATCTACGGCGGCGACGGCGACGTGACGGCGGACCTGGTCTACGTGAACTTCGGGACGCCGGCGGACTACGCCGAGCTTGAGCGGCGCGGCGTCGACGTGCGGGGCAAGGTCGTCATCGCCCGGTACGGGGCCTGCTGGCGCGGACTCAAGCCGAAGCTGGCGCAGGAGCACGGCGCGGTCGGCTGCATCATCTACTCGGATCCCCACGAGGACGGCTACTGGTCGGGCGACGTCTATCCGAAGGGCGGCTACCGCAGCGAGGACGGCGTGCAGCGCGGTTCGGTCGCCGACATCACCCTGTACACGGGGGACCCGCTCACGCCCGGCGTCGGCTCCACGAAAGACGCGAAGCGCCTTCCCCTGGCCGAGGCCAAGACGATCCTGAAGATACCGGTGCTCCCGATCTCGGCCGCGGACGCGAAGCCGCTGCTCGCGGCGCTCGAGGGTCAGGTACCCCCCGCCGGCTGGCGCGGGGCGATCCCCATCACCTATCACATCGGCCCGGGCCCGGCGAAGGTGCACCTTGCCGTGGCTTCCAACTGGGACCAGAAGCCCATCTACGACGTGATCGCCGTCCTGCAGGGCTCCGTGTACCCCGACCAATGGGTGCTCCGCGGAAACCACCACGACGGATGGGTCTTCGGGGCGTGGGATCCCCTGTCGGGCAACATTGCCGTGATGGCGGAGGCGAAGGCGATCGGCGCCCTGGCCAAATCGGGCTGGAGGCCAAAGCGCACGCTTGTCTACGCGGGATGGGACGGCGAGGAGGCGGGACTTCTCGGCTCCACCGAATGGTCCGAGACCCATGCGGACGAGCTCCGGCGCAAGGCCGTGCTCTACGTCAACTCAGACACCAACGGCCGCGGCTTCCTCTTTGCGGGGGGCAGTTCCTCGTTCCAGCACGCGGTGAACGAGGTCGCCGCCGGCGTGGTCGACCCCGAGACGGGGGCGAGCGTCCTGGAGCGGCTTCGCGCGAGGATCCGGATCGCCGGGCCCGAAGGCAACCCCGGCCCCGAGGGGGAGGCGCTCCTTGTGGCCGCGGAGGCCGGCGGGGACCTGCCGATCGAGGCGCTTGGATCGGGCTCGGACTACACCCCGTTTCTCCAGCACCTCGGAATCTCCGCGATCAACCTCGGGTTCAACGGCGAGGACGTCGACGGCTCGATCTACCATTCCACGTACGACTCATTCGACCACTTCATCCGGTTCGGGGACCCCAAGTTCGCCTACGGGGTCGCGCTGGCCCAGACGGCCGGGCACCTGGTGCTCCGCGCGGCCGATGCCGACATCCTGCCCATGAGGTTCGGGGATCTCGGCGATGCGGTCGCGCGCTACGTTTCCGACGTTGAAAAGCTGACCGACCGGGAGCGCGACGAATCCGCGAGGACCCGGCGGCTGATCGACGAGGGCGCCTTCAGGCTGGCCAGCGACCCCGACCAGCCCCGCGCGGCGCCACAGGCGCCCGTGGACGTGCCCCGGATCGAATTCCGGGAGCTGCGGGAGGCCGCGGCGCGCCTGCGAAGGAGCGCGATGTCCTACGACAGCGCCCTTGCCAGTGCCTCCGAGGGGGACTTCCTCCTTCCGCCCGCGGAGCTTAAGGCGCTCAACGGCCTGCTCCAGGGCGTGGAGCAGACGCTCCTAAGCAGAAGGGGGCTGCCGGGCCGCGAATGGTACCAGCACATGCTCTACGCCCCCGGCCGGTACACGGGCTACTCCGGCAAGACGCTTCCCGCGGTCCGCGAGGCGATAGAGCTCCATGAGTGGCTGGTTGCTCAGGACTACATTCCCGTGGTGGCGGGCGCGCTCAATGCGGCCGCGGGCAGGCTCGACGAGGCGACCGCCCAGCTGACGCCGAGGCTGGGCCAGACCCCGGCAAAGAGCGGGCAGCCGGGCGCACCGCCGCCGGACAGCTGACGCCGAAGAGGCCATGCGCGTCCCCCGCTTCGTTCTCCCGTCCCTCCTCCTCGCCGCCCCGCTCGCGGCGGACCCGATCCCCGTAAAGGTGGCCGTGGTCGTCACCTTCGAGGCCGGGGCGGACCGGGGCGATCGCCCGGGCGAGTTCCAGTACTGGGTGGAGCGCGAGGATTGGACGCGGACGATCGACGTCCCGGGCGTGGACCACAAGGTCCTCACCGACGGCAACGGCACGATCGGCGTCGTTTCCGGGACCACGGTGCGCTCCTCGAACCAGATCATGGCGCTCGTCCTGAGCGGCATGTTCGATTTCTCGAGGACGTACTGGCTTGTCAACGGCATCGCCGGGGTGAACCCGTCGGTGGCCTCGATCGGAAGCGCCGCGTGGGCGCACTACGTGATCGACGGCGACATCGCCTATGAGATCGACGCCCGCGAGGCGGACCCGGCGTGGCCCTATGCGGTCGTGCCGATCGGATCGAAGGTGCCCAACCAAAAGCCCGAGCGCGAGGGATGGGAGCCGCAGGTCATGGCCTACCGGCTCAACCCGGCACTGGTCGACTGGGCCTTCGCCCTCACGAAGGACACGCAGATCTCCGACTCGCAGGCCATGAGGGACTACCGCTCGCTCTACGGCGGATACCCGAACGCCCAGAGGCCCCCGTTCGTCCTCTTCGGCGAGACCCTTGGCTGCTGCCGCTACTGGCACGGGGGCGCCATGACCCACTGGGCGTCCGATTGGACGCGCCTATGGACCGGCGGGAAGGGGGAGTTCGCCATGTCCGACATGGAGGACCAGGGCATCGCGACCGCGCTCAGCCGGCTCTCGAAGATGGGCCGGGTGGATTTCCAGCGGGTCATGTTCCTGAGGACCGCGAGCAACTACTGCATGCAGGCCCCGAACCAGGACGTGAACAAGAGCCTGCACGCGGAATACGCGGGCTACCTGCCCTCGCTCGAGGCCGCCTACCGGGTGGGAAGCCGCGTGACCCACGAGCTCGCGGCGAACTGGGCCGCCTACCGCGAGCTGCCCCCGTTCCCGAAGTGAGGCGCCCCATGGCCGACGCGACGATCAGGGACGAGCCCCCTCCGGCGACCCAGAAGAAGCCGACCTATCCCGTCAGCCCGGGCCTGCGCGGCTACCTGCGCACGTACAAGCGGGAGCGGGACCTGCCGGTCACCTACGAGCGCCTTCGCGGCTTCAGCGAGGTGGTCCCGCTCACGGACGCCGACGGCAAGCCGACCCTCTGGGACACGGTGATCTACGACGGGGAGGAGATGCGCGCCCTCAACGAGGCGCTCAAGGAGGTCTACGCCGTCCTCAAGGTCAACGGCGACATGTCGGTCGTCCAGCACCTCTACGCGGACCGCGTGGACTTCTGCACGTTCGGCAACTCGATGCCCTTCCGGATCCGGATCGTCAACGCGTACAACGACAACCAGGACTACTTCTACGTGAAGAAGGCCGACGCGTCGCGGATCTACGGCCTCGAGCTTGAGCACCTGCTCTCCCCGAACCGCCTCAATTTCCTCACCCACGGGGCCACGCTCATCGAGGAGCACGTGGCCGGGATCCCCGGGGACATCTTCATCAAGAGCTGGCTCAACCGCCCGGAGTTGAGTCCGATCCGGGTCGCCAAGGAGCTCGTGAAGTTCAACGAGCGCTGCTTCGTGAGGCTTCTCGGCGACATGCGCTCCTACAACTTCGTGTTCGTCGTCACGCCGGACTTCGAGGACGTCCAGGTGCGCATCCGGGCGATGGACTTCGACCAGCAGAGCTACAACGGCCGCCGCAACTTCTACAGGCCGCAGTTCTTCAAGGAGAACGCCGCGTTCGCGCTCTACTGCATCAAGGTTCTCCACGTCGAGACCGCGAACCAGTACCTGCGCGAGGAGCACACGCTCATGCTCCAGCGCGCGGAGCTTGCGGCCAGCCGGCTCGGCCTTCTCCTTGACGAGATGGAGCGCGACCCGATATCCCCGCCCGAGAAGGTGCACCAGCTGCGCGAGTCGCTGGCCGAGCACTACGGCCGGCCGGACTACAGGAGCTGCGAGTCGATGGGGGCCCTCGTGCGGGAGAACCTCGAGTCCATCCGCCGCCACGTGGGCCGGCCCGCGCTCTCCGAGCTTGTCCCGCACATAAGATGATCACGATACGGCTTTCCCTTCTCCTGTGCTCCGCCGCGCTCCTCGGCCTCGCGCCCGGATGCGACAGCAACCCCAACCGGGTCCCGAGGACGACGCAGACCGTCTCACTGTCGCCCGACCGCGCCGCGCAGAGCGTGACGATCCCGCTGGTGTCCGCGATCCGCGTCGTCCTGCCGGGGCCCGAGCCCTGGACAAACCTCGCGTGGGAGATCGGCTCGAACAACACCCGGGTCCTGGAGCAGATGGGCCCTCTGAGGGTGGTGCCGGCTTCGGCGGCCCCGGGCTCCGCCCAGACAACCGCCACCTCGTTCTATGCGCTGAAACCCGGCAGGAGCGTCCTGCGCTTCTTCCTGGTGCGCCCCAATGAGTCGGAGGCGGTTCCCGCCGCATCGTGCACGCTCACAGTCGTGGTCGAGGATTGACATCCTCCCGGCCCTGAAGGGCCGGGTTTCCTCGGGGTCGCGCGATGACCGCCCGTCAATTCATCCAGTAACCCGACTTCCCGGCCCCGATCTCCTCGGTGGCCTGCGCCTCCTCGGGCGGAAGCTCCTCAAGCGGCGCGAACCGCTCGGACGAAAACCCGAGCTCCTGCTTGCCGACGTGGAAGGGGTCCGGGGGGTTGACAAGCTCCTCGAGGAGGAGCCCGACCGTGGCGGAGTCGCCGCCCCTCACGATCCTCTCGCGTCCGAGAAACACCTCCCGGATGGTGTAGGTCTTCCCCTTGACCGGGAGCTGTTTGTAGACCGCCTTCACGAACTCGATGAAGGTGTCGTTCACGCAGACGACTTTCTGGCCCTTGATCACTCGATCCTTCCCTCGTCGAAGTCGATCAGGTCGGGCACGCTCCGGATGTCGTCAGCCCGGTCGGCGCACCCCATCGCGGTCAGCGCCTCCTTGAGGAACTCGCGGCCGGCGGCCGTCATCCCCTTCTGGACCAGGTCCCGGTTCCATTTGGCGGCGCGCACTTCGGCGGGCAGGAGCCGCGCGAGGCCGCGCTCGATCTCCTCGTCGCTAGAGGCCGCGCGGACGACCTGCTCGACCGCGGACGGGTCGATCCCCAAGTGCAGGCACAGGAACCGGTCGAGCCCCCGCTTGAAGTTCTTCGCGTAGCTCGCGGGCAGCGCGCCGTGCTCCTTCACGTACTTGCACTTCGCGATGAACCGGGGGAGGTACAGGAGCCCCGTCCCGGGGTGGGAGGCGTAGGGCGAGGGGAGGCAGGTGAGGACTTCCCCGGTGGATCCGGGGATCGGCTTTGACGGCATCGGGAAGAACCGGGTATACCCATGAACTCGCCATGGACAAGGTTGCCCTTACCCGTTCGATCATCTCCCAGCTCGAGGCCGAGCTCGCCCTTCAGACCGGGGCGGCGCTCGATTCGAGGGAGGAGGCGACGGACGAGGAGAGCCGGGCCGAGGACAAGTACGACATGCGCAGCCAGAGCGCGGCCTACCTCGCGGCCGGCCAGGCCAGGCTGGCCTCCGAGATTGCCGGGGCGATCGCGGCTTGGAAGACGCTGACACTCAGGGTCTTCGGTCCTGGGGACGAGATAGCGGCCGGGGCCCTGGTGATGCTCGAGTCGAAGGGTGGCCTTGCCGCCTTCCTCGTGGGTCCCCATTCCGGCGGCCTCGAGGCGCGCGATGGGAATTCGGCCGCGACGGTGGTGACCGGGGCGTCGCCCCTCGGCCGGCAGCTCGTGGGCCGGCGGGTGGGGGACGTTGTCCAGATCGCGGACCGCCTGGGGCCGGTTCTCCAGCGGGTCGTGTCGGTGGAGTGAGGCCCATGCCGATGGCCCGCGGCGCCGTGGCGCACGGCCCGGGTCCCGTGTGGAGCGGGCCGCGCCGGACCCGCCGCGCGATCCAGGGCCTGCTTAGGGCAGGTCGGTCTGGCCCATCAGGTAGCGGTCGCACTCGCGCGCGGCGCCGCGGCCCTCGTTGATCGCCCAGACGACGAGGCTCTGGCCGCGGCGGCAGTCCCCCGCGGCGAACACCCCCGGAATGCTAGTCGAATACTTCTCGAACTCGGCCTTGACGTTGCTGCGCGCGTCGCACGCGACGCCGATCTCCTTGAGCATCGCCTGCTCGGGCCCGAGGAACCCCATCGCGAGCAGGACAAGCTGCGCGGGGATAACCTTCTCGGTGCCGGCCTGCTCGACGGGTGTGAACTGACCCTTGTCGTTCCTGTCCCACTTCACCTGGACAATGACCAAGTCCTTCACGCGCTCCCCGGCGTCGGCCCCGAACTTCTTGACGGTAGTGAGGTAGATGCGCGGGTCGGCGCCGAACCTCGCGGCCGCCTCCTCCTGGCCGTAGTCCATCTTGTAGACCTTGGGCCACTCGGGCCACGGGTTGTCGGCGGCGCGCTCGAGCGGCGGCTTGGGCAGGATCTCGATCTGCACCAGGCTGCGGCAGCCGTGGCGCATCGCCGTCCCGACGCAGTCGGTCCCCGTGTCGCCGCCCCCGATGACGACGACATCCTTGCCGCGGGCATGGAGGGGCGTATTGTCCGCGTTCCCGGCGAGCACGGCCGCCGTGTTCGCGGACAGGAACTCCATCGCGAAGTGGACCCCGGGGAGCCCGCGGCCCTCGACCGGCAGGTCGCGCGGCTGCGTCGCCCCGGTGCAGATCACGGTCGCGTCAAACTCCTTCAGGAAGATCTGGGGCTCGACGTTGTCCCCGACGTTCGCGTTGCAGATGAACTTCACACCCTCCTGCTCCATGAGGCGGATCCGGCGCAGGACGACCTCCTTCTTGTCGAGCTTCATGTTCGGGATGCCGTACATGAGGAGCCCGCCCGGAAGATCGGCGCGCTCGAAGACCGTCACGGTGTGGCCGGCGTGGTTGAGCTGCGCGGCCGCGGAGAGCCCGGCGGGCCCGGACCCGATGATCGCGACCCTCTTGCCGGTGCGGACCTGGGGGGCCTCGGGCACGACCCAGCCCTCGCTCCACCCGCGGTCGGTGATCGCGCACTCGATGTTCTTGATCGTGACCGGGCTGCTGTTGATGCCGAGGACGCACGATCCCTCGCACGGGGCCGGGCAGACCCTGCCCGTGAACTCGGGAAAGTTGTTGGTCCGGTGGAGGCGCTCGAGCGCCTCGTGCCAGAGGCCCCGGTAGACGAGGTCGTTCCACTCCGGGATCAGGTTGTTGATGGGGCAGCCCGACGCCATGCCGCTCAGCAGCTTGCCGGTGTGGCAGAACGGGACGCCGCAGTCCATGCAGCGGGCGCCCTGCTGGCGGAGCTTGTCCTCCCCAATGTGGTGGTGGAACTCCGTCCAGTCGCCCACGCGCGCGAGCGGCGGCCTGTCCGCGGGCTGCTCCCGCAGATATTCAAGAAATCCGGTTGGTTTGCCCATCGTGCTTGGTCGGGGGTGTTGAGCTGAAGGAAATCAGTTGCCGCCGACCCGCGAGAGGTCGCGCGCGTTCTCCTCGAAGGCGGCCATGACCGCCTCGTCGCCGGTCAGGCCCTGCCCGTGTGCGCGCTGGATGCACGCCAGCATGCGCTGGTAGTCGTTCGGCATGACCCGCACGAAGAGCGGGACCATCTTCTCCCAGTTGTCGAGGACGTGGCGCGCGCGCGCGCTTTGCGTGTAGGCCGCGTGCCTCTCGACCAGCGCGCGCACCTCGGCGATCTCCTCCGGTGACTCGAGCTTGCCGGTCCCCACCATCTGCCGGTTGACGCGGGCCGGGAACTCACCGCGCTCGTCAAGGACGTAGGCGATGCCGCCGGACATGCCGGCGGCGAAGTTGCGGCCCGTCGGCCCCAGCACGACGACGCGCCCGCCCGTCATGTACTCGCAGCCGTGGTCGCCCACGGCCTCGACGACCGCGTTCACGCCGCTGTTGCGGACGCAGAAGCGCTCGCCCGCGACGCCGCGGATGTAGGCCTCGCCGCTCGTGGCCCCGTAGAACGCCACGTTGCCGATGATGATGTTCTCCTCCGGGACGAACGTCGCCTTCGAGGACGGGTAGACGGCGATCTTGCCGCCCGATAGCCCCTTGCCGACGTAGTCGTTGGCGTCGCCTTCGAGGAGAAACGTCATGCCCCGCGGCATGAACGCCCCGAAGCTCTGGCCGGCGGAGCCCGTGAACTGGATGCGGATCGTGTCGTCCGGGAGGCCCGCCGCGCCCCACTTCTTGGTCAGCTCGCCGCCGGTGATGGTCCCGACGACGCGGTGGATGTTGTGGATGGGCAGCTGCGCCACGACCTTCTCGCCCCGCTCGATCGCGGGGCGGCAGATCTCGAGGAGCGTCGTCACGTCGAGCGACCTGTCGAGCGAGTGGTCCTGAGGGATCTGGCAGAAGCGCCCGACGTCCTCGTCCATGTCGGGCTGGTAGAGGATCTTGCTGAAATCGAGGCCCTTCGCCTTCCAGTGCTGGACGGCCTTCCTCCCCTCGAGGCGGTCCACGTGGCCGACCATCTCCTCGATCGTGCGGAAGCCGAGCTGGGCCATGATCTGGCGGGCGTCCTCCGCGATGAAGCGCATGAAGTTCACGACGTGCTCCGGCTTTCCCGTGTACTTCGCCCGGAGCTCCGGGTTCTGGGTCGCGACCCCCGCCGGGCAGGTGTTCAGGTGGCAGACGCGCATCATGATGCAGCCGGTGGCGACAAGCGGCGCGGTGGCGAAGCCGAACTCCTCGGCGCCGAGGAGCGCCGCGATGACGACGTCGCGCCCGGTCTTCAGCTGGCCGTCCGTCTCGACCGCGATGCGGCTCCGGAGATTATTGAGGACCAGGGTCTGGTGGGTCTCCGCGAGGCCGAGCTCCCAGGGAAGGCCGGCGTGGGTGATGGAGGTCTGGGGCGAGGCGCCGGTGCCCCCGTCGTAGCCGCTGATGAGGACGACGTCGGCGTGCGCCTTGGCGACGCCGGCCGCGATCGTCCCGACGCCGACCTCGGCGACCAACTTCACGCTGATGCGCGCGTCGCGGTTGCCGTTCTTCAGGTCGTGGATCAGCTCGGCCAGGTCCTCGATCGAGTAGATGTCGTGGTGCGGCGGGGGGGAGATGAGGCCGACGCCCGCGGTCGTCAGCCGGGTCTTCGCGATCGGGGGATAGACCTTGCTGCCCGGCAGCTGCCCGCCCTCCCCGGGCTTCGCGCCCTGGGCCATCTTGATCTGGAGCTCGCGGGCGTTGACCAAGTACTCGCTCGTCACCCCGAAGCGGCCGGAGGCAACCTGCTTGATCGCGGAGTTCTTGGAGTCCCCGTTCGCCTCGGGCTTGTAGCGGGCCGGATCCTCGCCGCCCTCGCCGGTGTTGCTCTTGCCCCCGAGGCGGTTCATGGCGATCGCGAGCGTCTCGTGCGCCTCCTTGCTGATGGAGCCGTAGGACATCGCCCCGGTCTTGAACCGCTTGACGATGCTCTCCACGGGCTCTACCTCCTCGATCGGCACCGGGGTCGAGGGCTTGAAGTCCAGCAGGCCCCGCAGCGTGCAGGCGTTGACGGACTGGTCGTTGACCAGGCTCGCGTACTCCTGGAACACCTTGAAGCTGCCGGTGCGCACCGCCTTCTGAAGGCGGTGGATCGACTCGGGCGTGAACAGGTGCTGCTCGCCGTCGTTGCGCCATTGGTACTGGCCGCCGGACGGCAGCACGTGGCCGTTGACCGGCCGAGGCGGGAACGCTGCGTGGTGGCGCATGAGCACCTCCTGGGCGATCACGTCGAGCCCGATGCCGCCCACCCGCGACGGCGTCCAGGTGAAGTAATGGTCGATAACGTCCTGGCGAAGGCCGAGCGCCTCGAAGACCTGGGCCCCGCGGTAGCTCTGGATGGCCGAGATGCCCATCTTCGACATGACCTTGATGACCCCCTTCGTGGCCGCCTTGACGAAGTTCTTGCAGGCGGACTTGTGGTCGATCTTCACCAGCAGGCCCTCCCGGATCATGTCGTCGATGGTCTCGAAGGCGACGTAGGGGTTGATCACGCTGCAGCCGTAGCCGATCAGCAGCGAGAAATGGTGCACCTCGCGCGCCTCGCCGGTCTCAAGGGCGAGGCTGACCCGGGTGCGCAGGCCCTCGCGGATCAGGTAGTGGTGCAGCCCGGCGACCGCCAGGAGGGCGGGCACCGGCGCAAAGTCCTTGTTCACGCCGCGGTCGCTCAGGATGATGAGGTTGATCTCCTCCTCCTCGATCATGCGCCGCGCCATGACGGAGAGCTCCTCGAGCGACTTGGCGAGGCCCTTCTCCCCGCGGGTCACCCGGAAGAGGATCGGCAGCACCCCGACCTTGAGGCCGGGCAGGTTCTGCCGCCGGATCTTGGCAAACTCCTCGTTCGTGATGATGGGCCACTTGAGCTCCACGCGGCGGCAGGCGGACGGCTGGGGGTTGAGCAGGTTGCCCTCGGAGCCGAGGCGCGTCTCGGCGCCGATGATGATCTCCTCGCGGATGCAGTCGATCGGCGGGTTGGTGACCTGGGCGAAGAGCTGCTTGAAGTAGTCGTAGAGGAGGCGCGGCCGCTTGGAGAGCACCGCGAGCGCGGCGTCGTTGCCCATGGAGCCCACGGCCTCGACGCCGTCGCGGGCCATGGGCGTCAGGATGATGCGCTCATCCTCGTTCGTGTAGCCGAACGCGATCTGGCGCTGCAGGAGCGTCCTGTGGTCGGGCAGCGGCAGCTCCGGGGCGTCGGGGATGTCGCTCAGGTGGACCAGGTGCTCGTTCAACCACCGGCGGTACGGGCGCTCCGAGCAGATCTTCCTCTTGATCTCCTCGTCCTCGATGATCCGCCCCTGCTCGGTGTCGACGAGGAACATGCGTCCGGGCTGGAGGCGGCCCTTCCTCAAGACGTTCTCCGGCGGGATGTCGAGCACCCCGGCCTCGGACGCCATGATGACCAGGTCGTCCTTGGTCACGTAGTAGCGGGAGGGCCGCAGCCCGTTGCGGTCGAGGACGGCACCGATCTGGACGCCGTCCGTGAAGGCGATGGAGGCGGGCCCGTCCCAGGGCTCCATGAGGCAGGAGTGGTACTGGTAGAACGCCCGGCGGTCGTCGTTCATGTCCTCGTTGTTGGACCAGGGCTCCGGGATCATCATCATCATCGCGTGCGCCGGCGAGCGGCCCGCGAGGATCAGCAGCTCGAACGTGTTGTCGAACATCGACGAGTCGCTGCCGTTCGGGTTGACGATCGGAAGGATCTTCTTGGTGTCGTCCCCGAACAGCTCGGACTCGAAGAGCGCCTCGCGCGCGTGCATCCAGTTGATGTTGCCCCGCAGGGTGTTGATCTCGCCGTTGTGGGCGATGTAGCGGTACGGATGCGCGCGGTCCCAGCTCGGGAAGGTGTTCGTGCTGAAGCGCGAGTGGACGAGCGCGAGCGCCGTCGCCATCGCGGGGTTCTTCAGGTCGGTGAAGTAGTTGTCGAGCTGCTCGGTGAGCAGCATGCCCTTGTAGACGAGGGTCTTGAAGGACAGGCTCGCCACGTACCAGTACTCGGCGCCGTCCATGGTCGACGCGCGGATCTCGTTATAGGCGTGCTTGCGGATGACAAAGAGCTTCCGCTCGAACGCCATCGGGTCGGGCGTCCCGGGTCCCCGCCCGACGAACACCTGGCGGATCGTCGGCTCGCAGGACCTGGCGGTTTCGCCGAGCGACGAGCTGTCGACCGGCACGGTCCTCCAGCCGAGGACCGTCTGCCCCTCGGCCTGGATGATCTGCTCGAAGCGCTCCTCGAGGCGGCGCCGCTTGATCCGGTCGCGCGGCAGGAAGACGTGCCCGCACCCGTACTCGCCGGGCTCGGGAAGGGTGATGCGGACCTTCTTGCAGGCCTCCTTCAGGAAGGCGTGCGGCATCTGAATCAGGACACCGGCGCCGTCGCCGGTGTTGGCCTCCGAGCCGGCCGCGCCGCGGTGGTCGAGGTTCTTCAGGATCTGGATAGCCTGCTTCAAGATCTGGTTCGACTTGCGGCCCTTCATGTCGACGACGAAGCCGACGCCGCACGCGTCGTGCTCGAACCACGGGTCGTAGAGCCCCTGCTTCGGGGGCGCACTGAGCGTCCGGCGCCCGGTCTTGCGGGCGCTGTCAGGTCTGTTGGGCATTGCGGGAGGGCGGGATGTTCAAACTCGGAGCATTCTTTGAGCCAGATTGCGTTTCAGGGGACTGCGTTCGTCGGCGTGGGCGCAAAAAAAGCCGGTCCTTCTTCGTGAGAGCCGGCCTTGAGCGAACGTTGCTTGTTCAAGTCAGGACTCTCATCAGAAGAAGCGGATCGTTTTGGTCGCCATCTTGGCGTGATCCTCGTCGGAGCAGCCCGAATTGGTCGGCACGCCCGCCGAGACGTCGGTGGGTTTGACCAGATCGTTGCTCAGCAGGTAGTTCTCGACCTCCTCGCCGGACACGTCAGCGAGCATCACGCCGTCAATCTCCACGCAGGGGGACAGGGGCTGCCCCGACTTGCGGACCATCTCAGCATAGCTCGCGCGGTCCTCGATGATGTCGATGTCATCGTAGGCAAGCCCGTACTTGCGGAGGGTGGCGCGGACGCCGTTGGACCAACCGCAGGACGGCTTGAGATAGGCTTTGATTGTCATTCTGGAAGTATAGGCTCGGACAGAGCTAGCGGCAAGGTATAGGGCTCGAATTGCAGCTATCAAGCATCGTCTTGGCTTTTTTTGCGGGGTTTTTACCTGCGGCGGACGCCGGTTCGGGCGCTTGCAGTCAGCGGCTGGGCCCGTTCACTTGCCCCACCATGACCAAGGTCGTCCTGCTGCTCATCGGGTCCAACGTATTCATGACCGTCGCCTGGTACGGCCACCTGAAGCTGAAGTGGCTCGAGGGCCGCCCCCTGATCGTCGCCATCCTTGTTGCGTGGGGGGTCGCCTTCTTCGAGTACTGCCTGCAGGTTCCCGCGAACCGCATGGGCTACTTCTCCGGCGAGTTTAGCGGCTACCAGCTGAAGATCATCCAGGAGGTGATCACGCTGCTCGTGTTCATCGTGTTCGCCTGGCTCGTCCTGAAGGAGCGCCTCACGTGGAACTACGCGGTCAGCTTCCTGTGCATGATGCTCGCCGTGTACTTCGCCACGGCGTTCAAGGCCACGGTCCCTCGTTAGCCCCGAACGAACACTCGACGGTGGAGGGGGCTTCGTGGTAAGTCTCGGCCGCGATGCCGAAAAATAACCCCCCCCAGTTTTTCAACGTTCCCCGCATCCGGTTCGAGGGCGCGAAGTCCACGAATCCCCTGGCCTTCAGGCACTACGACCCGTCCGAGGTCATCGACGGCGTCTCGCTGAAGGATCACATGCGCTTCTCGATCGCCTACTGGCACTCCTTCCGCGGCTTGGGCGGCGACCCATTCGGCCCGGGAACGATCCGGCGGCCGTGGGAGGAGGGGAAGGATGCGATCTCGGTGGCGAAGCGCCGGATGGACGCTGCCTTCGAGTTCTTCACGAAGATCGAGGCGCCGTTCTGGTGCTTCCACGACAGGGACATCGCCCCGGATGGCGCGACGCTTGCCGAGTCGAACCGCAACCTGGACAAGCTGGTCGCCCACGCGAAGGCGCTCCAGAATGCGACGGGGGTGCGGCTCCTCTGGGGCACGGCCAACCTTTTCTCAAACCCCAGGTACATGTGCGGTGCGGCGACCAACCCCGACGCGCACGTGTTCGCCTACGCCGCGGCGCAGGTGAAGAAGGCGCTCGAGGTCACCCTTGAGCTCGGGGGCGACGGCTACACGTTCTGGGGCGGGCGCGAGGGCTACGAGACGCTGCTCAACACGAACCTCAAGAGGGAGCAGGAGCACCTCGCCCGGTTTCTCCACATGGCGGTCGACTACGCCAGGCAGATCGGCTTCAAGGGGCAGTTCTACATCGAGCCGAAGCCCAAGGAGCCGACGAAGCACCAGTACGACTTCGACGTAGCGAGCGGCATCGCCTTCCTGCGCACCTTCGGGCTCGAGAAGCACCTGAAGTTCAACATCGAGACGAACCACGCGACGCTGGCCGGCCACACGTTCCAGCACGAGATCGAGGTCGCGGCGTCGCAGGGGCTCCTGGGATCGGTCGACGCGAACGCGGGCGACACCCTCCTCGGCTGGGACACGGACCAGTTCAACACGGACGTGAAGGAGATCACGCTCGCCATGGTCCCGATCCTGCGCGCCGGGGGCCTCGGCAAGGGCGGGTTCAACTTTGACGCCAAGCTGCGCCGCCCGTCCATCGACCCGGAGGACCTCTTCTACGCGCACATCGGCGGCATGGACACCTTCGCCCTCGCCTTCAAGACCGCCCGGCGGATCCTCAATGACGGCGCGTTCGATGGCTTCCTCGCCGACCGCTACGCAAGCTACGACTCGGGCTTCGGAAGGGAGATAGAGAAGGGCGCTGTCGGTTTCCGCGAGCTGGAGAAGCTGGTTCTCACGAAGCTCGGCGAGCCCTCGCCGAGGAGCGGGAGGCAGGAGTATCTCGAGAACATGCTCAACCGGTACGTGACCGGGGGCTAAACCGCCATGAGCCTCTACGTCGGCGTCGACAGCGGCACCCAGAGCGTCAAGGCCGTGGCGCTCGACCTGGAGACCGGGCGGGTCGTCGCTGAGGCGCGCGCGCAGCACCACCTGATCGCGGGCCTTCCCGCCGGCCACATGGAGCAGCACCCCGAGGAGTGGGCGGCGGCGATGGACGCGGCGATCGGCGAGGTTGCGTCTAGGATCGACCGCTCGCGGGTGCGCGGCATCGGCGTCTCGGGCCAGCAACACGGGTTCGTGCCCCTGGACGAGAAGGGCCGGGTCATCCGCCCCGCGAAGCTCTGGTGCGACACGAGCACGCACGCCGAGTGCGCGGTCCTGACCCGCGGGCTGGGCGGCCTGGCGGCCGTCATCCGCAGGACGGGGCTCCCGTTCCTGCCGGGCTACACGGCGCCCAAGGTGCTCTGGCTCAAGCGGCACGAGCCCGGGAACTTTAGGCGCCTGCGCCACATCCTTCTCCCGCACGACTACCTCAATTTCCACCTCACGGGGAACTACTTCATGGAGTTCGGGGACGCCTCCGGGACGGGATTCCTGGACGTGAGGAGGCGCGCGTGGTCGCAGGCCGCGATGGACGCCGTCGACGGCCGGGTGGCCGGGTGCCTGCCCGCGCTTTCGCCGTCGCACGAGGCGTGCGGCGTCCTGCGCCCGGAGATCGTCGGGCGCTACGGCTTCCCCAAGGGGACGATCGTCAGCGCGGGGGGCGGCGACAACATGATGGGGGCGATCGGGACGGGCAACGTCGTCCCGGGCGCCGTGACCGCGAGCTTCGGCACGAGCGGGACCATCTACGCCTTCTCGCGCAAGCCGGTCGTGGACCCGTCCGGTGAGATCGCGGCGTTCTGCTCGTCGACCGGGGGCTGGCTGCCGCTTCTGTGCACGATGAACGTGACCGGCGTCACGGAGCAGGTCCGCGCCCTCTTCGGGTGGAGCCTGGCGGACCTTGAGCGCGCAGCGGCGGGGGCGCCCGCCGGCTCGGACGGGCTCACGCTGCTTCCCTACCTGGACGGCGAGCGCACGCCCAACCTGCCGAGGGGCGCCGGGGTCTATTTCGGTCTCGACCGCAGGACGCTCGCGCAGGGCCACCTCGCGCGCGCCGCGATCGAGGGCGCGACGCTCGGGATGAACTACGGCCTGCGCCGGCTTTCAGCCCTCAGCATCAGGCCGAGGGAGATCCGGCTCACCGGCGGCGGCGCGCGGTCGGCGCTCTGGCGCCAGGTCGCCGCGGATGTGTTCGCGGTCCCGGTGGTCGCGATGGCGCAGGACGAGAGCGCCGCCCTGGGCGGCGCCCTGCAGGCGGCCTGGTGCGACTCCCCGGGCCGCGGCTCCGGCCTGGCGCTTGCCGAGCTCTGCGCCCGGAGCGTCTCGGTCGACGAATCGACGCGCTGCGCGCCGGACCGCAAGCGGGCGGCGCTCTACAGGAAGCGCCAGCGTTTCCACGACCGGCTCTGCCGCGACCTGCGGGGCGCCTTTGAGGCGCGCTGAGGGGGCAGGGTGGAGGAAAGCCCCATGTGCGTCCGCTACACCCTCCACAAGACCGACGCGGCGCTCGGCGCGATCTCGAAGGCGCTCGGCGTCCTCTTGGGGACGCCGGACTGGGCCGTCCCGCGCTTCAACGTGTCGCTTACGAGCACGATGCCCGTGGTGGCGCTAGCCGGGGGCGCTCCCGCCGTCCGCCCGATGCGCTGGGGGCTCGTGCCGGAGCGGGAGCGCGCGAGCCCGAACCCCCGCCTCCTTGCCAACGCGCGGGCCGAGACTGCGGCCAGGATGCCGGCGTTCCGCAAGGGTGTCGCCGCCAGGCGATGCCTCGTTCCCGCGAACGGGTTCTATGAATGGAAGGAGAAGGGCGGCGTCAAATGGCCGCATCTTTTCACGCTTGCGGGCGAGGAGCCCTTTGCGTTCGCCGGGATTTGGGACCCGGCGGGCGAAGGCCTGCCGGAGACCTACTGCATCCTGACGACCGACCCCAACGAGCTTGTGGCGCAGGTGCACACCCGGATGCCCGTCATCATGTTGCCGGAGACGATGCCGCGGTGGCTCGGGGATCGGCCCCTTGAGGAGGACGAGCTCAAGCGCCTCGTTCGCCCGATCGATGCCGCGCGAATGGCGTCTAGGCCTGTGAGCCGATTCGTAAGCAACAGCCGGAACGAGGGGCCGGAGTGCCTTGCACCGCCGGCTGGCCTGAATCCCGAGCCTGAGCTCGATTTCGGCTAGCTAAGGAGCACGGCGACCATTTGGGTTTTTCTTGGGAATAGATGTTTTCATATAATTAAATGTTTAAGTTGACATATGATTATAATTATCAACTTATACGTTTATTAATAGACGACAATTTCAGGTTTTAAGTTTAAAACATCTCTCTGAGCAACTTACCTCCCGGAAGCCTGTTTGGGAGCTGCAGAATCCCTCCGGCGGCTGGCTGAGGGCGCTCCGACAAGCTCTGGGTTTTAGCCTTAAGTCAGTCGCCAGGCGGCTAAAGCTGTCTCCACAGTCGATTCATCAATTTGAAAAGTCCGAAGCTGTTGGCTCCATAAGTCTCAGGCAGCTCGAGGCAGTGGCGGGCGCCATGGGGTGCCGGGTCGTCTATGCCATTGTGCCGCGCCGAGGGACTCTCGAAGAGCTGGCCAACGCTGAAAGGCACGAGGCGCTCCAAGCCGTGCAGCACTCCATGTCGCTTGAGGGCCAAGCCGTTGAACATCCTGAGAAACTACCGTGATCCGGGGCTTGGGGGAATGGCAGACCCATTCCGCGCGCATCTTGGCGACATCCTCCTGACCGATGACGAGAAGCGGGGGCTCATCCCGAGCATCTCGACCCAGCGCGAGCTCAATGAGTTCGAGTTTTCCAATATCATGTCCGCGCGGGATTGGGCGCTGAGCCTGCGGCGGCTCAACAAGGCGGAGATCCTCAACGTCTCCTACCTACTCGAGCTCCATCGGCGTATGTTCAACGCGACATGGCGTTGGGCGGGACATTTCCGGACAACAGAGAAGAACATAGGCGTTGAGCCGCACCGTATCGGCCCTGACGTGGCCAGCCTGCTTGGAGACACGCAATACTGGATCGAAAACCGCGTGTATCCTGCAGACGAAATCGCGCTGCGATTCCATCATCGCCTGGTCGGCATCCATCCCTTTCCTAACGGAAATGGCAGGCACGCGAGGCTCGCTGCCGACATTCTTGCCCTGAAACAAGGCCGGCCGGCATTTCCATGGGGGTCAGGAACGGCGGAGCCGGCAAACGTGAGGCAGGCATACCTGGGTGCCCTGCGTCGCGCGGACAACCAGGACTACCAAGCCCTCTTCCAGTTCGCGCGGTCGCGGAAGCCCTAGCGGCTGGAGGCCCTCCGGGCCAGGTACTCCCGGGCCGAGTCGAGCTTTGCCCGCTCCTTCGGCGTCAGGCTCGCCATCCCCGACTGCGCGATCTTGTCTAGGAGTGCGTCAATCTCGGCCATCGGCTTGCCCTTTGCGGGGCTTGCGAACGGATTTCGGCTAGCCTTGGGCATGGGCTCCTCGTCGGACCCCTTCGGGAGCGCAAACTGCCCGATTCGCGGGAGCTCAAGCATCCCCTGCTGGTGGCGAATGAACGCAAAGGCAAAGGCGACCGTGGCCCAGAGCGAGAGGAGCCCGAGCCAGTCGCGGCCGGCAAGCTCCATCAGCGAGCATATGCCGACCAGGATCGCCGCCACCCACTTCGCCATCAACCCGAAGAACATCATGGCGCCGGGATAGAGCGTCGCGAAGGCGACGAAGAGGGCGAACGCTCCGACCTCGCCCGCGAGCTGCGTCGGAATCCAGATGCTGAGCAGCGTGAAGAGCAGCGGGGGCAGGAGGTAGATGCAGCAGTAGAATCCTAAGAACTTCCCGCGACCCAGGAACTTCTCCACCTCCCGGCCGAACGAGGCAATCATGGCTATGTTGATCACGAACCAGAGGCTCGGCGGGTTCCACAGCCCGTAGGTGGCGACGCGCCACACCTCACCCTTGAGGACATCAGCGCCGTAGAACGGGAGCCACGAGACGAGATGCGTGTCCCCGAGGAACAGGGCGATCGAGGTGGCGACCATCGACAGGGTGAAGACGAGCGCCAGGAAATACGCCGCATACACGGGGTATCCGCGCAGCCACATGACCGGCTGTTGTTCATCCTGGGTGCCAAATTCGTTCACGGTTTCGGGGTACGGAAAATGGCCGCGACGGCAGCGGCCCGCAAGCGGGGAAGGGTCTTTTTGCAGGCGCAGCCCCGGTATTGACACGCAACTTACGCGGGATGCGCGGCATGCGAGCGGCTGCGCCCGCGCAGCGGAAGGCCGTACCGCCCCGGCTAATCGATGTGCGCGAGTGGAACCTCGTAGACCTCGGCCAGCGCGATGCCGGTTGTGTCGGCGACCCCCGAGACCTCGATCGTGTAGGCCCCTGCGGGCAAGCTGACCAGCTGGGCGCTGTCGGAGCTTCCCGCCACCAGAGGGAAGGCCCCCACGGCGACCGCCGTGCTCGCGAGCACCGCCGGATTTGAGCTGTTGCCCCAGCCGGTGTTGGAGGCGATCACCTTCCCCGAGGCGTCAAAGACCCGCAGGACCGGCTGCGCCAGCCCGCCGGAGACGCCAAACTGGGCGAGAGCAGGGCCGTCGGCGCGCACCAGCAGCTGCTCGGCGCCTGCGCCTGCGACCACGACCCCCGGGATGATGATGTTGGCCCCGGTCCCCGCCTGGGCCCGGGTCGATATGTTGATAAGGCGGGTCCCGCTCGACGATACCTCATAGACCTCAGCCAGCGCGATGCCGGTCGTACTGTTCACGCCGGAGACCTGCACGGTGTACGCGCCCGCGGGCAGGTTGACAATCAGGGCGCAGTCCGCACTTCCCTGTGCCAGCGCGAACGCCCCGACCGAGGCCGCGACGCCCGCGATCTGGTCCGGACTCACATTGGATCCCCACACCGTGTTGGAGGCGATGAGGTTTCCCGCGCTGTCGAACACCCCGAGGCTCGGCTGCGAGAGGACTCCCGTGACGCCGAACGGGGCCAGTGCGGGGCCGTCCGCGCGAATGAGCAGGGTCTCGACGCCGCTTCCCACGATCACGAACCCCGGAATCAGGATGCCGGCGCCTGTCCCGACCTGCGCGCGGGTCGAGATGTTGACGAGACGAGCTGCGGAGACGCCTGGGGCCACATTCAGGTTGGCTGAGCTGCTGGTTGCTGATCCGGAGGCGTTCGTAACCGTCACCGAATACGAGCCCGCGCCGGAAAGCTGGGCATTGGCCAGGGTGTACGCGGCGCCGGTTGCGCCCGGGATCGCGGAGCCATTGAGGCTCCATTGGTAGGAGAGCGGTGCTCCGCCCGTAGCCGCCACCGAGAAGACCGCGGTCCCCCCCAACGCCACGGTCTGGTCCACCGGCGCCACCTGGATATAGGGCGCCTCGTCGGGGACGCCTTTTCGGATCGTGCCGTTGAGGGTGTCCGCGACGTAGATATTGCCCGAACTGTCCACCGCGATGCCGCCGGCGCCCCCGAATCGCGCCGCGATGCCGGCGCCGTCAGCCGATCCCTGGACGTCGGCCTTTCCGGCGAGCGTGGTGACGACACCCGCGGGCGAGATTCTGCGGACTGTGCAGCCTCCCGTTCGGACCCTTCCACCCCAATCGTCCGTGACGTAGACCATGCCGGACCCGTCGACTGCCACCCCATCGGTCTGCGAGAACTGCGCGGCGCCGCCCGTTCCGTCGGCCGATCCGAAGCGGCCGGCAGTTCCGGCCAGCGTGGTCACGACCCCGGCGGGCGTGACCTTCCGGATAGTGCCGTCGCTGTCCGCGACATAGATGTTGCCGGACCCGTCCACGGCAAGGTTTGAGGGGGAGTTGAATCGCGCCGCACTGCCGGCGCCGTCCGCCGAGCCGCCAACTGCGGCGGCGCCGGCCAGCGTCGTCACGACACCGCCGGGGGTGATCTTCCGAATCGTGTCGTCGTCGGTGGCATAGGCGTTGCCCGACCCGTCGACCGCGATGCCCCAGAGATCGCCAAACCGCGCGGCACTGCCCGTGCCGTCAACCGGGACGGGCGTGGCGCCAAAGGTGTCGGGAACGGCGCCGGCGAGCGTGGTTACCGATCCGGAGGGCGTGACCTTGCGAATCAGGTGGTTCCCTGAATCCGCGACATAGACGTTGCCCGACTTGTCTATCGCGACGCCGATGGGGGCCGAGAACCGCGCCGCTGCGCCGGCGCCATCCGTCGAACCGGAGCTGCCGGCCTTTCCGGCAAACGTGGTTACAACCCCGGCGGGCGTCACCTTTCGAATCGCAAAGTTTGCCGAATCCGCAACATAGACATTGCCCGAACCATCCACGGCAACGTCCTCGGGCCCTGCGAACTGCGCGGCGGCGCCCGTGCCGTCGGCGTACCCCATGCTGCCGCTGGTGGCGCCGGCAAGGGCTGTCACCGCGCCGGCGGTCGAGACCCGCATGACCGCGAAATACCCGTCCGAAAAGAACACGTTTCCTGACGCGTCCACAGCCAGTCCTTCGCCTGCGGCGGAGGTGCCCGTTAGGGCAGCGAAGGTCGTGACCACTCCCGCAGGCGTGACCTTTCGGACCGCGTCGGTGTCCGCGACGAAGAGGTTGCCCGATCCGTCCACCGCCACGGCGCGGGGACCATAAAACCGCGCGGCGTTTCCGGTCCCGTCGGCCGAGCCCTGGGCGCCAGCTGTGCCCGCAAGGGTCGTCACCACGGCGCCGGGTGCGATCTTGCGGATCGTGTTGTTACCGGTGTCGGCAACGTAGACATTCCCAGACCCGTCGACTGCCACGCCCAGGGGATTGGTGAACCGCGCGGCGCCTGCGGTGCCGTCGGCCGAGCCGTAGCTGCCGGCGGTTCCCGCAAGGGTCGTCACCACCCCGCCAGCGGTGATCTTCCGGATCGTGTTGTTATAGGTGTCCGCGACATAGACATTCCCCGATCCGTCGACGGCCACGCCGTTTGGGGAGGAGAACCGCGCCGCAGCCCCCGTGTCGTCCGCCGAGCCGGCGACGGTCGCGGCACCGGCCAGCATCGTGACGACGCCAGCCGGCGTGATCATCCGGATCGTGTTGTTGCCGGTGTCTGAGACATAGACGTTTCCGGACCCGTCCACCGCGACGCCATAGGGGGAGTTGAACTGCGCGGCGCTGCCCGCGCCGTCGGCCGAGCCGCTGTTGCCCGCGTTTCCGGCGAAGGTCGTAACCACGCCGGCGGGCGTCACCTTTCGGATCGTGTCGTTGTCCGTGTCCGCGACGTAGAGGTTGCCCGAGCCGTCGATGGCGACGCCATTGGGGGAATTGAACCGGGCCGCGCCGCCCGTCCCGTCGACGCTGCCCATCGGCGCGTTTCCGGCGAGGGTCGTGATCACATACGGCGTGGCATAGTTGCTTTGTGCAAAAAGCGTGCCGAACGGGGAGAGCATCGATGCGAACAAACAGGCCGATAGACAGAACGTTTTCATCGCCGGAATGGTCTGGGGGTTTAACAGGGGGTAAGGCTAGCCGCAGCGCATTGTCCTTTCTGAGTCAACCGGCCGCGCCTAAGCAGCAGCTGCCGCCACCCTAGGATTGACCTTGCAGAGCCCGAGCGGGCGCCATGGACTTGCGGATGGAACGGAATTGGGTCCCAAGGGGTTACCCATCATGTCGCGCTGTTCTCGGGCCGCCCTTATCACTGTCAATAAAAACGTTAATAGTCGGCCCTTTGGGGTTCCTCTGGGAGACTGCACGGCACAGGCCGCGCCTGCGGGCCAGGATTGGGGCGTTGCCCCATGAGGGGTGTGGACACAGTGAAGGCTAAGCTAGGCAACCCGCCCGGGACACCGATGCTGGCATCTCGGCTGCAGGCGCAGGCCACCACCCTTCCTTCCCTGCCCGGAAAAGATGAATTCCTTGTCTACGCGCCCTTAACGCACATAGACACGTTACGATGAAACCCGTCGAATTCGGATCCTCATTCACGTTCGTCGCCTTCTCCCAGGGGCTCGGCAACGCCACGGAGGGCGAGACACTCCAGGTCTTCGAGCTCCCTGACGGGTTCGTTCTCAATGTCCCCATCTCTGCGCTTGCGGTGACAATCCCCAAGAAGGAGCTCAAGAACCACGTCGTGAAGGGTTCGAAGATGAATCCCCGCTACTTCCTGTTTCAACACGAGCGGCGCCCCGACATTTCGGTGAGCGGATGGATCGAGAAGGCCGACCGCTTCACCTCGACAAGGAAGATCTGGCAGGATGACACGATCCAATGGCAGATCAACGGCCTGCCGGAACCGGACTTGGTGGAGTTCAAGAAGATCGGCGGCTGGGACGCGGTCCTCTACAACCTGAAGATCGCCGATACCGTCCACTCGAACATCCGGGCCCACTGGATTCAGGAGAACACCTGGGTGGACATCCACATCACGGCCCTCGCGACGCCGAAGTCGCCCAAGCAGACCCGGGCGACGCTCCTGAAGATGCTCGAGCGCGTGCACGTCGAGAACACCAACGAGACGCTGGGCTGAGTAGAGGGGTGCCCCCCGGGGAAAGGATCGCTCTCCGGGCCCGAAGGCGCGGAGGGCATCGGTGCCTAAGTCAGGGCGGCGGCCGCCAGTCCGGCATCACAAAGCAGTAGGCGTCGTACCGGATCTCGCTCCACGCCAGTTCCGCCAGCGGGTATCCCGGGAACAGCGGCACCGCAACCGGCGTGAATTTCACCCGCACTCGCACCGAGGTCCGGCCCTGCGTGAGCCTTCTCGGAACGAGGAACTCGTCGTCGCGAAACCTCCTGTTGGAGGTTTCGACGACGTGCTGCGTGGCTCCCCGTTCACCCTCCGGATGGGAATACACGCACGTGTTGCTTCCCGCCAGGTACCAGATTCCCGCGGAAATCCATTCCGGCTTCGCTCCGTTCTCCGAGGCAACGAGGACCTCGGCCCGCTGGTTCGGGAATCCGTAGTCGAGCTTGCGCCGGAGCAGGACGCCAAGATTGCGACTATCAAGCTTCAGGGTGAATTCCGATGTCCCTCGGGTCTTCCGTCCGAAGTCGGTCTCGGCCGGGAACACCTCCTGCGAATTGGGCCCGTCGACGTGATCGAGCCCGAGCTCATAGCGCGACGTGATGGCGTAGGGCTCCGAGGCGTCGGGCGAAACATACTGGTGCGCCCTCTCGTCGGCGGGATCGCCCACCTTTAGGGAATCGGTCCTGATGACGGAGGCACTCGGGATGCCGTACCAATAGGTGACCGACCCATAGTGCTCGTCGGACTCATTGGTGCCCCCGTGCTCGAGGCAGATCACGGCATTCCTGCCGAACGGCATCATGTCGGCCAGGAGAAACCGGTACGCCGACTCGACCTCGTCCTCGGCGCACTTGGCCGTGGCCGGGTCGCGTGCGCCAACGGGATGACCCGCGAAGGCAAGCGTCATGTTGCGTCCGCCCCAATAATCGCCGCCGCCGCCCCATTCCTCGGTTCCGGTTCCCTGGCCCTGCGGGCTGCGGCTGTCGTCGAAGAAGAACCGCGGGTCGCCCTCAAGCGTGTCCAGGTTCGCGCGGTCGGAGAAGACGAAGGACGTGCCCACAAAGCTGCCCGACCAATCCCCCCCGCCCTCGGCCTTGCGCGTGTCCAGGAGAACCAGGTCCCTGCCGCGCTCGGGGACGCCGTGGTCGCGGTAGCTCGCGTGGAAGTATCCGACTTGGTTCGGAGCCTCGTCCAGGGGCTGGAGGCGCAGGCCCCAGCGCAGGTCGCGCACGCCCGCGCTTCCATTTCCGCGAAGCTCGATTCTTGCGGATCGGAAGAACGGCATCGGGAAATAGCACGCAAGGTGCGCCCGCCCAGAATCGAAGCGAATGCTGACCGGGAAGGCCTTGACCAGGTATTCGCGGTTGTCGCGGTTGTAGAGGGTGCCGGCTCCGAAGAAGAGCGCCACGGGGGCATCCACGGACGGCTCGGCTCTCCCGTCCCACGTCATGACGAGGCGCATGCGCCCGAGGGCCAATGCATCCCTGCGAGGAACGGACAGGTCCAATGCCCTGACGGTCTCCCCGCGATCGGTCCGATCGTCGAGGACCACGGCGACGTCACCCGGTCCAAGCGCCGCCACGCGGCCCTGCCTTTCCTCGATTCCGACGCGCCTGCCGTAGGGCGTGCCGGGCCGGGGCGCGATGTCCGTTCCCGCTCGGCCTACCAGGTCCAGCACATCCTTATCGATCGGCGCCGACTCATCCCACGACGCAATCGGCCGTGAAAGCGCCGCGCCGCCGACGTACTGGTCATAAATGTAATAACCCGTCCCGTAATGCGTCCGGCCGTAGGCCATCCGGAAGGATCTCTCGAACGGGATCGGAACCCATGACAAATCGGCGCCCATTGTCGTCGACCAGGTGAGCGCGAGGGGAAGGGGGAATGCCGAGGTCGGCAGGAATACCGAGCCGTCGACCGGCTTTTCCGGATTCCCGGTCGAGGACTCGCCCAGGACGTGGTGGGCTCCGTCCACCATATAGTGCCACGGGCTGCCGTGCCAGTGGTTATAGCGGGTGAAATAGAGGACTCCGGGCCCCTCGACATCGAGCGTCACATTGAAATCATCCGCCAATTGGAAGAGAAAGTGGCTGGAATCGGCCCCCTCGTTGCCCCCTGTGCGGTCGTAGGTGCTTCGCATGTAGGCACGCGCGCCGATCCTCTGGCTCGGCCATTGATCCCACATGCGGTAGCAATCGAGCCCGACGGGTATCACCGGCGGGCAGTCGCCAGCCGCCTGCGCCCCGAACATCGGCGCGCCCGTAACCAGCAGTGCCGCGAAAACGAGGGTGGCCGCCGGTCCGGTCGATCTTCTGCCGTGGGGAGTTGCTCTCATGAGTGCCCGCCGTGGCCACCAATCTCGGCCGGTACCCCAATCCAGCAAGCAGCATTTGCGCGTGCATGCATGTCTAGGGAGCCACCCCACGGCTGTCTGATCAGAACCCGTTGATTTCGAGCTGAATGGGAATATCAAACGGTTCATTCGTTGTATCATGTTTCGCAAGCAGTTCAATCAGAGGCACTTTCTCCAAGCAGGAGAGGCTGACGACTTGCAGAACTTGGTGCAGGCTTTGACGGAGCGCATTTTCCTTCTTCGCGATGGCCACCAAGAGGTAGGCGCAGATCGCGGTCCAGACCTGGACACGCACGCCGTTGGGGTCGTTGCTGAAGAAACCGCGCAGGCGAAGGTGCTGCTTGATCCAGCGGAAGAACAACTCGATCTGCCAGCGACGGCGGTAGATCTCGGCGATCGTGAGCGCCGGCAGATGAAAGGCGTTCGTCAGGAACACGAGCGAGAGACCGCTTTCCGCATCGAAGTAGCGGATACGCCGAAGGGTCTCGGG